>Ga0210382_10000436_pt1 | contig 14892 bp, 11 predicted proteins | sample PLMedo_FD_155452 | JGI IMG/M metagenome (GOLD analysis project Ga0210382, IMG submission 155452) | Groundwater sediment microbial communities from an aquifer in East River, Colorado, USA - PLM0_60_coex redo | ecosystem: Environmental > Terrestrial > Soil > Riparian zone | place: USA: East... | reverse complement strand
GGGATCGTCGCCGCGGTCGCCATACCCTCCATGGCGCACGGCGGCAGCGCCGCGGCCCTGCTCGTCGTGTTCCTCGCGAGTCTCGGCGGCTGTTGGTTCATCGCGTTTGTGCTGTGCGGCTACGCCGTCACCACGCCGGTCGTCGTGTTGGAGAACCTGACCAGCGCCTTCGACGCCTTCGGCCGCTCGTGGGACCTGACGCGCGGCTTCAAACGCAAGATCTTCGGGATCGCCGTCGTCGCGTTTCTCATCATCTACCTGCCGATCATCGTGATCGGCGGCTTGGGCGCCTACTTCCGCCTCACCTCGCCGGCATTCGGCCAGGCGATCGAGGTCTTCTCGGCCGCGCTCCCGATTGTCATCTACCCGCTGTTCTCCTGCATCCTGACCCTGATTTACTACGACCTGCGCGTGCGGCGTGAGGCGTTCGATCTACAGATTCTCGGCCAGCAATTGGGGATCACCTGATCGCGTCATGGCTCGTCGTCGCCCAGGACGTCGCTCCTGACTCGTTGCGGCGCGCGCTGGGCGAGGTGTTCGCGCGCCCCGAATACCACTGGGTCGAGCGCCGCAATCCGTTCCTCTGGTTCACCAAGCTGTGGTACCGCGCCATGGACTGGCTCAACAGCCTGGCGGGTGATCACCCGACTGCGTTCACGCTGCTGATCACCGTCTTGGTGATCGTGCTGGTCGTCCTCCTGGTACACATGGGCTACGTGCTGTGGCGCATCCTGCAGCCGACTGCCCGCGGCCCGGCAGGCGCGACACCGGGCGCGGCCGCGGTCGTGCTCGACGCGCGGTCGCACCTGGCCCGCGCCGAGGAGCTGGCCCGGATGGGTCGCTACGCCGAGGCTCTCGGCCACCGATTCCTCGCGGTGGTGCTCGAGCTGGAACGCGCCAATGCCGTCCGCTTCCACGCCTCCAAGACCCCCGCCGAGTACGTGGGCGAGGTGCGCCTGGACGACGCCGGCCGATCGACGTTCGCGGCCCTAGTGGCGTCGCTGTACCGGCACCTCTTCGGCGCGGTGCCGTGCGACGAGGCAGAGTACCTGGAATTCGGCGCGTCGGCACAACAGGTGACGCGGGGGGGGCATGTCCTACCGGCTTGAGATCGGTCTCGCGCTCTTGCTCGCCGGGGCGATCGGCGTCGCCATCCTCGCGGCGAACCGCACCGCCAAACCGACGGAGCGTGACTTCCGGACGTCCACGTTGTTGACCGGTCCGGAGGGGAGCCAGGCGCTGTACGGCGTGATGGCTCGCCTCGGGCGCCCGGTGGCACGGCGCCGGACCCCGCTCTTCACGCTCGCCGACGATACGACCCGGAAGCCCGGCTCCCCCGCGTTGCTGGTGGTCCTGGATCCGCCGATCCCCCTCGACGACAGGGAGCTGGAGCAAGTCGAGCGGTTTGTGCGTCAGGGCGGTGCCGTCCTCGCAGCGGGCTACGGCGGGGGTATCACACGGTGTGCCGGCTGGCGGCTCCAGCCCGACCGGATCCTCGACGACAGCGTGGCGGTGCGGCCCCCGCCGGATGTGGGGGCGCAGCATGCTGCGCCCCTGCGGCTCCCGCGCGCCGGGCGAGTGCTCGCGCCGCGCGTGCGCCGCGAGCGGTTGGCGGGACTGGTGAAACGCAGCAGGGTCGCGGAGCCTGAAGCCTGCGACACCCTCGTGGCGCAATCACACGACACCCTGGTCGCCGCGGTGAACGGCCGCCCGGTGGTGCTGCGCCTTCATTACGCGGGTGGTGGGACCATCACGCTCGCGTCGGACGCCGGGTGGTTCCGCAATCAGGTGTGGCGCGACACCGACGTGCCTTACGTCGTGCTGCCACTCCTTACGCAGACTCGGGCGGGCCGAGTGGTGTGGGACGAATACCATCAGGGGTTCGGCCGGGAATCGTCGACGATGGCGGCGATCACCTTCGAGTGGCTGCTGCAGTCTCCCGCAGGATGGGCGATCCTGCAGCTCGTGGCCGTCGGCCTGGTGTGGCTGGCGGTGACGGCGGTGCGGTTTGGTCCACCCCGGGAGGGTGTAGAGCGCCGCCGCCGCTCACCGCTCGAGCACCTCGAGGCCCTCGCTGCGGGTCTGGAGAGCGCCGTGGATTCGGACACCGCCGTTCAGCGCATCGTCGCCGGACTGCGACGGCGGCTGAGCCGGGCCGGGCACGTGGGCAATACCGATCTCAAGGCGTGGCTCGCCACGCTGGAGCTGGCGACGACGACTCCCCGCGGGCGCGGATCGGTGCGTCGCCTGCGGCACCTCATCATTCAACGCGGCGGCGCTGCTCCGGAACGCGCGCTCGACGCCGCCCAAGCCGTGGAGGACGTGTGGGAGGAACTTCGCCCGCGAACGACGCGCGACGCATTCTAGAAGCGATGCGCCAGGTGGTCCTCGGGCAGGAAGCGGCCACGCGCGAGGTGCTCGTGTGCCTCCTCGCCCGCGGCCACATTCTGCTCGAAGGCGTCCCGGGCACCGCCAAAACCCTGCTCGTGCGCACGCTCGCACTCGCGCTCGAGGCGAAATTCGTGCGCATCCAGTTCACCCCCGACTTGATGCCGGCGGACATCACCGGCATCACACTCCTCACCGGCGCCCACGAGTTCACCTTCCGGCCCGGCCCCATCTTTGCCGACCTCCTCCTCGCCGACGAGATCAACCGCGCCCCGGCCAAGACGCAGGCGGCGTTGCTCGAAGCGATGCAGGAGCGCACCGTGACCGTAGACGGGAAGAGTCATCCGCTCCCCACCACGTTCACCGTGTTCGCCACACAGAATCCCATCGAGTTCGAGGGGACGTACCCGCTCCCGGAGGCGGAACTCGATCGCTTCATGGTCAAAGCGCAGGTCGGCTACCCGTCGGCACCGGTGGAGCAGGGGATCCTCACGCGCTACGTCGAGGGGTTCGAAGCCGACCGTACCGAGACGTACGGCGTCAAGTCGGTCACCAACGCAGCCGGCCTCGAGCGGCTGCGCCAGGCCGTCGAAACGGTGCGGGTGGAGCCGCGGATCACCGGATATATCACCGCCATCGTCCGGGCGACGCGCGAGGCCGCGTCGCTCACCCTCGGCGCCAGCCCGCGCGCCGGTGTGTCGCTCCTCAAGGCCGCGCGCGCCGCGGCGCTCATCGAGGAGCGCGACTACGTGATTCCCGACGACGTCAAGCTGCTCGCCCCCGCGGTGCTGCGGCACCGGGTGAGCGTCGCTCCCGAGCTCGAGCTCGAGGGCGTCACCGCCGATCAGGCGCTCAAGGCGATCCTCGACAAGACCGAGGCCCCGACGGCGTGACCGAGCTGTTGCAGGTCTTCCTCGCGGGCGCGGTCCAGGCCCTGTTCATCGGGGTGTGGTACGCGTTGGGCACCTGGGGCCAAGTGCTCTTCACTCCCCGGGCGCTGGTCGTGGGCGCGGTGCTGTCGCTGCTCGGCGCGTCGGGGTTCTGGGTACCGTGGGCCCTCGATGCGATGCTGGTCGCCGATGCGGCCCTCGTCGCGCTGGTGTGGCTCGATGCCGGGCTCGCGGTGTCGCTCGATCAGGATGGCCTCCTCGTGTGGCGCGAGCCCCTGCCAGCACTCTCGGTTGGCCATGCCGGCGAGGTCGCATACCGCTGGAGCAACGGGGGCCACCGCCGTGCCCGGCTGCGCGTGCGCGAGGTCCGCCCCGACCTGCTGGGCGGCGTGCAACCGCCCCGCGCGATCAGCGTTCCCTCGGGCGGCGACCAGCGCGAGACGCTGTCCGTCATTCCCCTGCGCCGGGGCCGCGAGGAATCGGGTGGCTTCGTCGTGGACAGCACGGGACCGTTGGGCCTGGGCCGGCGCCGCGCGCGCATCGACCTGCCGTGGGAGGTCATCGTCTATCCGCCCCTCGTCTCTGTCCGTCTCCGCGCGTCGGTCGCCCAGGCGCGCCGGCGCCGCGATCCGGGGATGAAGGCGATCCGGGAGCTGGGCGAAGGGCGGCTGTTCGAATCGCTGCGCGAGTGGGTGCCGGGCGACGACATCCGGCACATCGACTGGAAAGCGACCGCTCGGCGCCGCAAGGTCATCACGCGGCAATACGAGGCGGAGCGGCGCCAGCAGGTCCTCCTTGTGATCGACCTCGGCCGCCTCATGACCGCGGACATCGCGGGCGGTGTGGCGCGGCTCGACTTCGTGGTGCAGGCGGCGCTGGAGCTGGCGTACGCGGCGGCCCAGCACGACGACGACGTAGGGATCATGACTTTTGCCGACGGGGTGCAACACTTCGTGGCCCCGCAACGGGGCCGGTCGGGTGTCCGCCAAGTACTGGACGTGCTGGCGGTCGTCGAGCCGAAGCTGGTCGAGCCCGACTATCCGGGGGCGTTCCGCTACCTCGCGGCCCGGAATCGCAAACGCGCGCTCACCGTGCTGTTCACCGACGTGATCGATCGTTTTGCCTCCGACGCCCTGGTTGCCAACGTGGCCTCCCTCCGGCCGCGCCACGTCCCACTCGCGGTCACGCTGCGCAATCCGGAGCTCGACGCCGTCGCCGCGTTGCGGCCGACCGACGCCCAGGGCGCGTTCCGCAAAGCGGCGGCGGAGGAGCTGCTGCACGCGCGGGAGGAGGCGCTCGGACACATGCGCAGGGCTGGCGTCCTGGTGATCGACGTCGCACCGCAGCGCGCGGCGCAGGCGGTGGTGTCCAAGTACATCGATCTCAAGCGGCGCGGCGTGTTGTAACTGGCTGTCTGGCCCGGGGATGCGTGGAATAGTATCTTCGAGCACCCCCTACGATCGGTCCGCCACACTGATGCATCGCCACCACAGGTTCATCTGGGCTCTCGGCCTAGCCGTCGCGCTATTGGTCGCCACGTGCAAGTTCCCCACTGACAAGAGCGATGAGGTGTACGTCACCATCGAGGCCCCGACGCAGGTCGTGTTGGACGGGGATGAGATGAGCGTTCAAGCGCGGGCGTGGCGCCGAGTGGGGACGCCCGATAGCGGCAATGGTGACGACGAGGCGATCGCCAATGTGGATTTCGCTTGGACCACGTCGGCGGGTGCCGTCGCGGGAGTTCAGGAGGACGCCTCAGGCTACGCCACAATCCAGGGCATCGGTCCCGGAATAGCCGACATCACGGCGCGGGCGGTGGCCTTCGAAAGCGCAGCCCCCTCAACGCTGCCGGTCCGGGTCTCGGGGTTTCTCGAGATCGACAGCGTGACGCCGTCCTTCATCAAATGGGGCGACAAGATCACGCTCTGGGGGGTGGGCCTCAAGTTCGCGTTCGCGGTGAGTCTGCCCGGCAGCAACCTGATTCCCGACACGCTCACGTATACGGAGTCGCAGGGTCTCAGCAGCATGCAGTTCTGGGTGCCTCAACCAGCGCGCACCGATCGCCTGTTCGTGCTGGGGCCGGGAATCTTCTTTAGTCCGCCCGACTCCGTCACGGTGGATACCGTTGATCTCTACGAACCGAATACCACCACACCTACCCTTCTGAGTCTCGACGGCCCCGGCCCGTATCCGACGATCCCGAGCGTCCTGTTTTTCAACCCGGCGCTGGCGTTCGAGGAGCTGCCCCGGGATACCTTCGTGGGATACGACTGGTACCGGTTCACCCACAGCGACTCTTCCCGGGCCATGACATTCATTCTGAGGCCGCAGGGCAACACGGACAGCTCCGGCCTCTTCATCGTGTTCTCCGACTCGATCGTGTTCGCCGGTGGCGGACACGGGCCTGGCCCCGACCCGACGTGGTTCATTACAAGCGAAGGGCTCTACTACTGCCCGCGCGGCGGCTTCAGCCCGAACATGTTGCCTTCCGACTCGATGATCATGGCGTTCAAGAGTCTGCCGCGTTACGCCCCGGGAAACACCGGTTTCCACGTCCTCAACTTCTACGGCCAGCGATTCAACTACACGATGGTCGCGGTGGATGCCTACCTCACCTCGGATAAGCGGATCCAACCGGATCGCTTCGAGGAGAACGACATCTGTACCATGGCGGACGATCCGGCGAAGCTGATTTCGGTGGGTCCGGGCGTGTCGTTCAGCGACACGCTGAACATCGACAACCCGCACGACCTCGACTGGCTGCGATTCCGGGTTGCGGCCCCGCTGCTCGCCGACAGCACGATGATTCGCATACGCAGCCGGCCGTTCGGCGGCGGACCGGGCTTCGATCGCTCCGACATCGACCTCTACGTCCTGGACGTCAACTTCAACTCCATGGGATCCGTCTCGGACGTAGGGTCCCGCGACTCGATGCGGCTCCGGCTGCCGCCGGGCGACTACTACTTGGCGGTCGTGGACTATGTGGGCGAGGCCACGCGGTACTCTCTGTGTATCTCCGTCCGCTCCGGCTGCATTCCGCCAGCCTTCCCGGGCGACGCGGTACCGCAGAGTTCCCGCCCCGCGCTGACTCGCTTCCGCGCCACGGGCCCAGACGCCCGGCGACCGGATGGACACCCCTTCAGTGTGCCCGCCGCCTCGACTCCCAACCGGGCGGGGTCACCATTCCGTCGTCCGTGATGGACTGCCTCAAGTGCCACACCCCGCTGCCCGATAACAGCAAGTTCTGTTTCGCTTGCGGGGCGGACCAGACGGGCGGCAGCGCCGCGACCACGAGCGCCGAGCTGGCGGGTTTGCAAGGCCGGCTGCAGCGCATCGTGGAGGGCAAGTACAAGATCGAGCGGATGGTCGGGAAGGGCGGGATGGGCGCCGTGTTCCTCGCGCACGACCTGACGCTCGACCGCGAAGTCGCCATCAAGGTCTTGCCTCCGGACATCTCGCAGGACCCGAAGGTGATCCAGCGGTTCCAGCAGGAAGCCAAGACCGCGGCCAAACTCGATCACACGAACATCATTCCGATCTACCGGGTCGAGAGCGAGGGCGGCCTCAACTACTTCGTGATGAAGTACGTCGCCGGCACGTCACTCGAAGACGTGCTCGAGCAGCATAAACAGACGCTCACCGCTGACTACATCCAGCGGGTCCTGTGGGAAGCGGCGTGCGCCCTGGGCCACGCGCATCAGCGCGGCATCGTGCACCGCGACGTGAAACCCGCCAACATCATGTTCGACCACGACGGCCGCGTGATGCTCACCGACTTCGGCATTTCGAAGGCGCTGCAGGCGGCGAGCGGATTCACCGGGACCGGGATGATCATCGGCACGCCCCACTACATGGCCCCTGAGCAGGCCAAGGGCCAGCAGGTGGACGGCCGAGCCGATCAGTATTCTATGGGCGTCGTGGGCTACCGCATGATCACCGGGCAGCTGCCGTTCGGCGGCGACTCGGTGCACACCATCCTCTATAAGCACATCTTCGAGCCCGCGCCGCGGACCAGCAGCATCCGGCAGGACATGCCGCCGCACCTCTCCGAATCCATCTCGCGGGCCCTCGCCAAGGAGCCCGAGCAGCGCTACCCGACGATGGAAGACTTTGCCACCGCCGTGTGGCCGGAGCAGCCGGTCAGCGCGCCGACCAAGGGCGCCAAGGGGTCCGCGACCACGCGCCGGCCGCCGCCGCGCACCAGAGGGCCCGTCACCGCCGATACGCCGACCGAGGTCACGAACGCGCCGACGACGCCGATTCCGAGGTCCGGCATGAAGGTCGGCGCCGGCGCACCGAAGAAGTCGCGCGCGGGTTTGTTCGTCGGTGTAGCAGTGCTCGCCGTGGCGGGCGTGGGCGGATACCTGGCGCTTGCCGACAAGCAGAGCGCCGCGCCGCCGCCGCCCGTCTCGCAGCCCACGCAGACGACACGGGCGCCGGTCGAAACGGTGCGGGTGACGGCGCCGCCGCCTCCTGTGACGCAAACGCCGCCGCGCCGCCAGACGCCCCCCCCCCGCCAGACCACGCCGCCCCCGTCCGCCGGGCAGGGCTTCATCACGGTGAACACCGAGCCGCCGAGCACGGTGTTCATCGATGGTCGCGAGGCAGGCTCTACACCGGTCGTCGAGTTTGGAGTGAGCACCGGCCGCCACACGATTCGCGTCGAGCGCCCCGGCTTCAAAACGAAGAGCGAGACCGTGGACGTTGGCGCCAATGCCACCGTCCGCAAGCGCTGGGTCCTTGAACCGGAAGGATCGGACTGATGCGTCGTCACCTGTTGCTCGTGCCCCTGCTGCTGCTAGCGGCCCCCCCCCCCCCCCCCCTCGGGGCCCAGACGATCCAGAACGCCACCCTGCGCCGGGCGCAGGAGGCCTACGACAATCTCGACTACCGCCAGGCCCTCACGCTGGCCCGCACGGCGCAACGTGAGCGGCTGAACGGCTTCGACCGGGCGCGCGACTACGAGCTGCTCGCCTTCACCTACAGCGCGATGGATTCGATTCTGCGCGCCGTCGATGCGTTCAAGGAGGTCATCTCGCTCGAACCGGAGCGCGACCTCGACCCGACGCGCACCTCGCCCAAAGTACTGAGCGCCTTCCAGGTCGCGCTCACGCAGGTGCTCGTGGTGCGCCAGCTGCGCGTGGACAGCACCGATTTCGTCGGGGGGCAGGGGGCGGTCGCGATCCGCTACACGGTCACGCAGCCGGCACGCGTCGTGACGCGCATCCTGGGCGGCCAGGCGCCGCTCAAGATCGACTCCGCCGTCGCCAACGGCCAGGTGAACCTGCGCTGGCAGGCGCGGCTCGCGAGCGGCGATCCGGTTCCGGCGGGGAGCTACACCGTCGTGGTGGAAGCGACAGTGGGCCAGAACAATTTCTCGGCGTCGCAACCGATCCGCGTGACGCACGGGGCAGTCGATACGCTGCCCCACCTCCTGAGTCTCCCCGGCTACGACTATCTGCCGGAGACGGAAATTCCGCCCAAGAGCTGGAAGCCGATGGGTCTCGCGCTCGTGTATTCGGGGATCGCGCTCGCCGGCACGTCGGCGCTGAGCCAGGGAGACCTCGGTTCGGCGTCGTTCCGCGAGGCGGAGGTGATCGGCGGCGGCCTCATGGTGGCGGGCTTTGTCGTGATGCTGCGTAAGCCCGCGCCCCAACCGGCGCGCGGCAACATCCTCTACAACCGGCTGCTGCGGGAGCAGCTCGCGCGGCGCAACGCCGAGATCGCCCAGGACAACATCCGGCGGCGCCAGCAGGTCGCCCTGCGCGTGGTGCCGACGCCGCGGACGGGAGGCGGGCGATGAAGGCCGTCTTCGCTCTGGTAGCCTGTTTGCCCACGGCATTGTCGGCGCAGCATGGGACGGTCGGCGCGCACGCGGCCTTCGGCGACTACCGCGAAGTGTCGTCGGACCTGCACTACCGGGGCAGTGGAGGCGGCCTCACCGCGTCGTTCACGTTCAAGAAGCTCGGCATCGAGGGGTCGGTCACCGGCATCACGTACGATCCGATCACGGGCAGTAGCGGGACCGCCTCGTTCAAGGCAACTCAGCTCGACGTGCGGGTACGGTATTACATCGCGGGACCCGTGAGCGCTGAGGTCGGCTTCGTCAATCGTAAGATGAAACCGGAGTTTGAAGCGCAGTCGGTGGGAGCGGTGCGGCTCGGCGCGCGGATGTCGTACCCGCTCGGCCCCGGCGTGAACATGGGTCTCCGCGGCGGGATGCTCTTCGGCTCCAAGTTCTCGGGGGGCGGAACGGTGTCGGGCGTCGGTGCCCTCGAGCTGGGACTGAACATGGCGGTGGATGCACTGCGCGGCCGGCTGCGTCTCACGGGGGACTATGACTTCCAGCGCATGGCGCGCACGACCAACGGCGGGGGCGGGGACGTCCCCGTCCCGATCCAGCAGGCACTGGGCCGGATCGGGCTGGCTGTGGCGTTTTAGTGTTGGCGCCTGCCTAGCGGGCGCAACCCCTCTCGCTTCGCAAGTCGTGGCGGGCCAGGTCGTGGACGCCGCGACCGCCGCGCCGGTCGGCGAGGGGTTCGTCGTACTGCTCGATGAGCAGGGCAGGGAAGTCGCGCGGACCCTGACGGCGGCCGACGGACGCTTCTTGCTGCGCGCGCCACGGCCCGGCCCGTACCGCCTCCGGTCGGAACGGATCGGGTACGTCGCGTTCGTCGGCCCGCCGTTCACTCTCGCCGTGGACCAGACCCTCACTCGACAGCTGGCCGTCACCGCGTTGGCGGTACAGCTCGCGGCCGTCGAAGTCACCGGCCGCACGACCTGTCGTCTCGATCCGGATCGGGCGGAGAGGAGAGAGGCGGTGTGGGAGGAAGCCCGCAAGGCGCTTGCCGCCGCCGCCTGGACTGAAAGCCAAGGGATCTACCAGTACCGCACCGTCGCGTTCGAACGGGACTGGGATGAGAGCCGCAGCGTGATGCGCGCGCAGCTGAGCGACACGCTGTTCGGCCATGCGCGCGCCCCCTTCGCCAGTGTGCCGGCGCCGGAGTTGGCCGGGCACGGCTACATCGTCGCCGCAGCCGAGTCGATTGCGTACTACGGCCCGGACGCGGTCGTCCTGCAGGACAGCACGTTTCTGGCGAGTCACTGCTTCGGGTTGGTGGGTCGATCGGTGCGCGGGGTGCAGCAGGTGGGGCTATCGTTCCAGCCCGAGCCGCGGCGCCGGCTCCCCGATGTTCGGGGCGTGCTGTGGCTCGACGAAGCGACCGCCGAGCTGCGGTCTCTCGAGTTCAGCTACACCCGGGTGCCCGAGGGCGTGACCGACGAGCGCATCGGTGGGACAGTGGAGTACCTGCGGATGCCGTCGGGAGCGTGGATCATCCGCCGCTGGGAGCTCCGCATGCCCCGGCTCGCTGCGCAGACGATCACCTCGGGGTACGGCGCGTCCCAGCGGCGTGTAGTGGTGCGGGGCTTTCGAGACGCCGGCGGGGAGGTGCTGGAGATCCGCGCGCTCGACGGCCGGCGCGTGTACCCACCGTGAGCCGCTCAGCGCGCCGGCCCCCGTGGAACCGGCATCCACTCCAGATTCACGAGATCGAGCGGATCGACGAGGATCGCCCCGTAGCGCGCCAGCCAGTGTAGGTGCGGCCCGGTGACGCGTCCGGTTGCGCCCACCCGTCCGATCAGCTGATCCCGCTCGACCGTATCGCCTTCCGTGACCAGCGCGCGACTCAAGTGCATGTACGCGGTCAGCAGACCCGCGCCGTGGTCGATGTAGATGGTGCGACCCGAGTAAAACAGATTGTCGACCAGGGCGACAATGCCACGGTTGGTGGCTCGCACCGGCGCGCCTCGACGCCCGGCGAAGTCGGTGCCCATGTGGCGGCTTTCCAGCTCACCGTTGTATTCACGCTCGAGTCCGAAGCCGCTCCGGACTCGTCCCGGTCGCGGGGGCGCGAACGGGGGCGACCAGAGCCGCGGCGTCGCGTGGGTGCGCTCGAGGACTGCGCGCACGCGGATCCGCTCGCGCTCGAGTCGAGCGGCGAGCGCCGAATCGGGCGGGCGCGAGAATCGCGCCGCGGTCTGCAGCTCCTCGCGGGAGACGGCGCGCCGCGCGATCGGCAGCGGCGTCGCGAATTCGTCCTCGTCCACTGTGACGTAGAGAGGGATCGTATCATCCGCGGTGAACGGCACTCCGCCCAGCGCGACCAACGCGCCGCGCCCATCCGGCTCGAAATGGAGCGCCTCGCCGGCGAGGACGCCGGTGACGGGGAGGGTCGAGCCACTATCGCGGGGTTGGACGAAGACGAGGATCAGCGAGCCCTGGAGCGGCGGATCGGGCGCCCAGCGGATGTCCGGCGGGTCAGGGGGCGGCAGCGGACCTGCCGCGAGCACGAGGGGGATCAGGACGGCCACGTATCGCGTGACGAGGTGCATGTCGTCCGATACCCTACGGCCTTCGTGGTGTGCCCGCGATGATCGCGAGGCTATCGAAAAAGCCGGGGCTCAACGGGTATTGATCGGCATCCGGGAAGCGTGCGGTGCATACCCGCACCATGGCGTCTATGGGCGACTCGTTCCCGTGCGGGCGCGGCGTAACCCCATCTCGGTTGTAGGCCACTGCATACCGAGCTACGCAGACGCGGAGCAAGGCATTCCGTCCTTGCATGTAGCGTCGATACTGAGGCACCAATGTGTCTGCGACCCATACAGACTCTGAGCGGGCGCGCATGATCCTGGCCCGAATGCTGGCGTCGTATGCGAGTTCGGCTTGCGCTGCCGTGTCGGGATCCCAGTTGTGTTGCGAGACCAGGCATGCGGCGAGCCGACCAGGGGCGCCGGCGACGACCACCTTGCACTGCGCCAGGTCGCGCTCCGGGTGTGCGCAGGCGATGGTGAGCAGCAAGGCGGGCAGGATGAATCGCATGGTTGCTTCGTGAATCTATGCGCCAGCCGCGATTCGAACGCGGGACCTTCGGCTCCGGAGGCCGACGCTCTATCCAGCTGAGCTACTGGCGCTTGAACGAGCGCGTAATCTATCGACCTGCCTCGCCCGGCGGTACTGCGATCACCGAACCGTCAGCACGCCCCGCAGCCTGATGTCCTTGGACGAAGCGCCTACCGTCACCCGGAAAGCGCCCGGCTCCACCACCCAGCGCAGGTCGCGATCCAGAAGCCGTAGCTCATCCGGGCCGAGACGAAATGTCACCAGACGCTCCTCGCCGGGCGCGAGATGGATGCGGCTGAACCCCTTGAGAGCCGTCACGGGCTGGGCCACCGATGCCAGCTCGTCGTGCAGGTAGAGCTGCACCACTTCGTCCCCGGGCCGAGCACTCACGTTCTTCACGCGACAGCGCACGACCGCCGTGTCGTTTGGTCCCATCATCGCAGGCTCGATCGTCAGACCGGAGTACTCGAAGCGCGAGTAGCTGAGGCCAAACCCGAACGGGAAAAGCGGATTCCCCGTCAGGTCCAGGTAGTCGTCCCCGCGACCCGTCGGTTTGTGGTTGTAGTAGAGTGGCAGCTGCCCCTCGGCCATCGGAAAGGTGATCGGGAGTCGTCCCGCGGGGTTGTAGTCGCCGAACAGCACGTCCGCCACGGCGCGCCCGCCTTCCTCTCCCGGATACCAAGCCTCCAGCACGCCGGCCACGCGATCGAGCCACGGCGACATCGTGATCGCGCTCCCACCCACGAGGACGACCGCCACCGGCTTGCCCGTTGCCGCAACGGCTTCGATCAGGTCCGCCTGATGACCTGGAAGACCGAGGAACGCGCGGTCGCGAAACTCGCCCTCTTCGATTCCGGCCACGACCACGGCGACATCGCTCGCGCGCGCCGCCGTCACTGCGCTGTCGATCTTCGCCCGCCAGTCGTGCGGGAGCCCCGCGTCCCAGACCAGCTTCACCCTCGCGTTGCCCGTGGGTTCGAAGTACTCGAGCCGGATCGCGTGCGAGCTGCCCGGCGCGAGGTCCACGGTCGCGAGGCGCGTTCCGTACGAGCGTTTGGTCCAATTGTCGATGACCAGACGGCCGTCGACAAAGAGGCGGTAGCCGTCATTCCCCTCGACGCCGAGCCGGTGCACGCCGGCTGCGGGTGCCACGAGGCTCCCCGCCCAGCGGATCGAATACCAGTCGTATGGGATCTCTCGTGCAGGTGCGTTGAGCGTCCAGCCGAAGTCGATGCGGGTATCGGTGCGGATCAGGCGTGGCTGTCCCGCGAACCCCGGGTTGTCGAAGTACTCGCCGCGGAGGCCCCCGGGGAGCTGCTCCGCGGGCACCACGGCGTGATCGGCGCTGAGTCGACCGGGCCCCGGCACGTAGCGCACGCTGGTCCCTCGGCCGACCGCGGCGCGGATGCCGTCGAGGATGGAGGTCGGATGGATCCCGGGACCGCTGTACCCGCCGAGTCGGGCCTCGCTCGCGTCGGTCCCGATCACCGCAATGGACGTGAGCGTCTTGGCCAGGGGGAGAACGCCGTTCTCGTTTTTGAGTAAGACGATACCGGCGCGCGCCGCCTCGCGCGCCAGGGCGCGGTGCGCGGGGTTGCCGTTCCAGTAGGCGGCGCTATCCGGGTTCGCGTACGGATGCTCGAAGAGCCCCAGATCGAACTTGGCTCGCAGCACCCGCGCAACCGACGCGTCGATGAAGGAATCGGGCACGAGCCCGCGCCGGAACGCCTCGAGGTAGGGTCGGTGCTGCTCGTATGACGACTGGAACACGACGTCGAGTCCCGCCGCGAACGCATGTTGTGTGGCGGTTGCGGTCGTGGCCTCGGTGTGGTGCAGGACCGTCGCGCCGCCCGTCGCCGCGGCATCCGAGATGACGAACCCCGCGAAGCCCCAAGCGCCCTTCAGCACGTCGTTCAGGAGCCAACGATTCTGCGTGGCCGGCGAGCCGCCGACCGAGTTGTAGGCGGTCATCACCGACCGCGCTTGTCCCCGCGCGATGGCGGCCCGGAACGGGGGGAAGAAGCGCTCCTCGAGGCTCCGGTGGTCGAGATCGATCGGATAGCTGTCGCGCCCCCCTTCACCGACATTAGCCACGAAATGTTTGGGAGTCGCGACGACGCCCCGGCGCTCGAACGCGGAAACAAACGTCACGCCCATGAGCGAAGCGAGCAACGGATCCTCTCCATAGGTCTCCTCCACGCGTCCCCACCGGACGTCGCTCGCGATGTTCACCACCGGGGAGAGGACCTGCCGGATGCCGCGGCTCCGAGTCTCGCGGGCGATCGCGTCGGACACTCGTGCGACGAGGCTCGTATCCCAGCTCGCCGCGAGGGCGATCGCCTGCGGAAAAACGGTTGCGCCTGGTCGCGCCAGGCCGTGCACTGCCTCATCGAAAGGGATGATCGGAATGCCGAGTCGTGTCCGTTCGACGAAGTAGCGTTGGATCGTATTGATACGCAGCGCGTGGGCGCGGGCGGCGCGCTCGGGCGGAGTGTCCACGGCGCCGACCTGCAGTCCGAAAATGCCCCCTGCGTAGTCGTGGGACGGATCGTCGAGATCGCCGGGGATCATGAAGAGCTGCCAGAACTTCGCGTCCGGCGTCATGCGTCCCAGCAAATCGCGGACGCGGGCTTCGGTGGGGAGGCGTGCGTCGCGGTAGGGGAGGAGGGCGCGGCCCTGAGCCGAGGCGCTGCCGGCCAGTAGCAGCAG
>Ga0210382_10000434_pt1 | contig 14908 bp, 14 predicted proteins | sample PLMedo_FD_155452 | JGI IMG/M metagenome (GOLD analysis project Ga0210382, IMG submission 155452) | Groundwater sediment microbial communities from an aquifer in East River, Colorado, USA - PLM0_60_coex redo | ecosystem: Environmental > Terrestrial > Soil > Riparian zone | place: USA: East... | reverse complement strand
GCCGATGAGCAGGGTCGCGGCCCGATAGAGCTGCTCCATCAGCACCACCTGCGCCAGGGCGTGCGGCAGCGTGAGCGATGACACGCGCAGCAGCAGGGCGGACTGCCTTTTTATGCCTTCGTCCAGTCCGTCGGGGCCACCGATCACGAACGCCGTTTCGACATTCAGCAGGGGTGAGAACTGCGCCGTGGTGAAGTCCTTGCCGCGCTCGTCGAGCGCGACGAGGCGGGCGCCCTTGGGCAGCGCCGCGTGCAGGCGCTTGTTGTTCCTGACGGCGATGCGCGCGACCTCGTAGCCGCGGGGCATGCGCCGCGCATAGTCGGCGCAGGCGGCCTCCGCCCAGTCAGGCAGCCGAGCGCTTACGGCGAGGACGTGCAGCCTTGCCACGGCGTTTAGGTTTTTCAAGCTGGAACCGCACCGTCTTCCCGCCCCAGACCTCCTCCAGATTGTAGAAATCGCGCACCGTCGGATGCATGATGTGCACCACCACGTCGCCGAGGTCGACCAGCACCCACTCGCCGCTCGCTTCGCCCTCGACGCCGTAGACGCGCGCGCCGCTTTCCCTGACTTTCTCCTGCACGCGGTCGGCGAGCGCCTTGACCTGGCGCGTCGAGTCGCCGCTCGCGATCACCACGCGCTCGAACATCGAAGGCATGCGCGCGGTGTTGAAGACGACGATGTCGCGCCCCTTGACGTCCTCCAGCGCCTCGAGCACCACGCGCTGCTTCTTGCGCAGGTCCATCTAGCGGTAGAGCCTGCGGCGGGAGATGTAGCTCGCCACGGCGGGCGGCACCAGGCCGGACAGGTCTTCGCCGCGCGCGGCGCGCGCGCGGATGTCGCTCGCGGAGACCGGCATGGCGGGAAAAGGAATGACTCGCGCCGCCCGGTCCTCGATCTTGAAGCCCGGGCGCGAGAACACGGCGATCCGCGCCAGCCGGGCGACCTCCTGCGGCTTGTGCCAGGTGTCGAACTTCGCGTATTGATCGCCTCCCAGCAGCAGATACAACTGTGAATCGAGATCGGCCCGCAGACTCTCGAGCGTGTCTACGGTGTAGCCCGTGGCGTTGGGCGCGAGCTCGCGCGCGTCGATCTCGTAGAGCGGCTCGCCCTCGATCGCGAGCCGGAGCATCGCGACGCGGTCCTCGCCCGATGCGACCGGCGCGTTGCGGTAGCGCGGTGCTCCGGTGGGCATCCAGAGCAGCTTGTCGAGATCCAGCTCGCGCATCGCGGCGCGCGCCATCGCGAGGTGCGCGTTGTGAACCGGATCGAAAGTGCCGCCGAGGATGCCTACTTTCAGGTGCGGACCTCGCCGTGGCCCAGCACGACGAACTTCTGGGTCGTGAGGCCTTCCAGGCCCACCGGGCCGCGGGCGTGCAGCTTGTCGGTCGAGATGCCGACCTCGGCGCCCAGGCCGTACTCGTAGCCGTCGGCGAAGCGCGTCGAGGCGTTCCACATCACCGAGCTCGAGTCGACTTCGCGCAGGAAGCGCTCGGCGCGCGCGCGGTCCCCGGCGACGATGGCGTCGGTATGCTGCGAGCCGTACTTGGCGATGTGCTCGATCGCCTCGTCGAGGCCCTTCACGACGCGGATCGAGACGATCGGCGCCAGCCACTCGGTGTAGTAGTCCTTCTCGGTTGCGGTTTTTGCCTCTGGAATCAATTTTTGGGTCTGCGAATCGCCACGCATCTCCACGTTCTTGCTCTTGAAGATGGTTCCAATTCTCGGAAGCACCTTGGGCGCGATTGATTCGGCGACCAGCAGAGTCTCCATCGTGTTGCAGGTGCCGTAGCGCTGCGTCTTCGCGTTGTCGGCGATCCTGATCGCCATCTCCGGATCGGCGCTGTCGTCGAGGTAGACGTGGCACACGCCGTCGAGGTGCTTGATCATCGGGATGCGCGATTCGCGCGAGAGCCGCTCGATCAGCTCCTTGCCGCCGCGCGGCACGATGAGGTCGACATATTCGGTCAGCGTGATCAGCTCGCCGACCGCGGCGCGGTCGGCGGTATCGACCAGCTGCACGGCCGCCTCGGGCAGCCCGGCGCTTCTCAGCCCGGCGCGCACGCAGGCGGCAATGGCGCGGTTCGACTCGAGCGCCTCGGAGCCGCCGCGCAGGATGCAGGCGTTGCCCGACTTCACGCACAGCGCCGCGGCGTCGGCGGTCACGTTGGGGCGGGACTCGTAGATGATGCCGATGACGCCGATCGGCACGCGCATCCTCGCCACCTCGATGCCGGTCGGGCGCTTGACGCGCTCGGAGATCTGCCCGACGGGGTCGGCGAGCTGCGCCACCTGCTCGACGCCCTGGGCCATCTGCTCGATGAGCTTCGGGGTCAGCGTCAGCCGGTCGATGAACGCGGCGTCGGCGCCGTCTTTCCTTGCCTGCGCGACGTCGGCGCTGTTGGCGGCAAGGATTTCCTTCGCGCTGGACCTGATGTCCTTCGCCATGGCGGCGAGAGCGCGATTCTTCGCTTCGGCGTCGGCGCGGGCCAGCGCGCGCGCGGCAGCGCGCGCCGCGCGGCCCAGCTCGCGGACCTGCTGCCGAACGTCAAGCTTTTGATCCATGGGCCAATTTTAGCCCAAGCTTCACAAACTCCTCCCACGGCGCGCCGCTGCCGACGCCCTTGATGGCGCGGTCGATCGCCGCGGCGTGCGCAATGGCGCTGGCGAGGAGCGGCACCGGATAGCGCGGCGCCGCGGCCTGCACCGCGCGCTGCAGGGGCTTGTTGAAGAGCCGATGCTGGACGAAGAGCGGATCCGCGCGCTCACCGCGAGCCAGGCCGTGCAGCACGAAGAGCACGCTGCTCAGCACGAACAGCACGAAGGTCGGCTGCTCGCCTTCGGCGCGCAAGCCTTCGATCACCCTCACGTAGCGCGTGGGGCCGTGCGCAAGCAGGGCTTCCGCGGCGACATAAGGATCGTAGCGCGCGACGCTCGCCACCGCCTCGCTTACCGTCTCGATGCTCAGCTCGCCTTCGGGCGCGAGAAGCGCGAGCTTCTGCACCTCCTGGTGTGCGGCGAGCAGGTTGCCCTCGACGCGGTCGGCGAGGAACTCCAGTACTTCGCGCGGCGCGCTCTGGCGCTGGCGCGCGAGCCGCTCGGCGATCCAGGCCGGCAGGCGGGGCCGATCGACAGGGTAAACATCGACGCTCACCCCGGCTTCGGCCAGGGCGCGGAACCAGGCCGAGTTCTGCGTGCTGCGGTCGAGCCGCGGCACCGAGACGAGGAGCACGATGTCGGCGCTGGGCCGCGAGCAATAAGCGGCGATCGCCTCTGCGCCTTGCGAGCCTGGCTTGCCGGCGGCGAGGCGCAGCTCGACCAGTTTCTTTTCGGCGAATAGCGACAGGCTCGCCGCGGCGTGCGTGAACTCGCTCCAGTCGAAGGAGCGGCCCGGCTCGAGCACCACGCGCTCGGAGAAGCCCTGCCTGCGCGCCGCCGCGCGCACGGCGTCGGCCGCCTCCAGAGCGAGCAGCGGCTCGTCGCCGTGGACGGCGTAAACCGGGGCGAGCGACTTCGCGAGATGGCCGTGCAGCTGCTCGGCGCGCAGTTGCATCTATGGCACGCGAGGCTGCGGCTTCTGCGCCGCGCCGAGGCGCCGCATGATCTGCTGCACCATGTCGGACTGCATGTCGCGGAACAGCAGCTGCTCCTCGGCTTCCTTCGCCAGCACCTCCGCGTCGTTGAAGGTCACGTCGCGCGTCAGCTCCACGGTGCTCTGCGGCACATAGTCGGCGCCCTTGCCGTCGTGCAGGCGAAAGCCGACGCGGTAGCGCAGCTTGAACTCGCGCACGCGGCCGGTCCCGGTCAGCGACAGGATCTCCTTCAGGCGGGTTTCCTCGGTGAACTGCAGCACCGCGTCCGCCTGCTTGGGGTCATCGACGACCTTGGCGTTGGTCCCGGCCTGGATATTGCGCTTGAGGTCGAGCGCGATGCCGCCGGTGGCGGCCGGCACGTAAACCGTGCTGAACGGCACCTCGGCCGTGCCGCGCAGCCGGAAGCCGCAGCCCGCGAGCGCGAGGCAGAGCACGGTGATGAGGATCCTCATCCCACCACGACGTTAATAAGCCGTCCTGGAACGATAACGATGCGCTTGACGATTTTGTCGCCGATCTGCCGCTTCACGAATTCCAGCGACTTCACGATTGCCTCGAGCGCCCGTTGATCGGCAGACTTCGGCACACGAACGGTACCGCGCTTGACGCCGTTCACCTGCACCACCAGCTCGACCTCGTCCTGCTCCAGGGCTTCTTTGTCCGGCTGCGGCCAGGGAGCGTTCATCACATCCTCGCCGAAGCCCAGCTCGCGCCACAGGTGATGGGCGATGTGCGGCGTGATCGGCGAGAGCAGCCGGATGAGGATCGACATGCCCTCCTCGTCGGCCGCGGTGTCTTCCTCAGGCAGGCGCTCCAGCGCGTTGAGGATCTTCATGCAGGCCGAGGCCACGGTGTTGAACTGGAATTTCTGCAGGTCGTAGTTCGCCTGCCTTAGCACCGAGTGGATCTCGAAGCGAGCGTCCTTGCTGGGTTTCCCGGCCATGCCCTTGCGCCGGGAAAATCGCGCCGCGTAGACCCACAGCCGGCGCAGGAAGCGGTACGAGCCCTCGACGCCCTCGTCGCTCCACTCCAGCGTGTTGGTCGGCGGCGAGGCGAAGATGACGAAGAAGCGCGCGGTGTCGGCGCCGTACTTGTCGATCAGGTCCTGCGGGTCGACGCCGTTGTTCTTCGACTTCGACATCGTGCCGATGCCGTCGTAGACGACCGGCGTCCCGTCTTTCGTCCTTGCGGAGAGTATTTTTCCTTTTGGATCGCGCGTGACCTCGACTTCGTACGGGTTCACCCACTCGCGGCGCCCGGGCATGTCGATGTAGTACGACTCGGCGAGCACCATGCCCTGCGTGAGCAGGTTGGTGAACGGCTCGGAGAGCTCGAGCAGGCCCTCGTCGCGCATCAGGCGCGTGAAGAAGCGCGAGTACAGCAGGTGCAGGATGGCGTGCTCGATGCCGCCGATGTACTGGTCGACCGGCAGCCAGTACCTGGCGCGCTCATCGACCATCGCCCGGTCCTGGTCCGGACAGGCGAAGCGCGCGTAGTACCACGAGGAGTCGACGAAGGTGTCCATCGTGTCGGTCTCGCGCTTGGCGGGCTTGCCGCAGGACGGGCACGTCGTCTGGTAGAACTCGGGCATCCTGGCGAGCGGGTTGCCGGTGCCGTCGGGCACCAGGTCCTCAGGCAATCTCACCGGCAGCTGCTCGTCGGGCACCGGCACGTCGCCGCAGGACGGGCAGTGCACGATCGGGATCGGGCAGCCCCAGTAGCGCTGGCGCGAGATGCCCCAGTCGCGCAGCCGCCACTGCACCTGCTTTTCTCCCAGGTGCTTTTTTTTCAAATCAGACGCGATGGCGTCCACGGCGGCCCGGTAGTCCAGGCCGTCGTATTTCCCGGAATTGATGCAAACCCCATAGGCCGCGTACTCAGGCCGCCAGGGCGGCGGCACCGTGTCGCCGAGCGGGTGCCGGATCACCGGCTTCACCGGCAGGCCGTACTTGCGCGCGAACTCGTAGTCGCGCTCATCGTGCGCCGGCACCGCCATCACCGCGCCTTCGCCATAGCCCATCAGGACATAGTTGGCCACCCACACGGGAAGTTTTTCATTTGTTATTGGATGAGAAACAAAGACGCCGCTGGGCATGCCCTTCTTTTCGATCTGCGCCAGCTCCGCTTCCATGACGGCGCCGCGCTTGCATTCTTCGACGAACGAGGCAAGCTCCCTGTTGCCTTTGGCTGCCCAGGTGGCGATCGGGTGCTCAGCGGCCACCGCGACAAAGGTCGCTCCCATCAGCGTGTCGGCGCGCGTGGTGAAGACCCATAGCACGCGCTTTTGATTCTCTATTTCATATTCAAAACCAACCTTGACCCCTTCCGAGCGGCCGATCCAGTTCTTCTGCATCAGCTTGACCTGCTCGGGCCAGCCCGGCAGATCGTCGAGCGCGGCGAGCAGCTCCTCGGCGTACGACGTGATGCGCAGGAAGTACATCGGGATCTCGCGCTTCTCCACCGGCGCGCCGGTGCGCCAGCCGCGGCCCTCGATCACCTGCTCGTTGGCGAGGACAGTCTGGTCCACCGGGTCCCAGTTGACGACGCCGGTCTTCTTGTAGGCGACGCCCTTGCGGAACAGCCGCGTGAAGAACCACTGGTTCCACTTGTAGTAATCGGGCCGGCAGGTGGCAAGCTCGCGCTGCCAGTCGAGCGCGAAGCCGAGGCTCTTCAACTGAGCCTTCATGTACGCGATGTTGTCGTGCGTCCACTTCGCCGGCGGCACGCGATTCGCCATCGCCGCGTTCTCGGCGGGAAGTCCGAACGCGTCCCAGCCCATCGGCTGCAGCACGTTGTAGCCGCGCATCCGGTAGTGCCGGGTGAGAACGTCGCCGATGGTATAGTTCCTCACGTGCCCCATGTGCAGCTTCCCCGAGGGGTAGGGGAACATCGACAGGCAGTAAAACTTCGGCCGGGCGGGGTCTTCCCTGGCGCGGAACGAGCGCTCGTCTTCCCAGTACTGCTGGGCCTCGCGCTCTACTGCCTGGGGCTCGTACGTGTCTTGCATGGGACTCTTGCCGCGAAGCCGCCGATTATAAGGGGAGGCTGAGTGAAGACTGCCTATGGTTGAGGCAGCTTATATAATTGCAGCGCTTTGTCGCTGCACCTCGAACACCTCAATCCGGAACAGCTCGCCGCCGTCACACTGCCCGATGAGCACGCGCTGATCCTGGCCGGCGCCGGCAGCGGAAAAACCCGCGTCCTGACCACGCGCATCGCCTGGCTGGTGAAGAGCGGCCGCGTGACGCCGGGCGGCATCCTCGCGGTGACTTTCACCAACAAGGCGGCGCGCGAGATGCTGACGCGGGTCGGCGCGATGCTGCCCGTGAATACGCGCGGCATGTGGATCGGCACCTTCCACGGCCTGTGCAACCGGATGCTGCGCGCGCACCACCGCGACGCCGGGCTGCCGCAGGCGTTCCAGATCCTCGACTCGCAGGACCAGCTCGCGGCGGTGAAGCGCCTGCTGAAGGCGCTGGGCGCCGACGAAGACCGCTTCCCGCCGCGCGACGTGCAGTATTTCATCAACGCCCAGAAGGAGGAGGGCGTGCGCGCGCGCGACGTCGCCGTCACCGACGAGAGCTCGCGCCGCTTCGTCGAGCTCTACGCCGCCTACGACGAGCAATGCCAGCGCGAGGGCGTGGTGGATTTTCCGGAGCTCCTGCTTCGTTCTTATGAGCTTTTATCCAGAAATGAAATTCTGCGCGAGCACTACGCGCAGCGTTTTCGCCATATCCTGGTCGACGAGTTCCAGGATACCAACCGGCTGCAATACCGCTGGCTGAAGCTGTTTGCCTCCGGGCAGGCGAAGTTCTTCTGCGTGGGCGACGACGACCAGAGCATCTACACCTTCCGCGGCGCCAACGTCGGCAACATGGCCGACTTCGAGCGCGACTTCAAGGTGGCGAAGGTGGTGCGCCTGGAGCAGAACTACCGCTCGCACGGCAACATCCTCGACGCGGCCAACGCGCTGATCTCGAACAACCGCAACCGGCTCGGGAAGAACCTGTGGACCGCCGCCGGGCGCGGCGAGCCGATCCGCGTCTTCGAGGGCGGGTCGGACAGCGACGAGGGGCGCTGGATCGTCGAGGAAGCGCAGTCGCTCGCGCGCGAAGGCACGCGGCTCTCGCACATGGCTGTCCTCTACCGCTCGAACGCGCAGTCGCGCGTTCTCGAGCACGCGTTGTTCTCCCAGGGGGTGGCGTACCGCGTGTACGGCGGCCTGCGCTTTTTCGAGCGCGCGGAAATCAAGCATGCGCTCGCCTACCTGCGGCTGGTCGCCGCGCCCGACGACGACAACGCGTTGCTGCGCGTCGTCAATTTCCCGCCGCGCGGCATCGGCGCGCGCAGCATCGAGCAGCTGCAGGATGCGGCAAAGCAAAAGAGCATCCCGCTGTTTCAGGCGATCGATGGCAAGGCGGCGGCGTTCAAGCGGCTGATCGAAGACCTGCGAAAGGAAACCCACAACCTGCCGCTGCCCGAAGTGGTCGAAGCCGTGGTGGCGCGCAGCGGCCTGGGCGAGCACTACAAGAACGAGCGCGAAGGCGCCGACCGGATCGCGAACCTCGCGGAGCTGGTGAACGCGGCCGCCGCGTTCACCGAAGAGGCGCGCGCGGCCGAGTCGGGCGAGGTGGTCGATCCGCTGACCGCGTTCCTGACGCACGCGGCGCTCGAGGCCGGCGAGCACCAGGCGGGCGAGGGGCAGGACGCGCTGCAGCTGATGACGGTGCACTCGGCGAAGGGCCTGGAGTTCGACGCGGTGTTCCTGTCGGGGCTGGAGGAGGGCCTGTTTCCGCACGAGCAGGGCGTCGCCGAGCGCGACGGCCTGGAGGAGGAGCGGCGCCTGGCCTACGTCGCGATCACGCGCGCGCGCCATCGCCTGTACCTCTCGCACGCGCAGACCCGCCTGCTGCACGGCCAGACGCGCTACAACATCCCGTCGCGCTTCCTCGAGGAAATCCCGGGGGAGCTCATGAAGTGGCTGACGCCGCGCTTCTCCAGACGCAAGGAATTCGTCTGGGGAGCGGCAAAAAAGGAGGAATCCGTGTTCAAGAAAGCGCGTGACACCGGTGGCTTTCGCATCGGCCAGAACGTAGTGCATCCGAAGTTCGGCTCCGGCATCATCGTCGACGCCGAAGGCCAGGGCAGCGATGCCCGCGTGCAGGTGAACTTCGGCAACCTGGGCGTGAAGTGGCTCGCCGTGAGCGTCGCCAAGCTGCAGGCTGCGTAGCTTCGTACTTGCAATCAGGCGGTAACGTTGGCCCGGTATGTTCCGTGAACATGGACCGGGGGAAACTTGCATTCACGGCGGTGTATCTCAAGGGCAAGCACGGCTACGTCGGTTTCCTCGAGGAGCTGCCGGGCGTGACCTCGCACGGGCGCACCATCGAGGAAGCGCGGCAAATACTGCAAAAGCTCGCGGTGCTCGTGTTCGATGAGGAGCGCCGCAGCGCCGGCGAGATGCTCGCCGGCAAGGACGTGGTGCGCGAGTCGTTTTTCATTCCGATTCCGTCTGTATAGTTTCCGCGGGCAGAGTGCGTTGCGCAGGAAAGCGCACCGTGAAGCGGCTGCCTGCGCCCGGCTTGCTGTCGATGTCGAAGCTCGCCTGGTGGCGCGCGACGGCGTGCTTGACGATGGCGAGGCCCAGTCCCGTGCCGCCGGTCTCGCGCGAGCGGCTGCGGTCGACGCGGTAGAAGCGCTCGGTCAGCCGCGGCAGATGCTCCGGCGCGATGCCGGGGCCGGTGTCCTCCACCGCGAAGGAGGGGCCGTCCGGACCCTCGCGCCAGGCGAGGCACACCTTGCCGCCGTCCGGCGTGTAGCGGATGGCATTGCTGACCAGGTTGCCGAACGCGCTCGCCAGCTCGGTTTCCGAGCCAAGCAGGTCCAGCGTCGGCCGGCCTTCCACCAGGATGCTGTGGCGGCCGCCCGACAGGGCCTCGGCTTCCAGGCGCAGCCGGGCGAGGAGCGACGCCATGCGCACGCGATCGGTGGACGGAGGCGGCGCGGACTCCAGAACCGAGAGGGTCAGCAGATCCTCGATGATTCGATGCATCCGCGATGCTTGCTCGCGCATCATGCCGAGGTAGTCGCGCACGCGCGACGGATCGAGCTTCAGCTCCCGCACCGTCTCGAGAAAGCCCACCAGCACGGTCAGCGGCGTACGAAGCTCGTGCGACACGTTCGCGACGAAATCGCGCCGCATCGTCTCGACTCGCTCCGCCTGGGTGACATCGCGGCACAACAGGAGCTTCTGCGACTCGCCATACGGGATGAGCTGCAGCGCCAGGACCACGCCTTGCGCGGCGGTAGCGCGCACTGCGGGCATGCTGTCGTGGTTGGGCGCAGCGAGATAGTCGATGAACGCCGGCTCGCGCACCAGGTTTGCGATGGGCCGTCCGGTGTCGGCGCGCGGGTCGAGATTCAGCATGGCGGCGGCGTTGTCGTTGCACCATTCGATGCGGTTCTCCGCGTCGAGCATCACCACGCCATCAGGCAGCGCCTGCGCCGCGCGCCGAAAGCGCGCCAGCGCGTCGGCGAGCATTTCCTCGCGCTTCGCCGCCTCGCGCTCGAAGCGGTGCAGCGCCGCGAGCACTTCGTCCCAGCTGCCTGCGCCTTCGGGCACCTTGCCCTGCACGGGATGGGAAACCCAGCGCCCGAAACGCGCGAGATGCCGCACGTGGTAGGCGAGCAGGGCAAGCAACCCGGCAGCGAAGACGCTCAGCCCCAAAGCCGCGCCCGCCGCTGCCCAGGCGATGAGCGCGACGGCGGCCAGGCTCGCGAGCGAGACGAGCGTGCTGCGGTAGACCGGGCTCAATCGGCGCGCAGGCCGTACCCCGCGCCGCGCACCGTGTCGATGAGGCGGTGGTGGCCGGAAGGCTCGAGTGCCTTGCGCAGGCGGCGTATGTGCACGTCCACCGTCCGCTCCTCGATGAAGACGTGATCGCCCCACACCTGGTCGAGGAGCTGCGCGCGCGAGTAGATGCGGCCGGGGTGGGTCATGAGGAAATGCAGCAGCCGGAACTCGGAAGGCGAGAATGCGAGCCTGCGCTCGCCCGCCGTCACGCGGCGCGTCGCCGGATCGAGGCGCAGCCCCTCCATCTCGACCGCGTCGTCCGAGAGCTGCGGCGCGCGGCGCCTCAGCACCGCCTTGATGCGCGCGGCGAGCTCCTTCGGAGAAAACGGCTTGGTGAGGTAATCGTCGGCGCCGGCCTCGAGGCCGGAGATCTTGTCCTGCTCCATGGCGCGCGCGGTGAGCATCAGAATCGGCAGATCGCGCGTGCGCGCGTCGGCGCGCAGGCGGCGCGCGAGCGACAGGCCCGACTCGCCCGGCAGCATCCAGTCGAGCACCAGCACGTCGGGCAGCGCGACCCGAATGGCGGCCTCGGCTTCCTCGGCGCTCGACGCGCGCAGCACCTCATGGCCGAAGTGCTGCAGGTTGACGGCGACGAGCTCCTGGATCTGCGGCTCGTCCTCGACGACGAGTACCGTGGCTCCCATAAAGCGCGGCTAGGCCCCGCTCTCCGACACCTGGCGCTCGACCTCCGCCGCGCGGGTATGGCGCACGTCGGTGCCCTTGACGATGTAGATGACGTACTCGGCCATGTTCTTGGCGTGGTCGCCGATGCGCTCGATCGCCTTGGCGACCCACACGATCTCGAGCGCGGTGGAAATGGTGCGCGGGTCCTCCATCATGTAGGTGATCAGCTGGCGCAGGATGGCGCCGAACTCCGCGTCGATGCCGGCGTCGGCGCGGATCACCTCGGCGGCGGCGTTGCAGTCCAGGCGCGCGAACGCGTCGAGCGTGCGACGCAGCATCGAGATCGCGCGCTCGGCGGCGTGGCGTACTTCCACCACCGGGGGCGCCAGCGCGCCGCCGCGCTCGTGGATGTTTCTCGCCATGCGCGCGATCTTCTGCGCCTCGTCGCCGATGCGCTCGAGGTCGGTGACCGTCTTGATGATCGCGATGATCAGCCGCAGATCGTTGGCCGCGGGCTGGCGCTTGACGATCACCTGGCTGCAATCGCCGTCGAGCGCGACTTCCATGGCGTTCACGCGGTGGTCGGTGGCGATGACGTCATCGAGCGTGGCGCGGTCGCCCGAGTTGAACCCGTCGAGCGCGCGCCGGATCTGCGACTCGACCAGCCCGCCCATTTCCAGCACGCGCGAGCGGATGGCCTCGAGCTCGGCGTCGAACTGCTTCGAGAGATGTTCGGTAACGCCCATTGCGGTGAGCGACATTATGACAAATTCATGACGGTGTTGTGACAGGATGCCGCGGCATGCAGGGTGGCCGTCACGAAACGGCAACAATCCGGAAATACGCTGCCGCAATGCTAAGACGACTCATCGGCGCGGCGGGCGTCGCCGCGGGCCTCATCGGCGCGCAGGCGCTCGCCGCGGACATTACCGGAGCGGGCGCGACGTTCCCGTATCCGATTTACGCCAAGTGGGCGGACGCGTACAAGAAATCGACCGGCATCGGGCTCAACTACCAGTCGATCGGCTCGGGCGGCGGGATCAAGCAGATCACCGCGAAGACGGTGGATTTCGGCGCCTCGGACATGCCGCTCAAGCCCGAGGAGCTCGACAAGAGCGGAATGATCCAGTTTCCCACGGTGATTGGCGGTAACGTGCCGGTGGTCAACCTGAAGGAGATCGCGCCGGGGCAACTGAGGCTGTCGGGCCCGCTGCTCGCCGAAATCTATCTGGGCAAGATCAGGAAGTGGAACGACCCGGCGATCGCCGCGCTGAACCCCGGGGTCGGCCTGCCGGCGAGCGATATCAACGTGGTGCACCGCTCCGATGGCTCCGGCACCACCTTCATCTGGACGAACTACCTGTCGAAGATGAGCCCCGAGTGGAAGTCCGCCGTGGGCGAGGGCGCCTCGGTCAATTGGCCGGTCGGCGTCGGCGGCAAGGGCAACGAAGGGGTCGCCTCGTACGTGCAACGCATCCAGGGGTCGATCGGCTACGTGGAGTACGCCTATGTGCTCCAGAACAAGATGACTTACGCGCAGGTCAAGAACCGCGAAGGCAGCTTCGTTGCGCCGAGCGCCAAGGCGTTCCAGGCAGCGGCGGCGGGCGCCGACTGGAAGGCGGCACCCGGCATGTACCTGATTCTTACCGATGCCCCCGGAAAGGACGCCTGGCCGATCGCCGGCGCCACGTTCATCCTGATGCACAAGACTCAGGAAAAGCCCGAGAGCGCGAGGCAGGTGCTCAAGTTCTTCAACTGGGCCTATACCCAGGGTGACCGCCTCGCGGAGGAGCTCGACTACGTGCCGATGCCAGACCCGGTCGTGCGGCTCATCCAGACCAACTGGAAGGCGCAGCTCAAGGATTCGTCAGGTAACCCGGTCTACTGAGACCCGCAAGGTTGTTGCTTCAGCGCCGAGGGGCGGGCGAGAATGAGCGCCCTGATGACCGATGCTCCGCGCGGCCCAGTCCGCATGCGGCCTGCGCGCTGGAAGGACGTGGCGTTCGAGCAGCTCACGCGGCTGTTCGCGCTGCTCGTGCTGGGCATCCTGGCGGCGATCCTCGTCGCCCTGGTGCTGGAGAGCCGCCCGTCGCTGGACAAGTTCGGCCTTGCCTTTCTGTGGCACGCCGAATGGGACCCGGTGCAGGAGCGCTTCGGCGCGCTGGTGCCGATCTACGGCACCGTGGTCACCTCGCTGATCGCGATGCTGATCGGCATCCCGGTGAGCTTCGGCATCGCGCTGTTCCTGACCGAGCTGTCGCCCGCCTGGCTCAAGCGCCCGCTGGGCACGGCGATCGAGCTGCTCGCGGCAATCCCCTCGATCATCTATGGCATGTGGGGGCTGTTCGTGCTGGCGCCCCTGTTCCAGGCGCACGTGCAGCCGGCGCTGATCGAGTCGCTCGGCGCCCTGCCGTTCGCGGGCGCGCTGTTCCAGGGCCCGCCGCTCGGGATCGGCATGCTCACCGCGGGCCTGATTCTTTCCATCATGGTGATTCCCTTCATCGCCGCCGTGATGCGCGACGTGTTCGACCTGGTGCCGGCCTTGCTGAAGGAATCGGCCTACGGACTGGGAGCGACGACCTGGGAGGTGGTGTGGAAGGTCGTGCTGCCCTACACCAAGGTCGGGGTCATCGGCGGCGTCATGCTGGGCCTGGGGCGGGCTCTCGGGGAAACGATGGCGGTCACTTTCGTGATCGGCAATGCGCACCAGCTGTCGAAATCGCTGATGGCGCCGGGAAACAGCATTGCCTCGGCGCTGGCCAACGAGTTTACCGAGGCGGTCGGCGATGTGTATTTTTCCGCGCTCATCGAGCTCGGCCTGATCCTGTTTCTCATCACGACGGTGGTGCTCGCGCTCGCCAAGCTCCTCCTCCTGCGCCTCGCGCTGCGCGAAGGCGCGCTCACATGAGCGCGGCCCTGAGTCCGGCGCTGAGCGCCATCAGCCCGGCGAATCCGCTCTACCGCTCGCGCAAGCGCGTCAATGTTTTCATGCTGGGTGTTTCGGGCCTGGCACTGGCCTTCGGCCTCTCCTGGCTGGTCTGGATCCTCGGCACGCTGTTCTACGAAGGCGGGCACGCGCTCGCGCGCGCCGCGCTGTACTTCGAGATGACGCCGCCACCCGGGGCCGACGGCGGCCTTGCCAACGCCATCGCGGGCAGCGCCGTGCTTATCACCGTGGCCACCTTGCTCGGCACGCCGGTCGGCGTTCTCACCGGCACCTATCTGGCCGAGTACGGCAAGCGCGGCTGGATCGCCCCGGCGACGCGGTTCATCAACGACGTGCTGCTGTCGGCGCCCTCCATCGTCATCGGCCTGTTCGTGTACTCGGTCTATGTCGCGCGGGTGAAGCACTTCTCCGGCTGGGCGGGCGCGCTCGCCCTCGCGCTCATCGTCATCCCGGTGGTGGTGCGCACCAGCGACGACATGCTGAAGCTAGTGCCCAACAGCCTGCGCGAGGCGGCGGCGGCGCTGGGCTGCCCGACCTGGAAGATGATCCTGTCGGTGACCTACCCGGCCGCGCGCACCGGGATCGTCACCGGCATCCTCCTCGCGGTCGCGCGCATCAGCGGGGAAACGGCCCCGCTGCTGTTCACCGCGCTCAACAACCAGTTCTGGTCGCTGAACCTGAACGAGCCGATGGCCAACCTGCCGATGGTGATCTTCCAGTTCGCCATGAGCCCCTACAAGGACTGGCACCGGCTCGCGTGGGGAGGCGCCGCGCTGATCACGCTGACCGTGCTGGCGCTCAACATCCTGGCGCGCAGCCTGTTCCGCAGAAAGGATTGAAGCGGTGGAAGCCTACGAACCCCTTGCCAGGCCCGTCGTGCAGGTGATTCGCCCT
>Ga0210382_10000433_pt1 | contig 14910 bp, 12 predicted proteins | sample PLMedo_FD_155452 | JGI IMG/M metagenome (GOLD analysis project Ga0210382, IMG submission 155452) | Groundwater sediment microbial communities from an aquifer in East River, Colorado, USA - PLM0_60_coex redo | ecosystem: Environmental > Terrestrial > Soil > Riparian zone | place: USA: East... | reverse complement strand
CGGGCGGCACGACAGGAATCCCGAAGCTGATCCCGCGCACGCACAACGACTACGCGTACAACTCGAAGACCGCCGCGGCGGTGTGCGGCGTCACGCCGGACTCTGTGCTGCTGCTCGCCCTGCCGATCGCTCACAACCTGCCGCTCGCCTGCCCGGGCCTGCAGGGCTATTTGCTCCGGGGCGGCAAGGTGGTGCTTTGCGCCAGCACGCGGCCCGACGAGATGCTCTCGCTCGTGGAAAAGCACCGCGTGACGCACATCAAGGTCGTGCCGGCGCTCCTGATCCGGTTGATCAACGATCCTTCGGTTGCAAAGTTCGATTTATCGAGCTTGAAAGTCATTCAAAGCGGCGGCCAGCGCATGCAACCCGAAGTCCGAGTGAAGGCCCGGCAGCTCATCCCCAGCTGCTTCGTGCAGGAGAACTTCGGCATGTCGGAGGGGATGCTGTTCTTCGTGCGGCCCGACGACCCGCAGGAGGTCAAGCTCGAGACCTGCGGCCGGCCGATCTGCCCGGACGACGAAGTGCGCCTGGTCGACGACGAAGGACGGGAGGTCGGTCCGGGCGAGGTGGGCGAGCTGATCTGCCGCGGCCCGTACACCTTGCGCGGCTACTACGGCGTGCCGGAATACAACGCCAGGGCCTTCACGCGCGACGGCTTCTACTGCTCCGGCGACCTCATGCGCCGGCATCCGTCGGGAAATTACGTGGTCGAGGGGCGCAAGAAAGACCTGATCAACCGCGGCGGCGAGAAAATCAGCGCCGAGGAGATCGAGAACCTGATCCTTTCGCACCCCGCGGTGCAGAACGTCGCCTGCGTGCCCGTCCCCGACCCGAGCCTGGGAGAGCGCATGTGTGCCTGTGTGGTGCTCAGGAAGGGCCGTTCTTTAGATCTTCCCCAGCTCGTGGATTTCCTGATGAAAAAAGAAATTGCAAAATTCAAGCTGCCCGAGCGCCTCCGGATCCTCGACGATTTCCCGGTCTCGACCTTCGGCAAGGTGTCCAAGAAGGCGCTGGCGGACATGGTGATGGGCAATGCGGATCATTGACCTGCACTGCTATCCCGGCACGAAGGAGTGGATCGCCTGCCAGGGGCCGTATGTCGAGGCGCTGGCGAAATACTGGAACCGCCGCTGGACCGGCAAGGACGAGGACCAGGTCATCAAGGACTTCACCGACGCCGGCGTGCAGGCCGTTCTGGTTGCGCTCGACCTCGAAACCACGATCGGCACGCCGCCGGTCACCAATGAATACGTGAAGGCGATGTGGCAGCGGCACCCTGACCGCATCATCCAGGCCTGGGGCACGGTCGAGCCGGCGAAAGGGGATCTTGCTCTAGCTCAAGTAAGAAAAGCTGTTCGGGAGCTCGGCCTTGTTGGCTTTCATTTCCACCCGATCATGCAGCACTTCGCCGTGAATGACCGGCGCTACTACCCGCTGTTCGAGGTGATCGACGAGCTGAAGGCGGCGGTGATGATCGACGTCGGCACCACCGGCATGGGCGCCGGGCTCCCCGGCGGCATGGGCGCGAAGATCCGCCATGCGCACCCCTCGTCGATCGACGAGCTGGCGGCCGACTTTCCCAATCTCAGGATCGTGATGGCGCATCCCGGCTGGCCGTGGGTCGACGAGACCACCGCCGTCGCCCTGCACAAGGGCAATGTCTACTGGGAGATGTCGGGCTGGGCGCCGAAATATTTTCCGCCGAGCCTCAAGCTCGACATGCGCGCGCGGCTGCAGGACAAGATCATGTTCGGCAGCGACTACCCGAGCCTGCCGTACGCGCGCCTCCTCAAGGAGTGGCAGGAGCTCGGCTACCCAGACGCGGTGATGGAGAAGATCTTCCACCAGAACGCCGAGCGCGTCCTCGGGCTTTGATCCGCCTTTATCACGCCACGACCTCGGTCTGCGCCATCAAGGCGCGCCTCGCGCTGGCGGAAAAGAACCTTGCCTGGGAAAGCGAGCTGCTCGACCTGCGGCGCGGCTTGATTGCGATTGGTGCCGGATTGCCCTGCGAACGGCCGTCCACGTCGCGAGCGGCGCGAGGGTTGCAGGTAGGCTCACCGCCGCCAACAAAAAACCCCGGCACTCTCTCGAGCCCGGGGTTTTCGCTTGAAGATGGGTCCAGGCTGCTGTGGCCGCCAGATGGAAGAAAAAGAAGCTGTGCGTGCTCGATTCGGACGTTCCGCCCAATTCGCTGCTCTACCCGATCTAGGGCCGCTATGGGGCCCCAGGAGTCACTGGGACGGCGCCGCGTGCAGGAAGAACGCCCGGTCGAAGCAGGCGAAGCCGTTGACCGCGATATCGATGTCGATCCGCGGGAACTCCCCGCCCCCTGCCACCAGTCCGCTGTCGAACCGATACGTGGCCCCGCTGTTGGCCTCGGTCAGGTCCAGCACCATGCGGTGCTGGCTGGTCGACTCCCGCCGCACGATCTGATACGTGCCGAAGCCCGTGAACTGCCGGTCCGGCGGCGGATTCGTCGAAATCGTGGCCCACACCACATCCACCACGGCGAACTCCTCACGGATCGGCGTCGCAGCGTTGGGCAAGGGCACGAAGTCGGCCGAGCCTCCGACCGGCCACTCGCGGATCGGGCACAGGCACGGCGCGAAGCAACCCTCGTCGTAAGTCGAGGCGCCGAGCGCGTAGGACGCCAACACCGGCTTGGAGCGGATGTCGATGACCGTGTCAAAGCAGGACATCCCGTTCATCGACATCGCGATGTCGATCTCCGGGAAAGAACCCCCTCCGCCTACCAGGCCGCTGTCGAAGGTCTGCGCACGCTCGTCCCCGATCGTGAGAGTGAGCTTCATCTGGTGCTGCAGCGCCACCTCGCCCCCGACCCGGTACGTCCCCGATCCCGTGACGCGGGTGTCCACCCCGCCCAGCGCGACCACCCAGTTCACTTTTTCCACCCGGTACCATGTGAACAGCGGGTCCACATGATCGAGGGCCAGCGTGTACGTCCCCCGGATATCATTCGTCGTGAAGACCGGGCACTGGCACGGCCCGTAGCACCCGCGGCTGAACGAGGAGCCCGCATCCAGCCTGTACAGCGTCGGAGATGTCGTGCTTTGCGCCCCGGCAGGCGCCGCGGCCGCGACGACGAGAACCAGAGCCAGCACGGGAAGCGACAGGGGGTTGCGGTGGCGAAAGCACTTCATAGCGGTTACGTCACGGATTAGTGCCAAGGAAAAGGCTAATTGAGCGATGTTGCGCTCTGTGGATCGATCCGATGCGCTGGTTGGAGCAAGGGCGAGGATTCGCGGCTGGCGCGCTTAGTTTACCCCTCCGGGCGCGCGCGGCGGCCCGCGGCAGCGTCCAGAGCTCCGTGGCGAAGCCCTGCGCGAGGGTAGCCGGCTGGTTCGAGCGCATGCAGAAACGCCCCAGCTTCGCACCCGCAGTCACTGGGTGGCTCACCGACGCGGACCGCGAGCGCTTCGCCGCGCCGCCCGATGAAGCGCGGCACAAGCTGCGCGCGATTCTCAATCTGCCGTGATCCCGGTCTCGGCGATGAATTTCTTCCAGCGCTCGACATCGGCGCGGATCTGCGCCGAGATTTCCTCGGGGCTGCCGGGCGCCGGCACCATGCCCTGCTTCATGAGCGCCTCGCGCACCTCCGGAGCGGAGAGGATGGACGCGATCTCCTGATTCCATTTCTGGACGATCTCGCGCGGCAGGCCGGCCGGGCCCGCGATCCAGAAGTAGAGGTCGATGTCGAGGTTCGCGAGCCCGAGCTCGGCGAAGCTCGGAGAATCGGGCGCGAGCACCGAGCGCCGCTCCCCGGACACCGCGATCACGGTGAGCTTGCCCGCTCTCGCGTGCGGCAGTGCCGTATGCACCGGAAGGACCGCGAGCTGTACTTGGCCGCCGAGCAGGTCGGTAAGCGCCTGGGCGGCGCCCTTGTAAGGCACGTGCAGGATGTCGATCCCGAGACGCTGCTTCAGAAGCTCGACCGCGAGGTGCTGCGGCGTGCCGTTGCCCGGCGATGAGTAGCTCAGCTTGCGCTCGCGCGCGGCAGCCTTGAGCTCCTCCAGGTTCCTGACCGGCAGCGCAGCCGCATTCACCACCAGCGCCACATTGCCGTTGGCCACGCGCCCGACCGGCGCGAAGTCCTTCACCGGATCGTACGGAATCGACTTGTACAGCGCAGGCGTGATGGTGAAGGTATTCACCGTCACCATCAGCGTGTAGCCGTCGGGCGGCGCCCTGGCCACCGTCGCGGCGCCGATATTGCCGCTCGCGCCGGGCTTGTTGTCGACGATCACCGCCTCCTTCCAGCGCTCGGTGAGCCTGGGAGCCACGGTGCGCGCGATGATGTCGATGCCGGTTCCCGGCGTGTAGGGGACCACCAGCGTAATGGCGCGGCTGGGATAGGTCTGCGCAGCGGCACTGAACGAAATCAGCGCCAGGGCCGACAGCAGAAATCGGTTCACAGCTTTCCTTCCATGCGCAGCAGCTTGACGGCGTTATCGAAGTAGATCTTGCGCTTGTCGCGTTCCGGCAGGCCGAGCTCCTCGACCGAGCGGATGCCCTCGCGGATGAACATCGGGCCGCCCTCGGGATCGAACGGGCAGTCGCTCGCGAACACCACGCGGTCGGCGCCGAAGAACGCGATGCCGCAGGCAAGCGGCGCCGCGGCGCCGCCGAGCACCGTGTCGCCGTAGAACATCTTGAAGAACTCGATCGGCGGCCTGCCCAGCCGTTTCAGCACTTCGGATTCTTCTGGATCAGTTGACCTGGAACCCAGTTGGGCCCACAGCGTTTCCGCGCGGCCGGCGAAATACGGAATCATGCCGCCGCAGTGGTGCGTGATGATGCGCATCTTCGGCAGCCGCACGAACATCCCCGAAAACACGATGCGCGCCATGGCGACGCTGGTCTCGAACGGCCAGCCGAGCACCTGCCAGATCTCGTACCTCGACTTCGGCTCGCTGGGGTAATCGGCGCGCGTCGCCGGCCGCACCGGGTGCATCCAGATCGGAGCATCGTGGTGGTTGGTGATGCGCTCGAACACCGGGAAGAACTCGGGCTCGTCGAGCGGCCGCCCGGCGACGCTCGTGCAGAGCTGGATGCCGCGCGCCCCGAGCTGGCCGATGGCGCGGTCCATTTCCTCCAGCGCCGCGGGCACGTTGTTCATCGGCAGCGAGGCGACGAAGGCCGGGAACTCGCGCGGCCACTTGCGGCACATCTCGGCCATGCCGTCGTTGGCGATGCGCGCCAGCTCCGGCGAGAACGCCGGCCCGCCGAGCAGCTCTGGCGGCGGCAGGCCGAGCGTCAGCACCTGGCGCACTTCCGCAAACTTCTCGCGCAGCATGGCGACGCGAGCCTCGATGTCCCACAGCATGCGCAGGTTCGACATGCGCTTGACGAGGCCGGCGTCCTTCGAGTGCTGCTTGAGCATCTCGAGATAGCGCAGCGGCATCACGTGGTTGAAGAGGTCGATGCGCAGATTCATCCTTTCGCCTCGCGGATGGCCGCCCAGACGCGCGCCGGCGAGTAGGGAAAGTCGAGATGGTGGATGCCGAGCGGCCGCAGCGCATCGATCACGGCGTTGGCGACGCTCGGGATCGCGCCGACGGTCCCCGCCTCGCCCACGCCCTTGACGCCGAGCGGGTTGCCCGGCGCCGGCACCGACTTGTCGAACAGCCTCACCTCCCCGAGCATGTGCGCGCGCGGCATGGCGTAGTCCATGAACGAGCCGGTGAGGAGCTGCCCGCTCGAGGGCTCGTAGACGCAGTGCTCGATTAGCGCCTGGCCGATGCCCTGCAGGATGCCGCCGTGCAGCTGCCCCTCGAGCAGGACGTGGTTGATGACGCGGCCGCAGTCGTCGACCGCGACGTAGCGCAGCACCTCGACCGTGCCGGTCTCCGGGTCGATCTCGACCTCCGCGACGTGCGCGCCGCCCGGGAACGTCGCCGGGGTCGGAACGCTCCCCAGCGTGTCGAGGTCCGCTGTGTAACGGCGGGCGATCTCCTCGAACGAAATCGCCAGGTCGGTGCCCTTCACGCGGTATTTCCCCTCGGAAAATTCGACGTCCTCCTGGGCGACTTCGAGCTGCTTCGCCGCCAGATCAAGGCCCTTTTTCACCACCTCGCGCGCGGTCGCCGCGAGGGCTGCGCCGTGCGAAGCCGTCGAGCGCGAGCCGACCGTGCCGCCGCCGGCAAGCGCCGGCCCGGCCGGGTCGCTCGCGCGCAGGACGATGTTGCCGGCGTCGATGCCGAAGATCCCGGCCACGATCTCCGGATACACCGTTTCATGGCCCTGCCCCGACGCGCCGGAGAGCGCGAACAGCGTGGCGTCGCCCGAAGCGCCGAATTTGATCGCCGCTTCCTCCTTCGTGATGGCGCCGCCGCCGGAAGGCTCGATGAACACCGCGCAGCCGATGCCGCGCAGCTTGCCGCGCTTCTTTGCCTCTTCACGCCTGTTTTCGAATCGCTCCCAGTCGGACTGCTTTAAAACCTCGTGCAAAAGCCCGGGCGGGTCGCCGCTGTCGTAGGTCGAGGTCGGGGTCTTGTAAGGGAACGCCTCCTTCGGAATCAGGTTGCGCTGACGCAGCTCGATGCGGTCGATGCCGGTCTGCCGCGCCGCCTCGTCGACCAGCCGCTCCACCAGATAGGAAACGCCCGGCCGCCCCGCGCCGCGGTAGGCGGTCGTCGGCGTCGTGTTGGTCAGCGCGAGCCGGTGGCGGCCATGCAGGGCCGCGATGCGGTACGCGTTGATCGCATGCAGCGACGGATTGAGGCTGTTGATCAGCGGTCCCGGCTGCGACAGGTAGGCGCCCATGTTGCAGACCCAGCGCACCCGCAGCGCGAGAAACCTGCCGTCGCGGTCGAGCGCGAGCTCGCCGTTCAGCGTTATGCCGCGGCCGTGATGATCGCTCACCAGGGTCTCGAAGCGGGTGCCGACCCATTTCACCGGCTTGCCGAGCGATCTTGCGGCGAGCATCAGCGCGCAGTATTCCGGGTAGGCCTGCGAGCGGATGCCGAAGCCGCCGCCGACGTCGCCGTGGTGCAGGCGGATCCTGTCGAGCGGCGTGCCGGTGATGAATCCCAGGTTGGGCCGCATCATCGACATGCCCTGCGTCGGCGCGTAAACGTCGAAGCTGCCGGTCGCGGCGTCGTACGCGACCACGCAGGACTTGGGCTCGATCGGGTTGCCCGCGACCCGCGTCGACTCGAGCTTCAGGCGGGCGACGTGCACCGCGCGCGCGAACGCCTCCTGCGTCGCCTTCTCATCCCCGTACTCGTAGTCGAAGCACAGGTTTCCCAGGATGTCGTCGTGCAGGACCGGCGCGCCGGGCTGGAGCGCTTCCTCCGCATCGACCACGGCGGGCAGCTCGCGGTACTCGATGTCGAGCCGCTCGGCGGCGTCCTGCGCCGCCGGCGCCGAAGTGGCGACGACGAGCGCGATTTCCTGGCCGACGTAGCGGACGCGGCCGCGCGCGAGGATGTCGCGGTGCGGGACCTTGAGCATGGTTCCGCCGCGTCCCGGAAACTTCACCATCGGCGGCGGCGTCTTGAAAGCCGCCGTATCTTCGCCCGTGAAAACGGCTGCCACGCCGGGACTTTTCAATGCATTTTCTTTTGCTAGTGAAAGAATATCTGCATGCGCGCGATCAGAGCGCACGAAGCAGGCGTAGAGCTGGCCCGGAAAATCGCGGTCGGCCGTGTAGCGGCCGCCGCCGGTCAGGAGCCGGTCGTCCTCGCGGCGGCCCTTGAAATCCCCTCTCACGCCGGCTGAGGCGTGGACTGCCAGGCGACGAACTTCCATCCCTGCGGCGTCTTCGCCCAGGCGTTGAGGAACATCAGCCTGAGCGTCCTCGGCTGGCCGTTGATCTCCGCCTCGATGTGCCCCTTGCCGGTCACCAGCGCCACGTCGCCGAAGATGCGCACCTGCTGGCCGCTGCACTTCACCGACTTGTAGCGCGTCTTGCCGGACTTCATCGCCAGCAGCCAGCTCGCCTTCGTGTCCATCACTCCGGAGGAGTGCGTGTAAAGCAGCTCGTCGTGCAGCAGCTTCTCGAGCGACGCGAGATCGCCCGAGGCCATCGCCGCGCAGCGCCTGTCCTCGAGGGCGAGGATTTCCTTTTCGGTGCTCATCTCCAGACCTCCCTTAACGGGGCTTCATCGCTTCAATCGGCCGTGGCGCCCGAGTCCTTGACGGCCCTGGACCACTTCCGCACCTCGTCCCTCAGGAAGGCGGCGAATTCTCCCGGCGTGTTGCTGCGCCAGTCGAGGCCGAGCTGTGAGAGGCGCTCGCGTACGTCGGGCGCGGTGAGCGCGCGCGTGATTTCGGAGTTGAGGCGGTTGACCAACTCCTGCGGCACGCCCGCGGGCGCGAAAAACGCCGTCCAGGTGAGGTCGTCGAAGCCGGAGAAGCCCTGCTCGTTCACCGTCGGCACGTCAGGCAGCGCCGGCGAGCGCTGCGCGCTGGTGACTGCGATCGCGCGCACTCTGCCCGCCCGCGCGTGCGACACGGCGGGAGGCATGGAGGTGCTCGAGATCTGCGTGTGCCCGGCGACCGCCGCGCCGACCGCCTGCGCCGGCTGGTACGGCACATGGGTGATGTCGATCTTGGCGGACATCTTGATCCGCTCCATCGACAGGTGCGTCGTGGTGCCGATGCCGGAAGAGGCGTACGAGAGCTTCTCCTTGCGCGCCAGCTCGATCAGTTCCTGCAGATTTTTTACCGGCACGGCGGGATTCACGGTGATGATGTTCGGCGTGCTGGGGCCGAGGATCACCGGGGCGAAGTCGGTGAACGGATCGTAGCCGGCGTTGGCGTAAAGGCTGGGATTCACGGCAAAGGCGACGCTCGTGACCAGCAGCGCGTAGCCGTCCGGCGCGGAGCGCTTCACCTGCAGGGTGGCGACGTTGCCGCCCGCGCCGCCCTTGTTCTCCACCACCACCGACTGGCCGAGCGCCTCGGAGAGCTTGGGCGCCACCAGCCGCGCGACGAGATCGGTGGTGCTGCCGGGCGCGAAGCCGACGAGGATGTGGATCGGCTTCTGCCTCGGCCAGTCCTGCGCCAGCGCAGTCGTCGCGCAGAGCGCCATCAGCAGCGCTTTCAGAAGTCTGATCATCGGCGCGTGAATGCTACCATCGTCGCCCGCGTGAATATCCTCTTCGCCAGTGAAACCGAGAAGGCCGAGGACTGGATTGCGCTCCTCGAGCGCGCGCTGCCGCGAGACCGGATCCTGCTGCGGCCTGAAGCGCCCGTCGACGTCGCTCTGGTCGCGACGCCGCCGCCCGGCACGCTGGAAAACCTGAAAGATGTGAAGCTCATCCAGTCGCTGTGGATGGGCGTGGAGAAGCTGCTCGCCGACCCCGCGCTGCCGAAGGGCGTGCCGCTCGCCCGGCTGGTCGATCCCGGCATGGTGGCGGCGATGTCGGAAACGGTGCTGGCGCACGTTCTGGACTGGCATCGCCACCACTACGCCTACCGCGCGCAGCAGCACGAGCGCCGCTGGCACCGGCACAGGCAATACCTCGCCGCCGATCGCACGGTCGGGCTGCTCGGGCTGGGGGAGCTCGGCAGCGACGCGGCGCGCAAGCTCCTCGCGCTCGGCTTCAATGTCGCCGGCTGGAGCCGGCGGCCGAAAGCGATCGAGGGCGTCAAGTGCTCCACCGATCTTCATAGCGTCGCTTTAATGAGCGACGCGCTCGTCTGCCTGCTACCTCTGACTTCGCAGACCAAGGGCGTCTTGAACGGGAGTGTTCTAGGCAAGATCAAAAAGGGCGGCTGCGTCATCAACCTGGCGCGCGGCGGGCACCTGGTGGCCGGCGAGCTCATCGCGGCGCTCGACTCGGGGCACCTGGCGCACGCCTACCTCGACGTGTTCGACCCCGAGCCGCTGCCGGCCGACAGCGCGCTGTGGCGGCATCCCAAGGTGACGCTCACGCCGCACGCGGCGGCGCTCACCGATGCGCGCACCGCGGTGCCGAGGATCGTCGAGAACATCGAGCGGCTGCGCGACGGCCGGCCGCTGCTCAACGTGGTGGACCTCGAGGCCGGCTACTAGAACCGCATGGTGATTCCCGCCGTAACCGCGTGCCTGGCGGTCAATTGAACTCCATTCACGTACTGATAGACGGGTAGTTGAAGAAAGCCGTATACCTGAACGCTTTTCGTCAGCGCGTAGCTCACGCCCGGACTGATGAAGACCGATCTGCCGCCGGTGTCCTCCGGCTCCGCCTGCTCGCCCTTGTCGTGGCTGCGAAAGAGCATGTTCGCCTGCAGCATCAGGCCGAGGTTGTCGCCGACGCCGTAGCGCAGGCCGGCATCCAGGGAAAGGCGCTTCCCCGGCTTGTAGTCTTCGTGATAGTTGAGCGGCAGCTGAAGCATCGCCTGCCCGAACCACGATAGATTCCGCGCCGGCAGGATCCTGGTGTAGTACACGCCGGCGAGGGCGTCGGTGGTGCCGGTTCCCGGCTGCAGCGTGCGCTCGGCGAGCTCGCCCTCTGAATTGCGCACGTTGGTCTGTCCAGTCGGCAACTTGAGACCGAAGTTGACGCCCGCCATGCCCAAGGTCGGCTCTGAAGTCTCGGAGGTCGCAAGTCGCCGGCGCGCGAGGACGCGCGCATCGCCCAGCTTCCTGAAGTCCCAGGCTTCCGGGATCTGGGCGCCGCCGTGGTTGTGGATATGCATGTGCTCGCGATCGACGAGGGGCAGCATCGCATTGATGGCCCAGTCGGCGCTCAAGGGATAGTCGATGGTGCCGATCCAGTTGTTGTTCTTGGTGAGCACTTCGTCGTGATGCCGATGAATCTCGCCGACCGCGATCTTGCGGCTGCCGGTCATCGGTTGATCCTGCCTGATGTACTCGTAGCGCAGATCGAAGCGCGGCGCGGGCTCGGTCCAGATGCCCTGGACATCCCAGTTCGTGTCGATCGTGCAGAACGCCGAGCCGCACGATGCTGCCGCGCCAAGCGGCGCGCATAAAACCAAAGCCAATGAAAGCCTTTTCATTGTTCCTCCCGAACTGCGGACTGCTGAAAACTGCTACGAATCCAGCGTCAGGAAGAAACGGGAGGGGCGCGCGGGGGGAAAGGCGAGAGCGGTGCGGACGGGGGCGGGACCGCACTGGTGAGAAGCGGCAGGGATGGAGCAGATGAACGTTGCAAAGTGCAAGCCGTCGGCGCGGCGTCGATCATGTCCAGCTCACCCGCGCGCATGCACGAGGAGCCGTGACCGCCACATCCCGGTCCGCCGTCGTCCGGGCAGTGCGAGGGTGCAGCCGCTATCGTGCCGACGGACGAAGCAGCGGCCTTGAGGGGCTCCTCGTGATTCCCGTGCGCGGCTGCGACAAGCGGCGCCAGCGTGCAAAGCGCCAATGCCAACAGCACAACCCGTTTCAGCAGACTGGAAATGCGTGCCCCCTCACGCGGGATGATGTTGCCTTAACCGCCAACGGTCAAGCGCTTTATACTGACCGTCCCCCATGCACGACGTCGTGCTCCGCAACGCACTCCTTCTCGACGGTTTGGGTTCTTCTCCCCGGCATGGACACGTGGGCGGAAAGGATGGCCGCATTGCGGAAATCGGAGAAGTCACCGACAGCGCAAAACAGACCATCGATGCCGGCGGCCTTGCGCTGATGCCGGGGATCATCGACAACCACACGCATTACGACGCGCAACTCACCTGGGATCCGAGCGCCTCGCCCTCGCCTGCGCTCGGCGTCACCACCGCGATCATCGGCAACTGCGGATTCACCATCGCGCCGTGCCGTCCTGCGGACCGGGACCTGGTGATGCGCAACCTGACGCAGGTCGAGGGCATGTCGCTCGAAGTGCTGCGGAGCGGCATCCGCTGGGAGTTCGAATCGGTGCCGCAGTACCTCGACATGCTCGAGCGCCGCGGGGCCGCGCTCAACATCGCCAGCTTCGTCGGGCACTCGGCGCTGCGCTGCTACGTGATGGGCGAGGCGGCGACGCAGCGCGTTGCGACCGACGCCGAGATCGCCGGGATGCGCGCTCTGGTGCTCGAGGCGATGCGCGCCGGCGCGATCGGCTTCTCGACCAGCACCTCGCCCGCCCACAACGGCGAAGGCGGTGTGCCGATGCCTTCGCGCCTCGCCGACGAGAAGGAGCTGCGCGCCCTCGTCATCTCGCTCAAGGACGCCGGCCGCGGCGTCTTCATGCTCACCAAGGGCGGCCACACGCGCATGGCGTTCCTCGAGGAGCTGGCGGCGCAATCGACCCGGCCGGTGGTGGTTGCCGCGTTGCTCCACAGCAGCACCAATCCGGACGCGGTGTTCCAGGACCTCGACGCCGCGCGCGACGCCACCGCGCGCGGGCACCAGGTCGTCGGCGCGATGTCCTGCTGCCCGCTGTCGATGGATTTCACGCTGCATTCGCCCTATACGTTTGAAGGATTGGAATCCTGGAAGCCTGCGTTGGGGAAAAAAGGCACGGCGTTTAGAGACGTTCTTCAAGACCAGAAATTCAGACAGGCGATACGCGCCGAACTCGCCAAGCCTGCGCACTTCCGCCTGTTCAACGGCCAGTGGAGCCAGGTGCGCGTGGTCGAGTCGGCGCGCAAGGAGCTCGAGCAGCGCTCGATCGCCGAGCTGGCGGGACAGGCGGGCAAGGACCCGCTCGACTTCATGCTCGACCTGGCCCTCGAGGAAAGTCTCGACACGGTGTTCACGGCGCTGCTCCTCAACTCCGACGAGGAGGCGGTCGGGCGCATGCTCCGCCACCCCGCGAGCATGGTGTCGCTGTCGGACGCTGGCGCGCACCTTACCTTCTTCAATGACGCCGGCTTCGGGCTGCACCTGCTGGGGCACTGGGTGCGCGAGCTGGGCGTGCTGTCGCTGGAAGACGCTGCCCGCAGGCTGACCGGCCAGCCGGCCGCGGTGTTCGGCATCAAGGGACGCGGGATGCTGAAGCCCGGGTACCAGGCCGACCTCCTGCTCTTCGACCCGGCGAGCGTGAACCGCGGGCCGAACCGGCGCGTCTTCGATCTGCCGGGGGGCCACCCTCGCCTCACCACCGACGCGGTGGGCGTTCACGGCGTCTGGGTAAACGGCGTTCGCATCGTGCGGGACGGCGATCTCGATCGGTCGCGCCGTCCCGGCCGTTTGCTTCGCGACTTTGCGTAGCGGTAGCACGACAGAAAAAAAACGAGCGCAAACAGCGCTTTTTCCTGATTCGGCCGAGCGGCTGTCGCTCCAGGCCGACGCTTTCCCGCCTTTGCGGCGAAAACTCCCTGCGCAAGTCGCTGGTATGGATCGTGCATACGGTCTTGAAGCTGTTCCTGCCATTCACTTCAGAGGGGAATAACGTGCTACAGAAAGATGGGTTTTTCCGCAAGCGCGACGAGCAGCGCGATAACAGTCTGTTCCGCCCAAGCCAACCAGCGACTCCCGCGACCGTGCCTGCCGCCTATGTGGCACCCTCGCCCCTCGCCACCGAAAAGGGTGAAGAGCGCAAGGAAGCGAAGCTGGTCGTCGGCCCCGACATCAAGATGAAGGGCGCCGAGATCACCGATTGCGACACGCTGGTGGTCGAAGGCCGCATGGAAGCCACGCTCGACTCGCGCGTGCTCGAGATCGCGCAGAACGGCGTGTTCCAGGGCACCATCGCCGTCGACAACGCCGAGATCAACGGCCGCTTCGAAGGCGAGCTGACGGTGCGCAAGCAGCTCACCATCCACGGCACCGGCAAGGTCTCTGGCAAGATCCGCTACGCCAAGATCAAGATCGAGGAAGGCGCGGAGCTCGCCGGCGAGATCTCGGTTCTCGACAAGTCGCAGAGCAGCGCCGCCACTGCGAAGCGCGTCGGCGTCGCCCTCACCAACTAGTCCGCAGCATCCTCTGGGCCTCGACAAGCCGGATCCCGGCGTCGAGGCCTAGTTCACTTCATTCGTCGTTCCGCACTAGCAGTGCGCGGTAGCCGCGCAGATCGTCATCATCCATGGCTTGAGCAATCATCGCGCTCGGGAGCATCTTGCCCGTCCGTGCGTCCCATCCGCAACGCTCGTTACGTCAAATCGCCAAAATCCCGCTCGGCGCAGCGCAACTGTAGGGCGCTACGCGATGTCAGGCAGAGGGTGACAGAAGTTGTTATCTGACAAAAGCATCACGCTCGATCCCTCATACGTCCTGCTAATCTCGCCAAACGCGGGCGGCTCGAGCGCAACATCGCTAGTCGAAGGAGCGGGGGTGGACAAGGCAATTGAAATGAATCTGGCGCGCCGCGAAGGCGAGCGCATAGCGCTCGGCGAAATGGGCGACGCGCTCGTGATGATGGTCGATGACGAGCCGCTGGTGATCGAGTTCACCCAGGCATTCCTTGAGAACGCTGGGTACAAGCGGTTCGTGTCCACCTCGGACGCCTCGGGCGCCATCGCCATGCTGCTGCGCGAGCGCCCGGACGTCCTGCTGCTCGACATCAACATGCCGCAGGTCACCGGCTTTGACGTGCTCGCGGCGATGCGAAGCGACCCCGAGCTGAAGCACCTTCCGGCCATCGTCCTCACTGCCGCCGACGACGCTGAAACAAAGCTGAAGGCGCTCGAGCTCGGGGCGAGCGATTTCCTGCGCAAGCCTGTCGACCCGAGCGAGCTCGCGCTGCGGCTGAGAAATACGCTCACGGCAAAGGCGCACCGCGAGGCGATCCGCAAGGCGTTCGTGCGCTACATCTCGCCGCGCCTTGCCGACACCCTCATCAACGATGCCGCGCCGTTCGCCTCCCGCGCGCAGCGCACCGACGTGGTGGCCCTGTTTGCCGACCTGCGCAGCTTCACCCGCATGACCGAGTTCATCGGCGAGTACCAGATCGTCGACATGCTGAACGAGTATTTCTCGGTGCTCACCGAAGCGGCATACCAGAACGATGGCACGATCTTCAACATGGCGGGCGATTGTCTGCTGGTGGGTTTCAACGTGCCCTTTTCGCAGCA
>Ga0210382_10000431_pt1 | contig 14941 bp, 14 predicted proteins | sample PLMedo_FD_155452 | JGI IMG/M metagenome (GOLD analysis project Ga0210382, IMG submission 155452) | Groundwater sediment microbial communities from an aquifer in East River, Colorado, USA - PLM0_60_coex redo | ecosystem: Environmental > Terrestrial > Soil > Riparian zone | place: USA: East... | reverse complement strand
ATGCGCATCGCCTCCTCGACGATCCGGCCGGGTGCGAGCTTCTCGTGCTTGCGCGCGGCGTAGACGAGCGGAACGCACAGATTGTCGAGCACCGTCATGCTGGCGAAGGGCCTGGGGATCTGGAAGCTGCGCGCGAGTCCCATGCGGATGCGCCTGTGCGCGGCATGCCGGCAGATGTCCTCGCCCTCGAAGCGGATGCTGCCTTCCTCGTTCCTCAGCGTCCCGGCGATGCAGTTGACGAGCGTGCTCTTGCCCGAGCCGTTCGGCCCGATGAGGCCGACCCTCTCGCCCGGATGCACGACGAAGTCGACGCTATCCAGCGCCGTGAAGCCGCCGAATCTCTTCGTGACGCCTTCGACTTCGAGAAGCGCTTCGGCCATCATCGCCCCCTGCGCCGCCGCCAGGCGTCGACCCAGCCCATGATGCCGTTCGGGGCGAGCGTGACGAAGAGCACCAGCAGCACGCCCACGATGAGCAGGTTCCACGCCGACGAAACCGTCACCTGCACCAGCTGCTGCACGCTGCCCAGGAGGACGGCGCCGATGAGCGGCCCCATCCAGCTCATCATGCCGCCGATGAGCGGCATGGCGATGCTGTTCACGGCATAGGAGAGGCTGAACGCCGAGCTCGGCTCGATGTAGGAAAGGTAGTAGGGAAAGGTGGTCCCCGCCATGCCCATCAGCGCGCAGCTCACCATGGTCGAGAAAATCTTGAGCTTGAGCGTGGGCACGCCCGAGCATTCGGCGGCGAGCTCGTCGTCGCGGATCGCGGCGAGGCCGCGGCCGAGGGTCGAATGCTCGATCGCGCGGGCAACGACGAGCGCGAACGCCGCCATCACCAGCTGCACCGCGTAGATCAGGTGGATGTAGCGCGGCAGCCCGAAGGGGATCTCGCGGGGCTGCAGCACGTAGGCGCCGCGCGCGCCGCCGACGTAGTCCCAGTTCACGATGAAGATGTAGAGCACCACGGCGAGCGCCAGCGACGCGATCGCGAAGAAGACGCCGCGCAGGCGCAGCGTGAGATAGCCCAGGCCCAGCCCCGCAAGGCCGGCCACCAGTGTCCCTGCGACGATCCCCACCGGCAGCGGCGCCTTGAAAGCATTGTAGAAGAAGACCGTGGTGTAGGCGCCGATCGCGAAGAACGCGGCCGAGCCGAAATTCACGTAGCCGGTGTAGCCGCCGAGGATGTTCCACGCGGTAGCGAGGATCACGAATAGAAGCACGGTGTAGGCGGCAGTGAAGAAATAGTCGTTCGGGATGAGCTGCGTCACAGCGGCGAGCGCAAGCGCCACGGCGAGGGCGACGACGGCGAAGACCTTGTTGCTCATCGGCCCCTCATCTGCCCAGGAGTCCCGACGGCCGGAACGCGAGCGTCGCGAGCAGCAGGCCGAAGGAAACGGCCGGTGCCCACGAAGGCCCGAAAAACGTCGAGGTGAAGGACTCGGCGAGCCCGAGCACGAACGCGCCGAGCAGGGTGCCCCAGATCGAGCCCATGCCCCCCAGCACGCACACGGCAAACACCAGGCCGATGAATTCGCGCCCGATCGCCGGCTGCACCGGCTGGATCACGATGAGAAACGCGCCGGCGACGCCCGCGGTCGCGATCGAGAGGGCGAAGGCGCGCTCCTTGACGCGCACGGGATTCACGCCCATCAGGCGCAGCGCGAGCTGGTCCTGCGCCACCGCGAGCACCGCCCGGCCGAAGAAGGTATGCGTGAGAAAGAGCTGAACGCCGATGACCATGACCATGGCCACGAGGAAGGGCACGACCAGGCGCATCGGAAAATCGACCGGGCCGAGCCGCCAGGTCACGTCGCCGTAGCGCGTGCTCACCATCCGGTAGTCCACACCGAAGATCAGGACGAGCGCGACCTCGGTGATGAAGAGGATGCCGAAGAAGAACGCGAGACCGCGCAGCGACTCCTGTCCGCGGCGCTCGAAACAGATGTAGTAGATCCGGTACAGAACCATCCCCAGAAGGAAGAACAGCGGCGACACCGCCACCGAAACGACGATCGGATCGAAGCCGAAGCGGTCGTTGACGATGTAGGCGATGTAGGAGCCGAGGATGATGAACGCCGGGTGCGCGATGTTGACCACGTCGAGCATCCCGAACGAGATCGAGATGCCGACGCTCATCGCGGCGTAGAACCCGCCGAGCAAGAGGCCGGCAATGACGGCGTTGGCGAGCAACGCCCACGAGACTTCCATGCTGAAAACGGCACCGGCGGGTTTCCCCGTCGGCGCAGTTCAATGTCTATTTCTTATTTTCGTGATAAGGCGCCTTCAGGTCCCCGGTCTTGTATTCCTTGGGGGAAAGCACGGTGAGACGCCCGGGTTTCTTGAATTGCTCGACGTCGTTGCCGGTGATGCCGTGGTACTGGGTCATCATCACGCGCGGCGCGGCCCACTCGCCGTTCTTGGCGAATGCGACCTTGCCGACATAGGTGTCGAACGTGTTCTTGTGGATGTACTCGGCGAGCTTCGCCTGGTCGAGTCCCTTGGTCCCCGTTATCGCCTGATCGAGCACCTGCATCATCGCGTAGGCGTAGGGCGGCAGGTAGAAGCCGAGGGGATCCACTTTCTCGACGACCGCGCGGGCCTGGTACTTGGCGAGGAACTGTTCGAGGAAGGGGAACCTGCTGCCGACATCGGGCACGTAGAATTCATAGTTCACGACGCCGTTCAAGAGCGGCCCGAGCTGCGTCTTCAGCGCGGCGAACTGCGGTCCGACCAGGCCGCCTCCGAACATGCGCGTCTTCAGGCCCACCTCGTTCGCGGCGCGCACCATGCCCGCCGAATCCGGCGGATAGGAGGCGACGAAGACGACCTCGGGGTTGGTCGCCTGGATCGCGCGCACGATCGGCGAGTAGTCCACGGTGTTGGGCGGATAGGTCTTGTCGTAGACGATCTTGAGGCCCGTTTTCTTGGCGTGCTCGCGCGCGCCCTCCAGCGCCATCGCCGGGTATTCGGCGTCCGCGCCCACCAGCGCGACGGTCTTCGGCTTGGGGTTCATGCCCATCGCCGCGTCGAAGAACCCCTGGGACCAGCCGATCGCCGGGTTCGGCCCCGCCGGCATGATCTGGAAGTAGCGGTCATAGTTGAACTTGGAGTTGACGTTCAGCCCGAACAGCGTCATGAAAGTGAGATTGCGCTGCATCATGATCGGCATCGCGGGCGCGATAACGTTGGTGCCGTAGCCCGACACCACGAGGTCGACCTTGTCCACGTCGAGGAGCTTGGTATAGATGCTCGGGACCGTGGCGGGGCTGGTCTGGTCGTCGTAGTAGACGAACTCGACCTTGCGCCCGAGGATTCCGCCTTTCGCGTTGACGTCGTCGCGCCAGATCTCCATCGCGATCAGCGCCGCCTTGCCGTTGCCCGCGAGCGGCCCGGTGAGGCTCATGCCGAAGCCGATCTTGAGCGGCTGCTGAGCGAGCGCCGTGCCGGTGAGCGCGAGCCCGATGAACACGGCACCCAGCGCGCGCCTGAGAGTGGTCCGGACATTATTGCCTGGCATGGTTCCTCCTCGGTTTAGCCTGTCCGGCGATTATGAAAGCGCCCTGCTATTTGTCAAGCGATAACCCTCTACCACAGGCGCTCGCCGCGCTCGAGCTTGGCGAGCATCTCGATCTGGAATTCCCTCGGCCCGAAGCCGAAGCGCTCGCCCGAGCGCTCGTAGAAGAACGGGCGATCGGTCTTCAGACTGAATTCGCGCATCCACGCGAGCAGCGGCTCGTCCGGGTCGCGCCCGGCCGAGCGCAGGATGTAGGCGGTTTTCGTTCTCCATCGAACCGGAATGATCAGCACGCCGAGGCGATCCGGCTTGAATTCCTCCGGAAAGGGGCTTTCTTCCTGCAGCCATCCGCAGACGAAGTTCCGGCACGGGTCGACCGGCCGGCGTTCGTAGATGCTGCAGCAGCCCTCTCCGCGGAAGTGGCACGGCTGGCCCGGCTTCATCTCGTGGCCCAGGACCGTGCCCTTGACCCAGCCGTCGCAGCACGCCGTGCAGGTGCCGCATTGCCGATCTCCGTGCGCCACGGAGACCGGATTGATCGTCACCACCGCGCCGCAGCACCTCTTGTATTTCCTGCCGCTGCCGCAAGGGCAAGGATCGTTTCTTCCGACTGGCATCGGAAGAGTCTAGCGCATGCGCTAGACTTGACGCACAAGCCTCATGTCGGTCTCCTTCGTCATCCTCTTGTCGGTGCTTTCGAGCATCGCGCACCGCGGCAGCAAGGTGCTGGTGTCGCTCGCCGCGCTGCAGCTCGGCGCGAACTCCTTCATGGTCGGCGTTCTCGCCGCCCTGTATGCGGTCTTTCCGCTGCTGCTCGCGGTATACGCGGGCAGGATCTCCGACCGCATCGGCGTGCGCTACCCGATCCTGCTCGGTTCGGTCGGAATCACTGCGGGCCTCGCCCTCCCGGCGCTGCACGAAGGCTTGCTCACCCTGTTTCTGTGCCCGACCCTGATCGGGCTGGGTCAGATTTTCTTTCACGTCTCGATCCACAACGCGGTCGGGTCGATCGGCGGCGCGGCCGAGCGCGCGAAGAACTTCAGCAGCTTTTCGCTCGGGGGTTCGGTCGCGACCTTCATCGGTCCGTCGCTCGCAGGATTCACCATCGACGCCCTGGGTTTCCGGCCGACCTTCGTCGTGCTCGCGGTGATATCGCTCGTCGTCGTCCTGCTCGCGCTCGCCTTTCCGCGGCTGGTGCCGCCGCGCGGCGAGCATCACGACGAAAAACAGAAGCGGCGCGCGCTCGACCTGCTGAAGGAAGCTCCGTTGCGCCGCACGCTGATCATGAGCGGAGTGGCGCTCACCGGGATCGAGCTGTTCTCCTTCTATATGCCCGTATACGGCCAGTCCATCGGGCTTTCGGCGACGCGGATCGGTTTGGTGCTCAGCAGCTATGCCGCCGCCGCGTTCGTGGTGCGGCTGCTGATGCAGGAGCTGGTCCGGCGCTTCACCGAAACCGGCGTGCTGACAGGTTCGCTGTTCATCGCGACCGCGACCTATGCGCTGTTTCCTTTTCTCTCCGGGGTTCCGATGCTGGTGCTGACCGCGTTCCTGCTCGGGCTGGGATTGGGCTCGGCGCAGCCGCTCACCATCATGCTGACCTACCACCACGCTCCGCCGGGACGCTCGGGCGAAGCGCTGGGAATGAGGCTGACGGTGAACAAGATCACCCAGATCTCGATTCCCCTGGTGTTCGGCGGCATCGGCGCGGTGTTCGGCCTGGCGCCGGTGTTCTGGGCCAATGCGGCGTTCCTGCTCGCCGGAGGAATCGTTTCGCTGAAGGATCTCAGAGAAGGCCGGGGATCCAGCGTTTCACGCGCGCGAGATACCCGCGGTAGCGATCCCCGAAAAGAGCGCTGAGGCGCGCCTCGTCATCGCGCACGCGGCGGTCGAACCACGCGGCGTGGAACACGAACAGCACTGCGGCGAGCCACGAGTCGAGCGCGAAAGCGATCCCCGCAAGAAAAATCAGGTGGCCGAGGTACATCGGATTGCGGCAATAGCGATACGGGCCGCCCGTCACCAGGCGCTCGGGAGGAACCGAAATCCCGGGCCCGCCGCCGCCTTCGCGCAGGCGGTAGTTGCCGACGAGGCGGTATTGCAAGTACCCCCACGCGAGCACGGGCAGCGCCCAGAGCTGAATCCGCGGCGGGCCTTGCTGCAACGCGGCCTCGGCTGCAACGATCACGATCGGCCAGAGAAAGAAAGTGCGGTTCGAGGTGCTGGAAAGCCACTTCGCCGCAGCCCGGGCGGCCGCGTTCACACTCTCGCCGGCTCGGTCTTCGGCATGAACAGGATGAAGAGATTCGCGGCGATGATCGTACCCGCTAGAAAGGTGAACGTCGTGGTCAGGCCGTAGCTGTCGGCGACCAGCCCTCCGAGGAGCGGCCCGATCGAGGACCCGAGCGCCTGCGCGCCGAACAGCACGCCGATGCTCGTTCCGCCCATGTTCCTCGGAGTCGTCTCGAGGATCCACGCCTGCATCACCGGCCGGATCGCGTAGAGGAAGAACCCGAGGACCGCGACGAAGAACACGAATGCGAGCGACTTGCCCGCGAACGCCATGAAGACGAGCACCACCGCCGTCATCGCCATGCTGGTCATCATCACGCTCTTGCGGCCCATGCGGTCCGACAGGTGCCCGGCGATGGGCGCGGCGGCGAAGCCCGCGGTCTGCAGCGCGAACATGCAGGCCCCCACCCAGAAGGACGAATAGCCCATTTCGTAGGCGAGATACACGGGCAGGAAAGTAAGCAGCGCGTTCTGCGTCATCGAGCGGAAAGCGGAGCTCGCCGAGAGGAGGATCAGCCCGCGGTTGCGGAACAGCTCGGGCAGCCCGCGGAAATACTCGTGCAGGGACTGCGTGCCCGGATCGCGCGACCCCTCGCGCTTCTTTGCGCCGAGCTGCAGCGTGCCGAGAAAGACGAAGAGGAGGAACGCGATCACGATGCCCGGCACCACGTTCATGATCACCACCTCGCGCCACGAGAGCACGGCGAGCAGCGCACCGACCACGATCGGCGCGATGGCGTCCCCGGCGTTCCCGCCCATGCCGTGCAGCGAGAGCACGAGGCCCTTGCGTTCCGGGAAACGCCGCGCGAGCGTGGGAATCGCCGTCGGATGCCACAGGCTGTTGCCGACTCCGACGAGCGCGACGCAGCCCAGAAGCATCAGGTAACTGTGCGTGAACCCCATCAGCAGATATGGGAACCCCACCCAGAAGAGCGAGACCGCCATCAGCACGCCCTTGCGTCCGACGGTGTCGACCAGCACCCCGCCGGGGATGTTCGCGACGGCGCCCGCGATGTACTGGCAGGTCATGATGAGGCCGATCTGGCTGTAGGAAAGGCCCAGCTCCTTGCCGATGATGGGCAGGATCAGGTAGAAAGTCGCCGGATACCAGTGCGTGAGAGAGTGGCCGAGCGTGATCAGCCACATCTCGCGGTACGAGCCGCGTGGGGCTTCGGGAACGGCGACTGCGAGACTCATGCGGTTCTCCTCCCTTTCTGCAATGTTATCAATTTCCGGGGCGCTTCAGCACGACGTCCTCGAACAGCTTCGTCCATTTGTCCGTTTCGTCGAGCGAGCGGATCGGGTCGGTCTGCAGGATCTTCACGTTCTTGAGCGGGGAAGGCGCCCGGGTGTTCGAGGGCACGTAATCCATTTTCACCAGGTATTGCTGCCCCTCGCCGAGCATGTATTCGTAGAAGAGGAGCGCCGCGTTCGGATGCGGCGCGCGGCGGGCGACGCCGATCGCGTTGGAGCGGGCCACTGCGGGCTCGAGCGCGAACCAGTCGATCGGCGCTCCTTTTTTCTTCGCCTGCTCGGGCATGTAGTTGTATACGGTGAGCGCGAGCGGGACTTCGCCGGCGATCACCATGTTGTTGAGCAGCGTATGCCCGGTGCGAGCCGAGATCCCGTTCCGCGCGACGAGGTCGCGGAAGAACTGCAGCCCCTTCTCGCCGCCGCCCATCACGTCGACCACCGAGGCGAACCAGTCCTGGTTCTTCGCCTCGATGCCGAGCTTTCCCTTCCACCTGGGGTCGAGGAGATCCTGGTACGTCCTCGGCAGGTCTTCCTTCCTGATGAGCTGCGTGTTGTAGACCTGCACCCACACCGAGAGGAGCGTGGCGGCCCATTCGCGATGCGCCGGCACCGAGCCCGGCTGCAAATCCTTGTGCACCGGGGAATTCACGGCCTGCAGGATCTTCTCGCGCGAAAGCGCCTCCATCTCGGGCGAACCGAAATGGATCAGGTCCACGTCGTACTTCCTCGCGGCCGCCTCGGCGAGCGTGCGCTGCAGCACCTTGTCGGTGCCTGCGCGCCAGATGTTGACCTTGACGCCGTACTTCGCTTCGAAGGGCTGGATCAGCGTCGGCTGGTCCTTCTCCGCGAAAGTGGTGTACATCGTGAGCCTGCCCTCTTTCTTGGCCGCCGCGACGATTCTCTCCATGCGGTCGGCGCCGCTGTAGTCGAAGAGCGTCTGCGCTGCGGCGCTGCAGGCGAGGAACCCGCAGGCGGTCAAAACGACAATCGGCTTCATGGAATTTTTCACGTGTCTCTCCCTCAATCGCGTATGTCCTGCAGGAACCAGTCCGTCGGCAGTTCGCGCCCGAGGCCTTCGCGACGCGCCGCCTCGTAGGCTGCGGCGGCCACCGCAAAAAACTGGGCGCCCTGGATGTTGCCGCGCTCCGAGTAGGTGATCTGGTTTCGCGAAGTGCGGCCGCGGACCCGGCCGCTCATCACATCGGCAAAGCTGACGTCGCCGCCCTTGCCCGTCACCTGCGGCGCGCGCCGGCCCATCCGATTCGTTCCCCAGCGTGGATCCTGCGGCCGCGCGACGTATCCCAGATACTCGTCGGCAGTGGCGAGCTCGGGCCGACCCACGGGCGCGGGCGCCGTTCCCAGCCGCAGCGTCCGGTCGAAGCGGGAAAGCGCCGCGTCATCGGGCCGCCCGCCGATCGATATGACGTGCATCCCCGCCTCGAGCCACTCTCCACGGATCACGGGAACCGCGGAATCGGTGCAGGCCGCGAGAATGTCCGCGCTCCGATACGCCTCGCGCGGCGAATCGAGGGCTTCACACTCGATACCGCGGCGCTCGGCGATCTCCGCGACGAACCGTTCGCGGTTCGCGCGCGTCGGACTGAACACCCTGATTCGCTCGATGCTCCTCACTTCCAGCAAAGCCTCGACATGCGATGCTGCCATGCCGCCGGAGCCCAGCATCCCGAGCGTGCCGCAATCCTCCCGTGCCATGATGTCGGTCCCGATGGCGCTGTCCGCGGCGACGCGCAGGTGCTGCAGGGTGCCGTCGTTGATGATGGCGAGCGGCTCGCCCGTTTCGACGTCGGTGAGAAACACCAGGCCGCAGTAGCGGCCCGGTCGCGAGCAGTACTTCTCGCGCGTGCGGGCGCCCTCGTACTCGCGCTCGTATACGATGTCGGATTTCATGCGGATGGCGAAGTAGCCGCCGGTGGAACCGCCCTCCATGCTGCCCCATTGGTAGAATTTCGCGGGATCGCGCGTCGGGATGCGGATGTCGATGCGCGGACGGCAGACGGCTTCGCCCGACGCGAGGTCGCGATACGCCGACTCCAGCGCGCGACGCACCGCGGCAGGCTTGAGCACGCGGCGCACGATGTCGTTGTCGATCAGCAGGGTCACCGGCTTCCCTTCACGATGATTTCCTCATAGAGCTTCGCCCAGCGCTCGCCCTGATCGACGAGAAGCACCGGGTCGATGATTTTCAGGGAGCTCCGATCCAGCGCGGTGTGGATCTTCCTGCTCGTCGGAACGGATTTGCGCTCCGCGAGGATTCGCTGGCCGTCGTCGCCGATCATGAATTCGTAGTACAGCAGGGCCGCATGCGGGTGCGGCGCGCGCCGGATCACCGCGAACCCGTTGCCGTGCGCGACCGCAGGTGAAAGCATGAACCACTCGAGCGGCGCGCCCTGTCCTTTGAGCTGATCGGCGGTGAAATTGTAAACGGTGAGCGCGAACGGCACTTCGCCCGAGGCCACCATCTGCGCGAGCAGGCTGTGCCCTCTCCGCACCGACAGGCCGTTCTTCGCCACCAGGTCGCGAAACAGCTTGAGGCCTTTTTCTTCGCCGAGGGTCCGCACCACTTCGGCGAACCAATCCTCGTCGGAGGCCTCGATCCCGAGCTTTCCTTTCCAGCGCGGATCGAGCAGGTCGCCGTAGGACGCGGGCAGGTCCGCCTGCTTGACGAGCCGCGTATTGTAGGCCTGGACGAACACGCTCAACCGGGCCCAGGCCCACGCGCGATGCTCGGGCACCGCGGCCGGGATCAGGTCGGCGTGAAGGGACGAGCGCACGGGCTGCAGCAAGCCCTGGCGGCGCAGGAGCTCGAGCGGCACCGAGTTGCTGTCCACCAGATCGACTTCGTCGCGCCCCGCCTGGGCTTCGGCCACGGTGCGCTGCAAGACCTTCTCCGAGGCGGCGCGCCAGGCGCGGACCTTCACTCCGTACTTCTTTTCGAACGCCGCGTTCAGCGTCGCGACGTCTTCGGGGGGAAACGACGTATACAAGCTGAGGAAGCCTTCGCGGCGCGCGCCTTCGAGCAGGCGCTGGTGGCGGTCTGCGCCCTCGTACGCAGCGAGTGCCGCCAGCACGCCCCTGGGCTCTTGAGCGAACGGCGGGGAGGCCACGCACAGGCTCGCGACAGCGAGTAAGGCATGCCACGTGCGGCTTCGGGTTCGGCTCCCTGCAATTTCCGGTTTCACGCCTTCGACACCGTTTTCGCCGGGTCCTTCTGCGCCATCGCAACCGCATCGGGCAAGCTCAGCTCGCGCGGCGCGACCATGGACACCGCGCGGGCGCGCTGCGCCGCGGCAGCCAGGCCCGGCGGCGCGTCCCCGCGCGCCACCGCGCCCGCCGCGTCCATCAGCCGCCGGCGCGTCTTGACGATGCCGTTGTCCGAGGAGACCAGATGTTCCCGGCTGCGGTCCTGGATCGTTCCCATGCTTTCCTGCACGGCGGCATCCTGGACGCCGACGCCGGGCACGCCGGAAAAGGTCTTTTTCGCCTTCTGCGCCGCGCGGTCCATCAGATAGTCGTTGCGCTTGTTCGCGACCGGGATGAAGGACCCTTCGATCAGCGGCACGTGAATGCCGCGCCCGGTATGGGCGGCTTCGCGCTCGGCAGCGGTGAGGGCGCGGCCCGGATGATAGTCGATGCTGAACGTCCAGCAGCGCCCGTCGTCGATCGGGACGAACGCGTGGCCGCCGCAGGGATTGTCCCCGTAGGGAGGAAAGAAGCTGAAGCACGGCATCAGCCACTGCGTGACACGCCAGTAGTAGCGGTCGGTCCCCACGTCGCGGCGCGTTGCCACGTACAAGCCGGCAGGCGAAGCCTCCGGGACGATTTTCGGCTTGCGATCGGCGAGCAGCATCGCGAGGCTCTCCGGATCGCGCTTGAGCAAAGGGTCGTCGGCGACCGAATGGCGGTGGAGAAAACCCGAATGAATCGAATCGAGCGCCCCTTCCATCGCCTGCAGGTAATTCGATTCCTGCAGGCGCTTGGAGACATATCGATGGGCGGGCGGCACCCGAGTCCATTCGTAAGCCGGTTCCTCCGGCTTCCTGTCCGCCGGACCGAGATAGGCCCAGATCACTCCGGCGCGCTCGATCGTCGGATACGACTTGAGCTTGATGTTTTTGCGCATGCCGGATTCCTCCGGCTCCGAGGGCAGGTCCAAGCACTGGCCGGTGACGTCGTATTTCCATCCGTGATAGGGACAGCGGATTCCGTTTTCCTCGTTGCGCCCGAACCACAGGCTCACGCCCCGGTGAGCGCAGAACTCCTCGATCAGTCCCAGCCTCCCTTGAGTGTCGCGAAACGCGACCAGGCATTCGCCGAGCAGCTTCACGCGCACCGGCGCGCAATCGGGCCCGGGCAGCTCTGTCGCGAGCAGCGCGGGCAGCCAGTAGCGCCGGAAGAGCTCCCCGACCGGAGTTCCCCGGCCGACGCGAGTCAGCAATTCGTTGCGCTCGGCTGTGAGCATGGCCTATCGCAGTGCGGCTCCCGCGGACGGGGAGACGCTGCGCCCGTAGATGGTGTCCTCGAAGATCCGGGTCCACTGGTCATAGTCGGCGAGCACCGCATCGATGTCGATGAACTTCAGGTCGAATTTTCTCAAGTTCGGCTCGTTGCGGCGATGGGAGATGACGTGGTTCAGCTCGGCGAGCAGCGCCTGGCCGTCGGAGAGGACGAAGTCGTAGAACAGGACTGCCGCGTGGGGATGCGGCGCGCGCTTCATGACGCCGATTCCGTCGGTGTAGGCGATCGTCGGCGCGAGCGCGAACCAGTTGATCGGCGCGCCGCTCTTGCGGGACTGCTCCGGCAGATAGCTGTAGAGGGTCAGCGCGAGCGGGATTTCGCCCGCGACGACGAGGTTGTTGAGCAGCGCGTTGCCGTTTCGCACCGTCAGGCCGTTCGTCGCCACCAGGTCGCGGAAGAACTTGAGGCCCGCCTCCCCGCCCATTTCGCGGACCAGCGTGAAGAACCATTCCTGCTCTTTCGCTTCGACCGCGATCCGTCCTTTCCAGCGCGGGTCGAGCAGGTCCTTGAACGTTTTCGGCAGCTCATCGGGCGTGACCCGGTTCGTGTTGTAGGCCTGCACGAAAACATAGACGCGGGGCCCGGCCCACTCGCGATGCGGCGCGACGGCCTCGGGAATCAGCTCACGCTGGTAGGGCGAACGGACTTCCTGGAGCAGGCGTTCGCGGTGCAGCAGCTCCATTTCCGGCGCGGGATTGTGCACCAGGTCCACGTCGAAGCGGCCGGCGCGCGCTTCGGTGACCGCCCTGCGCAGGACGTTGTTCTTGCCCGAGCGCCAGACCTTGACCTTGATCCCGTAGCGGCGCTCGAACTCGGAGACGAGGCGGATCAGGTCCTTTTCCGCCATGGATGCGTACAAGGACAGCGAGCCCTCGCGGCGGGCGTTGGCGACGAGGCGTGCAGCGCGATCGGCGCCTTCGTCGAGCGCCGGAGACGGATTGTGCTGCGCGAAAGCGGCTGTCCCGGCGGCGCAGGCGAGGAGGAAGAGCGCCGGACGCGACAGCATGCGACCCGAAAGCCCTACGCGGGCTCCTTGGTCCTGCGCTTGAGATATTTCTCGATGAGCTCGGCGCTCAGCACCACCTTGGCGTCGTACTCCGGAGCGTCCTCGACCTGCTCCAGGTCGTTCAGCCCGCAGTACTTGTAGATCCGGTTGATCGCCGAGATCAGCCGCACGGGTTTGTCCGCGCCCGCGTTGAAATGCTGGTGGATCGTGTTCGGCGGTATGTAGATCACGTCCCCCGCCTCCCACTCCCAGCGCTTCACCTCCGCCTGCGGCTTCCAGTGATACGTGTCGGTGATCTCCACGTCGCAGTCCTGGTGCAGGTCGTAGCCCCGGCCTTCCACCACGTACAGGCACTCCTCGGCGAGGTGGCGGTGCTTGCCCGAGCGGCTGCCCGCCGGAATGATCTGCATGTAGGCGTCCACCGTCTCCATGCGCGTGTTCATCTGCTCGTTCAGCAGGTGCTTCAGCAGCCCCTGGCGCGACATCTCCCAGGGCATGTCCTCCGGGTGCAGGATTTTCCTGCGCTTCGAGTTCCTCGCCGGGGCCTGCATCGCGTTCTCGAGCAGGCTCTGATACAGCTTCTGGTGCGCGCTGCCGCGCATCCAGGCTTTAGCTTCACCCCAGGCCATGTGCGACTCCTTTTCTCAAGCTCCGGTCTAACCGGGGACAGACCACGTTTTCTACGTCCGGAGAGACTCCGAAAAACGTGGTCTGTCCCCGGTTTCAATGGTTGTAGTTTTCCTCGAAATGCCGCGGGACGAAGCCCGCGCCCTCGGGCGTCGCTTCCTTCGGCCGCGGGATGACGGTCTGCTGGAACATCAGGTTCATGAACAGGACCATGGGCTTGGGCTTCAGGACGAGCGCCCGGGCGGGCTTCACCGGGTCCGCGTTGAAGTGCTGATGCACGCAGTTCATGTGGACGATCGCGACGTCTCCCGCAGACCAGTCGTAGCGCACGCCGTCGTGGATCTCGTAGCCCTTGCCGTCGAGAATGTAGAACGCCGCCTCGTTCACGTGGCCGTGCTTCTGCGTGCGGCCTCCCGGGCCGTACTCCTCCAGGTGCACGTGCAGCGTCTGCGTCATGCCGTCGACCGGCTCGATGAAGTGCTTGCTGAAGGACTGCGGGCCGTCGTTGAAGAGGAGGTCCTTGCCCTTGATCACGCGCGGCAGGCCGCGCAGGCGCGCGAGCTCGTCCTTGAGGCTGTACTGCCCCTGGATTCCGCGCACGAAGACGCGGTCCTTCTTGCTGCTGTAGTGCGATTCCTTGCCCATGGCTTGCTCCGTTCGTTTACCGTCCCTTGCCGAAAATCTCTTCGTACAGCTTCACCCACTTGTCGTACTCGTCGAGCGTGACGCGCGCGTCAACGAACTTGAGCGGCAGCTTGTTGAGCGGCGTGTCGATTTTCTTGTTGGTCGGCACGAAGTCGCGCTGCGCGAGGATCTTCTGGCCTTCCTCGCCGATCTCGAAGTCGTAGAAGAGCACCGCGGCGTGAGGATGCGGGGCGCGGCGCGCGACGCCGACTCCGTTCGGCCGCGCGATCGCCGTGCCGATCGAGAACCAGTCGATCGGCGCGCCCTTGCCCTTGAACTGTTCGGCCTTGTAATTGTATACGGTCAGCGCGAGCGGCACTTCGCCCGACACGACGAGTTGCGCGAGCAGCGTGTGGCCCTTGCGCACCGACATGCCGTTTTTCGCCACGATTTCCTTGAAGAGCCGGGTGCCTCTCGCCTCGCCGAGATCGCCGAACAGGCCCGCGAGCCAGTCCGAGTCCTCCTGCTCGATGCCGAGTTTGCCTTTCCACTTCGGGTCGAGCAGGTCTTCCCAGGTCTTCGGCAGATCCTGTTTCCTCACGGCCTGGGTGTTGTACGCCTGCACGAACACGTTCAGGCGCGTCCCCACCCACTCGCCGTGAGGGCGAATCGCCGGCGCGATGAGATCGGCGTGGTGCGGCGACTTGACCTGCTGCAGGACCTCTTCGCGGTGCAGCGATTCCATTTCGGGGCCGTTGGTCTCGACGATGTCCACGGTGTTGCGGTTGGCGCGCGCTTCGGCGACGGCGCGCTGCAGCACCTTCTCCGAGCTTGCGCGCCATACGTTGACCTTCACTCCGTATTTCTTCTCGTAGGCGCCGACCAGCGCTCCCATGTCGTCGGACTGCGCCGAGGTGTAGAGGTTGAGCTCCTTCTCCTTCTCGGCGCCCCCGATCAGCTTCTGCAGGCGGTCGGGGCCCGCATACAGGCCGACGTCCGCGGCCGTGGCGTTCGGTTTGACCTGCCCGAGAACGGGAGCGGGAAGAACCGCGCCCGCAAGAAACAGGCTCGCGAGAAGATTGAATC
>Ga0210382_10000429_pt1 | contig 14958 bp, 13 predicted proteins | sample PLMedo_FD_155452 | JGI IMG/M metagenome (GOLD analysis project Ga0210382, IMG submission 155452) | Groundwater sediment microbial communities from an aquifer in East River, Colorado, USA - PLM0_60_coex redo | ecosystem: Environmental > Terrestrial > Soil > Riparian zone | place: USA: East... | reverse complement strand
GACGGCTAGGCGTCCCCGGACTCGGCGGCGTCGCCCTCGAGCAGGCCGACCTCGACGGCGAAGCGGAACAACTGGGCGCGGCTCTTGAGGCCGAGCTTGTCACTCAGGCGCTTGCGGTGCTTCTCGATGGTCTTCACGCTCACGGCCAGACGGTCGGCGGCTTCCTGGTTCGTGTGTCCTTGCGCCAGCAACTGGAGCACCTCGGTCTCACGCTGGCTCAGCGGCTTGGTATGTCCGCCAGCCGGTGAGTCACGGGAGACGCGGCCGAGCTCGGCTCCAGGCGGGGGTTCGCCGGGGCGCGTAAGATCGACGAACGTGCGGCCACGGTGCACGGCGCGGATCGCGGTCAACAGCTCGATATCGGCCGCTCTCTTGACGATGTAGCCCGACGCGCCGGCCCTCAGGGCGGCCTGCATGTAGGCCGGATCGTCGTGCATCGTGAGCACGAGCACGCGGGCACTCGGCGCGACCCGCACCAGCTCCTCGATCGTCTGCACGGAGCGGGTCCCGGGCATGGAGAGATCGAGCAGCACGACGTTCGGCGTAGTCGCCTGGGCGCTGCGGACGGTCGAGTCACCGTCCGCGGCCTCGCCCACCACCGCCATGTCGGATTGGGCGTTGATGAGCAGCTTCAGCCCGGCCCGAAGGACCGCGTGGTCGTCCGCGACGAGCACCCGGATTGCCGGCATGCGGGCTACGCGCCGCGCACCGGCAAATGGGCCGTGATGACGGTCCCTACTCCGGCCTGCGACTCGACCTCGACCGAGCCGCCGAGCAGCGCCGCGCGCTCCCGCATGCCCCGGAGGCCGAGGCGTCTGCCGTCCCCCGGCTCGAAGCCGGTGCCGTCATCCTGCACGCGCAACTCGACCATCGTCTCATCGCGTACGAGCCGAACGTTCACGCTCCGGGCCCCGGCATGTCTCGCCACGTTGGTCAGGGCTTCCTGCAGGACACGGTACACGGTGGTCTGTACGAGCGGCGGCAGGGGCTCGGCATCGAGCCCGTCGATCCGCAGATCCAGAGCGATCCCGTGCAGGTGGGCGAAGTCCTGAACGTGACGGGTCACGGCCGCAGCGAGCCCGACATCGTCGAGGATGCTCGGGTGGAGCCCACGCGAGATGCGTCCCACTGCATCAAGAGTTTGGGTGACGATCCCTCGAAGCCGCTGGGCCAGCTCGGCCGCCTGTGCCATCGTCGTGGACTCCTCGATCGTCCGCAAGCCCACCAACAGCGCCGTCAGCGACTGCCCGGTTTCGTCGTGGAGCTCACGGGCGATCCGCGCGCGCTCCTCCTCTTGCGCGGTCATCACCTGCTCGATCAGCCGGGTGCGGAGCTCCTCCTGCTGCCTGCGCTCGCTGGCGTCCACGACCAAGCTCCGTTGGTTGAAGTACAGTCAGACTGCGATTCACTCCACGGAGCATAGGCATAAATCGCAGTGAACCCACATCGCACGAACGGGTGAAATAGTACGTACGCTGGTTGAGCTACTCCTCGCGGTGGGAGTACGCGGCGATCTGCAGCCGCGTGTGCAACGCCAGCTTCTCCATGACGTTCCGCACGTGACTCTTGACGGTATGGGTCGCGATGTTGAGACGCTGGGCGATCTCCTTGTTGCTCAGCCCCTCGCCAATGAGGTCGATGACCTCGCGCTCGCGCGGCGTCATGCGGACGGCTTCGAGGACCCGGGCGGGTTCCTGTCCGTCCACCTCCTTCGCGATCTGGGAAAAGAGCGATTCCGTCATGCGGGGGGGCAACACCTTCTTGCCCGTGGCGACCGACCGAATCGTCGCGATGAACTCATCGAAGGTCGCATCCTTCAAGACGAACCCGGACACCCCCGCGTTCACATACTCCATGATTTCCTCGTTCACGGGGAGGAGATCCATCACGATGATCTTCGCGTCGGGATTCTCCTGCCGGAGAGTGGCGGCCACGCGCAGGCTGTCCTGATCGCGCAGCCCCACGTCGAGGAGCAGCACGTCCGGCTTGGTCGCCGCGAGCGATGCCGAGTCGGCGACGTCCGAGGAGACCACGCGGATATCGGTGAGTCTATTGAGCATCGCCGTAAGCGCTTCGCGCACCAGGCGATTGTCGTCGATGATGGCGATCCTGATCGTGTCGTGGGGGGGGGGCATGGAGACCAAAGGTAGCACGAATCTTCTAGCACGATCGTGCGATGGTGCCCGCCCCCTGGGTGCCGTACTCTCCATCCATGCCCGACATCGAGACTTTGACCGATGTGCCAGCCGCCCAGCGGCTGCTGCTCGATATCATCGACACCGTCCGGGAGCCCCTCATCGTCCTGGACGCTGAATTCCGCGTCACGCAGGCGAATCGGGCGTTCTTTCGCACCTTTCGCGTGGAGCCCGAGGACACGATCGGCGAGGTCCTCTTCACGCTCGGCGATGGCCAATGGGACATCGCCCCCCTCCGCGAGTTGTTGCGTGACAAGCTCGCGGTCGAGCCGCAATTGAACGATTTCGATGTCGACCACGAGTTTCCCGGTATCGGCCGCAAGATCATGCTGCTCAACGCCCGGCTCGTGTCGCAAGGACCCAACCTTCCCCGGATCATCCTGCTGGCGATCGAGGACATCACCGCTCGCCGTCTCACGGAATGGCGCCTGGCGGAGCAGCACCGGGAGCTGGAGCGCTCCAACGCGGCGCTGGACGAGTTCGCGTCCGTTGCGTCCCATGACTTGCAGGAGCCGGTGCGCAAGATCCTCTCGTTCGGCGACCTGTTGAACAGGTCCGCGGGGCCGGCGCTCGACGGCGCCGCCCGGGAGTACCTCGCCCGTATGCTGGGCGCCGCCGCCCGCATGCGCACCCTGATCAGCGATCTGCTCTTGTATTCGCAGGTGACGACGCGGGTCCAGCCGTTTGCCCGCACGGACCTTGCCGGGGTGGCCCGGGAGGTCATCGCCGACCTCGAGACGTCCATCGCGGAGTCGGGCGGCCACGTGGAGGTTGGGGAGCTGCCGGTGATCGACGCCGACGCGCTGCAGATGCGCCAGCTGCTGCAGAATCTGCTCGGCAACGCGCTCAAGTACCGTCAGAAGGACACGCCGCCCGTGGTCCGGCTCGGCTGCTCGAGCCCCCCCGCCGGCGGCCGGGACTGCACCATCACGGTGACGGACAACGGCATCGGGTTCAACGAGAAGTACGCGAGCAAGATCTTTCGGATGTTCGTGCGCCTCCACGGCCGCGCGGAGTACGAAGGCTCCGGCATCGGTCTCGCCATTTGCCGCAAGATCGTCGAGCGGCACGGCGGCACGATCGTCGCGACGAGCACTGCCGGCCAGGGGGCGACGTTCACCGTCACCCTACCCGTCACGCAGGCGGCGAAAGGGTTCCTGTCATGACCCGAGACAAGAACAAGATCCCCATCACGATCCTCATCTGCGATGACGATGCGGACGACCGGATGCTCACCCAGCAGGCGCTGGAAGACGCGCACGTCGCGAACTCGGTGCACTTCGTCGAGGATGGCGAACAGTTGCTCGACTACCTCTACCAGCGCGGCGAGTACGCGGGGGAGACTGGGAAGGCCCCGCGTCCCGGATTGATCCTGCTGGACCTCAACATGCCGAAGATGGACGGGCGCGAGGCCCTGAAGGTGATCAAGGGGGACAAGGCGTTGCGCGACATTCCCGTCGTGGTGCTGTCCACGTCAGGGTTGGACCAGGACATCGTGCGCAGCTACGAGCTCGGCGTGAACTCCTTCATCAAGAAGCCGGTCACGTTCTCAGGGCTGGTGGAGGCGATGAACGTGCTGGGCCGCTACTGGCTCGAGATCGTCGAGTTGCCGCCGACGCCCGCATAAGGTCGCGGCGCGTGGCATAGACTAGGTCTCCAGTTTGAGGTGGAACCCTCCCTGCCGGTACCAATCCGACGCCTCTATGCGCCTGTGCACGTGCAGCTTCTGAAGGATGTTGTGCACATGGTTCTTGGTCGTCGCCACTTCGATGCCCAGCTGGCGCGCGATCTGTTTGTTGGACATGCCCTGATCGACGAGCTGAAGGATCTCCCGCTCTCGGCCTGTAAGCTCGTGGACGGGGCTGGATGCCGCCTCCTCCTTCGTCCCTCTCACGCTCCCGAGCGCGATCGCTCCCACACGGCGGAGTAAGGTGAACGCCACGCGCGGAGGGCAGTACAGCTCTCCCCGGACGGCGCTCTCCACCGCGATGATCAGATCGTCGAGCGATCCGTCGGGCAACACATAGCCGGCGACCCCCGCCTCAGCCAACTGGATGACCTCTGTCTCGGTCTCGCCCAGCGTGATGGCCACCACCTTGACGTTCGGCGTCCGTCGCCTGATCTCGGCCACTATCCCCGCAGCCTCAGGCATCACGAAGTCGACGAGCACGATGTCAGGTGGTGGGGCTTCAACCAGGCGCGTCAGAATCTCATCACGATGCGACGCTGTTCCCAGCACACGCACACCGCGAGCCTGCGCCAGAGCCACCGCGAGGGCCTCACGATGAACACGGGTGCGACCGGCAATGAGAGCGCGAATCATCGAGTGATCACGAACACCAGGATTCTCTTCGTCACGTAATCAGGGCTCCTCTAGAATTGGGCATGATTTCACCAATGCTACCGTGTGGTAGACGGCTGCCCGTGGATATCGGGGAAATTCCGATCTTATCGGTTGGGGGGGGGGAATCCCCGACAAAGGAAGAACGATGAACCCCCGGATTCATGGTTCGGGTCTACGAGGCGGCGGGGGATCTAAACACTGCTAGGCCATCTATGAGCACTCAGGGAGGATTGATGTAGCCACGCCACGTATCGCAATTTAAGCGCATGAGAAAATACTCCGTCACGCGGCACAATGAAGCACACACGTTCTCGGTCCTCATCGTCGATGACAACTTCGCCCTCAGTGACGCGATTGCTCGCTTCTTGGGGCGCGACGGATGGGATGTCACCGCCGCGTCCGATGGCCTCGAGGGGTTGGAGGCCGTCCGCAGCCGTCTGTTCGACGTGGTCATCACCGACGTCCACATGCCGAGACGTGGGGGCCTGTGGCTCTGGGAGGAGGCGCTCATGCTCCGGCCGGAACTGCGGGGCAAGTTCGTGTTCATGAGTTCCGAGCCGCATCCGGAGCCGCCGAGTGGTGCCGTCTTCATGCTTAAGCCCCTCTCGCTGGCTAACCTCAAGAGCGCATTGCAGGGCATCGTTCGCATGGCGGAAGGAGCGAAGGTCCCCGCTCGCGAGTCCCACCTTGTCCAACACACGGCATAGCGCGTCGCTGCCCGACTAAGGGACCATAGGGTCCCGCCGTCCCGACTAGAGTTAGCAAATGCGAGTCAGCCGCTTAGGTTGGCTCGCATTTTTCTTGGTCGGGAGCAGTCCCCCCTTCAGTCCCCCCTTGGGCCACGCATCGCCTTGAAGTAAGGTCCGGGGGTGGCGCTGTCGGGGCCCCACGACATCCTTCGCCTGTCGATTTCGGGACGGCCCATTCGACGCATACGAAACCAGCCGAGGATTCCATGTCCAAACTGCGCGTCCACAACTTCGCGATCTCGCTCGACGGGTACGGCGCCGGCCCCCGCCAGGGACTGAAGGACCCACTCGGCGTGGGTGGCGAGGAGCTGCACGGCTGGTACCTCGGCACGCGCGCGTTTCGCGAGATGCACGGGCAAACGGGCGGGACGACGGGCCCCGAAAACGATTTTGCCAAGCGCTTCGGGGAACGCATCGGTGCGTATATCATGGGCCGAAACATGTTCGGCCCCGTGCGCGGGCCTTGGCCCGACGACCAGTGGCGCGGCTGGTGGGGCGAGAACCCACCGTATCACGTACCGGTGTTCGTGCTGACGAACCACGCGCGCAAGCCGATCACGATGAAAGGCGGGACCGTCTTTCATTTCGTCCCCGGCGGAATTGAGGAAGCGCTCCGTCGCGCCAGGGAGGCCGCGGGCGAGCGCGATATCCAGGTCGGCGGCGGGGCGTCCACGGTGCGCCAGTATCTCCAGGCGCGGCTCATCGACGAGATGCATATCGCGATCGCGCCGATCCTGCTCGGCAGTGGTGAGGCGCTCTTTGCGGGGATGGACCTGCCGGCGCTGGGCTATGCGTGCACCGAGCACGTGGCGACGCCGGCCGCGACGCACGTCGTACTCGCGAGAAAAGCTTAAGCCCGCGCAGACTCCTAGGCCTTACGCGACTTTTCCAACAGTTGGCGTAGCAGCGGATCGACCTTGTCGATAGTGCCGGCGGCCACCGAGGGCGCCTCCGGCCCCGGACGGGCATACATACGTTGCCGGATGCCCTCGCGCGGCATCACTGGGCGGTCCTGATCGTGGTACGGATTGCGGTCATACAGGTTGTGGAACGCTGGGTCAGCGAGATAATTGGGCAGCTGAGCAACCACAGCCTCGTCACCCGCAAGCTGCAACACCATCTCGTTCCGGCCGAGGTCAAGCATCGCATTCCCGCTCACGAAGCCAGTCATCTCGGCCATGGTGTCTGCCGCCACTTGGTTGAGCGGGCCGAAGCACTGAAGCACCCGGCAGTTATTGACCATCGTCTTCCAGTCGCGTGAGTACAGCATTTGCAATTGACTCACGTCCTGCCAAAAGCTCCAGGTCTGCAATCCGTAGCCGCGCAGCAAGGTGATCGCCTGCCGCAGGTGCGGCAGCTCGCCGAGCTGAGCCGCTTCATCGAGGATAAACAACGTCGCGTGACGCGGCCGAGCACGGCGCCGAGTGATGCACGAGATCAGCGCGCCGAGCCAGAGCCGCAGCAAACGGCTGTGCGACTCCAGCATGTGCAGCGGCATGATCAGATAAACCGATAGCGGCGAGCCTTTGGTGATGTCTTGAAGATCGAAGGAAGTGCGTGCGACGGACGTCTGGATCTGGTCGCCGCGCAGGAAATCCACCATGTCCTGACTGAAGGAAATGATGCTGCCGAGTGTTTCCGGAGCGCCGATGTTGAGCATGCGCGCGATGCGCTGCACCTCCGGGTGCGGCGAGGCCAGCAATCGCTTGGCTAGCAATTCAGGATCGGCTGCTGCCGAGTTGATCAGGTCGCGCACCTGCACCAGCGTGCCGCCGGGAGGCGCGGCATCCACCAACACCTGGAGCATCGCTCCGATAGCCAGGTGTATGCCCCGGTTGCTCCAGTAGCGGTTGCGGTCATCATCAGCCGTATCGCAGAGTGCTTGCGCCAGAACGGCGGCCTCGTCCACCGCGCTCGCGAGCCGAATGTCGATCACATCCAGCGGATTCAAGGTGTCCGACGGCAGATCCGTAACGCCCATCGGATCGATGATTACTACTCGCTGCCCCATTTCGCGGCGCCGCCTGGCCGTGATGATGGCGTTCTCTCCCTTGGGGTCGATCACGATCACCGGCCCCGGATAACGCAACAGCGCCGGGATGATGCAGCCGGTGCCTTTGCCGGCGCCGGTCGGCGCGATGGTCATCAAATGACCCTCGCCATTCAGTAGAATCGGGTCGAGATATCCGGTAGCGGTGACTTTCAACGGATTGCCGTAGCCGAACCCGATGGGGCGCCGAGGTCGCCTGCCTTCAAGGGACCACCCCACCAACAGCCCCGGCTCGGGCAACGTATCCGGCTGGCGGAGGTTCGTCGAGGACATGAAGCGATGCCTCACCGCACCTCCGTTGTGTCGGCGGCCTTCATCGTTCCGGCCCGCAGATCGCGAAACGGCGACTGATACCGTTGTTTCGGCATGACGTCGCCCGCGAGCGGTTCATCGTCCTCCATGAACACTTCGCCGTTTTGCACCTTGAACTCGGCAGAAAACAGGCTGCCGGCGTAGACGACTGCCGCCTCGCCCGTGAGATAATCGTCGACGCGCGTCATCGTGATTGGCTTGATGTGCTTGCGCCAGGTGTCGTCGGGAAATTTCGCTTCCTGAAGAATCGCTGCGTCCGGGCTCTCCACCAGCGAGAACGGGCCTTCGTCGCCCCAGATACTGCCGCAGAAAAACCGCAGGTAGTCCGGTCCGGTAACGGACGGGTCGAGTTTGATCAACGGGCTCTGCAGAAATGCGGGCGACGCGACCTTGGGTACACTCGCCTCTTTCCCGTCCACCATCGGACCCATGTCAGGGATACTTCCGGAGTTGAGGTTGTGAATGGCTTCGCTCTCTCCATCGATCACCCACATGAAGCCCGGCCCGTAGAGGACATTGAATGTGCCTACTTCATTGGGTGCCAGCTGGGCCTCCCCTTCCGCAAGCAACCAACCCGGGTAGAAGGACAGCGGCATGACCCGAAGGTCCGAGATCGGCAGCTTCTGCGTGAATGCGGCCGGCCCGTGGGAGCGGACCAGCACCGAGGTCAGTCGTTCAAGAAACGCATGCGCCTCGCTGTCGGCTAACGGCAGCCACGGGCCAGGCATCAACGGGATGTGAGTCACTTACCTAGGCGCATGAAGAACTTCCGCGAGCCGATGATGAGGATCACGGGCCAGATGAGGAAATGCAAACCCAGCACGAGGTTCGCGTAGTCCTCAGGGCTGATCCAGCCCCAGTTGCATATGGGCCGGTTGCATATGGGCCGGTGCAGAAGGGACACCGTCAATTTCCGGCCATTGGCTGGCGCCCATTCGCCCCGCGCCGTGAGCACCGCCACCGGAACATGGAAGCGCACGGCCATCCACGCTCCGGACCACCAGTTCCATTCCGCGTCCGACGGAACAGTGGCGGCTGTCCATTCCGGGTGCGCGATCAGACCCGTCTCGGACGGTCCAATGTTCGCGGGATTTGAGAACACGCCGACCGCGGAGAAGATGGTAGAGATCAGGACGATGATTAGCAACAGAAGGGGGCTGGTTGTTGAGAGGGTGAAGAAATCCCAAAGGGACCGGCCGAGCCAGTGGCCAAAGCGGGTCCATACGTCCCGAACGGACCGGCTGAGCCAGCGGTCAAAGCGGCCAAAGAGGGTCAATAGGTCCCGAACGGACCGGCCGCGATTCTTGGGCCAGGAATCCCAAACGGACCGGCGGCGATTCTTGAGCCAGAAATCCCAAACGGACCGACCGCGATTCTTGAGCCAGCGGCCAAACTCGCCCCGCAGCCATTTCCGCATCGCCACGTGAACGTCGTCCGCCGCGTCGTCGAGGCCCCGGTTGAACAAGTTCTGCTCGATCGAGCTGAACGTGTGACGCTGCTTGTGGGGATCCCCTTCCAGCAGTTGCAGGTAGTCTTCGGCCTTGTCGCTCTCGGAATTGCCGCCTTCCCCTCGGAACTCCCACCACTTGATCTCCGAGAAGCTCAGGTCGATGGGGCGAGGGTAGCCGCCCTTGCTTCCGATGGCCGAGAACTTGTTAATCTGCGCTTGACTGAGAAGGATACCGTGGAGCTTTAGGTTCTCGACGGTCACCTCCTCTTCGAACGACCTGACGGAAACGGCGAGTTCACCAATGGTGCTCCCCGACAGGTCAAGCCGTCCGGGAATCGTGGCGCCTTCCTCCAACGATTTCGCGACGACGAGCTTTTTGGCGAACGTGGCCAGGTCCGCGATGACGGCGCCGTCTTGACTTTCAGCCGTCGGCGGGTGTCCGGAAAGGTCGAGGCCGGTGATGTCGGCTGCGCCCAGGCACTTCAGTCCGGTCATGGTCAGGTGGTTCGCGGTCGTGGGTCTGAGGATTTGCAACTCGGCCGTAGAAACCCCTCCGGCTTCGATCGACTTGCCCACACGGGTATTGCGGATTCGTAAGAGCTTTGGGATGTCAGCCCCGCCGAGCTTAATCGAACCCTCAATCGTGTTGCCCCGAGGGACGTCCGACTCTAGGAAGAAACCGGTTCCGACCCGCAGGTAGCGTGCGTCCAGATCGCCCGTCAGTGTGGCATCCTGGAATAGCACATAGTTGTAGTTGATGACCGCGCCATATAGTCCAATGCTCGTTTTACCGTCGACGTTCTTGCCGGTCCGGACGTCTTGGAAGTACATGGACTGTTCGATAACACATTGCCCAAAGTCGATTCCACCCAGCGTCACGATCTCGGACAGTTGCACAGCACCATGGATTCGAACCCTGCTGGCGCTGAGACTGCTGGTCGACGACAGTCCATCGACACGCAGACCATCGGCAGACAGATCGTCAAGTGAAAAAGGTTTCGACTTGTCAATCAGCTCATGGTGCCGACCGTGCACCACAAGGCAGTCCGTTAATGAGAGCTCGCCCTTCAGACTCGCCCCCGACAGATCCAGGCCATTCTCGAACACGCACTGCTCGAAGCTGAGTCGGTCCGAAACGAGAAATTGCAGGTTGACGCGGCCCCGGAACCTGCAGCCGCTGAAGTTCCGAATGTGAAGGGCTTCCCGAGTCAGTTGACCGGTCAGGACGCGATCCTTAACGACAACGTCGGTCAATTGCGGATATTCCGTATCCAATTCCGATGCCGCCAGCGGTTCCGTGGGATCAATGACGGATTTCAGTGGGCGATAGGGGAGATAGGAGTTGTCTTTGCCTCCGGCGGACAGCATTTCGTCATGATCCGTCATTTCAATCGAGCCATCGGCCAAGACCTTAAAAGTTGCCTTGAAAATCGTTTCTCCATAGAGTACCCAGGCGGCAACCTCGAACGCTGGCTGAACGCCGAATGGTTCCACCTCCGTTGCCGCCGGCGCCGCAATGGCCGCGAGCGCGGCACCGATAGAATCGAACCGGTCGCACTTCGCGTCGGTCAAGTCCAATTGACCGATGGCAGCGTCATCGTTGCTCTTCAACACCATGAACGGTGCGTCGTCACCCCACACACGGCGGGGGAAAAGGGCTACGTAACTGGCTGCGTCCGCCGCAGTCCGAATTACTTGCCCATCCCCCGATTTCGATCGGCGCTCTCGCAGTACCTCGTTCAATCGGTGAATCGGAAGAGATAGCGCGGACACCATTGGCCTGTCATCCGTCATTGTGATCGCGCCATGGGCCAGCACGGAAAAGGTCGCCTTGAAGATGGCTTCTCCATAGAGTACCCAGGCGTCAACCGCAAACGAAACTGGCTGAACGCCGGATGGTTTCACCTCTCTTGGTACCGGCGCTGCAATGGCCGCGAGCGCGCGGTCTTTGGAATCGAAGTGGTCACGATTAAAGTCCGCGTCGGTCAAGTCCAATCGACTGATGGCGTTGTCATCCTTGCTCTTCAGCACGATGAACGGTCCATGGGGGGCAACCCATAGATGGCGGCAGAAGAATTCCACGTAGGCGGCTGCTTGGTGTTTGGTGCGAATGACTGGCCCATGTTCTGCTCCCACTATCTCGTTCATTTGGTGAATCGGATTCGAAGTCGAGTCCAACGGGAGGGCAAAGCCGGGCTTCCGGAGAATGTACGCGGTCCTCGTTTCGTCAGAATTCGCGGATTCAATCCTTAACAAATCGCGATCGTAAAACGTCAGGCGCTGGCGGCTCCAGCGGCCCAATTGGGTTGGATCGAGCGCTGGTACGATGCGCCGGTTAAGGTCCGAAAGGATGAACGAAGCATCTTCAGGAGGTACCGCCTCCCAGCCCTCCGGGTCCGGGGGAAAGCGGACCTCGGGAACCCCCAGACTAGCACCTGGCTTTGCATGGCAGTTGTCCGGCAGACCCTTCAAGAGGACCTCCGGGCGTCGCTTGCCAAGCTTGACTTGGCCTTTTTTCCCGGGGTCGAGTTCGCCTGGATTGTCCTTGGTGAAGATCCTGAATTCACGCCAGACCAGGGCATCGAGCTCCACCATGCATGCCTCAACCCTGAGGCTGTAGTCGGTGTCTTCTTCAGCCTTGATGCTCCTCAAGCACGCCTCCACTTTCTCCTTCTCGCTATCCAGCAATGGCGTCGGCCAGTCCAGCACCCCCCCAGTTCTGGAATGCTGGTCCAGATCCTTCACCAGCAAAACAGATCCCCACCCTGCATACGCCAGTTCATAGGTCAGGACTTCCACAACGTAGTCGCGGATGGTTTTGGAGTCGATTCGGATACATTCGAGGCTACGTTTCTCAGCAATGACGTCTCGAATCGATCTCTTACGATCCAGGAACGGCACAACGACGACGTTCGGGTCCCCATCGAAGAACAGGCACCAAAACACGCGAGTCTCTTTAGGGTACTCGGCCTTCACCTGCACCAGGCAGCCGCCTTGCAGCAGAAACGAGGGTCTCCTGACATCAATCACGTACACCTGCTGCGGCACGGTGGTGGGCTCGGGATCCCCTGCTCTCAGGGGCCACTCTGCCTTCAGGCGCTCCACGAAACGTCGCTCCCGGAGATGAACTAGGGCTCCAGCTTTAGTAGCATGCAGCTGCTGTGGAGTCTGGCCGACTTCGGTTTCCGGCTCAGTCTCTGGCTCGGTTTCTAGCAATGAGGGAACCGATGGCGCACGATGGGCTCTCCCTGTCAGACATTCGGAAGCTGCGCAAATGACAATGGGCGGTGTACACACGCAGCCCGACTAGATGGCTGAGCCTTTACACTCAGTCCGGGATGGCGTCGGTAGGAGGCGTCAAAGCGAAGGGAGCAGATCTGCAGAATCAGCGCGAGGGCCATCGGCCAGCGCACGCCAACGTACCCCACGGGACCGGCGCACGCCAGCGTATCGTGAAGCGCCCATCCTAATCGCGTGGTTGTTTGCCGTAATGTTTGCGGTTCCATGGCTGCCGATGCCTGCCGATGCCTGCCGATGCGGTCACTTCGCACGCGTAAGTGCCGATAAAACAACGGCCCCGCATGGGGGCCGTTGCATTCAAATCCCGCAGTCCGACTACAGCGGCGAGCCGAAAGGCTCGCCGTTTTGTTAGCTGCGCCCGTGCTGGCCAGGCCTCGCGCATGAAGCAAGTGGTACCGGCTTGAGCTTCCCCGACTCGACGATCTCCGGGAGCCCCAGCCGCTTAAGGCAGAGGCTGGCCGGGAACACCCGCGGCTCTCCCCGGGTTCTTGGTATGCAACCAAGAGGTTGCATATCTATCGGATCGCCTACAGATTCCTTCAGGGGAGGGCACGAAGCGTATGAAAATCGCACGCAGCGTAGTTCTCGTAACCGGCGCCAATCGCGGGATTGGGCGGGCACTGGTAGAGGAAGCCTTGAAGCGAGGCGCGAAGCGGGTGTTTGCCGGCACGCGCCAGCCCTTGACCCACCCGGATCGGCGCGTCACGCCCCTGACCCTGGACGTGACAAACGCGGCGCAGATTCAGGCAGCGGTCGACAAAGTCGAGTCACTCGATATCCTCATCAACAACGCCGGCGTGGCGCTGTTCGATGACTTGAGCGATCGCGCCGCGCTCGAGCGGCACCTCGCCGTCAATCTCTTCGGCATGTATGGCGTGACGCAGGCGTTCCTGCCGCTGCTGACCCGTTCGCGCGGAGCCATCATCAACAACCTGTCGTTGGTGGCCTTCGCCCCGTTGCCGATCATTCCGGCCTACTCGATCTCCAAGGCCGCCGCGTTCTCCCTGTCTCAATCGTTGCGCGCGCTCCTCGCGGGACGGGGTGTGAGCGTGCATGCCGTCCTGACGGGGCCGGTGGACACCGATATGAATCGGGGCTTCGACATCCCGAAGAGCTCGCCGGAGTCCGTCGCCAGCAACATCCTGGAAGGTGTGGAGCGGGGCGAGGAGGACATCTTCCCCGACCCGCTGTCGGCGACGATGGCGGAGAGCTGGCGCGGCGGCGCGGCCAAGGCGCTCGAGCGCCAGAATGCGGCGTTCGTCGCTGGGAGCGCGAACTCTTGACCATGCACGGCATGGACATGGGCGTCGCCACGCAGCTTGGCTCCTTCGCGTTCTTCGTCGCCCTGTGGGTGGCGATGATGGCGGCGATGATGCTGCCCGGGGCGGTCCCGGCTGTCTTGCGACGCGTACAGGCCAGCGGTCGAGTGGACGTGGTGCTGCCGTTTGTCGCGTCGTACCTCGCCGTCTGGACACTCGTCGGGGCCCTCGTGTACGCGGTGTACCGTCCGCACGGCACTGCCGTCGCCGGCGCGCTGGTGATCGCGGCAGGTGTCTACGAGCTCACGCGGCTCAAGCAGCATTGTCGCCGCTGCTGCCGCGCGAGTGCGGGCTCGGGATTCGCATTCGGGCTCTACTGCGTCGGCTCGAGTATCGGACTGATGGCGATGCTGGTGGCGCTCGGGGTCATGAGCATCACCTGGATGCTGGTGATCGCCGTCATCGTGCTCGTCCAAAAGCTCCTGCCCGCGAAACCCGCGATCGATGTGCCGGTCGCCCTGGCGATCATCGCACTTGGAATGTGGATCCTGATGGAGCCCACGTCCGTTCCTGGACTCATGCCACCGATGTGAACCCAAAGGAGAAAGCAGTGAAATTGCCGAAAATGGTATTGCAGGACGAGTGGGTAGCCGCGCGCAAAAAACTGCTCGTCAAGGAGAAAGAGTTCAGCCGCCAGCGCGACGCGCTGAGCGCCGAGCGTCGTAAGTTGCCGATGGTGGCGATCGAGAAGGAGTACGTGTTTCAGGGGCCGGAGGGACGCCGCACGCTCGCCGACCTGTTCAGCGGCAAGCGCCAGCTCATGATCTATCACTTCATGTTCGGTCCCGATTGGGGGGACGAGGGGTGCCCGTCCTGCTCGTATGTCGCCGATAACTTCGCCGGCAGCCTCGTGCACCTCGTCGCGCGCGACACCGCGTTCGCGGTAATCTCGCGGGCGCCGCTCGCCAAGATCACACCCTTCAAACAGCGCATGGGGTGGACGTTTCCCTGGCTGTCGTCGTTCGGGACCGACTTCAACTACGACTTTGGGGTGACGCTCGACGCGGAGCATACCGTGTACAACTACGCGCCCGTCACCGCCCAGCCCGAGCAACGGCCGCATGAAGGCGAGCGAGAAGGGCTGAGCGTGTTCATTCGCGACGGGACCCGAGTGTTCCACACCTACTCGACCTATCAGCGCGGCCTCGACCCGCTGCTCAACACCTACAACCTGCTCGATCTCACGCCGCTCGGCCGTCAGGAAGAGGAAGGCATCATGCAGTGGCTGCGGTACCACGA
>Ga0210382_10000428_pt1 | contig 15040 bp, 13 predicted proteins | sample PLMedo_FD_155452 | JGI IMG/M metagenome (GOLD analysis project Ga0210382, IMG submission 155452) | Groundwater sediment microbial communities from an aquifer in East River, Colorado, USA - PLM0_60_coex redo | ecosystem: Environmental > Terrestrial > Soil > Riparian zone | place: USA: East... | reverse complement strand
CTCCCCCGCCTGGTCCGACAACGCCGGCACGCTCAGCGCAATCGCCCCTAAGGCAAGTGAGAAGGGAGCGACTCCGAACGGCCTGCCGATGCACCACACAGCTACCAAACAGCCGACGAGCCATCCGAGGTTGAGCAGCGGTGACAGCACATCCCTGTCGAACGCGACCATCCCAACCGCATGGACCAGCTCGGAATTCGCCGGGTAGAACCAGGCGAGGAACTGCGGCGCGATGAAGTGCAGGTCCCAGGTGTCCCCCGACTGGAAGAACCCCCCCGCGAAGGGCCCGTGGTACCAGGTCGAGTCGAACCCGGTCATCCCCGTTCCCAGCCTCACCCGCACCCCGTCGGCGAAGTGAACGACCGCCACCGCCGCAATCGCGACGGCGATCGGGGCGAGGATTGAAACGCTCCTCCCGCGGGTGGTGTCGGGGTGGGGTGATTCGCCGGACCCGGAGGCTGCGGAGGGCAAGGTCCCAACCCTGCAAGCGAATGGTCCCTTCGCCCGGAGCAGCGCGGAGGGCCGCCGAGGCGCCCCACCCCGACGACAGGACCCGCGGCCGAGCGCCCGCGTCCCTACCCCGACAACCGCAACGCCGACGAGATATGGCACTGCCTCAAACAGACCGAACGTGCCGAGCAGCTCAGCGGTCCAGATGAGGATCGCCAGGGCGAGCACCGTGGTCGCGAGGTGGGCTGGGGCGCCTGAGAAGTCGGGAAGCAGGAGACGGCGGAGCTGGGCGGCGCCGAGGAGGGCGAAGCCGGCGAGCAGGCCGAGCTCGGCGACGCCGAGGAGATAGCGACCGAGGTCGAGCATCTAGCGGCGGCGCACGAGGCGGGTGATCTGGTCGAGCTCGGCCACCTTCATCAACTTGGCGGCGCCGAGGTAGACGAGGGCGCCGAGCCCGAGGGCGGCGCCGAGCGAGACGACCTGCCCGGCCAGGCCGCGCCCGAGGGCGCTGTCGAGGAGGTCCCAGACGCCGAAGCTGACGGCCGCGAGGGCAGCGGCGGCAACGGCGATGCGGGCGCCGGTGTCGAGGAGCCGACCCAGCTCGAGGCCTCCCAGCAGGCGGCGCAGGATCGCGCACTGGGCGATGACGCTGGCGCCGGTTGCTATCGCCGTCGAAGCGACGATCCCGCCCACGCCGAGGTGGTGGAGGGCGAGCGCCGCCAGCGCCGTGACCGCGAGGTTGCCGGCGGCGATCACGGTCGGCGCCCAGGGCCGCTGGAGGCTGAAGAAGGTGCGGGTGAGGAGCAGGAAGAGGCCGTTGGTCGGCAACGAGAAGGCGAACCAGAAGAGCGCCGTCGCGACCAGCGTCGTCTGCTCTGGGGTGAACTCGCCGCGCTGGTAGACGAGGCGGATCATCGGCTCGGAGAGGACGAGGACGGCGGCGGCGGCCGGCGCCAGGACGAAGAGGATCTGGCGCATGCCGTTCGCCATCGTCGCCCGCAGGTTGTCGTGCTCCCTGCGGGATGCGAAGCGGGCCAGGGTCGGGAAGAGCACGGTGGCGATCGCCACCGAGAAGATCCCCTGCGGCAGCTGGTAGATGCGGAAGGCCTTGTCGATCGCCGCCGGCGCCTGGTCGCTGACCAGGGTGCCGAAGAAGCTGTTGATGACGAGGTTGAAGTTGATCAGCCCGAGGCTGATCGTCACCGGCAGCATCAGCAGCAGGACGCGGCGCACGTCGGGGTTGCGCCATTCGAAGCTCCAGCCGAACCTGAACGGGGTGTTGCGAAGGTCGAAGATGGGGATCAGGAGCTGGACCAGGGTGCCGGCGAGGATGCCGATCGCGTAGGCGTAGATCCGGTCCTGGCCCTCGAACATCGGCGCCAGCACCACCAGCAGGAGGATGATCGTCATGTTCCAGAACAGCGGCGCGATCGCGAAGGCCCCGAAGCGGTCATAGCTGTTGAGGACGCCGACGACGACGCCGCTCACCCCGAGCAGGATCAGGATCGGGAAGAGGACCTGGGAGAGGGTGACCGTGAGGTCGAGGATCTCCCCTTCGAAGCCGGGAGCGAAGATCGGCATCACCACCGGGGCGAGGAGGACGAACAGCGCCGTGATCGCGCCGAGGACGAGGGTTACGAGCAGCAGCAGAGTCGAGGCGAGGCGGAAGGCCTCGCGGTAGTTCTTCCTCTCCAGCTGCTCGGTGAAGATCGGGACGAAGGCCGGCTGCAGGGCCGCGTCGGCGAAGAGGCTGCGGACCAGGTTGGGGACCTGGAAGGCGATCGTGAAGGCGGACATCGGGCCGCTGACGCCGTAGTAGCCGGCGGCGACGATCTCGCGGCCCAGGCCGGCGATCCGCGAGGCGGCGGTGGCGATCGAGAAGAGGGCGGTCGAGCGCGCCAGGCGCCCGCGTCGCGCCGGTTCTTCTGACGTCCCGGGGGTCTCCAAGCTCTATCTCACTCGCTATAGTCGGCCGCCCGAAACATGGCCAACATAGCCTCACAGAAGAAGCGGATACTGCGCAGCGAGCGCGAGCGGAAGGAGAACAGGCTCCTCACCAGCACGGTGAAGACGTACTTCCACCGGCTCGAGAGCGCGGTCGAGTCGGGCGACGCCGGCGCGATCGAGGCCGAGCACCGCTCGCTCGTATCGCGGATCGACAAGGCCGTGCAGAAGGGCGCGCTGCACAAGAACACCGGCGCACGCAAGAAGTCCAGAGCGGCCCGGATCGCCGCTTCCTAGGACGCTGCAAACCGGCGCATATCGGCGTCCTCGTTCGGTCATGTGCGGAAGCACACTCCCTCTCTCGTCCTTGATCTGCTTGGTTTTCGCGCCCTAAGAACCGGCGGACTTGAGAAGAGACAAGGTCAGCGCCAATTCGTCTCCGTAGTCCGCTCCCCCGCGGCACCAGACCTCGAGGTCTGCCAAAGCAATAGTCGCCTCGCGCAACTCGCGGAGATCGGCGTCACGGAGGCGCCCGACCAGCTGCTTGGCCGCATAGGGGTGCATGCCGAGACTCGACTCGACCTGCTTGGGGGGGACGCCGTCCTCGAGCTGGGAGACCGCCGCGCAGGCCTTGCGCAGGCGTGAAGCGAGGCCGTAGACCACCCCGGTCACGCTCTCGCCCTGGGTTATCAGACGCTCGGCGATCTCCACCGACCGGGCCGGATCGCGCTCCAGCAAGGCGTCGGAGAGCGCCCAGACCGCGGCCTCGGACGTGTCGGAGACCATCGCGTCGAGGTCGGCGGCCGTCACCTCTCCCCCCTCTCCCGCCCACAGGAACAGTCGCTCCAGCTCATGGTGGAGGCGCACCGGGTTTGCGCCCATGCGGTCGACCAGGATGCGGGCGGCTGCCGGCTCCAACCGGAACCCGAGGCGCTCTGCGTCACCGACGAGGTGGCGTGGAAGGTCCCTTGCCCTCGGCGCCTCGAATTCGTGGACCTCGCCCTTCGCAGCCTTGACGGCGGCGAGCAGCCGCGCCGGCGCCTTGGCGCGAGCGATCAGCACCACGGTCAGCTCCGGGGGGAGCTGACCGAGCGCCGCGGCGACGGCGTCGAGCTGGCGATCGCGCCAGCGCTCCACCCCGTCGGCGAGCAGGTAGCGCCGGGATTCGGTCAGCGACATCGCCGGGATCGCACCCAGCAGAGCCTCGTGGTCGGGCGCCCCCCTGCCCTCGCTCGGCTCGAACACCGCCAGCGCCGCGGCGCCGCCGTCGCTTTCGGCTCGTGCCCGCAGCCGGGCGCGCGTCGCGTCGATCTTCGCCCCGTCGGCGCCGGCGATCAGATAGAGCGAGCGCATCTCCTCGGCCACCCGGGTGAGTCTAGTCGTGGCTCTTCTCCGACTTTCCCTTGTCCTTGGAGGAATCGCTCGTATCCACGGGGGGATCGCTCTCCCCGGTCGGCTGGACCTTCTTCGGCTCTTGGGGCGGGGACGCCGGGGCGCCGCCACCCTTTGACTTCGAGGGCGACGCGTCCTTGGCCTTCGAGCGTTCCTTGCCGCCGCCGCTCTTCTTTTCGCCCTTGCTCTTGCCGCCGTCGGTCGAGGCGGCAACCGGAGCCGAGGAGACCGGCTGGGAGGAGGTCGGCAAGGACGGAGAGGGAGTCGGCGACGGAGAGGCGACCGGCGGCGCCGGATCGCCGCCGTGAGCGGGCGGCTCTTCCGCGACCGGGCCGGGGGCCGGCGTCTGGGCGACTTGGCGCGACCCGGCGAGCCCGGAGTCGCCTGTGGAGGGAGCATCGACGTCCAGCCCGGTCGAGCGCTCACCCCGCGAGACGACGCGATCCCGCACCTCCTGGCCTCGGAGGCCGCCCGGCGGCGCCCGGTCGATCGCCCCGTTGTGGACGGCCCCCAGCTGGGGCGCCGGAGCGCCGGGGATCGGGCCGCTGAGGACGCTGGGCCAGCCCTGCAGGGAGATGAATACGACCAGTCCGAGTCCGATCGCCGTGACCAGGCCGAACAGCAGAAAGGAGACGCTCCGCAGCCTCAGAAGCCCGCCGCCCACCACGTTGACGCGGGGGATGAGGCGCGACAGGGCCTGTCCATGCCTGGAGAACACCTCAATGGCCATCGACCGAAAGGCCGCGAGCGATAGGGGGCGGGACCAGGAACCCAACTTTTCAGTCGATGATCCGTTGAGGCGGGACGGCGCTCAGCCGCCGGCGTCGACCTCGACCGAGCCGCGATTCACGTAGAGGACGACGGCCCCGTCGCGATCGGTGCGCAGGGTGCGGACGCCGTGGGCGGCGAGCGTCGCGAGCGTCCCAGGGGCCGGGTGGCCGTAGGGGTTGCCCTCCCCGACCGAGATCACCGCGAGCTTCGGAACGGTGCGGTCGAGCAGAGCGTCCAAGCCGGCGTCGTCGCTGCCGTGGTGAGCGACCTTGAGCACGTCGATCGGGCCGCTGTCGATCGGCGCCGCCTCCGCCTCGGCGTCGGCGGTGAGCAGCATCGAGAAGTCGCGCCAGCGGGCGAGGAGGACAAGCGCCTGCTGGTTCGGGTCCGCCCCGGAGAGCGGCGGCGAGAGCAACTCGCGGGGCGGCCAGAGGACCTCTATCCGCAGCCGTCCGGAGCGGAGCCCGTCCCCCTCCCCCAGGCGCACGGGAGCCGCTCCGGCCACCCTCGCCTCGCCCAGCAGGCGGCGGCTGAGGCGCGCATAGGCGAGCCGGGCAACCGGGACGCGGCCAAACAGCTCCTCGACCCCCCCGGCGTGGTCGGACTGTTCGTGGGTGACGACCGCGGCGCCGAGGCGCTCGACGCCCGCCGCGACCAGCTTCGCCGCCAGGTCGTCTCCGGGCGGCCCGCCGTCGACCAGCACTGGCGGAGCGCCGGCGGGCTGGAGCAGGATCGCGTCGCCCTGGCCGACGTCGAGGACCGAGACCCGCAATCCGGCCGCGCCGCCAGTCGCCGTCGCCCCACCACCCGCTGCCGCCGATGCCAGCGCGATGGCGGCGAAGCAGGCCGCAACCCCGGCGCCAACCCGCCGACGGGCCGGAAAGAGGAGCCGTGGTCGCCTTTTCGGCCGGTCGGCCGCAGGGGCGCGGCGCAGCGAGGCGAGTCGGCTCCAGCGCACCAGGCGGAAGGCGAGGAGGACCGCCCCCGCCAGCGCCAGGTAGGAGGCGGCGAGCCCGGCGCCGTTCAGGCCCACCCGCACCTCCGCCCAGCTCGGCCGCCCGCACCAGGCCGCCACCTGCGCGACGTAGGCGAGCAGCGGGGCGGCGAGGAGGTTGAAGGCCTCGACGGGGAAGCCGGGGACCTGCCCGGCCGCGGCCGAGAGCATCCCCAACCACATCGCCGGCGCGACGGCCGGCAGCGCCAGCAGGTTGGCGAGGAGGGTCGTGGTCGAGACCGAGCCGAAGTGGAAGGCGATGAGGGGCGCGGTGGCCAGGGTCGCGGCGATCGTCAACGCGGCGCCCTCGGCGAGGGCGCCGCGCCAGCCGCGCCCACCGGTCCGAGCCGAGATCGCCTCTCGCAGGGGCGGAGCGAGGAGGAGGATCCCGAGGACGGCGGCGAAGCTGAGCTGCCAGCCGACGTCGGCGCCGATGTCGGGGTCGATCGCCAGCGTGACCGTCGCGGCAAGCGCCAGCGCGTAGAGGCGCGACGTGCGCCGCCCGGCGAGCGTCGCGAGGACCGACAGCGCTCCCATCACCCCCGCCCGCTGGATCGACGGGCCGGCGCCGGCGAGGGGCACGTAGACGGCGATCAAGCCGAGGATCCAGACGAGGCGGGTGCGGAGCGGGATGCCGAGCGCGGCCAGCGCCGGCATCGCCAGCAGCGCGAGCAGCGCCACGTTCTGTCCCGAGACCGCGAGCAGATGGCTCAATCCCGCCCGGCGGAAGTCCTCGACCGTGTCGGGGTCGATGCGGTCGTCCTGGCCGAGCACGAAGCCACGCGCCAGCTCGGCCTCGCGCGCCGGCATGCCCCGGCCCAGCGCCATCTCGGCGCGTTCCTGGATCTGCGCGCGATGGACGAACGCGAGCGCCGCCACGGCGGCGATGCCGAGCACGATCGTTGCAGGAGGGCGCTGGACGCGCATGTCGAGCTAGGGCTGGAGGCGGGCGCGCAGCGACTCCATCGTCGCCGGGCCGATCCCGCTCACCTGGTCGAGCTGGTCGACAGAGGCGAGACCGCCATGCCGCTCGCGGAACTCGACGATGCTCTGGGCTGTCACGGGACCGATCCCGTCGATCGTGTCGAGCTGCTCGACGGTCGCCGTTCCGAGGCTTATGGGTCCCTCTTCGAAGGCCGTTCCGATCGCTCCAACCGGCGCGCCGGCGGGGCCCTGCTCCGGGACGACCACCTGCTGGCCGTCGGCGAGGCGTGCGGCCCGGTTGATCCCCTCCAGCAACGCCCCGTCGGCCGATCCGCCTGCCCGCTCGATCGCGTCGATGACGCGCGCCCCGGCGGGCAGGCGGTACACGCCGGGACGGGCCACGGCGCCAGTTACGTCAACGACCACGTCGGAGCCGGCGCCGCTCCTATCGAGGCTGAAGCTATCGACTTCCTGGGAAGTCGGGGTCGGGCTCGAGCTATAGGTCGACCCATTGCTTCCCTCGGCCCGGATCGCCCGCGTCCCGACCAGCAAGAGGGCGACGGCCACGGCGCCGTAGACGACCAACTGCGATCTGCTCAGCTCGGGCATGGCCCGAACCGTCCCGGCTCTCGACGCGCGCGTGGCGCGCACAATCAAACGATTGGGCTACAGATCCTCGTCGTCGTAGCCTGCGACCTCGGCAAGCTGGTCGCTGTAGAGCTCCGACGCCGCGACCGGCGGCGACTGGACCGAGACGCAGGCCAGCTCTCCGTCGCCGTCGTTGGCGATCGCGTGGTCGGTCGCGGGCGGGACCAGGATCAGGTCGCCCTCGCCCACCAGCTGCGTGTCGCCGGCGACGGACATCGCGCCGGCGCCGCGCACGACGACGTAGACCTGCTCGCCATCCTCGTGGGAGCGCAGCGTCTGCTCCGCTCCCGCTGGGACCTTGAGCCAGGTCACGGACATGTTGCGCGCACCCAGTTCCCCCGCGTCCATCAGGACGTGGGAGCGAAGTCGGTGCCACTCCTCCACCGGAGCTTCCTCGAGGCGCCTCACGAGCATGCCGGCCGTTTTGTACCAGATACGGAGCCCGCGACGTGAAAAATCAGCGAACTACGAGGTTGACCAGCTTGCCGGGGACGACGATCTCCTTCACGATCTCCTTGCCGTCGAGGTGGCGGCGAACCTTCTCGCTCTCCCTGGCGAGGCTCAGCAGCTCCTCGCGCGAGGCCTCGGCGCCCGCCTCGATCCTGTCGCGCAGCTTGCCGTTGACCTGCACGACCAGGATGACCGTGTCGCTGGCCAGCAGCTCCGGATCGGCTTCGGGCCAGGGCTCCTCCCAGACGCGCCCGCCGTTCAGCCGATCCCAGACCTCGGCGCCCAGGTGCGGAGCGAAGGGGAAGATCAGCGAGGCCGCGGTGGTCGTGGCGAAGCGCACCGCATCAGCGCCGGCGGAGTCGCCGTAGAGGTCGTCCTTGAGGCGATAGGCCTCGTTGACCAGCTCCATCGCCGCCGAGATCGCCGTGTTGAACTGGAAGCCGCGCCGGAAGTCATTGGTCGACTTGTCGATCGCCCAATGGGTCTTCGCCAGGAGGTCGCGAGCGTCGCCGCTCGCCGGCGGCCGGCCGGTCTCTGCGGCCTCGGTCCTCTCGCCGACCTCCTCGCAGAGCCGCCAGAGGCGGGAGAGGAAACGGTTGACCCCCTCGACCCCCTCGTCGGACCAGTCCCCTCCCCGCTCGGGCGGGCCCATGAAGCAAATATAGGTGCGGGCGGTGTCGGCGCCGTAGCGCTCGACGTACTCGGCGGGGCTGACCGTGTTGCCCCTCGACTTCGACATCTTCGCCCCGTCGCGGGTGATCATCCCCTGGGCGAAGAGGTTGGCGAACGGCTCCTGGACGTCGAGGTGGCCGAGGTCGGCGAGCGCCTTGGTGAAGAAGCGTGCGTACATCAGGTGCAGGATCGCGTGCTCGACCCCGCCGATGTACTGGTCGACCGGGAGCCAGTGGCCGACGGCGGCGCGGTCCCAGGCGGCCACGTCGTTGCGAGGGTCGAGGTAACGGATGAAGTACCAGGAGGAGTCGACGAAGGTGTCCATCGTGTCGGTCTCGCGGCGGGCGGGACCGCCGCAGCGCGGGCACTCGGTGGCGACCCAGTCCTCGGCGGCGGCGAGCGGGCTCTTCCCCCGCGGCGCGTAGTCCTCGACCTCGGGCAGCTCGACCGGAAGCTGGTCGTCGGGAACGGGGACGACGCCGCACTCGTCGCAGTAGACGACCGGGATCGGGGCCCCCCAGTAGCGCTGGCGGGAGACCAGCCAGTCACGGAGACGGTAGTTGACGGCTGGGCGTCCCCGGCCCTCGGAGGCCAGCCACTCGACGATCTCCCCGTGAGCCTCGCGGCTGTCCTTGCCGTCGAAGCGGCCGGAGCCCGTCATCGGCCCGTCGCCGGGATAGGGAAGGCCGTCGTCGTCACGCGCGGTCTCCGGGTCGGTCCCCTCGATCACCCGCCGGACCGGCAGGTCGAAGGCCTTTGCAAACTCGTAGTCGCGGCTGTCGTGGGCGGGAACCGCCATGATCGCCCCGGTGCCGTACTCCATCAGCACGTAGTCGGCGACGAACATCGGAATCTCCTCGCCGTTGACCGGGTTGACCACGCTGCGCCCGAGCGGCACGCCGGTCTTCTCCCGATCCTCGGCGCCGCGCTCCTCGGCCGACTCGCGGGCGACGCGGTTGACGTACTCGCGCACCGGTTCCTCGGCGGACGTTCCGGCGACCAGCCGCTCCAGCTCGGGATGCTCGGGGGCGAGGACGAAGAAGGTGGCCCCGAAGAGGGTGTCCGGGCGGGTGGTGAAGACGGGGAAGTCGAGGTCGAGCTCCTCGCAGCGGAAGACGACCTCGGCCCCCTCGGAGCGGCCGATCCAGTTTCGCTGCATCGTGATCACGTGCTCGGGCCAGGACTCGAGCAGCTCGAAGTCGGCGAGCAGGCGCTCGGCGTACTCGGTGATGCGGAAGAACCACTGCTCGAGGTTGCGCTGCTCGACGGGGGCGCCACAGCGCTCGCAGCGGCCGTCGACGACCTGCTCGTTGGCGAGCACCGTGGCGTCCTTCGGGCACCACTGCACCGGCGCCTCGGCGCGGTAGGCGAGCCCACGCTCGAACAGCTGCAGGAAGATCCACTGGGTCCAGCGGTAGTACTCGGGGGTGTGGGTGCCCAGCTCGCGCGACCAGTCGATCGAGATCCCCCACTCGCGGAACTGGCGGCGGAAGGACTCGATCGAGCGCTCGGTCGCCTCCCGCGGCGGCTCGCCGGTCTTGATCGCGTTGTTCTCGGCCGGCAGGCCGAAGGCGTCGTAGCCCATCGGGTGGATCACCTCGAAGCCGTGGCGGCGGCGGAAGTGGGCGATCGCGTCGCCGACCGCGTAGCACTTGAGGTGGCCGACGTGGGGCTCGCCGGAGGGGTAGGGCAGCATCTCCAGCACGTAGGACTTCGGCTTGCCCTCGTCGAAGCCGGGCTGCCCGGGATTGGCGACCTCCCAGGTTCTCTCCTCGGCCCAGACCTGCTGCCACTTCGCCTCGATCGCCTTTGGGTCGTAGCCGCTCATTCAAGCGCGATCTTACGAGGGGTTAGGCGCGGCGGGTCCTCGGCACAGCGCCTTCGGCGTCAAACGACTGGTGAAAGAGCTTCCAAGACGCGGGGCCAGACGTAGACCTCGATCGTCGCCGCGGCGACGAGGGTCGGGACTGCGAGGAGGACGGTGATGAAGGTGGCGGCGAGGAGCTGGTTCCACTCGCCGCGGCGGCTGGCTATCAGCCAGGCGGCGAGGGGGAGGAAGAGCGCGGTCAGCTCGGGAATCGCGTGCGGGAGGACGCTGGCGATCAGGGCGGCGTGCGAGATCTCCAGCTGGAAGGCGATGGTCGAGCCCTGGAAGCCGAGGTAGAGGGCCTGGGTGGAGAGCGAGAAGAGGGTGACGGCGCAGACGAAGAGGATTGCGAACTCAGAGGCCTTGACGTGGATCCAGCGGGAGAGCCCGCTGCGCTGGGCGGCGGCGATCGGCATCGAGGCGCCGGCGATGAATCCTGCGACGCAGGCGGTCGCGTGCAGCGCCAGCACCAGCGAGTTGCGCCAGAGGATCGGCGCAAGGTCGCCGGGATCGGACGGCTCGGTCAGACCGGGCATGTGGATCGGAGTGAGGTCCGGAGTGAGCAGCCCGGCGACGACCCAGACGGCGCCCAGCAGCGCCAGCGCGATCGACAGGCTGAGCGCCAGCCACCCTCGCAGCACAGCCCACGGACGCTCGTTCCACGCCTCGAACGCGCGCCGGGTGTCCTGCATCCCATGCGAAAGGACGTGCTGGTTGGCAGCGCTCATCGCTCAGTCATCGGCAGCAAGCGGCCACGATTTGAGGTCGCTTGACGAACCGCTCTCTAGCAATACGCTATTGAGCATTCCGTGCTCTATTGGCTACTCAAAAAATGGATTCCGCCGGAGGACCGTAAACGGGTAGTCGGCAACCTCGTCACGCTGAGGATGCAACTCGACGAGGAAGTCCCCGCGAAGAACACCGAAGCCGACCTTCTGCTCGCGACCTGGAATATTCGCGACCTCGGGAAGACCAATCGCCGTGGCTTTGGAGAGCGACTCCCAGAGACCTACTTCTACATCGCCGAGGTCCTATCGCGGTTCGACTTCATCGCCGTCCAGGAGGTCAATGAACTGGACGAGTGGGAGAAGATCACCAAGATCCTTGGTCCGGCCTGGGAATGGATTGCCACCGATGTGACCGACCCCGCGCTCGGCGGCAACGGCGAGCGCTTGACCTATCTGTACGACACGCGCAAGGTGCTCTTTCGCAACATCGCGGGCGAGATCGTGCTGCCAGCCAAGCTGCTCATCAGCAGCAGCGTGCAACCCAGCGCGAAAGACAAAGACACCGAGGCGGTGACGGTCGACGACAAGCCGATCGGGCGCCAGTTTCGCCGCACTCCATATACGGCGCTCTTTCAGTCGGCGTGGTTCAAGTTCGAGATATGCACCGTCCACATCTACTACGGAGACGAAAGCGGCGCGAAGCTCGAAGAACGCATAGAGGAGATCAAGCGAATCGCGGACTACTTCGGCAAGCGTGCCGAGAAATCTCTCGAGGACGGCCGCTCCCTGATCCTGCTGGGCGACTTCAACATCGTTGGCCGAGATCACAAGACCATGAAAGCGCTGCTGGAAGCGGGGTTTGAAGTGCCCAAGGCGCTCAGGGAAGCTCCTGCGACCAACGTCGAGAAGGACAAATTCTTCGATCAGATCGCATTCCGCACCCGTCCCGGGGACCTGGCGTATCTCGAATCGGCCGGGGCCGGCGCAGCGGCGCGCGCGGGCGCCGTAGACATCTTCAAGCGCCTTTTCACCGCCGAGAAGTTCGAGGATTACAAGGCTGCGGTCGAAGCGACTTCCAATGCCGCGCACAATGAGGACATGGAGGCCTACTACTTGGACTGGCGGACCTACCAGTTCTCCGACCACTCGCCCCTTTGGGTGCGCCTGCAGGTGAACGATTCCGAAAGCTATCTGCAGGACCTGGCCGCCGGCTAGCTTCCCGCGTGCAGAGCCTTCTTGCGATGGAGCTGGAGGGACTCGAACCCTCGACCTACGCGCTGCCAGCGCGTCGCTCTTCCAGCTGAGCTACAGCCCCGGAGCGGTTGAGTTTAGACGTTGGCTGGCGGTCCGCCGGGCTAAGCGGCGCGCTGCTCGGGGCCCTGGTCCTCGTCGACGTCGAGGATCAGGTTGTCGTCCGAGGTGCGGCGGACGCGGAACTCGAGCGGTGAGCGCTCCTCCAGTTCGCGCAGCAGCTCGACCGGTTCGTCGAGGCGCATGGAAAGGGTGGCGCGGCCCTCCGAGAAGCGCTCGACGGAGATCTCGGAGGTGGCTTCGATCTGGCCGGCCGCGTCCTCGAAGCCGACCAGCTGGGAGAAGTCGCCAAGGGGGCCGATCTCGACCTTGACCAGCCCCTCGAACAGCCCGGGAAGGTCGCTCTCCACATGGCCGTTGCCGTGCAAGCTCGGCGACTGATCGCCCTTCCCGGCCTGGACGTCGGTCAGCTCCTGCACACGACGGCTCACCTCGACCGCCTCGCGCAGCGCCTTCATCCGGATCCGCGTCGCCTGGCCGCGGGCCTGGGCGTGGATCTCCCCCAGTCTCTCGGACACCGACTCCAGCGAGTCGATGCTGCGGTCGTGGCGCTCGTTGGCTTCCTCGAGTCGCTCGCCGAGGGCGCGGATCTCACGCTCGCGCTCGAGCACCATCCCGGAAAGCCCCGTCAGCTCTCCCTCCGCATGGGCAGCCGCCTCGGCCGCCTCGCGCCATCGCTCCACAGCGTCTTTCGCATCGCGCTCGAGCGCCCAGATCCGCGCGTCCCGCGACGCCATCGCCGCGTCGACTTCGAGGCGGCGGTAGCCGAGGAACGCCCTCTTGAAGCTACCCATGCGCGGCACCGTAGAGGCGCCCTCGGACGCCATCTTGTGACAGTTGCAGCTCGAGGCGCGGGGCCTCGCGCCAGAGGTCCTCGAGCTGGTAGCGCCGCCGAGCCTCGGCGGTGAACACGTGCAGCACGCAGTCGAGGTAGTCGAGGATGATCCACTCGGCCGCCCCCTCTCCCTCCCTCCGGGCGGGCAGCAGGCCCTGCTCCTGCTTGAGCTTCAGCCTCACCTCGTCGACGATCGCCCGCGCCTGGCGCTCGTTGCGCGCCGTGCAGACCGTCAGGAAGTCCGTGTAGGAGACGAGCTTGCGCATGTCGAGGGCGACGACCTCGGCCGCCGCTTTGGAATCGGCCAGCTCGGCAAGCCGCCGCGCCAGCGCCTCCGACGCTCCGCCTGCCGGCTCCGGGGTCATCCGTATACCCCCTTCTCCTCGATGAACCGCGCCACCGCCTCGGGGGTCAGGTAGCGCAGGGGCCGGCCCGCCGCCGCACGCTCCCGCACCGCCGAGGACGAGACGCCGAACTGGGGCATCTCCAGGATCGTCGCCCGCCCCTCGGCGCCGAGGCTGCGCAGCACCGCCGCGACCTCCGCCTCGGAGACCCCGGCCCGCCGCGCGACCGCCAGCCGCGCCAGATCCACCACGCGCTCGGGCTCGCGCCAGCTCTCCAGCCCGACCGCGGCGTCCGCCCCCATCACGAACACCAGCTCCGCGTCGCCCCTCTCTCGCGCAAGCAGCTCCAAGGTCTCGTACGTGTAAGACGGCCCCTCGCGCTCCACCTCGAGGGTGGAGACGGAGAAGCGGGAATCGTCCGCTGCGGCGAGGCGGGTCATCGCCAGCCGCAGCTCCCGCCCCGGGTCGTCGGCTATCCGCTTGTGCGGCGCCTGTCCCGTCGGGACGAGGACCACCTCGGCGAGGCCGAGCTGCCAGAGCGCCTCCTGGGCGAGCGCCAGGTGGCCGAGGTGCGGCGGGTTGAACGCCGAGCCGAGGACGCCGATGCCGCCGGGCGAGACGCTACTCACGCACCTGGCCGTCGCCGCGGACGACGTACTTGTAGGTCGTCAGCTCGCGCAGGCCGATCGGGCCGCGCGCGTGCAGCTTCTGGGTCGAGTTGCCGATCTCGGCTCCCATCCCGAACTCGAAGCCGTCGGTGAAGCGGGTCGAGGCGTTGGCATAGACGACGGCCGCGTCGACCCCCGCGGCGAAGCGGCCGGCGGCCTCCTCGGAGGAGGTGACGATCGCCTCCGAGTGGCTGGTGCCGTGGCCGTTGATGTGATCGACCGCCTCCTCGAGGGAGTCGACCACTCCGACCGCCATCTTCAGGTCGAGGTACTCGGTGCCCCAGTCCTCGCCGCTGGCGGCGCCGACCTCGACGTCGCCGCTGAGCTCTCGCGTCCGCTCGTCGCCGATCAGCTCGACGCCGGCGCCGTGCAGGTCGGCGAGCGCGCCGGGAAGGAAGCGGTCCGCCACCGCGGCGTTGACGAGCAGGGTCTCGGCCGCATTGCACACCCCCGGCCGCTGGACCTTGGCGTTGTAGGCGATCCGCCGCGCCATCTCCACGTCGGCGTCCGAGTGGACGTAGACGTGGCAGTTGCCCGCCGCCGCGTACATCACGGGCACCGTGGCGACGCCCCTCAGCGCCGCCTTCAGGCCTTTGCCGCCACGCGGGATCAGCAGGTCGATCGCGCCGTCCTGGGTCGCCAGCTCGGCCAGGTCCTCGCGGCCCTCGCCGACCGCGAGCAGCAGCACCGAATCCCGCGGCAGGCCCGCTTCCTCGAGCGCATCGCGCACGACGGCCGCCAGCGCCCCGTTCGAGCGCTCCGCGTAGCTGGAGCCGCGCAGGACGATCGCGTTGCCGCTCTTGATCGTCAGCGCCGCGCAATCGATCGTCACGTTCGGCCGCGCCTCGTAGACGACGGCGACGACGCCAAGGGGCACCCGAAGCTTGCGCAGGGCCAGCCCACTGTCCAGCGTCTTCCGTTCGAGCTCCTCGCCGACCGGATCGGACAAGGCGGCGATCGCCCGCGCCCCCGCGGCCATCGCAACGATCCGCTCCTCGGTCAGCGTCAACCGATCCCGCAACGCCTCGGTCAAGCCCGCGGC
>Ga0210382_10000427_pt1 | contig 15055 bp, 16 predicted proteins | sample PLMedo_FD_155452 | JGI IMG/M metagenome (GOLD analysis project Ga0210382, IMG submission 155452) | Groundwater sediment microbial communities from an aquifer in East River, Colorado, USA - PLM0_60_coex redo | ecosystem: Environmental > Terrestrial > Soil > Riparian zone | place: USA: East... | reverse complement strand
CTGAGGCCAGCTCCGCATAGCAGAGGGCGCCGACCATCGAGACCGCTCCGCCGACCAGCCAGACGAGCAGCATGGCCGCCTCGCTCGACGATTGCGCGGCGACGATCGACGGCGTCCGGTAGATCCCCGCGCCGACGACGATGCCGACGATCATCGCGACGGCCTCGCGCGATCCGAAGCGGGGCCGTGGCGAGACAAGATCGGCGGCTTGCGTCCGAATCCCGCCCGCGCCCGGTCCCGCTGTCATTTCAGCGCGCCGGGACGGTCCAGAGATAGACGTAGGCGTCGCCCACCCGATCTCTGCGATCGGGCTTCCAGTCGCCCATGTCGTGCCAATAGCTGACGATCCGGGTCCCCGGAGCGAGCTCGGCCAGGAGCCTCGGCCGCAGCCGCAGGTTCAGATGGCGCTGGAGGAAGAGCGTGACGACGGTGGCGTCGCGAAAATCCGCCTCGAACAGATCCTCGTTCCGAAAGACGACGCGATCGGCGACCCCGGCATTGCGCGCATTGGCTTCCGCCTCGAAGATCCGCACCGGATCGATGTCGATGCCGACGCCACGCGCGCCGAAATCGCGCGCGGCGGCGATCGGGATCCGGCCGTCACCCGAGCCGAGGTCGTAGACGACGTCGCCCGGCCGGACGCGGGCGAGCCGCAACATGGCGCGGACCACGCGGTGGGGGCTCGGCACGTAGCGGACGTCGGGCTCGCGCAGCGGCTGCGCCGCCGCGGCGGGCTGGGATGCACCGTCCGGGGCGTCCGACATGCAGCCGGCCAGGGCTAGGAGCGCCAAAGCGGGAAGGGTTTTCATCAGCGAGCCTCGACCCGGCAAAAACGTGGCTCGGACAATTTGGTGCCGGGCTTTCGAACAGGCATTCCCTGAGCGAAGCACACCGACGCGGCCCGGATACTGAGCCTTAGGGTTCCGGTTTCGACGCATAGCCGACATCCGCTGTTGGCCCTCGCCGCGAGCCTGCTATCCTCGAGCCATGTGCACCCTCTTCGGTTTTCGGTTGGCCGGGCCTCTCCGCGGCCGATCGCCTTCAGACCCATGATGTTCGCCAGGCGCCTGCGTGACGGCGTTCGCGAGGGGCGGATCACCTCCAGCGTCCGTATCTGGAAGAGTCCGCGCGTCAAGCCAGGCGGCCTCTATCGAATGGGGGACGGGCATATCATCGTGGAATCGATTCGAAGCATCGCCCTCGGCGACATCACCGGCGAGCTGGCGCGCCGTTCAGGATTCATGGGCGTCGTCGACCTTCTGAAGGTGGCCAAGCATGGCAGCGGCACCAACGTCTATCTGATCGAATTTCAATACGTCCCGCCGCCGGACCAAGGCGCTGACTGATGTCCGGAAACCGTCTGAGCGGACATTCCGCACGCCTTCGTTTGCCAGTTGCCACTCGCCCAGTCATTGTATGCGCGCGTGTAGCCCTCGACGTAAAAGGCGGCTTCTCGGGCTTTTTGCGGATCTGAAAAGATATCCCGCACCAGTCGCCCAATCATCTCGACTTCACGTCTCAATTGCTGTTCCGGTGCGGCTTGCACTCTACCTTCGTGGTCCCTGATCATGGGCGGCGCATCAACGTCCAAGAACTTTGCCCACAGCCAAGTTTCAGCCTCGCCGCATGTGCCCGTTGGCGGATCGCGCAGGACGATTAGGGCGCCAATCGCTCCGTCGCGCTCGCAACCAAATCGTGCCTCCAACAGACTGGATCGAACTGTTGCCTGCTCAGGGTGCGATGAATCGACCTCATAAGATCCCACGCCAAAAGCATGATCGAGCATCGGCTGCTCGCGGTCGAGAAGCTCGACGATTGAAGGTTTGGAGAACAGACCCATGAAGTGGATGCTAATCCGACGAACGTCCGCTTTCCACCCTGAGCGGACATTCCGCCGCTGTGGGCTGGAGGCAACATCCTCCTGTTCGGCTTCGAAAGCCGCGGCGTGCCGGAGGCTGTGCATGCGCGGGCGGATGTGCGGGTGCGCATCCCGCACGTAGAGGGCGCGCGGTCGCTCAACCTCGCGGTGGCGGCGGGGATCGGGGTGGCGGAAGCGCTTAGGCAGACGGGGTTGTGGGTGGGGTGACAGAGCACTCAGCTGTGCGCCCATGTCGGTCATTGGATCATTGATCGGCGTCTCTGAGACGCAGTCGGGAATAAGTGCGGTGTTGTATAACTGTCCGGCTGCATTGCCGCTAACCCTCTACCAAACACTCTTAGAGGTCTAGCCAGTCAATTTCCGTCCGAACTGGTCCATCGTCGGCTCGCTCGAATCGCAATGCCTCCGCGATTTTTGAGAACACATAATGGAAACCGGTCCGGCCGGGCGCCGTATAGCCGGGATGAGACCGTAAATCGTGAAATTGAGTTTCAAGATAGCGAGAAAAATGCTCGACCACCTGAGCAATCTGGTTGCGGTAGAGTTGGCGATACCGCATCTCGGTTTGCATCAAATCAAAGACCCGGGCTTGGAGCTGGGCGTCGTTCAAAGGGGTCGTAGGCAGCACCGCACCTAGATACTCAATCCGCCCCACCAAAATGCGCATATGCGCCCACCCGCTCGCTGTGGGCTTAACGCAATCTGCTTCACCTAATGTAGCGGTAGTGGAGGAACCCGCCTCGATTAGGTCGCGAGCCAACAAGTACTGCGCCGCTCCATAAATGTCACTTCGTACAAATCCAAGTCGTTCAAGCTCGGTCTGCAGGCGAGAGATCGCCACAAAGCCCAATTGGCCATTTTCGCCACTCACCTTGTTCTGCCCGACTAGATAGAATAAGGCCTCGGGGATCAGAAGATTAGATGGGCGCTCCCAACTCTTATCGCAATAAAATAGGTTAGAAACGAATCCGGAGGAATCACTGAAGAACCTATAGTCCTGCCTCATCAAAATACGTAGAACCAAGTATTCCGGAAAGTGTTCAATGTGCGCTCCCGTGGCAACATTAGTAATCATGTCCTCCGGCATGTGCCCAGATGTTATGATCGCCATGAACATGTCGAGCGCCTTGCGGACATTTCTTCCGGCCAGAGCCTCAAGTATACGCGCAGTGTTGTTAGGTCTTTGGAATAGCTCTAGGTAAAGTTCCTTTAAAAACTCGCCAGATCGACTCTTGGGATACGTAATATTGACACCAGACGGTGTCTTGTATCTTATGGTTTCTGGAGCCTGAGAAGCTAATTCGCCAAGGCTGAGTTCCAAACGTCGCTTAACGACGTCTATAAATTTAGGGGGAGCTATGTGGAATACAGTCCCCGTCTTATACGTGTCTAATGGGCGGTCACCTTTATGAGCTTCGAATGTTACGTCCCGCATCTGCAATAGTACTAAACAACGCATTTCATGCATGAACCAAAGCGCGCGCTCAAAGGTTGCAAGTTGACTTTCAACGTCGCGACGATCGACGTTGTCGAATACAACGATAAGGATTTTTCCCAAGTCCTCGTGGATGTATCGGGCGAGACCCCTGGAAAGCCAAACTGGGTCTTGCCTCCAGGCTTCAATATCCCTAGCTTTTTCTAGCTCGCCACGCCCCAACTGACCGCGCTCTAGGCGCACATAAAAGGGCGCCCGATCTCGCAGGTCTTCAGAAAACACCCTTTCCTGAACGGTCTCGTCTCTCAGGTCGATGAAAGCTCCTTCCTCTATAAGACTTTTAGTAAACGCTGAGCAAATCCAATCTGGAGAGACTTCTACGGCGAAGTTAAAATCGAGAAAGGCCCACTGCGTGGATTCGCGCAAGCTCGGAGATTGAAGAAACTCTTTATAGCGTCGAGCAAACAACGACTTTCCTGTCCCGACGCCGCCTGTGATAAGTTGTAATTCACCAGACTGAGGCCGACCCCGGGTTAGCTCGGCCAGTTTCTGAGAAACCTCATGAGCTCCTGTCTTGGTCGTTTTTATTTCCATTCGGGTCTTCGAACTCGAAAGCCTGTCAATTAGAAAACTTTCTAGAATTTTGTCATAGCTGGTGATTTCGCGAGAGGAAACGTAGGCCCGTTTATATATTTCGGGATCGCGATTTTGATCGCGAGACGAGAAATAGCGTCGGAGGATGGGTGATAGGTCTGCAGCAAATGTGTTGGGATCTAATTTCGAATTTATGAGTGCAGGCCCGTCGCCTTGATTGAATGGTCGTTTGAAATTTAGCAGCCTCAGGGAGGCGCTTACGACACCGGCATATCTGAGCAGTTGGTCTGCGCTTAGGAGCCTTTGCAGTTCAGCGATGAGGGCCGACCCCACGATCAGATCAGGCACGTCCGCGCTTACAACAGGGGCGGCGTTGTCCCATCTCCCAGCCATGATTCGCTTGCCGTTGGTGGCGAGGACGAACGCGCACGGATTTAGGGATGACTTGAAGCGTCTGTTCAAGGCGTGGGCATATAGGGACGCTTCCTCCCACGCATCTTCAACGGGCACGGCGGGGGCTTTTACTTCGATAGCGAGGATCGGCAGAGATAGCAGGTAGACGCAAAAGTCGGGGATGTAGCCTTTGCGGGCCTTCGCGCCCTTACCGATATCGAATGCGGCGAGGAATTCCTTGCTCTTAATGCTCGCCGTTTCGTGTCCAAGAAACTCCGCTCTTGTGAGCAGGGGGAGCACGACCCGCGTTTCAACATCACCTTCGGTCATGGGAGTTGGGGTCGGCGGGAGCGACATACTGGGAGGGTCTCAGTTTTCTCACCATTTCACAATCAAGAATCTCCGGCTGCTTACCTCGGTAGTCCATCCGAACGCGGCCCGCCCGCTTCCGGCCAGAAGCCGATGCTTGCCATGTGAAGGGTTGGATGAAATTTTTATTGGAAAATGGTGACAGCCACTATTTTTGGTACCGGCCTGACCGACGCGCACAGGTTCGTGCCGCCGCCGCGCGTTCGCGAAAAATAGTGGCTGTCACTCTTTCCGCGGCGCGCGATACCCATCCATCAGTCGTAGCTGAGCTCCGGGAAGAAATCGCCGCGGCCTTCCGGGCTCATGTCGAGCAGGCCCCAGACCGGATCGACCAGATCGCCGGCCCGGTGGTTCTGGCCGGGTTCCTCCTCGACGTAGAGCAGCTCGCTGCCCCAGAAGTGGCGGATTGTGCCGTCGGCGTGCTTGCGGAACACGTTGTACATCGGTTCGTCCCAGTTCCTGCCGGGCTCGTAGCCGCGCGCGGCGCGCATCTCCGGGCCGAACTTCGACGTGTCGCCGAAATAATGGTGGGAATAATCGTTGCCGGCGGTCGAGAGCAGCTTAAGATTGCGCCAGCCGCGGGCCCTCGCCCACGCCTCCAGCCGCGCGATCGGCGACTTGGCGACGACATAGGTCGGGAAGCGCCGGTCGGCGTGGAAGACGCTGCCGTCGAGCCCGTCGAGGGTGTGGGTGCAGCCGGTGCAGGGCAAATCGCGCTCGGGGCCGTACATGAAGCTGTAGATGAGGATGCTCGGGTGGTCGCCGAACAGTTCGGAGAGCTTCACCTGCTCGGGCCGCTGGTTCGCGCCGATCCGCTCGAACACGAAGTCCTCGGGCAGCGCGCCGCCGGGCGGCAGCGCGCGGCGCTGGGCGGCGACCGCCTCGAGCAGGCGGCGCAGCGCGATCTCGGCGTCGAGCAGCGCGCCCCGCGCGGTCCGGTATTCGGCGCTTTCGTTGGGGAAGGACAAATGCGGCATCATCGCCTCCTTGGTCGGTCGCGGTCAGGTGCCCGACGTACATAATGGGGCTCATGTCGAACCGTTCCCGGCATAACGAGGAAGAGCTGCCCCAGCGCTCAATCACCATTGTTCGCAGGCGAGCGCGCTATTGATTCTGCCGCGCTTGGAAAGACCCGCCTACGCATCTGATCCATAGGTCCCGCTGAGCACCCGCCGCAGGCCCGTCGGCGCCATCGGCAAGCTGGTATCGAACCAACCTGTCCGGCGTCTCCAGCACGAGCTGGAGATTGCCCTCGCCGATGATCCGAGTCTCTTCGCGGGCGATGAAGCGGCCGTTGAACATTGGCCCCGCCGGGCCCTCGAAGGAGATGCCGAGCAGAAGAAACTCGTCGGACTCGTAATATGAGAGCTGGTCAGCGGTGACGGACAAGAAGGCTATCTCGTCAGGATCATTGCAGGAGGCCGCCGTGCGGCCATAGACACCTTGGAAAGCCGCCGGGATTTGGTCCCTGAAGGGATGGCTAGCCGCGGGCGTCGCAGCGATCAGTGCCCCGATAACCAGGTTTCGCATCTTGGCACCTTTCGGTTGCACGCGCTTCGACTGGGCCCTCCCGCTCATTCGGAATGAGAACGTAAAAAGAACAAAAATGCAAGCGGCTTTTGCCGGATGGTTTTGCCGCGGACGGCGGCTTGCAAATCCCAGCGCGCAGCGGCATCGCCCGGCAACAAGCGGAGGCGAGATGATCGAGCTCGATGAAGAGCAGGAGGCGGCGCGGGCGTGGTTCGAATCGCTCCGCGACCGCATTTGCGCCGAGTTCGAGGCGATCGAGCGCGAGGCCGGGAGCGGGGCCCGTTTCGACTACATGCCTTGGGACCGCAGCGACCCCGACCCCGAATCGCAGTCCGGGGCAGGCTCCGCGCCGGGCGGCGGCGGCGTGCGCGGGCTGATGAAGGGCAAGGTGTTCGAGAAGGTCGGGGTCAACGTCTCGACCGTCGCCGGGCGGTTCACCGCCGAATTCGCCGGCACCGTCCACGGCGCCGAGGATGATCCGCGCTTCTTCGCCACCGGCATCAGCCTGGTCGCCCACATGGCCAACCCGCACGTGCCCGCGGTCCACATGAACACCCGCTTCCTGACCACGACCAAGCGCTGGTTCGGCGGCGGCGCGGACCTCAACCCGCCCATCCCCTACGAGGAGGACAATGCCGAGTTCCACGCCCGCCTGCGCGCCGCCTGCGCCGCCCACGACCAGACTTACTATCCGCGGTTCAGCAAATGGGCCGACGAATATTTCTTCATCCCCCATCGCGGCGTCCCGCGCGGCGCGGGCGGCATCTTCTACGACCATCTCGAATGCGCCGCGCCCGGAAAAGGCGCGACGTTCGAGGCGAATTTCGCCTTCACCCGCGACGTCGGCGAGGCGCTGCTCGACGTGTTCCCCAAGCTGGTGCGCAGGCGCATGGCGACGCCGTTCAGCGACGCCGACAAGGCGCGCCAGCTCGAATGGCGCGGCCGCTACGCCGAGTTCAACCTCGTCTACGACCGCGGCACCCTGTTCGGCCTCAGCACCGGCGGCAATGTCGACGCAATATTGATGAGCCTGCCCCCGGAGGCGACGTGGGGATGAGGCCGTAATTCCTCCCCGAGCTTGTCTCGGGGAGGGGGACCAGCCGCGGACTTGATCCGGGAATGGTGGTGGGGCGCTTGACGCTTCCCCGCCGTCCCGACAGCGGTCATGCCGGTTCGTCCTCCGGCGGTACGATGCCCCGCCGCACGCCGAGCGCGCGCAGCTTCCGGTCGAGGAGCACGATCGCCTCGTCGAAGCTCATCCTTTTCTGGTGGCCGTGCCGCACCTCGCGCCGCCCCACCTGCCCGTTCCGCCGGTCCCAGCGGTTGAGCAGCTTCATCACCCGCTCGAACTCGGCGGCGACCGCGACGGCGCCGGCTTCGGTCTCCGCTCCGGCCCCCTCCGCCCCGGTTCCCGCCGCCTCGATCGCCGCCCGCAGCGCCTGCTGCGCCGCGAGCCGCTGCCGCAAGGCCTCGGCCTCGAGCCGCGCATAACCCTGCTCCAGCGCCTCCTGGAAGGCGGCGGCGAATCCGGGATTGCGGCGCCGCTCGTTATAGACGGTACGCTCGCACACCCCCGCTTCCGCGGCGGCGGCGACGGCGTCGCAGCTCCAGGCGAAGTGGGCGAGGAAGATCTGCTGGCGCTTCTCGTCGAACCGCACGTGCCGCATCTTGCGCCGCTGCAGCACCCGTCGGTTGTTCGACACGATCCTAATCCTCCCCGAGCTTTGCTCGGGGAGGGGGACCGCCGGTACGGCGGTGGAGGGGTTCTCGGGAAGGGCGGAGGGGCTGTCCTCAAAGGACCCCTCCTCCCGCGCCAAACGCCGCTCCGCCGCCGCGGACAGGGCATGCGCATCCCGCCACGCCGCGTCGAACAGCGCATCGCGCCGCCGCGCCGAATAAAAGGCCTGCGCCGTCACCCCGTAGACGTCGGCAAGCTCCTCGAGCCGCCGCCCCTCGCGCAGCGCCGCCAACACCGCCACCTTCGCCGCGGCGTCGACGATCGGCCTCGGCCCCCGCCGCGAATCGCTCGTCCCGCTCATCCGGATGTCTAGAACATAAAAAGAACGTGTAGGAAAACGTTTTTTGCTCCCCGAGCTATTCCTCCCCAAGCTTGCTCGGGGAGGGGGACCGGCCGTAGCCGAAGGCGAGGGCTGGTGGAGGGGGTCTCGAGGAGGGGGGACCGGCCCCGGGCCTAATCCGGGGATGATGAAGGGGCAATGCAGAGCCGTTATCGCCTTGGCCCCGGAACATTATCCCTACGCCGCTCCGATCCCGGCGCCGCGGAGGATGACGGGTTTGCCCCCAATCCCGACCATTCGGCGCATCTCAATCATAGCCCAAAAACAGACGGCCGAATATTCAGCGACGGAAACCGTGCGCGCGACCAAGGACTCTTAAGAGTCATCCGACCGGGGAATACTTGGCATTTGCGGGTCAAGGAGAGGCAGACTGAGTCGCTTGCCGATTTCTCTCGTCGGCAATGCTTGCGTGATTGATTTCGGGAAAGAATGCAGCGCGCGCCGTTCGCTATTGCTTTGGACGCCATCGGCTTGGCGCGCTAGTTACTCAATCAGACTTATCCTTCAGGCGAACCGGCCCCGAAGCCTGCACTAGCATGGGGCGGCCCCTCCTCGCGCCTGAATAAAGAATTCTCGATAAACTTCGTCGGTTAGCGCCTCCGGCAACCATCGCATGACATTTGTGCAATCGACATAATCATAACTGTAGGTGGAACTCGCGCTTAGATTGAGAACGCCGTGATACCAGCCAGCCGGAATGAAAATGAAGTCACCTTTCTCCAGAATGCATTCATAAACAAAGGCTTTGAGGTGTGCCGGTACCGGCTCAAGGCCATCCCATTCCGAACTGTTAGCCCGCGCACCGCTAGTCTCAAGTGCAGACCAATCGCGATCATCAACCAGTCTTACCCTTTTTCGGCCTTCGCATTGCACAAGGATTGTATGTACAAAATGATGATCGAAGTGGAGTTCTGAAACGGAATTGGCAGGGCCTAGAAATAGCCAGTCTTTTGTATAGAGTGTTGATCCTCCCGAATCGTCTGGCAATCCATTGAGAATGTTGAACCGAAAGAACTCTGGCAACCATTCACGATCGACGCCCCTGACTAGGCTCCGATCACTTGCGCGCAACAGGTACCAGGGCCGAAAGCCATCGTTCGTAGTCTCGTGGGTATTTTTATCGTCCGATGTACTTTCAGACTGCACGTACTCCAAGTAAGATGACAGCTCGATTTCGGCTTCCTCAGCCGAATTTAAGGATCGCGTGACGCGAACGAGCCGCTCGCCCACCCTCTTGCGCAACGAATCGAACGCGAAGAAATTGAGCAAGCGGTGGTCTTGGTAGGCGGCGATGAAAGGCGCGCAGTACTGCATACTGCGAGCGTAGCTTGCCGCATCAAACCCATTTTTGCGCCGCTGCACGGGCTTCACGGCATCGCTTCCAATTCATTGCCGAGAAAGGAATTACAATTGCGCCGTGCGTCCGAGGACAGATCTGAGAGCCGGTCAGCAAATGCCTTTATCAGCCGTCGCTCCAACACGCATCTTTGATGGTAGTGCGTCAAATCCGAATCGAGCATCGGAGTAGAGCAGTCATCTATGTCGAAATCCGACAGTGTCAAAGTACACATCGGGGCCGCCCAACATAGCCTGCACTGCATGCAATCAACCATCCGCTCAAAGCGGCGCGCCAATTCATGGACACGGACTGGGTCCGTGCCAGCATCGACGCTGCCCACGACATAGGATGCCTTCTGTCGCTCATTGCCGGCGACCAATTCTCCGTTCGGTCGGACCGTGATCATCGAACTTCCTGGCGGATCGATCGTCCCAAGCGGTCCGCGAACGGTATCGGGTTGCTTCCTAGCCGCGCCTCGCGTGGCGGCCGACCAGAATGTTCGATGAATGACGTTGAAACCCGACGCGAAGAAGTATCGCCAGAACACCTCATCGGGCGCACTCGCATCAGGGAGTGTGACAAAATCCATGTACCAGTCAACAAGGAGCTCTAACGACTGATCGGGGAACCCAAACAGCCCGCCATCACCCAGGCCAGCGAGAATAATATCAAAGTCCCAGTGTACAACTTCCCTCAGGGCCGCGCTACTCTGGAAATAGTAATATAGGCTCACTAGATCAGTACCGGCGTCAACGACACAACTAGTGCTCACCCGCCTTCGCAGAAACTCGGGGTGGGAGGTGAGCAGCCACTCTAGGCGCTCCTCGACGCAACGGAGTGTACCCGATCCATTTCGGCGGACACGGGCCTCATCGTGGTTCGGTCCATCGATCGAAATTGCGAGGTAGACCTCATGCTTCTCAAACAAAGTGACAGCCGCTTCGTTTAACAGCATGCCGTTGCTCGCCACGGCCTTTACTGCAGTTATCCCAACGTTTTCCGCCAACTCGAGCGCGTGTCGAATCTGCGGCAAAGCCAGAAGGGGCTCGCCGCCGAAAAAGTAGAGACAGGTGGGCGCCGTCTGATCCGACTCCTTGAAGAATCGCTGTAGCGCCCGCTCTGTTACTCGGCGCGAGAGAACGGAGGCGTTGTGCCCTCGGTTTCCACCATACCCACCAGAGAAGTAGCAATACGTGCACGCGATGTTGCACTGCTCAGTGACGTTCAAAGACAGGGTAACGGGCGACGGCATTTTGAGAGCATGTTCGGGCGGATATGTTACGAGCTTCCATCCGGTTTCCCTGAGGGCACTCATTCTCAACCAATCTCGCAGAAATTCGAGTCCTACAGGATCTAGGTGGAATTGCTGCCACTCCGCGGGCAGGGCCTCCATCTCCACTGCCCCTTCTCGGCGCCTCGATGCGCCCTGCAACCGCTCAAGGACGCCTGCCAGTCGATCTGAAGGCACTTCCCGATTCTGGGCATAGGAAGGCAAGAACGTCAGTGATCCTTCGAGGCGTACCGCTGATGGGGTAGACTCGAGCGGCAGGTAGTAAAGTTCAAGCATGGCCCACATCAAGTGTGGCGCTCAAGATCTCGAGTGCGCAATAGTTCAGCCACATGGCTTGTTCGGGCGGACAAGACCTATTGGGGCAGATTTCCATGATATCTATGGACTGCACATCGAAGAATTCAAGCAACACGTCGACCACACCTTGGAGGTCACGGAAGGAATAGCCATTCGCGAGAGGAGCGGAGACATGCGAGAAGCAAACGGGATCAAGGACGTCGGCATCGACGGATAGGTGAACGCGACCGCGGCGGCCTCCGCTATGGGATAGCTTCAAACGGTCCCGGAGGTCAACAGGCGAGACCAGCCCGAACTGTGTGAGCCGATCGCCGTTTCTCGTTGCCGGAAGAGAATAGTCCCTGACGCCGATTTGGAGAATCCTCAGATCTCGGTGCGTGTCGAGAATATGAGACGTGAAATTGTTATGTAAGAGCGGTGATCGCGCTTTGTCGAAGAAGGGATCAAAATCCGAATGGGCGTCCAGGATAATGAGTGTTTCGATTCCGCGCGACCGCTGCAGACCATTTACGATCGGGAGGGTCAACGAATGATCGCCCCCTATGAACATCGGCACACGCGCGCGCTCAGCCATCAAGCCCGCCCAGGACTCTACATCTTGGAAGAATGCATCCACCGAATCGAGGGACAGCTGTGTCAGGTCAAGATCACCGAGATCGGCGACCCTGTTATCGTTGAAAAGCAACCTCCGCTTCTCGTAGCTGAACAGGCCCGTCAACTGCCCGTCTTCCCGATGCCAGTCGAAGACCGGACATGTCTCGGCAAGGAATTGCGGACCGTAGCGAGCGCCTGGCTGCGTCACCGTATGCAGGTCAAACGGAAGACCGAGCACCAGGCAGTCGAACCTCTGTCCTTCAATTTCCGCGATGGAGACTAACGGGAAACCAAATTGCCCGGTGGCCAGCCTCACTCGACGATGCGGAGCGCGCTTACTTCGTCAAGATAGCGCCGCAGCGTTTCCTTGTCCTGTTCGCCTGTAGCGAAGACCCGATTATGGCGTTTTGCGAAGGTAGCCTTGGCCCGTTCCGGCGCAGGCTTAAATTGGAACTTCTCGGCTTGATTCACTGGGAGCCTCCTTCATCTGATGCATCAGCTATACCTAATCAACGCGCCGAGGAAAAGAGAATTGAAGACCGCCACCTCCCGATGCAGACTATTTATTAGGCACCTTGCGGGGCAACTTCGTCCGCTTCTCCAAACCCTTCTCCTAAAGCTGACCGGCTGCAAACGGCCAGACCCCGCCGGCAGCGGTAAAGGCGTCCCCGCACCGCCCGCCTTGTAACGCGCTCCGCCTGAGGGCATCGCAGGACAGGAGTTGCGATAATCGGCCTGAGCGACGAACCACAGTGCACCCGCAGACGGCACGGATCCCCCTCCACCGTGCTGCGCACGGTCCCCATTGGCAGGTCGATTGTGCCCCCGGCACAATCTTGGACTGCTGGGGGCAGTCCAACCTGCCAATCCGAGACGAGCTCGGGGAGGATTGAATGCTGATCGATATTCCTATCGGCCATGTCGGCGCGGTGGTGACTTATCTCGAGATGGTCGAGCGGCCGAGGCCGCGTGTGCTGCCCGATTCGCCGCTGCGGCTGGCGCGGTGGCCGGACCCGGACCTGGGCAAATACCGGCTGCTGTTCGAGCGAGTCGGCGCGCGCTGGCTGTGGTATTCGCGCCTCGCGATGGACGATGCGGCGCTGCGCGAGGCGATCGGCGAGGTCCACGCGGTGACCGACGGCTCCGGGCTGGAGGTGGGGCTGGTCGAGCTCGACTTCCGCATCCCCGGCGAATGCCTGATCCGTTTCCTCGGCTTTGTCCCCGAGCTGGCCGGGCGCGGCCATGGCGGCTGGCTGCTTGCCCGGACGCTGGCGCTGGCCTGGCGGCCCGGCGTGCGGCGGGTGCACGTCAATACCTGCACGCTCGACCATCCGGCCGCCTTGCCCGCTTATCTCAAGGCCGGCTTCCGGCCGTATAAGCGCGCGTTCGAAAGCTTTCCCGATCCCCGCCGCAACGGCCTGCTGCGCGAGGACGCGGCGCCGCAAATCCCGTTAGGCTGAAGCCGCGGCCGCGGCGCCGCCGCCGCTGAGCGCCCGGTAGAGGGCGGCGTAAAGGGCGACCATGATGACGGTCACCGCCGCTTCGGTGGCCGACTGGACGATCAGCGTCAGCAAGGCGGCGATCTTGTCGGGAGCGACGGCGAAAAAGAGCAACCCCAGGATCAGGTTGACCACCGCCATGGCGACGAAGGCGCCGATCGCGACGAGCAGGACCATGCCGAGCACCGCCCAGCCATTGCCCGCGGTCAGCGCCCAGGTCCGCGAGATCGCGGTCACCGGGTTGCGCTGATTCTCCGCGACCACCACCGGTCCGACGATGCCGAGCCTGCCGAACAGATAGAGGCCCGGAACCAGGAGGAGGACGAAGCCGATGCCGATGGCGATGCCGCACAGCAGGCTGGCGACGAAGTAGAAGGGGACCAGCATGATCGCCGCCACGATCGCTCCGCCGACGGTGACGCCGCGGGTGAAAAAGAGGAGCAGGATGGCGATGGTGCCAATCATGTTGAAGAGGCTGGCGAGCAGCAGCCAATGCCAGTTGCCCATGAGATATTCGGTCATGATCCGGCCGAACTCGTGAAGGTCCTTCACCTGCGGCTGGGGAATGACGTAGCCGACCAGCAAGGCGGGCAGGAACAGGAACACGCCCGCCAAAGCGGCGGCCAAAGTCGCATGGGTGCGGATAAGGTCGACCGTGTCTTGCCAGACTGCGCTGTAGGAAAGTTTCATCGCATCCCCCTGTTCCGGAGCCATCCATAGCTCCCCTGGCGCCATCCTTTCAAGGAAGGCTTGCGCGGACGCTCCGCTTGGCGGAGACGGACGCGATGCCGGCCGATGTCGAATGGCGCGAGACGCCGGGGCTCAGCCCCTACGCGGAGACGCTCGCCGCGATGGAGGCGCGCGCGGCGGCGATTCGCGCCGGCGAGGCGCGCGAGCTGATCTGGCTGCTCGAGCATCCGCCGCTCTACACCGCCGGGACCAGCGCCGATCCGGCCGAATTGTTCAATCCGCAGGGATTGCCCGTCCACCAGGCCGGCCGCGGCGGGCGCTACACCTATCACGGCCCGGGCCAAAGGGTCGGCTATGTGATGCTCGACCTCGAGCGGCGGGGCCGCGACGTGCGTCGCTTCGTCCACGCCCTCGAAGGATGGCTGATCGGCGCGCTCGCCGGCCTGGGCGTGGAGGCTTGGCGGGCGCCGGGCCGGATCGGCATCTGGACGGCCGCAAACGGGGCGGAAGCGAAGGTCGGAGCGATCGGCGTCCGGGTCCGCCGCTGGGTCACTTTGCACGGATTCTCGCTTAACATAAGTCCGGAACTTTCCCACTTCTCAGGGATAGTGCCGTGCGGTATTGCGGAGTTTCCAGTGACCAGCCTCGACGAGATGGGCGTGCCCGATGGGCAGAAACGTTTCGACCTGGCGCTGAAACAGGGGCTCGACCATTTTCTGGTCTCTCTCGAGGGGGGACGCGAGAAGGCTTGAGGGCGTTCCGCTTTCTGTTATTGTGTGAAACTGATTTGGCAAAAAAGGGGCCACCCCGACCAAATCTTCAATCTAGGGAGTTTCTAAATGCGTGACCTTCTTTCCAAAGTTATGACCGGCTCGATGATCGTCGGTGCGGCCCTCGTCGTTGCCTCGTGCGGCAAAGGCGAAGACGCCACCAACAACATGGCCTACAACACGGACGACGCGCTGATGGGCACCAATGACATCACCGCGGCCGACGCCATGAACGGCACCGGCGACAATCTCGGCGCCATGGACAGCAACACGACCGACACCGGCACGACCAACACG
>Ga0210382_10000426_pt1 | contig 15062 bp, 16 predicted proteins | sample PLMedo_FD_155452 | JGI IMG/M metagenome (GOLD analysis project Ga0210382, IMG submission 155452) | Groundwater sediment microbial communities from an aquifer in East River, Colorado, USA - PLM0_60_coex redo | ecosystem: Environmental > Terrestrial > Soil > Riparian zone | place: USA: East... | reverse complement strand
AGGTCCTGCGCGAACGCCAAGCCGATGGCGAAGAACGGGATGAAGACCGCGAATGCGTTCTTGAGTTTCATGGCGCTCCTTTGACTTGTTGCCTGCGTCCGGACGTGGCCGCCGCGTATACATTCTGGGGCAGCGCGGTATTCCGCTTCAAGCACGCCGTGACAAGCGGCCATGGAGGGATGCTGCCGATGTGAAAAATCGGCAGTCTTTGTGGACTGCCTCCGCCTATCCCCATGGATTGACCCGCTTTTCGAAGCTAGCCCGATCCGTGCTATACATTCTGGTTTCCACAGTAGCTGGGCCCTCTCGGGGAAGCGAACAAAGCCATGCCAACCACGGCCTCAGGATGGTTGAACAACCGGTGGACGATCGCCCTGGGCGGGGCGATGTTCATGATGACGCTCGGCACGATTTATTCGTGGAGTCTGTTCGCGCAGCCTCTGCTCGCGTGCTTTGGATGGTCGAGCACGACGGTCACCTGGACTTTTGCGCTCGCCATTTTTTCCCTCGGCACGGGCGCCGTGGTCGGCGGACGCTGGCAGGACAAAGCCGGGCCGCGCAAGGTCGCGCTGACCGGGGTGGCGCTCTGGAGTCTGGGCAATTTTCTCGCGGGCCTGGGCACCGCTTATTTCGGCGCCGCTTGGCTGTACCTGACCTACGGATTGATCGGCGGCTTCGGCGTCGGCATGGGATACGTGACTCCGGTCGCCGTGGTGACCAAGTGGTTTCCCGAGCGTCGCGGTCTGGCCGGCGGAATGGTGGTCATGGGCTTCGGTCTGGGTGCGGTCATCTATAATTTCGTCATCAAGAGCATCCCGTCGTTCGCGGCCGCCGCGCAGGCCGCTGCCGACTATTCCGCCCAAGCTGCTGCGGCACACGGAACTCCGAACCCGGCTGTAATCGTTCTCGCGCAGCACCACGTTTCGGCGGTTCTGGACGTGTTTCTGTATTCCGGCATTGCGTTCGCCGTGCTCGCGGGAGTCTGCGCCGCTTTCCTGAAAAATCCTCCGGCGGAATTGCCCGGCGGCGCCGACTCGTGAAATGCTGCGCACTCCGCAATTCTATCTGCTGTGGCTGATGTTGTTTCTGAACGTGACCGCCGGGATTCTCGTCATCGGCAATGCGGTGCCCATGATGCAGGAGTTGACCAGCCTGGCGCCCGCGTTGGTCGCGGCGACGTACGGCGGAGTCGCGCTGTTCAATGCGCTCGGCCGTTTTTTCTGGGGCGCCATATCCGACCGCATCGGGTCCGTCCGCACGTTCGCGCTGATATTCGGAATTCAAGTCGTGGTGTTCGGGTTGATGGACGGAATTCACAGCCTCTTCGCTGTAGCGGCCGCCTACGCCATCGTGCTGCTGTGCTTCGGCGGCGGTTTTGGCACGATGCCGTCGATCATCGCCGAATATTTCGGCGCCCGCCATATGGGTGCCAACTACGGCGCGATTCTGACCGCGTGGGGCGTGGCCGGTGTCGCCGGCCCGCTGTTTGCTGCGCGAGTCAAAGACGCGACCGGGTCCTATAGCGGCGCGATGTTGCCGGTCGCGTGCATGCTCCTCGGTGCCGTACTGCTGCCCCTGATCTTGAGGAAACCCAAGCCTTCGAGCCCAGTGTCGCAGGGCGATAAGATCTAGGCGCGGCTCCCGGCCTTCAGATTTCGCGCGATGAAGGCCTTGACCATCTCGCGGGCCCGGTCGGTCTGCGGCCCCGGCTTGGCGACCCATTCGTGTTCGCTGTCCGCGAACACGTGGAAATCGACCTGGCCGCCCGCCGCCTTGTAGGTCGCAGCGAATTTCTCCTGCGCCGCCGGAAGCACGTTGTCGTCGAGCGCGCCCTGCATGATCAGGAGCGGCACCATCGTCATCGGCTCGCGGCGTTCGAGAATTTCCTGCGGGTTCGCCTCGTGGATCGTCTCCCACGGAACGAAGAAGGTCCTGTTGTTCTTCATCATGTTCTCGCGCTTTTTCTCTTCGGCGTTCTGGAAGCGCGCGAAGGTGTTGCTGATCGGCGAGCGCGTCGCCACGTACGCCACCATCGCATCGGCGTTCGGCGCGGACGCGAGCGGAATCGCGTTGTAGCGCGCATCGCGCGGGCGCATGCCGAGGAGCTCCGCGACATGGCCGCCGCTCGAGCTGCCGAATACGCCGATTTTCGAAGAGTCGCCGTTCCACCCGGCGGCTTTCGATTTCAGCCAGCGCACGCCGTAGTTCGCGTCCTGCACGCAAGCCGGGTACGGCGCTTCCGGCGCTAGCGTCATGTCGATCGCCACCACCAGCACCCCGCTCGCCGCGATCGAGCGGTCCATCGGCTCCTCGGCGCGGCGGTCCTTGTTGTTCCACGCGCCGCCGTGCAGATCGAGCAGCGTCGGGAACGGCCCCGCGCCCTGCGGCTGGTAGATGCGGGCCATCAACATCCGCCCGGCGGCCGTGCGCCGGAACTCCACCTCGCTCACCTTGAGATCGAACTTGGCCGCGGGGTCGTAAGCCGCTTGAGCGGGGCGAGACGCGAGGCCCGCGGCGACCGGAACACCGACAGCGCTCAATGCACTCATCTTCTTGAGAAAGTTACGACGCCCAAGGGAATCCTTGTCCATGCTGGCCTCCTTGAAGGGATTGCGTGACACGGTGCGATCCCGCGATCAGTCTTTCTGATAGTTTCTGCTGAGTTTGAACACGGTTTTGAGAAATTCACGCACGCCGGCGAGCGTCGCCTGGTGGGCAGCCGCGTTGTAGCCGACATGCGGCCCTTTCTCGACGCACGGATCGGAAAGATCGTAAGGCTTCCCCGTCTTGACGTTGAGGATGCCGCCGTTTTCGCCCTCCTTGAGCGTGCAATTGCGCGTCGTCTGATTCGCCGGGAAGGCCGTGGGCACCGGGATCGCCGGGTTGTCGTATGCGTGATGGGCGTCGGCGAGCTCGGTGAGCTGGACGTCGGCACCCACTTTCTTCAGCCGCTGCACGTAGGTCCGGCACGGGCCGATCACGACGTAGTCGTCGGCGATGCCGTGGAACAGACGGATCGGCTTGCCCGTTGTCTTGTCGTCGTCGCGGTACTCGACGTTGCACGGCGTGTAGAGCCCAATGTGGGCGGCAAAGTCAGCGCCTTGCGGTGCATACATCTTGCGAAACCGCTCATTGGCCGAATAGACCGAGGCAACCGCGCCTTTGGAGAAGCCCATGATCGCGATGCGCTTGGGGTCAATGCGCGGATGCTCGGCGAGGAGCGCGAGCGCTCGATAGGAGTCGACCATCATCGCAAGCGAGTTGAGCTGCGACTGGTCTGCCACCGTCGAAACGATGCCACGCCCCGAGAATGTGTCAAGGATAAACGCGGCGACGCCGATTGCGTTGAGCTCGCGCGCCCAGGCGTCAGTCGCGCCGCTGATGCCGCCCGAGCCGTGGACTAGGATCACCGCCGGCACTTTCGTGCCCGGGGGACCGGGAATGCGCAGCTCGCCCCCGAGCGTTACCTTCTTGCCGCCCTTCTCCTCGCCCGTAAGGAACTGCCCGCCCGAAAGCGTCACCGAGTCTACGGCGCGCATTTCGAGACGCACTACTAGCGGCGCTTGTGCCAAGGCCGCGAACGGCAGCAGCGCCACGAGCGCGAAAGGTATAGTCCGTATCATGTCATCCTCCTCCCGGGCCGCAGCACGAAGGTGGGAGCGATCAGAGGACCATCTTCCAATCGCTCCCTCGCTTGCGCCTAATTACTTCTCGTAGACAACTGTGTTGTTGGTCTTGACGCCTTGAGCGTTCGTTCCCTGACCGGTTTGCGTTCTCGTCTTTCCGTCGCGGGAGAAAACGACTCGAATTGTGCTCACGACTTTACCAGCCTTCTTACTAGTGATCTCAAACGTATGGTCATCAATCTTTTTCAGCGCGGCTGTATCCCGGATCGGATCGCCTTTGACCGGATTGTCCTTTCCGTCAAACTTCCCGCTCCACTCGCTGTGGGTGGGCATGCCCGCCGCATTGACTCCATCGTTCGTAAATTTCAGTCCGCCTTGTATCGCGTCGAGTTTACTGAAGTTGGGTCCCTTCGGCGGCGGACCCGGATCGTACTTCGACTTCGCCAGGTTTACTTTCCAGTTTCCACTAAACACGTCTGCTGCAAACGCCCCGCTCATGGCGAAACAGAAAACAATAGTTCCTAAAACAAGCATTCTTCGCTTCATTGGTGACTCCTCTGTCAAAATCAGTCGATTGAATTACTGCCGTGAAATAGCGAAAACGCCTACCCCAGCGGCCCCAGAAATGGTTCCCCCAAAAACGTATCGCTCTGCGCCTCTAGCGACTCCGGCCATTTCGCGTTGTCGATTTCCGGGCGCTGCGATTCGGGCCGCGGTTTGCCGTCCCAGCCGATTTGTTCCATGTAGTAGTAGAGCTGGAAGGCGAAGCCGTCGGGGTCGATGGCGAAGGCGCAGTAGTCGATGCCCGGGAATAGTTCGGGCGACAGGTATTTGATGGTGACGCCGTTTGATTTCAGGAACGCGATCGCGTCGCGCAGTTGCTTGTAGGTACCGAGCTGCAGGCCGAAGGACATGAGCGTGGTGTCGGAGCGCAGGCGCAGTTCCTCGCGCAGCGCGAGCGGATAGAGCGCCATGGTGTGGTGCTCGGTGTTCGCGCGCAGGAACACGCAGTGGTGGCCTTTGTAGTTGATTTCCTCGGTGATGGTCAGGCCCAGGTCGTCGCGGTAGAAGCGCACCATCGCTTCCATGTCCTCGGTGAAGAGGCGCACCGGCCCGATTCTCGCGATCTTGAAAGGCCGGGCGAGCAGGATTCCGCCGACGTCGTAGGTCTCGGGGCCGCCCATGTCGCTCGCGCGCAGGCCCTCTTCGATGGCGATGCCGTCTTTCGTCGCCTGCATTACTTCGGCGTATTCGGATTGGTGAGGCAAATTCGGCGGCTTGGTGTAGCGCACGCCGTACATCTCGCGCGGCTTCGAGTACCCGTCCCAGCCGATCTGCTCGATTCCGTAATAGAGCTCGTTGGTGTGGCCGTCGGGATCGGGCGGATAGAAATGCCAGTTCGATCCCGGCAAATCGCGGCCCGCGCGGCGGATCTGCTTGCCCCGCCGGGTAAACCAGTCGAACGCGTCCGACACTTCCTGCAGCGACCCGACCTGCCAGGTGATTTGATTGATGGTGCCCGAAGGCTTCAGCGAATGCGGGTTGAGGACGGCGTAGGCGTCCTTGGGGAAGAAAACGAACGAATGGTGATCGGTGCCGTGGCGCGAGAAGTAGCCGACCGTCGTGCCGACGCTCGCGCGCTTGTCCTCGGGCAGCCGCGGGCCGAAGTCGAGCGGGTCGGAGATGCGAAAGCCAAGCAGCCGGCAGTAGAAATTCTTGCTCTTCTCCGGATCGGCGACGTTGACGCCGAAATGACCCAGGCGCCGGATGCGGAACGGCCGGCGCATGATCACGCCGCCCACCTGGAACTCTGCCGCCGCGACCGCCGAGGTGAGGCGTTCGGGTTTGGTCATGCGGTGCTCCTTGCTACCGGGAACATCGCGTGCATTGTACGCCTGCCCGCTGGACGGTCCGCCCCCTTCGCCCCGCTCATGAAGTAACATCCCGGTCGGGCCGCGCTCGCGGCGCGAGCAAGCCGGGGGAGAAATGAAGTTCGGCGTTTTCGATCACATGGATTCGAGCGGCGAGCCGCTTGCCGAGCTCTTCGAGAACCGGCTCAAGCTCGCGGAGGCCTACGACCGGCTCGGAATCCACGCTCTCCACGTCGCCGAGCACCACTCGACGCCGCTCGGGATGTCGCCTTCGCCTTCGGTTTTCCTCGCACTCGCGGCGCAGCGCACCAAACGTCTCCGCATCGGGCCCCTCGTGTATACGCTGCCGCTCTACCATCCCTTGCGCCTCGCCGAGGAGATCTGCACCCTCGACCAATTGAGCGGGGGAAGGCTCGAGCTCGGCGTGGGCCGCGGCGTGTCTCCGCTCGAGATCGCCTCGTTCGGCGTCGAACCCGCAAAATCGCAGGCGATGTACCTCGAGGCCTACCAGGTCGTGATGAAGGCGCTGGGCTCGCGAAGCGTCAGCTTCCGCGGCGAGCACTATGCTTTCGACGACGTGCCTTTCATCCTGGAGCCGGTGCAGAAGCCCCATCCGCCGCTCTGGTACGGCGTGTTCAACGCGGAGAGCACCGAATGGGCGGCGAGCGCCGGCGTCAACGTCGTCACCAACCTGCCTGCCGCGGCCGTGCGCGCGATCACCGACCGCTACCGCGAGCACTGGGCGAAACTCGGCAAGGATTCGAAGCGCATTCCGTTCATGGGAATGAACCGGCACATGGTGATCGCCGAGACCGACCGCGAGGCGATGGAGATCGGACGGCGCGCCTACCGACGCTGGTTCGCGAATTTCACCAGCCTCTGGCGCAGGCGCAAGGTCCCCTTGCCGAGGAACATCGCCTACTCCGAGGACTTCGACGGAATCGTGGCGAGCGGGCAGGCGATCGCCGGATCGCCGCAAACCGTGCGCGACGCGATCGCCCGCCAGGCGGCGGAGAGCGGCGTCAACTACGTCCTCGCGCGCTTCGCCTTCGGCGACCTCACGCTCGAAGAATCGCTGCAATCGGCGGACCTCTTCGCTCAGGCTGTGATGCCCGAGTTCGCGGCCGCGTCGGTGACCTGAGCGCCCGCGCCCCGATATGACGAACGTGCTCATCGTGCTCACCCTTCCTGAAGCCGTGCGGATGCAGTATTTCAACCACGTGAAGGACCATTTCCCCGACGTCAAGCTCGACATGGTCGACCACCACAGCAAGGTCGATCCCTACATCGGCGCGGCCGAGGTCCTCATCACCTTCGGGCCGCACGTCGCCAACCACGTGTTCGAGAAGGCGAAGAACCTGAAATGGGTGCAGGCCCTGGGCACTGGCGTGGACGGCATCGCCGACCAGCCGGGGCTGCGCCGCGACGTGCTCCTCACGAACATGCATGGCTTTCACGGCGCTCCAGTGTCGGAGGCGGCGCTCCTGGCGATGCTCTCGCTCGCGCGCGACCTGCCGCGGTCGCTGCGCCAGCAGGCGCGCCGCAAATGGGACCGCTTTCCGGTAAGGCTGCTCAAGGAGAAGACGGTCGGCATCTTCGGAGTGGGCACGATCGCGGCGGAACTCGCACCCAAGTGCCGGGCGCTCGGGATGAAGGTGGTGGGCGTCTCCTCGGCAAAGCGCAAGCTTGATGGGTTCGACGCAATGTTCGGGCGCGAGGAGCTCGCGCAGGTGGTGAAGGAGTGGGACTACTTCGTGCTGCTGACTCCCTACACGCCGCAGATGCACCATGTCGTCAACGCGAAAATCTTCGCGGCGATGAAGCCCTCGAGCTTCTTCATCAACCTCGCGCGCGGCGGCGTGGTGGACGAGGACGCGCTGCTGGACGCGCTGAAGAACAGGAGAATCGCCGGCGCCGCGCTCGACGTGTTCGCCAAAGAGCCCCTGCCCGAGGACTCGCCCTTCTGGGACATGGAGAACGTCATCCTTACCCAGCACCAGGGCGGGTTTTTCGACGGCTACCCGCGGTTCGCGATCCCGGTAGTCGAGCACAACCTGCGCAAGTACCTCGCCGGGGACTTGAAGGGCATGATCAATGTGGTGAAACGCTAGGCGAGCATCCCCTCCTTGGACAAGGAGGGGTGGCGCGAAGCGCCGGGGTGGTTTGATGAGCGCGCACTACCACCCCGCCCCTTCGGGGCACCCCTCCTCGACGAGGAGGGGAAATTGCATTAAGTTCGCACCACTCTGAGCCGGAGGATCGATGGCCGAAGCGTCGGAACGCATCAACCACCCCATCTCGACCGCGGAGCTCGAGCGGCGCTGGGCCGCGGTGCGCGCGGCGATGGCTGAGCACAGGATCGACGCGCTCCTCATGCAGTCGAACAACGACTGGATGGGCGGCTACGTCAAGTACTTCACCGATGTGCCGGCGACCAACGGCTACCCCGTGACGGTCGTCTTCCCGAAGGACGAGCGCATGACGGTGATCGCGCAGGGGCCGATGGGCGTGGTGCGCGAGTTTCCTCCGCAAGGCGACCCTGTGCGCCGCGGCACCGCGCGCTTCATGGGCATGCCCTCGTACGCCTCCTGCCCGTATACGGCGGAGTACGACGCGCAGCTCGCCGAGCAGGCGCTGGAGAAGTATTGGGGCGGGACCATCGGGCTCCTCGGGCGCGCGGCGATGTCCTTCGCGCTCGGCGACTACCTGAAGCACACGCTCCTGCGCGCGAAGTTCGTCGACGCCTCCGACATGGTCGACCGCATCAAGGCGGTGAAGAGCCCGGAGGAGCTCGATCGCATCCGCCGCACCGCCGCCCTGCAGGACAGGGCGATGGAGGAGACCTTCGCCTCGGTGAGGCCGGGCATGCGCGAGCTCGAGGTCGCGGCGGTCGCCGAGCACGTCGGCCACCAGTACGGCAGCGAGCAGGGCCTCTTTCTCGCCGGCTCCGGTCCGGTCGGCACCGCCGCCGCCTTCGCCAACCGCTACCAGCAGAACCGCGTGCTGCGAGAAGGCGACCAGTTCACGATCCTGATCGAGAACAACGGCCCGGGGGGCTTCTACACCGAGCTGGGGCGCACCTGCGTGCTCGGGCAGGCCTCGCAGGAGATGAAGGACGAGTTCGCCTTCGTGCTGGAAGCGCAGAAATTCACGCTGGCCCGGATGAAGCCCGGCGCGAAGTGCAGCGAGATCTTCGCCGAGTACAACGCCTTCATGCGGCAGAATAAGCGCCCCGAGGAAAAGCGCCTGCACTCGCACGGGCAGGGCTACGACATGGTCGAGCGGCCGTTGATCCGCCACGACGAGACCATGACGATCCAGAAGAACATGAACATGGTGTGCCACCCGACCTACGTCACCGAGCGCACCTACAGCTGGTGCTGCGACAATTTCCTGATCGGCGACTCGGGCGTCGCGGAGAAGCTGCACAAGTTTCCGCAGAAGATCGTGGAACTCGGATGAAGATGAAAATGGGGGGAGGCATGAAAAAGGAACTATGCGTATTGCTGCTCGTCGCGCTCGCCGCCTCGACCGGCCCTGCCGCCGCACAGGACTGGCCGAACAAACCGGTGAAGTGGATCCTTTCCCAGCCCGCAGGAGCCTCGCCCGACATCACCGCGCGCCTCGTCGCCGACCGGCTCTCCAGGATGTGGGGGCAGCAGGTGATCGTGGACAACCGCCCAGGCGGGCAGAACGTGATCGGCGCGCAGCTCGCCGCCAAGTCTCCGGCCGACGGCTACAACTATTTCTGGGCGACGACCGCCGCGCTCGTCTCCAATCCCTTCACGTTCAAGTCGCTCCCCTACGACCCGGAGAGCGATTTCGTTCCGGTCGCGCTCATCGGAAAATCTCCCATGGTGGTCGCGGTCAACAATTCGGTGCCGGCGAAATCGCTCGCCGAGCTGATCGCGCTCGACAAATCGCAGCCGGGCAAGCTCGCCGTCGCCAACGAGGGCGCCAAGACCTTCGGCGGGATGATGAGCCAGGCCCTGAACATCGCCACCGGAATGCGGCTCCTCCAGGTTCCGTACAACGGCGTGGCGCCCGCATTGCAGGACACAGTCGCAGGCAGGACTCAGGTGGTGCTGGTGAGCTCGGGGGCGATGACGCCTTTCATCAAACGCGGCGACCTGCGGCCGATCGCGGTCACCTCGGGCCGGCGCGTGAGGGGAATGGAAAACGTTCCGACGCTCGCCGAGACCTACCCGGGATTCGAATACGTCGGCTGGTTCGCGCTCGTCGCCCCGACGGGCACGCCCGCGGAGGCCGTGCAGCGGGTGAACCGCGACGTCAACAAGGTGCTCGCCGAGGCCGAAGTGTCGCAGCGCCTGCGCGAACTGGGGGCGATCTACGAAGGTCCGGGAACGCCGCAGGACCTCGCGCAGTTCCTGAAGGACGAGCGCGCGCGCTGGGCGAAGCTCGTCACGGACATCGGCCTGCAGCCGGAGTGAGAATCATGAGGAACCTCGTTCGCGCGCTGTCGCTCGCGGCCTTGTGCTGCGCCTTCGGGGAAACCGATGCCCAGAGCTGGCCGACGCGGCCGATCCGCGTCATCGTTTCGTTTGCGCCGGGCTCGGCGCCCGACATCATCTGCCGCTTCGTCACCGATCGCCTCTCGCGCGCCGTCGGCCAGCAGATCGTCGTCGACAACCGCCCAGGCTCGGGGAACATCATCGCGGCGCAGGCCGCCGCGCGTTCCGCCCCCGACGGCTACAACTTCTTCTGCGCCACCGCGGCGACGCTCGTTTCCAATCCGCACACTTTCAAGTCCCTTCCCTACGACCCGGTCCGCGACTTCGCGCCGGTGGCCATGATCGCCAAGGGCCCGTTCTTCGTCCTGGTGCACCCCGGCGTTCCGGTCAAGACGCTCGCGGAGCTCGCCGCCTACGACAAGGCGAATCCGGGCAAGCTCACTTTCGCGACAGACGGCCTGAGGAACTTCACCGGGATGATGGCGGCGTGGCTCAACAAGATCGCCGGAACGAATATCCTGACGGTGCCCTACGCGGGCATGCCGCTCGGAATCCAGGACACTCTGGCGGGCAGGACGCAGGTCATCATCCTCGCGATCCCGGCGGCGGCGCCGCGCATCAGGAGCGGCGAACTGCGCCCGCTCGCAGCGAGCTTCGCCAAGCGCGTTCCCGGCTACGAGAACGTGCCGGCGATCGCCGAGACTTATCCCGGATTCGAGCTGGTCGGCTGGTTTCTCATCGTGGCGCCTGCCGGAACCCCGGCGGAGGCCGTTCAGCGAGTGAATCTCGAGATGGACAAGATTCTCAAGGATCCGGAAACCGTGCGGCGGCTGCGCGACCTCGGATTCTTCACCGAAGGCGCCGAGACGCCCGATGCGGTTGCGGGAACGATTCGCTCCGATCGCGAGAAATGGGAGAGGATCGTGAAGGAAATCGGGATCCAGCCGGAGTGAGCCGCGGGCGCGGTCCTTGAGTCCCAAGCGGCACCGACGGGTCGTCACCGGGCACGACGCCAAAGGGCGCTCCGTCGTCCTCATGGACGGCGAATCGCCCCATAGCTTTTTTCTTGAGAAGGCGGGCGGCCTGCAGCTGACCGAGCTGTGGGAGACGCGCTCCTCGCCCGCGGACAATTCGGGCGCGATAGACGCCGCCGCGCACGAGCGGCGCATCGAGCCGACCGGCGGCGGCACCGTGTTCCGCATCATCGAGTATCCGCCCGACCGCGAGCGCTTGAAGACGCTGGCCCCCGATTCGTTCTTCCCCGAAATGGGTGCGCAGGCGACCGACAAGGCCGAGCGCCGCCACCCCGGGATGCACAAGACGAACACGGTCGATTACGCGATCGTGCTTTCGGGCGAAATCTACGCGGTGCTCGACGAAGGCGAAGTGCTGCTGTGCGCCGGAGATTGCCTCGTGCAGCGCGGCACTCGCCACGCCTGGAGCAACCGCACCGAAAAGCCCTGCGTCATCGCGTTCGTGCTGGTTGCGGCGAAACCCACATGACGGGAAAGCACCGTATGGTGCTCGACAAGGCGAGCCTTGCGCTCCCGGCCGGCTACCGACTCGCGCTCACCCTGCAGGGAAAGGACTTCGAGCGCTCGGGCGAGAGCGGCGTGCAGAAAGGATCGGGCTGGTTCCTCCACGACGATCCGCGCGACCGGCCGCCCGAGAGCTTCGCCGGGACTCACAGCATTCACACCGGCAAAGGCCGGGAATCGTACCTGCTGCTGCCCGTGATTCAGGAGCACCGATTGCCCTGAAACGCCCGCGCCTTCCAGGCTCGTATGCACCCGGTGATTCGTCAGGTTTTCACGACCTACCAGGCCCGCGACATCAGAATAGTCTGCTCGCGCGCGCGCCACGCGCCATGCGAGAATCGCAGTCGAACCCGGGAGGGGACATGCTGATCTCGGTCATCAATCTTGCTCAACCCAAGATTGCGGATGCCGACCTTCAGAAGGCAATCCGCGCCATCAATATCCAGATCGCCGAGGACTTCGCGCCGTACTGGCAGTTCGGCGCGCGCCTGAGGCTGGAAGGCCCGGTCGGGCGCAAGCCCGATCCCAAGCGCCTGGAGGAAATGCGCGGTGACGCGATCCTCTACGTGTGGGACGCACCGAAGAGCGAGCAGGACGACGCGCTCGGCTATCACGACACCAACTTCAAGGGCATGCCGTATGGTTTCGTATTTCCGCAGATATCGAAGAAGCTCAGCGAAAACTGGACAGTGACCCTGTCCCACGAAGCCCTCGAGCTTCTCGCGGACTCTCAGGCGAATATGCTGGTGCAGGGTCCGCACCCCATTCAGGCCGAGCGTCTCGTTTATCACTGGTTCGAGATGTGCGACGCCGTCCAGGACGAGAGCTACGAGATCGACGGCGTCGCGGTTTCCAACTTCGTGCTGCCGCTCTACTTCACCCCGGACAACGAGTCCGGAAGCAGAAACGACTTCCTCGGCACCAAGGGCAAGGGCAAGACCCTCGAGTCCTTCGGCGTGAACAAGGGCGGCTATATCGGCTTTTTCGATCCCGAAAATAAAAAAGACGACTACTTCTACGGACGTCGCGGCCTGGACAAGCGCGCGAGGGAACGGTTCGCGATCAAGACCCAGGCGGGTTTCGGCCGCAGGGCGCTACGGACGGGGCGCGCGAAATAATACCAATAGAAGCATCTCGACACGCAGAACTCGAGATCCGGCTCGGGAAGAACCGGACGCTGGACGGGACCTCGGACCAGATTACGTCGCTGATGACCCTCAACGTGTTGCCGGCCGCCTCATCGCGCGGCGCGAACCTCCGCCGGCTCCTTCGCATCGATCAGCACGAAAGCGATGCGGCAGTTTTCCTTCGCGCGGTTCACCCAGGCGTGGTTCGTTCCCCGCTGCACCAGCACGTCGCCCGCTTTCAGGTGCACTTCGGAATCGTCGAGCAGCATGTCGATCTCGCCAGAGATCACGACGGCGTAGTCGATGCTCTTCGTGCGGTGCATGGTGGCGTGGCGCGCGTCGCCTTGGCCGGCTCCGATTCCCATCTCGCGGAGCATGGCCGCGTTGTCGACGGCGCCGAAATCCACTGACGGCGGAAAGTCGACGACGCGGAAGATCGAGCCTCGCGGCGGAGGCGCGACTCCGATTTCCCGAGCGGCCTTGTCTGCGCTGCCCGACAGGTCGGCCGGCGACTCCTCCGTCACCCACAGGAGCGTCGAGACGAGGCCGGTCGCCTTTCTCAGCTTCGCGTTGGTCGCGGCGCCGTCGATCAGGACGACTGCTTTTCCGTTCGCGCCGTGGCCGGTGACCACGCGCCTTGTCTGCTGCGCCATGCCCTCAGAGACAGAAGAGCTTCAGGCGGCGAGCGGCCGGAAGCGGAATTTTCGCTCCGCCTGCGATATCGCTGCGGCGTTTCGCGCCGAAACGCCCCAGTGATCGTTCCGGTTGGGAGGCCATTTCCAGTCCTCGGGCCTTCCGGCCTTGTACGAGCTGCCGACGCGCTGGACCTCGGAGGTGTATTCCACCGCGGCACCGAACGGCGCAACGAAATACGCGAAGACGTTGTTGCCGGGCCCGTGACGCCCCGGACCCCAAAAGGTCGCTATCCCCGCGTCCTTCATCCTTCCGATGCCGCGCATGACCGCATCGATGTCGGTCATTTCGAATGCGATGTGATTGAGCAGGGAATTGTCCGACTGCGCGTAAGCGACCGCGTGGTGGACGCGGTCGCAGCGCACGAAATTCATGAACCCGGTGCGATCGGAGAGGCGAAAGCCGAGCACATCCACAGCGAAGCGCGTGCAGGCTGCCCGGTCCTGCGCATTGAGGACGACGTGCGTCACCTGCAGCGGCCTGTCGCGGTCCGGTCGCAGCCTTTTCACGCGTTTTCTTTCGGTGACGAACCGGAACACGTGGCCCTCGGGGCCTTGGACGAAATATCCTGTTCCGCCTCCGGGCTCGTCGAAGTCGCGCGAGGGACCGAGCCGCGCCCCCGCTGCCGCTGCGCGCCTGCGGATTCTCGCGAGCTCGGGCTTCGAGCCGGAAAAAGTGATTGCGGCCACGGCGGGCTCGCTTGCCTGCGCAACCGAGACCACGTACGGGACGTCTTCCGTTCCCCGAAGATAGGCTATCCCGTTTCGCTCGCCGGTCTCCAGAAGGCCCCAGGTGTCTCGGAAAAACCGGACCGCCGATTCGCGATCGGGCACTTCGAGTTCGATGCTGCGCAGCTTCATGTTTTCGCTCCGGATCGGTGCGCGGTGTTCGAATCGACCGCAGCGCAGGGACAATTGTAACGCTTCGCTTCGAGAAGTACTTGCCCGGGCACCAAATCCGGATACAATCCCAAACCCGGCGATAGAAAAAGGAAAAAGGGAGGGCAATGAAAAAGAGCAGGAGCCTCGGGCTCGCCGAGGTCGACCACCGGAAATCGCTCTCGCTCCTCCGTGCGACGCTCGAGTCCACGGCCGACGGCGTTCTGGTCGTCGACAACCTCGGCAAGATCAGCACCTACAACCAGCAGTTCGCGGAGATGTGGCGCCTCCCGCCGCAGATCCTCGCCTCCGGGAAGGACGAGGACGCGCTCAATTTCGTCCTCGATCAGCTGAAAGACCCCGAGCAGTTCCGCGACAAGGTGAATGCGCTCTATTCGTATCCCGGCCAGGAGAGTTTCGACACCATCGAGTTCAAGGACGGCCGCATCTTCGAACGCTATTCCAGGCCCCAGCTCGTCGAGGGGCAGACGATCGGCAGGGTCTGGAGCTTCCGCGACGTGACCGAACACCGCCACGCCGAGGAAAAGCTGCGCGAGAGCGAAGAGCGCTTTCGCCTCATCGCCGAGAACGTCGGCGATCTGGTCGCCATGGTCGACACCGAGGGCCGGCGCATCTACAACAGTCCGTCCTACCGGACCGTCTTCAAGGACGGCGAGATCCAGCCGGACACGGATTCCTTCAGGGAGATTCACCCCGAAGACCGCGAGCGCGTCAAGGCGATCTTCCGCGAGACGGTCGAAACGGGCGTGGGGCAACGGACCGAATTCCGCTTCGTACTCAAGGACGGCGGCATCCGCTACATCGAATCGGAAGGCCGCGTCATCCGGGACGTGGCC
>Ga0210382_10000425_pt1 | contig 15075 bp, 18 predicted proteins | sample PLMedo_FD_155452 | JGI IMG/M metagenome (GOLD analysis project Ga0210382, IMG submission 155452) | Groundwater sediment microbial communities from an aquifer in East River, Colorado, USA - PLM0_60_coex redo | ecosystem: Environmental > Terrestrial > Soil > Riparian zone | place: USA: East... | reverse complement strand
CTGCAAGTGCTCGTCGCAACCGACATCGCCGCGCGGGGCCTCGACATCGAGTCGCTGCCGCACGTGGTGAACTACGACATGCCGCACGTCCCGGAAGACTACGTCCACCGCATCGGCCGCACCGGCCGCGCGGGCGAAACCGGGCAGGCCGTGTCGCTCGTCTCGGGCGAAGACCGCTCGTACTTTCGCGACATCGAGCGGCTCATCGGCAAGAAAATCGAGCAGCAGATCATCCCGGGCTTCGAAGTCGGCTCGGGCTACCACAGCGCGCAACCCGAACCGCAGGGGCGCCGCGGACAACAGCGCCAGCACCAGCCGCGCAACTCAGGCGGCCAGCGCAACGCGCAGCGGAACCAGGGCAGCGGGCAACGAAACCAGGGCAACGCGCAAAGGAACCAAGGCAACGGACAACGGAGCCAAGGCAACGGCCAGCGCCGGCCCGTAGGCCCGATGCGCGGAGCATCCCAACCCTCTCCCTCTGGGAGAGGGCGCGAGCGCAGCGAGCGGGTGAGGGACGGACGCCGGCCGGAGCGACAGGCACTGCCCGCCCTGCCCTCTGAAAAAGTCCAGCAGTCAGTTCGTCAGGAGCAACTCGAGTACCACCGCCACCAGCAGCAAGCGGAAGAGCCTCGCGTTGAAGCGGCGCCCAAGAGCGAGCGGACGAAGGAGAAGGCGGTGCCGGCGCTGTTTGGGGTGGTGGGGAAGAAGGTAGCGTAAGGCGGTCTAGGGTTTTTCCCCTCCTCGCTTGAGGAGGGGTGCCCGCGAAAGCGGGCGGGGTGGTGCTATCCTCCTCGCCGCACAAGCAGCATCGTCCAAGGCATTAGGGGAAGTATCTCAGGAGGGGAGCGACGTGGCGGAAAAGCCAGAAGAGCTTGCCCGCGTCGAAATTGACAAGCTGCTTGCTGCGGCCGGCTGGTCAGTGCAGCCAGCGAAAGAAGCCAACATACACGCCGCGCGTGGCGTTGCTCTCTGCAACTTCCCCTTGAGGGATGGGCATGGCTTCGCCGACTACATGCTCTACGTGGACGGCAAGGCCGCGGGAGTGCTTGAAGCGAAGAAGCACGGCTTCACGCTCTCCGGCGTGGAAATTCAATCCGAAAAGTATGTGAGAGGTTTACCGGACGCTCTGCCAGCATGGCGACGTCCCCTGCCCTTCGCCTATCAGTCCACCGGAATCGAAACCAGCTTCACGAATAGTCTCGATCTTGAGCCGCGAGCGCGCCCCACGTTCGCGTTTCACAAACCCGAAATGCTCGCCGAGTGGATGCAAGGCATCCGCCCGGAAGCTTCTGGTCCTCGCGTTGCCGAAGCGCTCGCGACTTTTCTGACACGCCTACGCTCGCTCCCGCCGCTCAAGGAAGTAGGTCTCTGGCCTGCGCAGATCATAGCCGTCAAGAATCTCGAAAAATCTCTCTCCGAAAACCGCCCGCGCTCGCTCATCCAGATGGCAACGGGCTCGGGAAAGACCTACACCGCGATCAACTTCATCTACCGGCTGATCAAGTTCGCCGGCGCGCGGCGCGTGCTGTTCCTGGTGGATCGCGGGAATCTCGGCGATCAGACGTTGAAAGAATTCCAGCAGTACGAGTCGCCGTACAACAACTACAAATTCACCGAGGAATATAACGTCCAGCGCCTGACCTCAAACAAGATCGACGACGTCGCTCGCGTATGCATCTGCACCATCCAGCGCATGTATTCGATGCTGCGCGGGCGCGAATTGGCCGAGGAGGACGAGGAAACCTCAATCGAGGGACTGGAGAAGGTGTTCAAGGACATTCCGCCGATCGAGTACAACCCGAAGATCCCGATCGAGACTTTCGACATCATCGTCACGGACGAATGCCATCGCTCGATCTACAACCTCTGGGCGCAGGTGCTAGAGTACTTCGACGCCTACCTCATCGGCCTTACCGCCACACCCTCCAAGCAGACTTTCGGTTTCTTCAACCAGAACCTGGTAATGGAGTACCCGCACGAGCAGGCGGTGGCCGACGGTGTCAACGTCAACTACGACGTCTACCGTATCCGCACGCAGATCGGCGATGGGGGCTCCACGGTCGAGGCGGGCTACTACGTCGAGAAGCAGGAGCGCGACACACGCGCCAAGCGCTGGGAACAGCTCGACGAAGATCTCGACTACGAAGCGCGCCAGCTCGACCGCGACGTGGTCGCGCCCGACCAGATCCGCACCGTGGTGCGCACTTTCCGCGACAAGCTCTTCACCGAGATCTTCCCGGGCCGCACCTGGGCGCCGAAGACCCTCATCTTCGCCAAGGACGACGCCCACGCCGAGAACATCGTCGGCATCGTGCGCGAGGAATTCGGCAAGGGGAACGACTTCTGCCAGAAGATCACGTACCGCACCACCGGCGCCGACCCCAAGGAGCTGATCAAGCAGTTCCGCAACAGCCCCATGCCGCGCATCGCCGTCACCGTGGACATGATCGCCACCGGCACCGACATCAAGCCGGTGGAGATCGTGATGTTCATGCGCGCGGTGAAAAGTCGGTCCTTCTTCGAGCAGATGAAGGGCCGCGGCGTACGCGTAATCGGCGCCGACGATCTCAAGGCCGTCACCCCCGACGCGCTAGCCAAGGACCATTTCGTCATCGTGGACGCCGTGGGCGTGTGCGAGGAGGAGAAGACCGACTCGCGGCCGATGGAACGCAAGCCCTCGGTCTCCTTCGAGAAGCTTCTCCAGGCCGTCGCCTTCGGCAACACCGAGCCCGACGTGCTCTCATCGGTCGCCGCGCGCATCGCGCGCATGGAATTCCGCACGAGCGTCGAAGACGAAGCGAAGATCCGTGCCACGAGCGGCGGCCTCGGTTTGAAGGATCTGAGTCGCGCCATCGTCCAGGCGCTCGACCCCGACACGGGCACGCCCGAGTTCGTGCAGCAGGCGGTGAAGCCGCTGATGCAGCCCAAGCTCCGCGAGCTGCTCGCCGACGTCAAGCGCAAGAATGAGATCGTCATCGACCACGTCAGCCAGGACCAGGTCATCGAAGCCGGCTTCTCCGCCGCCGCCCTCGCGCGCGCCCGCGGCATCGTCCAGTCCTTCGAGCGCTTCATCGAAGAGCACAAGGACGAGATTACCGCGCTGCAGGTGCTCTACAGCACGCCTTACCGCCAGCGCCTCAAGTTTGAAGACGTGAAGGACCTCGCGGAGCGGTTGAACGCGCCTCCGCACCTATGGACCGAATCTCAGCTCTGGCAGGCTTACGCGGCGTTGGAGAAAGACAAAGTCAAAGGTGCGAGCGGCCGGCGCATCCTCACCGATCTCGTCTCCCTCGTGCGCTTTGCCATCGCTCAGGAAAATGAACTCGTCCCCTTCCCCGAGCGCGTCAGCGCCAACTTCAAAGCCTGGCTCGCCCGGCAAGAGGCGAGCGGCAAGGGCTTCACGGAAGAACAACGCCGCTGGCTCGTAATGATTCGCGATCACATCGCAGCGAATCTTGGAATTGAGCCCGATGACTTCGAGTTGGCGCCGTTTGCAAAGGAGGGCGGCCTTGGAAAAGTACATCAGCTGTTCGGTGCAGAACTTCCGAAGGTGCTTGAGGCATTGAACAAGGAATTGGCAGCGTGAGCTCTATGAGCAATTTTCCCGACAAGTGGGACGTTAAGTCCCTCGGTGAAGCGTGCAAAACCATCAAAGGTAAGAAGCCGAAGAATACTGGACCAGCATCCAGCGAACGAACTGTTCCCTACATCAACATTAAGGCGTTCGAGTCAGGTCGCCCGCAAGAATTCGCTGCCCCGGGAGACTATCCGATATGCGAACGTGATGACGTCCTAATTGTCTGGGATGGTGCCCGCGCTGGGCTTTCAGGCCGTGCTGTGCCGGGCTATGTTGGTTCGACTCTTGCCAAGGTTTATTCCGATGCGGCAGACAATCGATATCTGTTTTATTTCCTGCAATCACAATACGGCCGTATTAACAGCCGAACCAAGGGTGTAGGGATTCCACATGTGGATCCAACGATTTTTAATAATATTCCATTCCCGATAGCCCCTCTCGCCCAGCAAAGACATATCGTCGCGGAAATCGAAAAACAATTCTCCCGCCTCGACGAAGCCGTTGCCAACATCAAGCGCGTCGACGCCAACCTCAAGCGCTACAAAGCTGCCGTCCTCAAAGCCGCGCTCGAAGGCCGATTAGTCGAAACCGAAACCGACCTCGCTCGCCGCGAAGGCCGCAGCTATGAAACCGGCGCCCAACTCCTCGTCCGCATCTTGGAAGCGCGCGCGAGTCAATCACAGGCCAATGCGAGGCACAAGAAACCTGTTCAAGTTGATATCAGCAATCCGAAAACGTTGCCTGAAGGGTGGGTATGGACCTCAGTCGATTGCGTTGGCGATGTCTTGCTGGGCCGGCAACGTGCTCCACAGTACCTGACGGGGCGGTATTCCCGCCCATATCTTCGCGTAGCGAATGTTAAGGATAGCTGGATAGATTTCTCGGATTTGGAGGAAATGGATTTTGACGAAAAACACTTTCCAAAATATCGCCTTGAGTCGGGTGACATACTCATAAGTGAAGGACAAAGCCCAGAACTCCTTGGGCAGAGTGCAATATTCAAAGGATTTCCTAAACCATTGTGCTTTCAAAAGACGCTCCATCGGTTTCGTCCAATTCCCGGCTCCGTGTCGCCGGATTTCGCACAGATTGTGTTTCGTTCACATGTGCAAACCGGGGTCTTTCGCAAACTTGGGTCTATTACGACAAACATCGCCCATCTCACTTTGGAAAAATTCAGGGCCGCACCTTTTCCCCTACCACCGCTTGCTGAACAACACCGAATTGTGATGGAGGTAGAGCGCGTTCTTGCCGTACAGAAAGATCTTGCTACTGAAGTCCACGCACACTTGAAACGCACAAACCGCATCCGTCAATGCCTGCTCCAGCGGGCCTTCTCACTCACACCGTCTTCCGGTCTCCGTCTGAGAGGCGACAACAAGTAGCCACGTGAGCAAAACCACTCAAAAGCGCGAAGCTGGCCTGCTTGATGGCACGCCAGAGAAGCGCATGTATTGGTCGATTATTGGTGACTACGATATTAAGACAGGCACTTGCGAGTTAATCGACAACGCTATTGATCTATGGATGGAAGCGAAAGCGCAGCACAAGATCTTGATCGAAGTTGATTTGGATCCCGAACGTCAACTCATAACGATCAAGGATACTGCCGGAGGCGTAAAGGAAGAGGATTTGCGTTTACTGGTTGCGCCTGGCGCAAGCAGCAACAGTCCTGACGCGGAGACCATTGGCATTTTTGGCGTTGGCAGCAAGAGGGCAGTTGTTGCTCTCGCTGAATCGGTCACGATCAAGACGCGGCACGCGGGTGCTAAGAGCTATCAGATCGACATTGACAGTGATTGGCTGCAGTCGCCAGATTGGCGCATCCCTCATTTTGAAATTCCGGATATTGAGGAGGGAGTTACTACTATTGATCTGTCCGCACTTCGAAAGTCGTTCGATGAGAATGACGTAAAGAATCTCGTTGCGCATCTTGGCGAAACCTATGCGTGGTTTCTGAGAAATGCAAAATGCAGGATCAAAGTAAATGGTGGCTTAGTTAAAGCGCTCGAGTTCGATAGCTGGGCGTTCCCAAGAGGGTTTGAACCGCGCAAGGCATCCTTCGCAGTAGACCTCAAGGGACACGAGAAAGTAAATATCGAAATAACCGCTGGATTGATTCACGATCGTGATCCCACTGGCGAGAACTACGGCGTTTACTTCTACTGCAATCGCCGGTTGATAGTGAAGGAAGTCAAGATCAGAGAAGTCGGATACTTCGTGACATCTGAGGCAGGCGTTCCCCATCCCGACGCATCACTTTGTCGTGCAATAGTAAAAATAGAAGGTAGCGCAAAGCTGATGCCCTGGAATAGCAGTAAGTCTGACATCAATTTCGGCCATCCGATCTTTCAAGCAATTCGTCCGACCTTAATTCAACTGGTGAGCCATTTCAGCTCCTTGTCTCGGCGCCTAAAGAATGACTGGGAGAAGAAAGTATTCAAGTTCGACAAAGGCGACACACAACTAGTTGATCCAGTGGATGCGCAACAGGGGAAAAGACTAGTCCTCCCTCCATTGCCAAAAGTGAACAAGCCACATTTCGAAGTGCTAAGGGCCAAGAACAAAACGCAAATTCGCGATCAGCCATGGACCCTAGGTTTAGTTGAGGCAATGGCGGCAGTTGACATCATTTCTCGGCAGAAACTTGAAACAAAGAACCGAATTGCACTAGTTTTGCTAGATAGCAACTTTGAAATAGCTCTCAAGGAATTCGTCGTTCATAAAACGGACTTGTTTCCTCCGTCGCAGTTCAATATCCAGCAACTTTTTGAGAAACGACATAGGGTAATTGATGCCGTATCGAGGAAGACACAGATAGATAAAAAACTGCTCGACAAGGCGAAGCACTACTATGGGCTAAGAAATAAGCTAATCCATGAACGCGCCACAGTGAGTATCACGGACTCGGATGTAGAGATCTATCGCGAAGCCATTGAGGAAATCCTCGCGATCTTGTTCGGTTTGCAGTTCTAACTAGCGAATGTCTACCGACTCCGCTCAAGTTGTTCAGAAACTCTGGAACTATTGCAACGTCCTGCTCGACGACGGGATGAGCTATGGCGATTACGTCGAGCAGTTGACGTACCTGCTGTTCCTCAAGATGGCCGACGAGCATGCGCGGGCGCCGTACAACCAGAAGAGTCCGATTCCGGCCGCATACGACTGGCCAAGTCTGCTCAAGCGCGACGGTGATGAGCTGTTCGATCACTATCGCCACACGCTGGAGAAGCTCGGGGCGGCGAAGGGGCTGCTCGGGATGATTTTCGGCAAGTCGCAGAACAAGTTTCAGGATCCGGCGAAGTTGCGGCGCCTGATCGTCGATCTGATCGACAAGGAGAACTGGTCGGCGATGGGTGCGGACGTGAAGGGCGACGCATACGAGGGGTTGCTGGAGAAGAACGCGCAGGACACGAAGTCGGGCGCGGGGCAGTACTTCACGCCGCGGCCGCTGATCCAGGCGATCGTGGAGGCGGTGGCGCCGCAGCCGAAGGAGACGATCTGCGACCCGGCCTGTGGGACGGGTGGGTTTCTGCTCGCCGCGCACGACTACATCGTCGGGAAGAATCCCAATCTCACCAAGGACCAGAAACGCCGGTTGAACGAAGATGCCTTGAAGGGCGTGGAGCTGGTACAAGGCGTCGCGCGCCTGTGTGCAATGAATCTGATGCTGCACGGTATCGGCGGGCTGGAGGGCGAGCCGATCGAAGTCAACGACTCGCTCAAGGCCGATCCGGGCGAGCGCTTCGACATCGTGCTGACCAATCCGCCCTTCGGCAAGAAATCGAGCTTCACCGTGGTCGGCGAGAACGGCGAGGCATCGAAGGAGAAGGAGACCTACGAGCGCGACGACTTCTGGGCCACCACCTCGAACAAGCAGCTTAACTTCGTGCAACACATCAAGACGCTGGGCAAGGTGAACGGTCGCGCGGCGGTGGTGGTGCCGGACAACGTCCTCTTCGAGGGCGGGGCGGGCGAGACGATCCGCAGGAAATTGCTCGCCGATTGCGACGTGCACACGCTGCTGCGCCTTCCTACGGGCCTGTTCTACGCGCAAGGCGTGAAGGCGAACGTGCTCTTCTTCGATAAGAAGCCCGCCTCCGAGACGCCGTGGACGAAGAAGCTCTGGATCTACGATCTACGCACCAACAAGCACTTCACGCTGAAGACCAACTTCCTCAAGCGCGCAGACCTGGACGAGTTCGTCGCCTGCTACAACCCGAAGAACCGCCACGAGCGCAAGCCTACGTGGTCAGAAAAGAACCCAGATGGCCGCTGGCGCGCCTACGGCTACGATGAGCTCGTAACGCGCGACAAGGCGAGTCTCGACATCTTCTGGCTCAAGGACGAGTCGCTGGAGGATTCCGAGAATCTGCCGGCTCCCGAGGTGATCGCGCAGGAGATGATCGAGGATCTGGAGGCGGCGCTGGAGCAGCTAAGGGCGATTGCGGCGGATCTTGATAGAGGCGAGGACAGAAACACGAAGGAGTCGAAGACCTCCTGACGCGCATGTCATCCAGGCGAGCCACCCTTCGTTAAGGGCTGATGGACTCGCGAGTAGAACGAGTATTGATTCTCTGCAAGACCTATCCTTCACCCAGCGCAAGGTACGTCGAGACGTCATGCGTCGCAGGAATTTCGGAGGCCGGCGAGTTGATGCGCCTCTACCCGGTCCCGTTCCGGCTCATTCAGGACGAACGACAGTTCAGAAAGTGGCAGTGGATAAGCGCTCGACTCTTCAAATCCAATACTGATAATCGTCCCGAGAGCTACAAGGTTTTCGTCGACACGATCTCTTGCGACCCGGACATTCTTTCCACCAAAGACAATTGGAAGGAGCGCAGAAAATGGATCGAGAAACTGCCGATCTTCGACAGCTTCGAGGCGATCGAGGCGAAGCGTTTGAAATCAGGTCAGAGCCTCGCATTGCTTCGTCCCAAGCGAATCCTGGGGCTCGAGATCGAAGAATCCGACAAGCCGGACTGGACCGAGGAGGAGAAGCAGAAGCTGCTTCAGCTGCAGGCCCAGGTGGAGCTGTTCAAGGAGGATGAGGAGGCGAAGCAGCTACGTCTCTTGAAGAAGATCCCGCACGACTTCTATTACCGCTACGAAGCGGAAGGATCAGGCGGTGTGATCGAGCACCGCCACAAGCTGGTCGACTGGGAAGTCGGTGCTCTCTATTGGAACTGCAGGAGGTCGTATGGCGCGGATTGGGAATCGAAATTCCGACAGAAGCTCGAGTCCGAGTTAGCCGAGAAAGACCTGATCCTGATGTTGGGCAACATGCACCGCTTTCAACACCAGTGGCTTGCTGTCAGCCTGATCTACCCGCCTAGGCAGCGGCCTGAAGGGGAGCGTCAGCGACCTCTGTTTCCCGGGTGAGATGAACCAACTCCGGCGCGCCGAAAGCGACGGCCGCTCGCGCGACCAGACTCCGGTGGCACCGATTGTAGTCGGCCTCGAAACAGAGCAAGCATGCCGTCTTTCTCCTTGCCGCGAGAGCCAGCTCTCTCACGGCGTCCGCCTGAGTCTTGAGATATCGGCAGAAGCTCCTCTCGTAGATAGCCCAGTCCCCGTCCAGCTTGAGGCGTTGCCGAATCGCTTTGGGGCAGCCCAGCTCGGTCATGGAAACGTATTCGATCCCGTGCGCGACCAACGCCGCTGACAACGCGCTCTTCGAGAATCCCTTCTTTCGCGATAGCGGATACTCGCGAACATCGACAACTTGGCGAATACCGACCTCCTGCAATCGGTCAATGAAGGTATCCAGGTTCAAACCCTCATATCCGAAGGTATAGAGCTTCATTTCAAGACATCTGGCGAATCAAAGTGAGTGCATGTTAGCAGCACGCGCTCAAGGACGGTTATGATCGCGATCATTGACGCAATGAACGTATGACCACCCCATCCCCTTCCTCCGAAACCACCGTCCGCCATCCCCGCGAAGGCCTGATCACGCTCGCGCACGTGATTTACGCGCTGCACGCGTTCAGCGCGCTCACCGGCCTGGCGAGCTCGGTGCTGGTGGTCACGACTTTCGTGACCGGCTGGCCGTCGATCATCGCGGTGGTTCTGAATTACGCGAAGCGCTCGGAGGTGCGCGGGACGTGGCTCGATTCGCATTTCGGCTGGCAGATCCGCACGTTCTGGTTCGCGGTGTTGTGGCTGGTGGTGGGCGGGATGGTGTTCGTCACGTTCATCGGCTTCCCGGTCGCGGTGGTGATCTGGATTCTGACGGGTCTGTGGGTGCTGTACCGCATCGCGCGCGGCTGGATGACGCTTTCGGCGGAGAAGCCGATGCCGCCGTCGGAACCCATCGCCTAGGCCTCCCGAGCCGCGGCGCTTTTCGGGCGGCTTCGGGCGCAGCGGTCCCAGGCTCCTCTGCGCCGTTCGGGGGTCGCGCCGTTCACGCAACGGAAACACTTCTGCAGCATCGTAGCGTCGGGCAAGAGGGCTTGCCCGTGATGTCCGCACGGCGTTGGATTTTCAAGTGAGGCCGACATGGAGCAGAACGTTTCCGATTTGGAAGGGCTCGTCGCGGAGTTTCGCGAGATGCTGCCCGCGCAGTGCGAGACGGCGCAGGCGATCGACCGGCAGGATCCGTTCGAGCAGATCGCGTACAAGGCGATCGACGACGGCTATATCGAGTTCGCGTACGAGTTCAGCAGGTTCATGGAGATTTGCCTGCGGCGGAGCACCTGAGTCCGCGCTAGCCGGCGCTGAATCGTCCCCCGCGGCGGGCGTAGGCCCCGGCGCTCTTCGTCATTCCGAGGGCCTTTGGGCCCGGGGAATCTCCTTGCGCGCGGCGCCTGAATCCGGCCGCAGCAGCTCCAAACTCTGGAAGCGCAGGAACAATTCGCGGCAGGCCCAGGCGTCGGTGGCGGCGTAGGCGATCTGCGCGGCGGAGAGTTGCGGCGCGGCCCAGTTGGAAGTCTTGATGCCTTTGGGGATCCGCAATCCCAGGAGGATTCCGGCGAGGTTGCGCACGCCGGTCTGGCCGAAGCCGCCAGCGCGCGCGACGAGCCCCAGGTCGAGCATGTTCTTCTCCGCGAAGGCGAACACCTGCTTCAGCGCGCGCAGGTCGTCCTTGAGCGACACACCGGCCTTGATGGTGCGGGGATCGGAGAGGAGCCCGGCGAGCACCGGGTGAACCTCGGTGCGGCGCAGCTGGAAGAGGTATACCGCGCGCGCGGTCGCGACCTGGACGAGCGCGGGCAGATGGCTCTCGCCTTTTCTGAACGCGGGCCGAGTCTCGGTATCGAGCCCGACGATGCTTTCCTGCCGGAGGTCCGAGCGCGCCTCTTCCAGGTTTTCCGGCGTCGCCACCAGGCGCACCTTCCCCTCGTAGCGGCGAATGGGCAGCTTCGCCATGTCCTCGCGGGAGATGGCGCGGGCGATTTCGCTTTGCAGTTCGGCGGGGGGTAAGGGGTCCATGGAGCGGGCAGGGTAGCGCGCCCTGGGGCATCTTGCAGGAGAGGCAGAGAGGACGTCTGACGAGGTAGCCGCCGCGCGCCTTTTTGCCGGATTACTGCATTTCTGCTAATCTGCGGCGATGAAAGCCACTCTCACCGTCACCAGCCGCGGCGTCGTGACGCTGCCGGCGAAACTCCGCGCCGCGCTCGGCCTCAAGCCCGACGATCATCTCATCGCCGAGACGACGCCCGAGGGCCTTCTTCTGCGTCCCGCGGTGACGCTCCCGGTCGAGGTCTACAGCGACAAGCGGATCGCCGAGTTCGACGAAGCCGAGGCCGATTTGCAGAAAGTCCTGACCCGAAGAAAGAAAACCGCGCGCTGATTGCCGGCCGATGCGGATTTTCCTCGACGCGAACGTCCTTTTTTCGGCTACCAAATCCGATGGGGCCGTGAGGCGGCTGCTGGACCTGCTCATCGAGGCCGGGCACGAATGCTGGGCGGACGGATTTGTCGCGGAGGAAGCGCGTCGCAATCTCGCCGCGAAATTCCCCGACGGCCTGCCTGTCCTCGAGACGCTCCTCGCGCGCCTGCGCACCGGGCCGATTCACGCGCCCGATCCTGCGCTCGAAGACGCGTTGCCGCTTCCGGAAAAGGACCGGCCGGTACTCGCCGCCGCGATCCGCCATGGCTGCGAAGCCCTGGTCACCGGCGATCGCACGCATTTCGGCCGCCTCTACGGAAAAGCGATTCACGGCGTGACGATCCATTCTCCGCGCTCGATCGCCGAAACACTTCTCGCCGATGCGCTTCCGGCCCCGAAGAGGCTGCGGCAGCCGCGGAAGCGATACGCACTGAGCGCGCAGCCGGCCAGACTGCGCGTCCCCGGGAAAAAGATCGCCGCGGTGTGAAGCCCTGCACCAGGGACGCGGCGAACTTCACGACGTGACATAAGGAAATTCCCATGCCCCGCACTATCCTCCCCGAATCGCAAATCCATCCTGCCGTACGCGAAAAGATCGCAAGCTACCGGACCGACATCCTGAAGGAGGTCCAGGCGGCCGTGGCGGCGAACGACATCGTCGTCGTGGGCATGCGCATGAATCCGTTTCCGAAGAAGGCGAGGAAGGCGCTCGCCGCCGCCGGGCTCGCGCACAAGTACCTCGAGTACGGCAGCTACCTCGGCGAATACCGCCGCCGCCTCGTCCTCAAGATGTGGACCGGCTGGCCCACCTTTCCCATGGTGTTCGTGAAGGGCGTTCTGATCGGAGGCGCGGAGGATCTCGCGCGCCTGATCGCGAGCGGAGAGCTGGGGAGGAAGCGATAGTGAAAGTGGTGATACCACCCCGGCGCTTCGCGCCACCCCTCCTCAAGAGAGGAGGGGATAACTACAGGAATTAGCGCCGGCATGTCTGCCACGCCCGAGCTGATCGCCGCCTACCAAAAGGCGCTCTACGTCGTCTTCGGCAGACCTGAGCTCGTGATCCGCATCGGCGAGCCGAATCCGGACCTGGACGAGCTGCTCGAAGCCGAGGGCGCGGCGACCGCGGCGTACATCACCGCCGCCAACCCGCACGGCGAGGCGACAAGCGCGTGGAAGAACGAGATCGCCAACGCCGCGCTGGTCCAGACGCAAACGGAAGCGGGATACTCCTGCTTCGAGGGCGAGGGACGCGATCCGCAAGGACGCTGGAAGCCCGAGCGCAGCGCTCTGGTGGTCGGGATCCCGCGAGCGGATGCCGAAGGCGTCGGGCGGGCGTTCGGGCAGAACGCGATCGTGTTCGTCGAGCGGGGCCGCGCTCCCGAGCTGGTGGTGCTGGGAGACTGAAGCGTGCGCCTTGTCCTCGACACCAACGTGTGGCTCGACTGGCTGGTCTTCGACGATCCCTCGATCGCACCGATCAGGGCCGCGGTCGAAGCGAAGCGCGCGGAGGTCTTCATCGATGCGGCCTGCGAGGCCGAGCTCGAGCGGGCGCTCGGATATGACCTGGGAAAGAAGCGCACGCTCGACGCCGCGGGCCGGGGCGCCTGCCTCGCCGAGTGCCGGCGCGTGGCGCGCCGCATCGACTCAGCCGCGCCGGAGGCGGAGCGCGCACAGCTGCCCGCGTGCCGCGACCCCGACGATCAGAAGTTCCTGGAAGCCGCGCTCGCCGCGCGCGCGGAGTTTCTCGTCACCAAGGACCGCGCGCTGCTGGATCTCGCGCAGCGCGCGCTGCCCTTTCGCATCCTGACGCCCGGAGGATTTTCCGGCGCCGGGTGACGGCGTTTCAGGAAACCGCGAGCAGCTCCACTTCGAAGGTGAGCGTGGCGTTCGGCGGGATGGTGTCGCCGGCGCCGTCTTCGCCGTAGGCGAGCTGCGGCGGGACGGTGAGCTTGCGCGTGCCGCCGACTTTCATGCCGCGCAGCCCCTCTTCCCAGCCGGCCATGACCTCTTTCTTGCCCAGTGTGAACTGAAACGGGTCCTGCTTTTCCTTGCTCGAATCGAATTGGGTTCCGTCGGCGAGCCAGCCGGCGTAGTGCACGATGACGTCCCGGCCGGACGCGGCGGTCGCGCCCTCGCCGATGACGGTGTCTTCGATGGTCAGGCCGCTTGCAGTAGTGATCGTGGACATGGGACTCCTCGTGGTTGAGACTGGAGCGAAGCGGAAAAACGCTTTCCGCCAAAGGACCGGCCGTGCAGGGGTTGAGGCGGTAGTGCAGCGCAGCGGGAGCGTGAATGTACGCGAAAGAGCCGGGATTGGCCACAAGTATCTGCGGTGATCGCGAGGACCTCCCGGGCAACGCTGCAGCGCTGCCATACGCCGTTTGGAGCAGTCGGCTCCTTCACACTGTCGAAACATCCTTGCAGCATTCTCTCCTCGCACGAGGATTGCTCGTGATGTCCGCGGAAGGGAGGCCGACATGGGACAGAGCGTTTCGGATCTGGAAGAACTGATCTCCGAGTTTCGCGTGATGCTGCCCGCGCAGAGCAGGACTGCGCAGGCGATCGACCAGCACGATCCGTTCGATGAGATCGCGCACAAGGCGATCGACGAGGGCTATCTCCAGTTCGCCGATCAGTTCAGCAAGTTCATGGAGATTTGTCTGCGGCGGGGCACGTGAGTCCGCTCGCGCCGGCAAACAGTTTGGTGGACACGCGGGCCGCGCGGGGGGGTTCCACTCCCATCGAATCCGGCGACCTCTTTGCCGGGAAGCCCGTCCTGAAGCGTAGCCCGGGGGCGAAACGCAGGCTCGCGCCCGAGCTGACCGCGGCCCGCGTGCTCTGCCACCAGCTCAGGCGCAAACGGGCGCTTCCGGAGAAGAAGCGGATCGTGCACCTGATCTGCCTGAATCTCCTCGCGGTACTGAATCGCCCCCCGCAGCTGGCGTAGTTTCAGCGTCCGCAGGGAGATCCCTCGCGGGTTCACCCCGAGCGAAGTCGAAGCGCTTGGGATGATAATCTTGCGCGTCGAGAACCCACGAAAGGAACGAACGATGGCCAAAGCCTATTGGATTGTCTGCTACCACTCGATCAAGAACCAGGACGCGTTTCAGGCCTACGCAAAGCTTGCGGCGCCGACGATCCAGGCCGCGGGCGGCAAGTATCTCGTGCGCGGCAATCCGGCGAAGGTATACGAATCCGGGATGAATCAGCGCGTGGTCGTGATCGAGTTCGCCAGCGTGCAGCAGGCGCTCGCCTGTCACGACGGCGCCGGCTACCAGGAGTCGCTGAAGGTCCTCGGCGACGCGGTCAAGCGCGACATGCGGATCGTCGAGGGCGTCGGCTGAGACCACCCCGGCGCTTCGCGCCACCCCTCCTCAAGAGAGGAGGGGAAAACCGCCCCGGCGCTTCGCGCCACCCCTCCTCAAGAGAGGAGGGGAAATTCGCAGCAGCACCACCCCGCCGCCTTCGGCGGCACCCCTCCTCAAGAGAGGAGGGGAAAAATCACGGAACGCGCAGCGATTCGTGCGACAGGTATTTCTGCCTGTAGGTCTCGAAGTCGACGCGATCGGCCGCCTCGATCTCCTTTTGTTTCCTGATCGATTCCTCGGCGAGGCGCGCGAAGCGCGCTTCGACTTCGGCGGGCAGCGGCTCGCTTCGCAGCGTC
>Ga0210382_10000424_pt1 | contig 15087 bp, 10 predicted proteins | sample PLMedo_FD_155452 | JGI IMG/M metagenome (GOLD analysis project Ga0210382, IMG submission 155452) | Groundwater sediment microbial communities from an aquifer in East River, Colorado, USA - PLM0_60_coex redo | ecosystem: Environmental > Terrestrial > Soil > Riparian zone | place: USA: East... | reverse complement strand
ACCTCGAAGCCACCCGCCTCCGCCAGGCGCATCACCTTCACGAACGAGACGACCGCCGAGGAGTCCACACCCGTCACGCGCCGGAGATCGATCACCAGGAAGCGTGGCGGGGCTTCTTCGATCCGATGCCGTATCCGCTCCAACAGGCGGTTCGTCGATCCGAAGAAGACGAACCCGCTCGCCCGCAGGATCTGAACGCGGTCCGACAGCCCACGCAGCTCGGCGCGCTCGTCGGCCGGCCGATCGACGTTCGAGCGATAGGTCTCGCCGAAGGCGACCTCGCGGACCAGCTCGATCCGGCCGTAGCTGATCGCGAACAGCATGACCGCAAGCACCAGGCCGATCACCACCCCGGTCAGGAACCCCCAGACGATGATCCCCGCCAAGATCACGACCACCACGGCGTACTCGAGAGGCGGGAGCAACCGCCGCTTGTCCCAGACCCACTCGACCATGAAGGAGAGCCCGAGGAACACCAGGACGCCCCCGACGATCATCTTGGGGATCAGCCCCACGACCGAGCCGCCGAACACGACGGCGGCCAGAGGGACGAGCGCCGCGATCAAGCCCGCGGCCCTCGCGTCGACGCGCATGCGCTCCGCGAGCGCCGTGAGGGAAAGCGCGTGATAGCCGGGGATCCCCCCGAGCGCCCCGGACACGACGTTCAGGACCCCGGCGTCGCGAAGCTCCTGGTTGTGGTCGAGGTCCCGGTCCAAGACGAGCTCGGAGCCGCTGATATTGAACAAGGCCGCCATCGTGGCCACGAACACCGCGGTCACGATGCCGACCCACGACCCGAGCACGGAGAACCAGTCGGCGCCGGCGATCGCCTTGAGGGTCCACGGCTGCCACGGCTGAGGCGTGTCGGACGGTCCGAACAGCAGCCACCCCCCCTGACGGACCTCCTCGATCGAGGAGCCGGTCGCGACCATCCCCGCCACGAACACCACGAACCCGATGGCGATCACCGCCGGGATCACGAGCGGACGCTTCACGACCCGGACCGAGATGAGCAGGATCACGCCGAACGCGAGGGCCGGGACCCAGTGAACGACCTGGTACTCGCGGACCATCGCGAGGACCGTGCGCAGGTGCAGGAGCGTCCCCGTGGCGGCGTTGATCCCACTCTTGAAGAGCAGCCACCCCGTGCCGGCGAGGAACCCTCCGACCACCGGATACGGGACGAAGCGGATCAGCCGACCCAGCCGGTACCTCCCGATCACCAGGAACACGACCCCGCACAGGAGCGTCACCACGATCGTCGCGGCGATGACGGTCAGGAAGATGTCGGGATGCTCGTAGTTCTTCAAACCGGATATCCGCGCGTTGTACGCGAGGTCGGCCGCCTTCTTGGCCGCGACGGACGCGACGAGCGCGAGGACGGCCGCCGGGGCGTCTTGCACGCTTCCCACCACGCCCCGGGAACCGGCCCGCCACGCGAGGAACCCGAGGATCAGAGCGGCCGCTCCGAGGTAGAGTCCGATGCCGTCCGGAAGGCGGGCCGCGAGCAAACCGCCGAAGACGAGGGCGGCGAAGGCGATCGCGAGCATCGACTCGACCGCGCCGATGATCAGCCCGGTGGCGACCGAGACGAGCCAGGTCGTCGCCCGTCGCTCTCCGACCATCCGTGTCTCCCTCTTCCCCTCAGTCCAGAAGCACGTCGAACGTTCGCATCGTGTCGGTCAGTCGCTCCGCGAGCGTCGTCGCGAGCCACCGGTGGAGCGTCGCGGCGAGCTCCGGCTCTTGGGCCTCGAGTCGCTCGATCGCCTCGCGGCCGATGCGCAGGACCACGCTGGGGGCCTCGGCCACCACATCGGCCGTGCGAGCGCCCCCCGTGTAGAGCGCGATCTCACCGACCACGACCCCCGGACGGAGCGTCCGGAGCCGGATCCTGCTGCCATCGGCCGTCACGGCCTCGACGCCGAGGCGCCCGGACTCCAGCACGTAGATGTCGCCCGGCGGCTCGTCTCGGTGGAGCAGCACCGTCCCCTCGGGCACCGAGACGCGCTCGAGATCGGCGGCGAGTCCCGGTGGCAGACCGTCGAGACGACCACTCGCGGCCGGGTGATCCGCGATGGCTTCCGTCAGATCGGGAGCGCTGAGCAGCGCGTCCTCACACCGCTGCAACCCTCGGTCCAGGTCGGGCTCGAAGGAGACGAGCCCCTCGACCTCGACCACACCTCCCCGTGCGAGCTGCGCGCGGACGGGATCGGAAGCCGCCGTGAAGACGACCTCCGATCCGGCGGCCTCTCCCAGGCTCAGCGCCTTCACGAAAGAAACGACCGCCGAGGAGTCCACACCTGTCACGCGCCGGAGATCGACCACCAGGAACCGCGGCGGCGTGGCCCCTTCCACCCGCCCTCGGATCCGCTCCAGCAAGTGGTTGGCCGATCCGAAGAAGACGAACCCGCTCACCCGCAGGATCTGGACGCGGTCCGAGAGCCCGCGGAGCTCGTCGCGTTCCGTCGCGGGCCGATCGACGTTGCTCCGATACGTCTCGCCGAAGGCGACCTCGTGCACCAGCTCGATCCGGCCGTAGCTGACCGCGAACAACACGCCGGCGAGCACGAGGCCGATCACCGCCCCGATCACGAAGCCCCAGACGACGACCGCTGCCAGGATCAGGAGCACGACGGCGTACTCGAGCGGCGGCAGCAACCGCCGTTTGTCCCAGACCCACTCGACGATGGATGCGAGCCCGAGGAACACCAGGACGCCCCCGACGATCATCCGCGGGAGCAAGCCGACGACGTTCGCACCGAACACGACGGCGGCGAGTAGGACGAGCGCCGCGATCAGGCCCACGGCCCGGGCGTTCACGCGCATCCGTGTCGCGAGCGCCGTGAAGGAAAGCGAGTGGTAGCCGGGGATCCCGCCGAGCGCCCCGGAGACAACGTTCAGGAACCCCGCGTCGCGGAGCTCCTGGTTCGTATCGAGGTCCCGGTCCAACACGCGCTCGGCGCCACTGATGTTGAACAGGATCGCGATCGTGGCCGCGAAGACCGCGACAAGGATCCCGGCCCACGATTCCAGCACGGAGAGCCAGTCGGCGCCGGCGATCGCATTGAGGGTCCACGGCTGCCACAGGATCACCGAGTCGAACGACCCGACCAGCCACTTTCCCCCGCGGACCTCCTCGATCGAGGAGCCGGTGGCGAGGACCCCGATCCCGAACGCCACGAGCCCGATCACGATCACGGCCGGGATCACGAGCGGTCGCTTGATCACCCGCACGGCGATCAGCAGGATCACGCCGAACGCGAGGGCCGGGAGCCAGCGCTGCAGTGCGGAGCTCTCCAACAGGTCACTCAGGGGGGTGAAGAGCGGTGACACCCTCGACGCGACGTAGATCCCACCCTTGAGGAGCAGCCATCCCGTGCCGGCGAGGAGCCCTCCGACCACCGGATACGGCACGAACCGGATCAGATCGCCCCGGCGGCGGGACCCGAGCCGCCAGAAGACGACCCCGCACAGGACCGTCGCCACCAGGATCGCGGCGATCGCGCTGAAGAAAACGTCCTGCGGGCTCCCGGCCGCGTGCACGACGGCGCTCGCCGAGACGATCGCCATCATGGCCGCGCCCGTTCCCTGGAGGCTGCCGACGATGCCTCGGGAGCCGGCCCGCCAGGCCATGAACGCGAGCGTCAGCGCCGCCGCCCCGAGGTACAGACCGACGCCGTCGTCCAGGAAGTAGAACTCGAAATAGCCGGCGAAGACGAGGGACGCGAAGGCGACCGCGAAGACGACCTCGACGGCTCCGATCACGATCCCCGCGACGATCGTGCCGGCGGTGACGGCTCGTTGCTCGGGAACGGTTTCCTCGGTCACCCCCATGCCGGAGGACCCTAGCCGGGGTGCCCGGACAGCGCTAATCGCTGACGGATCGGGCTCACGTGTTGTTCGGACCGATGGACTCGCCGACGTAGACCCACAGCGAATCGGCGTCTTCGTCCACGGCAACACCCAACACCTCGGCTCCCACCGGCATCCTCTTCACTTTGAGCGTGGAAGGGTCGAGGCGGTAGACGGACCCGTCGAGATCGCCAACCCACAGCCGATCGAGTCCGAAGGTCAGATCCGTGGGAGAGTCGCCCACTCGCACCGGGCCCTGGACCTGCCCCGACGCCGGGTTGATCAGCGTCACGGCGCCGGCGCGTTGGTCGAGGATCCACAACCCCTCCTCGCTGGCAACGACCTCATCGATCCGTCCATCGATCTGGATGGGTCGGCCGACGAGTTGGAGCGACGCCGCATCGACGCGGACCACCGCGCTCTCGAGGAGATCGACCAACCAGACGATCTCCTTCGATGCCGCGATCAGGTCCACGGGGTGTGCGGTGTCGATCTGATCGCGCGCACCGGTGCTTGCATCAACTCGGATCACCGTGCCATCCGAGAAGCCGGCCCATACGGCGCCGGCAACAGAGATGCTCGAGGGAGCCTTCTGCGACGCCCCCATGTCCAGGAAGGGCTCCACCTCATCGGTCGCGGGATTGACTCGGTAGACGGTGTACTGGCCTCCGAGCACCCAGACGGCGCCGAGTCCCGCCTCGACATCCTCGTGCGCGGCCACGCCGATCGCGATCTGGTCGGACCGCACCTGCTCGTAGATCGGGTCGAGATGCAGCAATCGCGGTGGGTCGAGAACCCAAACACCACCTTCGCCCGCGGCAAGCAGGTGGTTGACGAACCGGGCGAGCGCCACAGCGCGATCGAGGCCGACCGTTGACAAGATCCTGCCGGAGTCGGCATCGATCCGCACCACGGCGTTCTGCAACGGACCTGCCTGTCTCGGCTCCGGTTGCCGGAAGAGCAAGATCGATGCGCCGATGATCACCGCGAGTGCGCCGGCGGCCAGGCCCACGACGAGCGGGCCGCGCCGCCGCCCCGTCGGGAAGATCTCGCGACGCCGCTCGATCGCCTCGTCCGCTTCCAGCGGCGAAGCGAGTCCCTCGCCGTCGACATCCGTGACCTTGAAGAGATGGAAGTCACCCTCGATCCCCTTGAACTGGTGCACACCATGCTCGGCGAACGTGATCCCCGCTCCGAGCACGAGGTCACGGAGCGAGGCGGGCACGAGGACTTCGCCGGGCCCCGCCACGGCCATCACCCGCGCCGCCGCGTTCACGACGAGGCCCCCGGGCTTCCCGCTGATCGTCTCGAGCTCCCCGAAGCTGACGCCCGACCGGATCTCGATCCCGAGCTCTCGAACGGCCTCGGCCGCTGCGACCGCGGCCCTGATCGCATCCGCCGGTCGCTCGAACGAGACGAAGAACCCGTCGCCCGCCGTGTCGATCTCGTGCCCGCCGAAGCGGCCCACCGCGCGCCGCACGATCCGATGGTGCCGCTCGACGAGTTCGCTCCAGCGGGTATTCCCCATCTCCGCCGCGATCGCCGTCGAGCCCACGATGTCGGTGAACAGGACCGCTCCAAGACCGCGTCCTCCGCTGCGGCGCTGCATGTGCGCGAGTGTAGGTTCGCACCCTTCCGGGGTCGAACCGAGGACGTCCGGCGCTCGTCGCTGACGGACTTCGCGAGGACGAACGGGGACACGGTTCCGCTGCCGGTCTCGAGAGCGCTCCCGCCACCACCGTGAGCGAAAGGTAAGACCGGGCCGCAGCCGGCTTCCAGAAGTGCCGCAGGACGATTCCGGGCACTACGCTCCGGAGGACGCTCGTCCTTGCAACGAGGTGTCGATTCCAGCCAACAACGCAAGATCGGGAGGCCAGAGGAGTGAGTGAGCTTCAGGGTATCGCTCGGTTCAGGATCCACGACGGCAAGCTCGACGAGTTCAAGCGCCTGTCGGCTGAAGCCAAGGAGATCGTTGCGACCAAGGACCCAGGAACCCTGCAGTACGAGATCTTCTTCAACGACGACGAGTCCGAGTGCATCGTCCTCGAGCGGTTCAAGGACTCCGAGGCGCTCATCGAACACGCCGCGAACCTCGGCGACCTCAGTGAGGCGATCCTCTCGATCGTTTCCGTGGTTCACGGCGAGCTCCTGGGAGAGCCGAACGCGGAGATCAGGGCGAACTTGGCCGACATGGAGGTCCCTCAACTCTTCACGTCCTACATGTCCATGTAGCGATCCGGTGAGCGGCGGCGGCGATCCGCAGCGGACCGAGTCACGCGGACGGAGGGACGAACTCGAGGCCGAGCTGACGGAGCCGCCCGAGTGAGTCTGCCTCGACCCGATAGTCGACGAACCGACTCTCCTGGACCGGAAGGGGGTGTTCCACATAGTGGAACTCAGTTTCATTATTTGGAACAGCCTTCGGCCACCGCTAGTCGCTGACAGCGCCCACCAGGGTCATGGTGAGCTGACCCCATCCCGATCCCCCGTCGTCTTCATCGCGAAGCAGGAGCTTCACGAGCGCCGATGTGTCGAGGTAGCCGCTTCCGGCAGCAGCAACAAGGACAGAGGTTGGCGCGCCAGTCGGCACAGCGCCAGATTAGGCTTGATGTTGGCGCAGGAAGCTCCCCCGAGCCCAGGAACCTGGCGCATGTCTTCCAGTTGTGCCAGTTTATGCGATAATCTGGCATAAGCTCGCGGTGAGAGGCGGCGCAGGCGATGGGCGGGACATATGAAGACCGGATCTGGGCGCACGACCCAACCATCCCCGCCCCTGCGCGATACCGGCGTGCCTGCGCCTACCAGGTCTTCATCCCTGACCCCATCGAGGGGCTGGAGCTGACTCTCGACGCCGAACTCGCCGGTCTCATCGCGGAAGCGGAAGCAGCGATATCCACCTTGAACGAGACGTCAGGCAGACCGCTGGGCCCGCTGGCTCGACTGCTGCTGAGGACTGAATCGATCGCCTCGTCCCGGGTGGAAGGCATGCAGGCCGACGCGAGGAGCCTCGCGCGCGGCGAGGTCGCCCACGACACCGGTCGTCCCGTCGGGAATGAGATCGCCGAGATCCTGGCGAACATCGACGCGATGCAGTTCGCGATCGATACTGCCACCGCAGCATCCGAGATCACACCAGAGCATCTGCTCGAAACCCATCAGGTGCTCACGACCCGTGCGCTCCCGGATCGGGCCGGGAAGACGCGAGAGTCACAAGGGTGGATCGGTGGCAACCCCTACAACCCGTGCGGGGCTGCCTACGTTCCTCCCCCCGAGGACCGGGTCGACGATCTCCTGGCTGACCTCTGTCGATCCTGTTCGGACGACCGCTTCTCACCGCTGGTGCAAGCAGCGATCGCGCATGCCCAGTTCGAGACGATCCATCCCTTCGACGACGGGAACGGACGCACCGGGCGGGCCCTCGTCCAGGTCCTGTTCAAACGCCGCGGGCTCGCTCCGGCGTTCGTGCCCCCGATCAGCTTGGTCCTCGCCGCCCAGAAGGAGCGGTACGTCAACGGTCTCGTCGCGTATCGAGACGACGACTTCACGGGGTGGCTCGAGATGTTCGCCGTCGCTGCAGCGCGTTCGGCCCGCCTCGCCGAGCGATACCTCGGACGGGTTGCCGACCTCCAAGATTCTTGGCGCAGCCGGCTCCGGGAGAAGGAAGACCTCCGGTCGGATGCTGCGGCTTGGGGGTTGATCGATGTCCTTCCCGGATATCCGATCGTGACGGTCGCCGTCGCGGGTGCGGCCATGGAGGCGAACCAAGCGCGTCGTGCCCGGTCCGCGGTCCAGGTCGCGATCGCTCAGCTAGAGAGCGCAGCCATCTTGCTCCCGATCAGCGCCTCCAAGCGGAACCGCGCCTGGGAAGCGGACGGCCTGCTGGATCTCGTAACCGAGCTCGAACTGGAAGCCGGTCGTTAGCCACCGAAGTCCTGGCGCCCCTCTCAGTCGCTTACGGCTTTCGCGAGGACGAACGGGGACACGGGTCCGCTGCCGGCTTCCAGCAGCGCCGCGCCCACGACCGTGAGCGTCCATCGCGAGTCAACGAGGTCGTCGACAAGCAGCACCGGCTCCCCCGCCGGAGCGCCCGCGACCGCGAAGGCGCCCCAGACGTTGGCGAACTGTTGGTGCGAGTTCTCGAGCTCCTTCTGCGGCTTCGTTTCGCGCGTCTTCACGACGACCGGGCGGAACGGCAGGCCGAGCGCCGCGGCCAGTCGCTCGGCGAACCCCGCCACCTCCGGCCGCGACGACGGCACACTCGTCACCCACGTCGGCGGTGGCTCCGGCCGCCAGCGCTTGCCGACCAGCTCGGCCGCCGCATCGACCAGCGCGTCGCTGAACTCCCCCGCCGCGAGACCCTTCTTGACGAGCCCGCCCCACCCGCCGTCGTTCAACACGCTCAGCGCCCGCCCGGGCTGGAGCCGCAGCTCCTCCGCGATCCGGCCCTTCGGTTCGGCGAGACCGCTGGGCCATTGCAACCGAGGCTCGACCATCAGCTCCGCCCACCGCAGGTGCTCGCGCGCCTTCGCCACCAGCGCCTCATCCAGCGAAACCGCGGGCGAGGATCCAGTGCACGCCATGCACCGCCCGCACGGCTCGGCGCCGGGATCGTCGAGCTGCTGCAGGAGGAACTCCATCAGGCACTTCCCGGTGCGGCCGTAGGTCTCCATCGCGGCCTGCTCCGCCCGCCGGACCTCCGTGACGCGCTGCAGGCGCTCCTCGTCGTAGCTCCACGGCTCGGACGTCCGCCGCCACTTGCTGCCGGCGCGTTCGATCGCGCCCTCGACCTCGAGGATCTTCAGCATGTTCCGCAGGCGCATCTGGCCGACGTTCACCGTCCGGAGGATCTCGCTCTCCGCAACCGAGCCACCCGACTCCTCCAAGAGCGCGACCGCCTCCTCGGCCTTCACCCGCGACGGGAACGCCGAGCCGATGAAGTAGTCCTGGATGTCGCGGTCCTCGGTCCCGCGCAAGAGGACGACCGGCGCCTGCGGCAGCGCTCGCCCGGCGCGACCGACCTGCTGGTAGTAGGCGATCGCCGACCCGGGCGCCTGGTAGTGGATCACGAAGCCGAGGTCCGGCTTGTCGAAGCCCATCCCGAGGGCCGAGGTGGCCACGAGCGCCTTCACGTCGTTGCCGATCAGGGCGTCCTCGAGCTCCAGCCGGCGTTCGGACTCCGTCTCGCCGCTGTAGGCGTGCGCGTCGATGCCCTGCGTGCGCAGGAACGAGGCGACCCGCGTGGTGTCGGCGACCGTGAGCACGTAGATCACGCCGGAGCCCTCGAGGCCGGGCACGACCTGGGCGAGCCACGCCATCCGCTCGGGCTGCGAGCTCGTCTCGAGCATCGAGAGCGCGAGGCTCTCCCGGGCGAGCGGGCCGCGCTGCGTCACGAGCTCGGCGCCGAGCTGCGCCTGGATGTCCTCGATCACGCGGTCGTTCGCGGTCGCCGTGGTGCACAGGACCGGGACGCCTTGGGGCAGCAGCTCGAGGACACGGACGAGCCGCCGGTAGTCGGGCCGGAAGTCGTGGCCCCAGTCTGAGATGCAGTGCGCCTCGTCGATCACGAGCAGGCCCGAGCGTGCGGCGACCGTCGGCAGGACGTCTGAGCGGAACGCCGGGTTGTTGAACCGCTCGGGCGAGACGAGGAGCAGGTCGACCTCGTCGCGCTCGATCGCCGAGGTGATCTCCTCCCAGTCGTCGCGGTTCTCGCTGTTGATCGTGAACGCTCGGACGCCGGCCCGCTCGGCCATCCGGATCTGGTTGCGCATCAGCGCGAGGAGCGGCGAGACGAGGATCGTCGGCCCAGCGCCGGCATCGCGGAGCAGTCGCGTCGCGATGAAGTACACGGCCGACTTGCCCCACCCGGTCCGCTGGACGAGGAGGACCCTTCGCCGCTCGACGACGACGGCGTCGATCGCCTCACGCTGGCCGGGGCGGAAGGTCGCGTCGGGCCCGGCGATGGCATGGAGAAGCTCGAGAGGGCGCTCGGTCACATCGATCACCGTATCGGCCGGCGCCGACACCCCGGCATCCATGAGCAGCCGCTTTGACAGGGCGCTCGGATCGACGGTATGAAGGAAAACGATTTCCACGGCCGCTCGGCCAGGAGGTGCTCGGATCTCTATCCGCGACGTCGCACACCATGCGGATGTCTCCCCTGCCACCGCTTCCCGGGTTCTCTCCGGCTCCGCGCATCCGGTCCGGGACGAGACCCGCCTGCGCGTGCTGGAGGCCGCCGCCGCGCTCGACTTCCACCCCAACATGATCGCCCGGGGCCTGGTCACGGCCCGGACTCATGTGCTCGGCGTCATCGTCCATGACGTATCGGATCCGTACTTCGGGGAGATCGTGCGAGGCCTCGAGGACGCCGCACACATGCGAGACCATCGGGTGTTCGTCTGCAGCTCCGACCGAGATCCCGACCGCGAGCTGGCATACGTGCGCGCCCTCATCGGTCACCGGGTGGACGCGATCGTGTTCGCTGGAGGCGCCATCGAGGACCGCTCGTATCGGACCCAGCTCAAGCGGCTCCTGGAGGGCTTCCGCTCGCTGGGCGGGATCGTCGCGACGCTGGCGCCACACGCGATGCGAACGCCCAGCGTCACGATCGACAACGTGGCGGGAGCGCGTGACATGACGAGGCATCTCCTGGATCTCGGGCACCGTCGGATCGCCTTGGTGGCGGGGCCGGAACACCTCCGAACAAGTCACCTGCGGCTCCGCGGCTACCAAGAGGCGTTGGCGGATGCAGGCGTCACGCCGGATCCCGACCTCGTTGAGCCCGGCGGCTTCACGACGGAGGGTGGTGCGAAGGCCACGGTGGCGTTGCTCGCTCGGACTCCCGATCTCACCGCGATCTTCGCTGCGAACGATGTCATGGCATTCGGCGTTCTTCACGAACTTGCCGACGAGGGCCTTCACATCCCCCATGACGTCTCGGTCGCGGGCTTCGACGACATCAGCATGGCGCGATTCGCCCTCCCGCCACTCACCACGGTGCGCGTTCCGATGGGCGAGCTCGGGCAGCAGGGTGCGCACCTCGTCGTCGACGCGCTCGCCGGTCGCCGCGTCCGATCCCAGAGCCTGCCCACGGAGATCGTCGTCAGAGCGTCGACGCGTCGGATCGGACGCTGAGCGTGAGCCAGACAACCCTCCCAAGGAGACCTCGATGAATGACATCAACCTCGGCGGCCTGATCGCCGCCACCGTGACGCCGATGAGCGAGGACCATTCGATCGACCACGCATCCCTCGGCCGATACATGCGCTGGATCGCGGATCAAGGGGTCGCCGGCGTGGCGATCAACGTGGACACCGGCGAGGGGCCACATCTCTTCCCGGAGGAGCGACTCCGGGTTCTAGAGACGGTGGTCGAGGCGGTGAGCGGGCGGATCACGGTCGTGGCCGGCCTCGCGGCCTCGTTCACGCAGCAGGCCGAGAAGATGGCGAAGGAGACCGCGGCCGTCGGGGTCGACGCGTTCCTCGTGTTCCCGATCTCGGCCTACCAGGGTGCACCGCTCGACCCGGAGATCCCCGCGAGGTACCACCGAGCGATCTTCGAGGCATGCGGCATCCCGTTGATCGCCTTCCAGCTTCAACCTGCCCTCGGCGGGGTCGTGTTCGAACAGGACGCGATCGCGCGGCTGATGGATGTCGACGGTGTCGTCGCGATCAAGGAGGCGTCGTTCGACGCGAAGCGATTCGTCGAGACGGTCGGGCTCCTCCGCGGGCTACCCAAGGCCGTCACGATCCTCAACGGCAACGACAACTTCCTCCTCGAGGCATACATGCTCGGCGCCGAAGGCGCGCTCCTCGGATTCGGCACGCTCGCCGCCGCCGAGCAGGTGGAGATGCTCGACGCCTGGCGAGCCCGCGATCTCGACCGAGCGTTCGAGCTCGGTGCCAGGGTGCAAGCTCTGTGTGATGCGATCTTCGCGTCGCCCGTTCGGAATTACCGGGCGAGGCTGAAACATGCCTTGGTCCGACTCGGGGTAATCGACCATGCGTTCGTACGACCTCCCCTGATGCCGCTCGAGCCCGCCGAGACGGACGCGGTCGACCTCGCATTGAAAGAGGCGGTACTGGTCTGATGTCGGAGATCCGCTTCGGCGTCTTCCTGCCGACGTTCTGCGGCCCAGAGGGACGGTCTGGGTCGGAGGTGGCCGCCTTCGCCAGACGAGCGGAGGAGCTGGGCTTCGACTCGATCTGGGCGACGGATCACCTGCTGCACGGGAGCCTCTTCTACCGCGAGCCATGGTTGGATCCGCTGGTGGCGCTCAGCTACGCGGCCGCCGTCACCTCACGGGTCCGGCTGGGCACCTCGATCCTGGTGATGCCCACCCGGCATCCACTCCTGCTCGCCAAGGAGGTCTCGACCCTCCAAGCCCTGGCCGACGAGCGATTCATCCTGGGCGTCGGCACCGGGTGGGACGAACGGGAGTTCCGAGCGGTCGGCATGAAGAAGTCCGAGCGCGGCCGGCGAACCGACGAGTCGCTCGAGATCGTCCGACGCCTCCTCACCGGAGAACGCGTGGAGTTCGACGGTGAGTTCCATCGTCTCGACGACATCGAGGTCGGCCCCCCGATGCGCACCCCGCTCGAGGTGTGGGTCGCGGGGGGTCGACAGCTCCCCCACCCCACCTCCCCGGAGCCACCGACCCTGGCACCGTCCGTCCTGGCTCGGATCGCGTCGGCCGACGGCTGGATCGCTCGCCCCACCGCCGCCCCCGTCCAGATCAAGGAGGATCACGACGAGATCCTCGCGCACCTGCAGGCGACGGGCATCGGACCCGATGGTTTCACGGTCGCCCACGAGAACTTCCTCCATCTCGTCCCCACCGACGACCGCGAGATCGCCTTGCGCGAGCAGCGCCAGGCATTCAACTCCGTGATGAGCGAAGGACGCCCGTTCGAGTACTTCCAGGAGGTCTACCTGACCGGGACGCGCGAGGAGATCTTCCGGCGTATCGACGAACGCGTGGCGGCGGGGGTGCGCTACTTCATGTTCCACACCCTCGAGCCGTCGACGCGCCAGCTGGACCTGTGGGCCGAACACCTGTTGCCTCGGATCGCGGAAGGGGTCGCATGATCATCGACGGACACAACCACGTGCTGGCCGCAGGGCTGTATCCCGGATACGAGCGATTCATCAAGGAGATGACGCGGGGCTATTTCCAGGGCCTCGGAGATCTCCCGATCGAGCGCGACCCCGTCGACGACGACTGGAAGGGCCTCGAGTACCTCTGGGAGCCGATCGACCCCGACACGCTCCTGGCCGAGCATGCGGGTGTCGATCGGTGCACGATCCTGGCGGTCGCACCGTCCGAGTACACGAGGTACGAGACGCGAGGCACCGCCGACGTGGCCGGGGTCACCGGGATCGAAGGCCCCCCGTCGATCGACAAGGCGAACGACTACATCGCCGCGTTGGTCGCGAAGTATCCCAACCGGTTCATCGGGATGTCTGCCGTCAACCCGCGCTATCGGGGCGTCTCCGCCGCCGTCGCCGAGCTCGAACGTGCGGTCGTCGAGCTGGGACTGACGGGACTGAAGCTGTATCCGATGTACGACCACTGGGCCGTGAACGATCGCGACCTCGCGTTCCCGATCTTCGCCAAGGCGATGGAGCTGGACATCCCCGTGATGATCCATCTGTCGACCACCCCGGTCGCGGACACCGTGCTGCTCTACGGGTGGCCGGTCCTGCTCGACGACGTCGCCCGGACGTTCCCGGACCTGCGCCTGCTGGTGTGCCATGCCGGCTTCCCTTGGACCGACGAGTGCCTGCTGCTGCTGTCCCGACACAAGAACGTGTACCTCGACATCAGCTTCTTCAACAGTGTCCTCACTCGCGAGGACACGTACGGCTACCTGCAACGCGTGAAGCAGGTCGGCGCCTCCTGGAGCCGGGTCTGCTGGGCGACCGACTATCCGGGCTTCGAGTTCCCCGAGACCCTGCTGCCGAAGTTCGCGCTCGTGAACGAGGAAGCGGGCGATCGTCCACACATCCCGGATGAGGACCTCGCCCGGATGCTCGGCGGGAACTACGCGCGCTTCATCGGCATGGACTGGAGCCTCGAGGAGACCCTGCGCCAGATGGGCGAGCGCGAGGACTCGTGGCGTGGGGTCTGGAAGGAGAAAGGGGAGCGCCCGAGTGGCTGACCGACCGCCGCCGATCGCCCTGGACCCTGCGGAGACGGCCCTGCTCGTCGTCGACATGCAGAACGACTTCGTGCGGGCCGGCGCACCCCAGGAGGTCCCTGCGGCACGCGAGACCCTGCCGCGCATCGCCCGGCTGCTCCAAGCATTCCGCGCGTCCTCGGCCCCCGTGATCTACACGAAGTTCATCACGGGACCGGAGGAGACCTTCATGTGGCGGTACTCCCCGGAGTGCGCCCCGCCCCTCCGGTCCTGCTGGCCCGGTGTCACCCGGACCTACGAGGACGCGGACGGGGAGCTGGAGGGCCCGGCGATCGTCGAGGAGCTCTCCCCGCGGGGCGAGGACCCGATCGTCGAGAAGTACGGCTACGACGCGTTCCATCACTCGAACCTGGACGACGTCCTTCACGCCCGGCACGTGAACCAGGTCGTCATCGTGGGCACCGTGACGCAGATCTGCGTGGCGAACACGGCCTACGCCGCGTTCCATCACGGCTACCACACGGTCGTGGTCTCGGACGCCGTCTCGTCCTACGACGAGGAGCTCCATCGGACGACCTTGCGGAATATCGCGTTGAAGTACGGCCGGGTGCTGACGGCCGCGGAAGTACTGACGGAGATCGGCGGCGAGGGTGGCTCGCCGTCGTCCGGAAAGGGGGAAGGATGGAAGGCGAGATCAAGGATCTCCGCGACGAGTTCAGGGGGCGGTTGATCCCGAGGCGAGAATTCATCCGACGCGCGACGCTGTTGGGCTTGAGCCTCCCCGCGGCGACCGCGCTGTTCGCCGCCTGCAGCTCAGAGAAGGAGAAGAACGGAGGTCCCAGCGGTGAGCCGATCAAGATGGGAGCGCTGGTCCCGCTCACCGGATTCGTCGGCATCCTCGGGCCACCGATGAAGAACAACGCGCAGCTCGCCGTCGATGACATCAACGAGGCCGGCGGCGTGATGGGAAGCAAGATCGAGCTGATCTTCGAGGACACGGCATCCGACCCGGATACCGCCGTCGAGCGCGCGCGCAAGCTGATCCAGCAGGACGAGGTCGACGTCATCATCGGCGTCCTGACGAGCGCCGAGCGGT
>Ga0210382_10000423_pt1 | contig 15095 bp, 11 predicted proteins | sample PLMedo_FD_155452 | JGI IMG/M metagenome (GOLD analysis project Ga0210382, IMG submission 155452) | Groundwater sediment microbial communities from an aquifer in East River, Colorado, USA - PLM0_60_coex redo | ecosystem: Environmental > Terrestrial > Soil > Riparian zone | place: USA: East... | reverse complement strand
TACGACGGCCGTTTCGCATCACGCAGCGTCGCTGTGCTACGCGACATCACCAATCGTCGCATCTACCGCGTGAAAACGGGCGACATCATCGGGCGCTTGAAGGTGACGCAGATCAGGCCCCGCGAGGTCGTATTCACCGTGCAGGAATTCGGGTTCGAGCGGCAGGAAACGCTGTCGCTCGCCAAGCAGGAGGGGTCGCCATGAAGGCTCTATGTCGCCTCACGCTCCTGCTCGCCGTCGTTGCTCCCCGGGCCCTTGCGGGGACAACGATAGGCGGGCGGGACGGAGAGGTGCGGGGTGTGAGCGTGGTACCGGCCACGGGCAAGGTCGAGATCGTCATCGACGTGCTGGGGGCCGCGGTCGTCCAGGACTTCACTCTCTCGAATCCCGCGCGCCTCGTCATCGACCTCCAGGGCATGCGACTCACGGGCCCCGTGGCGCTGTACGACGGCCAGAATCGCGGCGGCGTGCGCAACGTGCGGTACGCGCAGTTCAAGCCGGACGTCGTCCGCGTCGTGATCGATCTCGACGCGCTGAAGGACTATCAAGTCGAGCGTGCGGCCGGACAGGTGCGCGTGCGAATCGGTACCGAGCGCACCGCCTTCGCCGCGTGGTCGAGCAACACAGTGGCGATGGCTCCGCCCCCCACTCCCGCACCTCGTCGCGTTGCGGAGCGGGGGTCAGGGGGTGAAGCGGCCGCGCGCGTCACGACGGCGACGCCGAGTCAGCCAATGTCCATCGAGGAGTACCTCGCGGCCCATCGCGCCGAGGCGGCGCAGTCGCAGGCCGCGCGCATTACGGTGCAGTGGGACAACGCGAGCATCGAGGACGTCGTCGCAGGGTTCGCGGCGTTCAGCGGCCGCACGATCATCCTCGGCAAGGGCGTCACGGGCAACGTCACGGCGGAAATCAAGAACCAGCCGTGGGACCTCGCGATGAACGCCGTGCTCGAGTCACAGGGCCTGGCCGTGAAGACGCTGCCCGGCGGGATCCTCAACGTCGTGAGTCAGGCCGAGCTGGCGCGTGCCGATTCGACCGTCCCGATCACGACACGGCTGGTGCGCGTCAACTATGCGAAGGCGACCTCGCTCGTGCCGTCCGTGGCGTCGATTCTCAGCAAGCGCGGCAACGCGGTGGCGGACTCGACCAGCAATTCGTTGGTGATCACAGAAGTCACCTCGCGCATCGACGAGGTCGTGGAGTTTGTAAAGGGACTCGACCAGCGCACGCCGCAGGTCTCGATCCAGGCGAAGATCATCTTCGTCGATCGCCAGGACATCGAGCAGCTCGGCGTCAAATACGATCTCGGCTCCACTACGCAATTCTTCAACAGGTTGGTCCAGCGTCCCGATCCGCGGTCCGCCCAGCCGGTGGATACCGACCTCGACGGAATTCCCGACGCGCTCGTGCCGACGGAGAACTTCCCGTCGAACGAGAACATCGTCTCGCTGGGCGGTAACTCCCTGTCGGCGCTCGGCAACGCGGGCCAGGAAGTGATCAACCCCGCGCTCGACCTGATCTTCTCGACCGCCATCGGCAATTTCGACCTCACGGCGTTCGTGTCTGCGCTGCAGAGCGTGGAGCTCGCCGACATCCAGGCCGAGCCGACGATCACGACGCTGGACAACCGGCAGGCCGAGATCCTCGTCGGCGACCGCGTACCCATCCGGGTCATCGACGTGAGCTCGGTGGGAGGCGCGGCTGGCGGCACGAACGTGCCGCGCGCGACGGTGTCGTTCCAGCAGACCGGTATCAACCTCCGCGTCACGCCGCACGTGACGGGCACGCGCCAGATCCTGATGGAAGTGCACGCCGAGCGCTCGAATGTTCGTCCCGCTTCGGTGGACATCGGATTCACGTTCCAGACGCAGCAGGCGGACAATCAAATCCTGGTCGGCGACGGCGAAACGGCCGTAATTGGCGGACTTACGGTGACCGAGGTCACGGTCACGAAGTCCGGAATCCCGTTCCTTGTAGATCTGCCGATTCTGGGCAAGCTGTTCGGCTTTACGACTCAACAAGAGAATCGGCGTGATCTGCTGATACTGATCACGCCCCACATCATCGACGATTTAGTCGCGCCCAGCGGGCAGTAATCCCGCGGGCCGATAAAAGCGGAGAGGGTTGCCATGCGGCTGGTCAAACGCGGTACCGCACTGTGGAGTATCGGCGCGCTCGCACTCGCCGTGTATGCGTGCGAGACGTCGCGCAGAATTGGCGGCATCCAGCCCGACACGCAGTCGCCTTTCATTACCCTCACGAATACCGCGGGTGACACGCAGGACATCGCGGGCGGGCTGCGCTTCAACATTCAGGCGATCGATAACCTGGGCCTGAAGAGCATCGACCTGACATTCAGCGGTGGCCTGATCGGCCAGCTCGACACGACGTTTCATACGCAGGTCAAGACCTACGCCATCGGCCAGACCCTCACCTTCTCGTCCGGCTCCGGCGCCGGCGGCAGTATTCAGATCATCGGCCGCGCGACGGACGGCGCGGGCAACTTCGCCGAAGACACGATCACGATCTTCCTGTCGAACGTCCAGGCGTTGCGGGTGCGGCTGGTGCTGCCGTCGCCCGGCGCGCTGGCGTCCACCGGCAAGGGTATTCCGATCGACATCATCGCCGTCCAAAACGGCGGCATCGCGAAGATCGGCTTCCTGGTGTCGCCCGCCGCGAGCGTGACCAATCCGACGAGGCCGCCCAACGACTCGCTGATCTTCAGCGCGCCATTGGCGGACTCCGTCGAGTACCAGGATACGCTGGTCGTGGTGCCGTCGAGCGGGACATTCAACGTCATCGGATTCGCCGAGGATTCGGCGGGCCGGCGCGGCTTTACCAGCGTCGTCACGGTGACGATTCAGTCGGTCGCCACCGACAACACGCCGCCGATCGTGGCCCATCGGGTCGCCGCGCGCGTCGAAGTGGATGACACCATACACGTTCGGGCCCAGGATCCGAGCGCCATATCGTGGATCGGGTTCCAGGTCGACACGAACGGTGTGCGGATGAAGTTCGACAGCGTGAACGTTGGCGCCGGCAACCTCAGCGATGTCACGCGCCACTTCTCGCTGGGATTGCAGGGGCTGCAGCCGCTCCCGCGGTACATCTCAGTCAAGGGCTATGCGTGCGATCTCGCGGTGACGCGGAACTGCTCGTTCACCAACAGCACCACCCTGATCCCGAGCGCGCCGATCGGCAGGCCCAGCAAGGGCGTCGGCACGTCGTATCGGCCGCAAATGGCGCCGCAGGGGCTGATCGACACGATCGTCGTCGTCGCCGGCATCACGCGGCCGCTGCCGTTCGGCGGCCGGATCGCCGACGCGATCTTCAACGGTAACGACTCGAGTCTCTATCTCACGAACCCGACGCTCGGGCGCGTCGAGATCTTCCAGGTGGCGAACACGTCGTTCGTCGCCGCCGGCATCCCGACCGCCGGTCCCGTGCCATGGGGCATCGCGCTGTGGCCGCGTGACACGCTGGGCCACTATGGCGACACGATCGTCGTCGCGAATGCGGGCGGCCTCGAGCTGTCCGTCATCGACGTCCGGGCGGCGGTGCGGCGCCTCGCGTGGCGCCAGGACCTGCCCGACTATCTGATCGAGACGTACAGAGTGCTGCTGTCGCCGCTGCGGGAAGAGATCAACCTGTTCGACGTCTCCGACCGGCCGCAGTACGTCGGGACGGTGTGCCGCGTGACCGGCGGCACGCCGAACTGCGCCAACGATTCGATTTACGCGATCTACTCGACGACGCCGACGCAAAGCAGCACCTCGCCGTTTGCCGGCAAGGCTACGCTGCGGATGGAGAAGCTGATCAACACGAACGACACCACGTTCCTGTTCGGCCACTTGTTCTGGGAGCTGGCAGGTGACAGCACGCTCACGAGCATCGGTCGCGACACCTTGCGCATCGAGCTGCGGCGCGGGCGGCCCTACAATCAGCAGAGGGTCATCCTGACCGCCTGCATGGGCGTGACGATCGACCTGGCGCACTTCGGATTGGGCGACTCCACGTACGTGCGCAACTCCGGAAACTTCACCCATGCCATCATCGGCGAGGGCGGCAACATCCAGACCGACTTCGCCCGGGTCGTCGGATATACGACCAAAGCCCGGCTGATCGCGAACAACCCGATGCCGGCGCCGTGCATCACCGGCGGTGACACAACATTTGGTATCTTCACGGCCGATTCGGGTGAGAATCACCTCGACAAAGGCGTGACGCCCGAGATCGACGTGAGCGACTTCATCAGCAACACCGGCGTCTCGATCCACTCGGTCGCTACGAATTTCAACGGTGGCACGAACATGGTCCGGGCCGACTCGATCTACTTCCTCGACGAGGGGATGAAGCTCAAAGGCACGGCCCCCGCGCCGCTCGGGGCGTTCGGTATGGACATGAACTACAACCACAACTTCCTGGCGGGCAGTCCCGGGACGCCGACGTTCGGCGGCACCGGCAACCCCAATGACCGCATCGCATTCTCGGCCCGGGCCGACGGCAACATTGACGTGTGGGATACCTTCTTCTTTAATCAGATCGGGACGATCGTCGTGCGCGATCCGATCACGGGGCCGCTGCGTGTCGCGCGCAATCTCGGCAATACCCGGCAATGGCTCTTCGGCGTGACACCGGCCGGCGTCGTGATGATCGAGCTGCCGGTGGTCGTGAATCCGAACCCGTCGCACCCGATGTGGGGACCGCCGCTGCCGATCAAGTGATGCCGGTGCCTTTGGGCCCGGGTGCAGCATGCGCGAGCCCGACCGAGGTCGGGCTCGCCTGTTTAGGAGGCTGGAGGTAACGCAATGACATTTCGGTTCACGACGGCGGGCGAATCGCATGGCCGCGGCCTGGTGGGGATCCTCGAAGGGATTCCCGCCGGCCTCCCCATCTCCGCCGCCGACGTGGATGTGGAGCTGAAGCGGCGCATGGGCGGCTACGGCCGCGGCGCGCGCATGAAGATCGAATCGGACCGCATCGAGTGGCTGGCCGGCGTGCGCGCCGGCGAAACGCTCGGCTCCCCCATCGCCATGCTCATCTGGAACCGCGATTGGGAGCATTGGCAGGACGTCATGGCGCCGGAAGCCGACGCGACCCCCGATCCCCAGGGCCGCCGGCGCCAGGTGACCAGGCCGCGCCCTGGCCACGCCGATCTCGCCGGATCGCTCAAATACGATCGCCGCGACGCACGCGACATCCTGGAGCGCGCCAGCGCGCGTGAGACCGTGGCGCGCGTCGCCTGCGGCGCGGTCTGCAAAAAGCTGCTGCGCGAGTTCAGCATCGATATCGGTTCACACGTCGCGGAGTTGGGAGGCGTCACCGCCAAGCCCCAGTCCCCAGTCCCGAGCCCCTTGAACGAGGCCGCGGACCGCAGCCCGGTGCGCTGCCTGGATCCAGACGCCGAGCGGGAGATGGTGGCGCGGATAGACGCCGCCAAGGCGGCAGGTGACACCCTCGGCGGCATCGTCGAAGTGATCGCCCTGGGCGTGCCGGTGGGTCTCGGATCGCATGTGTCCTGGGACAGCAAGCTCGACGGCCGGCTCGCGCAGGCGCTGATGTCGATTCCCGCCGTGAAGGGCGTCGAGCTGGGGCTGGGTTTCGAGGCGGCGCGCCGCAAGGGCTCGGAGGTGCACGACGAAATCCTGCCCGGCTTCGCGCGCGCGACGAACCGCGCCGGCGGCACGGAAGGCGGAATGACGACCGGCGAGCCGCTCGTGGTCCGCGTCGCGATGAAGCCGATCTCCACGTTGATGTCGCCGCTCAAGACGGTGGACATGAAGACGGGTGGCCCCGCGCAAGCGCAGTCGGAGCGCTCCGATGTGACGGCGGTCCCGGCGATGGGGGTCATAGCGGAAGCGATGCTGGCGATCGTGCTGACCGAGGCGCTGCTCGAGAAGTTCGGCGGTGACGCGCTGAGCGAGCTGAAGCGCAATGTGGACGGCTATCTCGCGCAGGTGCGCGCGAGAACCCAAGCGAGCCCCGTCAGGGGTGAGGCGTGAAAAAGCACATCGTGCTCATCGGACTGCCGGGGGCCGGCAAGAGCACCGTGGGGCGCATAGTCGCGGAGCGGCTGCACGCGGGATTCGTCGACATCGACACGATCTTGATTCGCAAAGAGGGCAAACCGATTTCGATGATATTCGCCGAGAAGGGCGAGCCGGTGTTTCGGGAGATGGAGCGCAAGGAAGTCGACGCGGCGCTCGCGCACGAGCCGGCGGTGATCGCACCGGGCGGCGGGTGGGCCGCGCAACCCGGTGCGCTAGACGCGGCAAAAGCACGCGGGTACCTCGTTTATCTGAAGGCACGCGCCGAAGTGACGGCCGGTCGCGCGGAGCCGTCGGGAACCCGCCCCGTTTTGATGGGTGATGACCCTCTCGCTCGTATGCGCGAGCTCTTCACGACGCGCGACGCGTACTACGCAAGAGCGGATGCCACGGTGCAGACCGAAGCCAAACCTGCGGAAAAAGTCGCTGATGAGGTCGTCCGGCTTGCGCAGACGAGTGCTGGGTGGTAACGATGCTTCCACGTCTGGCCTTTGACTCGAGGTTGATAGGTGACTGATAAAGAAGAAGAGGTGAAACCCAAAAAGAAGCGGGCGCCGCGGAAGAAACCGGCGGCAGCCCCGCCGGCGGAAACTGAGATGACCGACGCCGCTCCTGCAAAGGGCGGCGCACTCGTCATTGTGGAGTCCCCGACCAAGGCGAAGACGATCGGCAAGTATCTGGGCCGGGGCTACACCGTCAAGGCGACGATCGGGCATCTGCGCGACCTGCCCAGGCGCGAGCTGGGCGTCGACGTCGAGAACAACTTCACGCCGAAGTACGTGACTATTAAGGAAAAGGCGAAGACCCTCGCCGAGATCAAGAAGGCGGCCAAGCTGGCCGATCGGGTGCTCCTGGCGACCGACCCCGACCGTGAAGGGGAAGCGATTGCCTGGCACGTGGCGTCGCAGCTGAATGGCGACGGCACTAACAAGATCCGCCGCGTCCTGTTCCACGAGATCACGAAGGACGCGGTTGCCGAAGCACTGGCCAACCCCCTCGACATCGATCAGCGCAAAGTCGACGCCCAGCAGGCGCGGCGCGTCCTCGACCGCCTGGTCGGCTACAAGGCTTCGCCGGTGCTCTGGAAGAGCATCAAGACCGGCCTCTCGGCGGGTCGGGTGCAGACGGTCGCGCTGCGGCTGATCATCGAGCGCGAGGAAGAAATCCGGAAGTTCGTCCCCCAGGAGTACTGGACCGTTGCCGCCGACCTCGAGAAGGACGGCCAGCCGTTCCAGGCCCGGCTCCAGAAGCTGGACGGACATAAGCCGGAGATCAAAACCGAAGCGGCAGCGAAGGCCATCGTCGCCGAAGTCGAAAAGCTGCCGTTCGTAGTGACGTCGGTCTCGACCGGCGAGCGCCGCCGCAAAGCGCCGGCCCCGTTTACGACGAGCACGATGCAGCAGGAAGCGGCCAAGCAGCTGGGGTTCTCGGCCGGACGCACGATGCGCGCCGCCCAGAAGCTGTACGAAGGCGTGGAGCTCGGAGAGCAGGGGTCGGTCGGTCTCATCACCTATATGCGCACCGACTCCGTGCGCGTCTCGGATGCGGCCATCAAGCAGGCCCGCGAGTACATCAACGCCCAGTTCGACAAGCGCTATCTGCCAGATGAGCCGAACGTCTACAAAAGCGGGCGGGGCTCGAAGGTCCAGGATGCGCACGAGGCGATTCGGCCCACAGAAGTGGGTCTCAAGCCCGACGATCTGAAGAAATACCTGGAACGCGACCTCTTTAAGCTCTATCAGCTCATTTGGCGCCGTTTCCTGGCGTCGCAGATGACGCCGGCGGTTTACGAAGCCACGAAGGTCGACTTCGAGCTGGCGGGCGGGCGGTTCCTGTTCCGCGCGACCGGCTCGCGCGTCCTGTTCGACGGCTACCACGCGCTTTACAGCGAGGTCCACGAGGCGGAAGACGCCAAGACGCTCGACAGCCTGGCGCCTATTCCCAAGCTCGCCGAGGGCGACCGGGCGACGCTCAAGCAGGTGGTGCCCAGCCAGCACTTTACTGAACCGCCGCCGCGCTTCAGCGAAGCGAGTCTGGTAAAGGAATTGGAGCGCCTGGGGATAGGGCGGCCATCCACGTATGCGGCCATCATTTCCACGCTCCGGACGCGGTGGTATGCGACCGCGAAGGACCGTCGCTTTCAGCCCACGCCACAGGGCGAGACCGTATGGAAGGTGCTGAAGCGGTCCTTCCCGGAGGTCTTCGAGGTCGGGTTCACGGCGAATATGGAAAACGAGCTGGACAAGGTCGAAGAGGGCGAGCTCGACTGGCAGTCCGTGCTGGGGGAGTTCTGGGGACCGTTCAACCGTGCGCTGGAAGCGGTGGACATCAACAAGATCATCCACGAAGTGCACGACCTGTCGGGACTCGATACGGAAAAGTGCCCCAAGTGCGGCTCTCCCCTCGAAGTAAAAAGTGGCCGCTTTGGGCCGTACATCGCCTGTGTGCGCTACGCGTCCAAGGAGTGCGATTACTCGCGGTCGATCAAGAAGGACAAGATTCCCGATCGGCCTTCTGACGAGATCTGCAAAGAGTGCGGCGCGCCCATGGTGATCAAGACGGGACGCTTCGGCGAGTTTTTGGCGTGCACGACATATCCCAAATGCAAATACACGCAGCCCGTTCCGCTCGGCATCAAGTGCCCGAAGTGCACCGTGGGTGACCTCGCCGAGCGTCGCACCAAGCGTGGCCGGACGTTCTACGGTTGCCTGCGGTACCCGGATTGCGATTATTCGACTTGGAATAAGCCGGTGGTCGTCCCCTGTCCGAGCTGCGGGTTCGTGGGGATGGAGGAGATCAAGTCCAAGACGACGGGAGAAACGACACGCAAGTGTCTCAAGTGCGGACATCAGATAGTGATCGAGGAACCAACCCCCGAAGCCGAAGAGGTCGCATCGTAGATGTGATCGGTGGCGGCCTCGCGGGCTGCGAAGCCGCGTGGGCCCTCGCCGAGCGGGGACTACGTGTAACGCTATACGAGATGCGTCCGGTCAAGATGACGCCCGCGCACCAAACGGAGAGTCTCGCCGAGCTCGTCTGCAGCAACACATTCAAATCGGTCGAACCCATGCACGCGCACGGCCTGCTCAAGGCCGAGATGCGCCAGCTCGGCAGCATCATACTGCAGGCGGCGGACGCAGCGCGGATCCCGGGTGGGAGCGCACTCGCGGTCGATCGCATCGCGTTCGCGGCCGGTGTCGAGGCCCGAGTCATCGCCCACCCGAATGTGACGTTGGTCCGCGAGGAAGTTACGGCGCTTCTCTCGCCGGGAATCATCGCGACGGGACCACTCACTTCGGATGCACTGGCAAATTCGATTGCTGCCCGGTTGGGGGTTCAATCCCTCGCGTTCTACGATGCCATCGCGCCCATCGTCTCCGCCGATTCGCTCGACTACAGCCGGATGTTCAAAGCCTCGCGCTACGGCAAGGGCGGGGGCGACGATTACTGGAACGCGCCGTTCACGCAACCAGAATACGAAGCGTTCGTCGCCGCCCTGATCGCCGGCGAGCAGTACGTGCCGGGCCATGAGTTCGACAAAGTCCCCTACTTCGAAGGCTGCCTGCCCGTCGAGGAAATGGCGCAGCGGGGACCGGAGACCTTAAGGTTCGGACCGATGAAACCAATTGGATTGGTTGATCCCCGGGCTGGCGCCCGGGGTCAGCCATACGCCGTGGTGCAATTGAGGCAGGAAGATCGAGCCGCGCAGATGTGGAACCTGGTGGGTTTTCAGACGCGGCTGAAGACCGGTGCGCAGCAGCGCATCTTCCGCACGATCCCTGGGCTCGAACAGGCGGAGTTCCTGCGCTTCGGCTCGATTCACCGCAACAGCTACCTGAACGCGCCCGCGGCGCTGACGCCGCATCTTTCGGCGAAAGACGATCCGCAGCTGCTGTTCGCGGGGCAGCTCACGGGTGTCGAGGGGTACACCGAGTCGGCGGCGACGGGAATGCTGGCCGGCATCAACCTCGCCCGGTTACTCGCAGGCGAAGCGCCACTCCTGCCGCCCCCGACGACGATGCTCGGCGCGCTGTATCGATACCTGCGCGAGACGGAGCCGGCACGGTTCCAGCCCATGAACGCGAACTTCGGGCTCATGGAACCGCTGCCGAATCCGCCGCGGGATAAGTTCAAAAAGAAAGAGGCGCTGGCGGAGAGAGCGCTGAAGGAGATCGGGGCATTTGCACAGGAGCTGGGAGTTGTAGTCCCCGCATGAACGAGATCGCCGAATTCGTCATGTTCCTCGCCAAGGAACGCAACGACTCGCCCCATACCGTTAAAGCGTACGAGCATGACCTCGGCGCCTTCGCGGCCTTCTGCCAGGACTACTACGGCGGGCCGTGGAGCTGGGCGGGCGTGGACCGGTTGGCGGTGCGCGGGTTCCTGGCTGCGGAGCAGCGGCGCGGCCTGGCCAAGCGTTCCGTGGCGCGCGCGCTGTCGGCGCTGCGCACCTTTTACCGCTTCTTGAACGCGACGCGCGGCCTCGAGGTCAACCCCGCGCGGGCGGCGCGAACTCCCAAACTCGACCGAACGTTACCGACCTACCTCGATCGCGCCGAAGTGGAGATGCTGTTTGCCGACGCTGAAGCGCGCGCGGCGGCCGGTGGAATCCGCGAGGCGCGGGATCTCGCGATGCTCGAGCTGTTTTACTCGACCGGGATGCGGCTTTCCGAGCTTGCGGGACTCAATGATCCCGATGTCGATCTCGTTTCCGACCAGGTCAAGGTGCGGGGCAAGGGCAAGAAGGAGCGCATCGTGCCGGTGGGGTCGCACGCCACGGCGGCGCTGCGGAAATATCTGCGGCAGCGGGACGGACTGCTGGCGACGACGCGCGCGGGGTCGCGCCCGGTGTTCGTGAACCTGCGCGGGAAGAGGATTACGCCACGCGGCGTCCAATTCGCGATGAAGCGGCTGTTCGCCGGCCTGGCCCGCGGAGCGGAGCTCCACGTGCACGCGCTCCGGCATTCATTCGCGACGCATCTGCTCGACGCCGGCGCCGATCTCAGAGCGGTGCAGGAGCTGCTCGGGCATGCGTCGCTGGGGACCACGCAAGTGTATACTCATACGTCGGTCGAACGGCTAAAAAAGGTCTATCACCAGGCGCATCCCAGGGCCTAGGGTTGGGGGCTAGAGGTTACGTGGGGACATATCCTCAGATACATAGCACGACAATTCTGTGCGTCCGGCGCGACGGTAAGGTCGCGATCGGCGGCGATGGCCAGGTCACGGTCGGTGAGACCGTAATGAAAGCCAACGCCAACAAGGTGCGCACGCTGCGCGGCGGGAAGATTCTCGCCGGCTTCGCCGGCGCGGCGGCGGATGCCTTCACGCTCTTCGAGAAGTTCGAGGAGAAGCTGGAGCGCTATCCCACGAACCTGCCGCGCGCCGCCGTCGAGCTGGCGAAGGACTGGCGGTCGGACCGCGTGCTGCGCCGCCTCGAGGCGCTGCTCGTGGTCGCGGACAATGAGCACGGCTTCGTCGTCAGCGGATCGGGTGAGCTGATCGAGCCGGACGACGGCGTGCTCGCCATCGGATCGGGCGGGTCGTTCGCGTTAGCCGCCGCGCGGGCGCTGCTCAGCTCCACCAAGCTCAGTCCGGCGGAGATCGTCCAGCGCGCGCTCGAGATCGCCGCCGAGATCTGCGTCTACACCAACAGCAACATCACCGTACTCGAGCTATAGAGATGCCAAAGACACCGGTTTTACCTCCACAACCTCCCGCACCTCCACCATCCTCCACCAACACTACCCCGGCCGCAGACGCTGTCCCGTGGTTAGAAGAGATGGCGCCGCGGAAGATCGTGGCGGAGCTCGATCGCTACATCGTCGGCCAGGAGGCCGCGAAAAAGGCCGTCGCCATCGCGGTGCGCAACCGCTGGCGGCGCGCTCAGGCGCCCGAAGCGATCCGGGACGAGATCATGCCGAACAACATCATCATGATCGGCCCGACGGGCGTGGGAAAAACCGAGATCGCGCGCCGGCTGGCGCGGCTCGCGGGCGCGCCGTTCCTCAAGGTCGAGGCGTCGAAGTTCACCGAAGTCGGGTACGTCGGCCGCGACGTCGAATCGATGGTGCGCGAGCTGGTGGACGTGTCGATCAATATGGTGAGGTCTGAACGGGAGGATGAGGTCTATCCGACGGCTGAACAGCGGGCGGAGGAACGACTGCTCGATTTGTTGTTGCCGCCGCTTCCTTCGCCGCCCTCCGCCGGCGCTTCGACACCGTCAGCTGGGAGCGGGGACCAGGGAGCCAGCGCCGCCCGTCCCTTGTTCGTGGTGTCGTCCAAAGGCGACGTCGAATCCAAGATCCCCGAGGCGGAGACCGAGGCCAGTGAGCGACGGCGGCGCACGCGCGAGAAGCTGCGCGCGCAGCTGAAAGAAGGGCAGCTCGAGGAGCGCGACGTCGAGATCGAGGTGCAGCAGCAGAGCTTCCCGATGCTCGAGATGATGCAGCCGCCGCAGGGGATGGAAGGGCCGGACATCAATTTCGGCGAAATGATTCAGGAGCTGATTCCCAAGAAGAAAAAGCGCCGCACCGTGCACGTGCACGAGGCGCGCCGCATCCTGATCGACGAAGAGCTGAAGAAGCTCGTGGACATGGACGACGTCGTGAACGAGGCGCTCGATCGCGTCGAAAACCATGGCGTCATCTTCATCGACGAGATCGACAAGATCACGGGCCAGCGCGGCCAGAGTACGGGCCCCGACGTCTCGCGCGAAGGGGTGCAACGCGATCTATTACCGATCGTCGAAGGCTCCACGGTGCAGACGCGCTACGGCTACGTGCGTACCGACCACATCCTGTTCATCGCGGCCGGCGCATTTCATATCGCCAAGCCGAGCGACCTGATTCCGGAGCTGCAAGGCCGCTTCCCGATCCGGGTCGAGCTGTCGTCGCTGACAGAGGCGGACTTCGTGCGCATCATGACGGAGCCCGAGAACGCGCTGACCAAGCAGTACGCGGCGCTGTGCGCGTCCGATGGCGCGACGCTCGAGTTCACGGCGGACGGTGTGAAGGAGATCGCGCGGATCGCGGCGAAGGTCAACGAGCGGATGGAGAACATCGGCGCCCGGCGGCTGCACACCGTGCTGACGACGTTGCTGGAAGAGGTGCTGTTCGAGCTGCCCGACTATCCGTCCAAGCACATCGTGTTCGACGGGCCGGCGGTGCGGGAACGGCTGCTGCGGATCGTCGAGGACGAGGACCTCAGGCGCTACATCCTGTAGGCTGGATTATGTCGTTTGGCGCGCGGCGTGTCCCCTTCGCGGCACGCCGTTTTGTTTTGCGGGTACGAATTGCGCTACAGGGGAGGCCCTTCAAAACCGCGGAGGACCTGTGAAACCGATCGCGAGCCTGCTGGCCGTCGCCGCTGTCGTGGGCTGTTCCGATGCCTTCAGACCCACCACCGAGAACATCGTCGGCGACTACACTCTTCAGACGCTCCAGACAACCGATACCAGCGGCACCATAGACTGGGTTCAACGGGGCGGGACGATGACCATCTCACTCCGCCCGTTTGGAATCACCACAGGGCAGCTGTTCATGCCCGGAGCGGCGGAAGGTGGCGGCGATTTGGATCTGATCCTGGTAGGCGACTGGACGCTCTCGGGCAATACAATCACGTTCGACATGCCCGCCATTGATACGTTCGTGAGGGACATGCCCTGGACGGCGACCGAGAACAAACTGTCCGGTGATCACACGTTTGCGGGTACCAGGATCGAAGTCGTCCTCATCAAGTAGCTAGGCACGGCAGCCTTGTCCTTCCCCCGGCCCCCGGGTAAAATCCGCCTGTCATCGTAGCCTGTCATTTTGACCGATGCCGTTCCCCTCTCCCGCAGGGAGAGGGGTCAGGGGGTGAGGACGATGGCGACCGCGAGAGGGGTGGTGATTCTTGCCGAAGCGTGACTTCCTCCAAATCACCGACTTCACCCGCAAGGAGATCGACCAGCTCTTCGATCTCGCAAAGCGGATGAAGGCGCGGGGGTACCGGGAGACCCCCCTCGCCGGCAAGACGCTGGCGATGATCTTCGCCAAGTCCTCCACCCGCACCCGTGTTTCCTTTGAGGTCGGGGCCTACCAGCTGGGCGGCCAGGCGCTGTTTCTCTCCAGCAAGGACATCCAAATCGGCCGCGGTGAGCCGATTCCGGACACCGCCCGCGTGCTCTCCCGCTATGTCGACGGGATCATGATCCGGACGTTCGACCACGCCGAGGTGGAGGAGCTGGCGCGCTTCGCCTCGATCCCCGTGATCAACGGCCTCACCGATCTGACCCACCCCTGCCAGGTCGTCGCCGATCTGTTCACGGTCAAGGAGCACCTCGGCACGTGGGAAGGGAAGCGCATCGCCTGGGTCGGTGACGGCAACAATATGGCCAACGCCTGGCTCGAGGCCGCGACAGTGCTCGGCTTCGAGCTGCGGCTCGCGTGCCCCGAGGGGTTCGAGCCCAACCGCGCGAAGTTCGAGGCCGCGAAGCAAAGCGGCTGTGTCATGGTTACCGAGGTGCCCGAGGAGGCCGTGGAGGGTGCGCACGTCGTGAATACCGACGTGTGGGCCTCGATGGGTCAGGAAGGCGAAGCCGAAGCTCGGCGCAACGCGTTCAAGGGATATACGGTGGACGCCGATCTGATGAAGCTCGCGGATCCCAAGGCCATCTTCCTGCATTGTCTGCCGGCTCATCGCGGTGAAGAAGTCACCGCCGATGTGATTGATGGGCCTCAGTCGCGCGTCTGGGATGAAGCGGAGAATCGGCTCCACGTGCAAAAGGCACTGCTCGCAACGTTGATGGGCTAATGATCACTGAAACCCTGAAGCGCACGCCGCTCCACGATGTCCACGTCGCGCTCGGTGCCAAGATGGTGCCGTTCGCGGGATTCGAGATGCCGGTCAGCTATCCCGCGGGGATCTCCGCCGAGCACAAGGCCGTGCGGGAGAATGTCGGCGTGTTCGACGTGTCGCACATGGGCGAGTTCGAGATCACCGGCTCGGACCGCAACGCGTTCGTGCAGCGCGTCACCTGCAACGACGTCGGCGCCTTGAAGCCGGGCC
>Ga0210382_10000422_pt1 | contig 15168 bp, 15 predicted proteins | sample PLMedo_FD_155452 | JGI IMG/M metagenome (GOLD analysis project Ga0210382, IMG submission 155452) | Groundwater sediment microbial communities from an aquifer in East River, Colorado, USA - PLM0_60_coex redo | ecosystem: Environmental > Terrestrial > Soil > Riparian zone | place: USA: East... | reverse complement strand
CGGACCGAGAGCATGCAGAAAGGCGGCTGCGCGTTCGTGCTGCTCGGGCCGCCCCCGATGCGTCAGATCTCCGCTGGCGACGACGAGCTCGGGCTCGATCCGCTCGACTAGGGCCTCGAGAGCGCGCTCGACGGGAGGTGCTTCCCGAGTCCCGACATGCAGGTCGGAGATATGCAGGAGCCGCGTTGGCAGAACCGAAGCACTGGGTACACTCATGACGATGGGTGACGAGCCTACCGAGATCTTCGACGACCTCTATCTCGGCCTGCGAGCCGGCGGTGCGATGCGCAAGAAACGCCGCGGCGAGCCGCTGACGATGGAAGAGGAAGAGGCGATCGGCCGCTGGCAGCGGCTGTCCGGCGTGCGCAAGGCGGCGACGATCGGCGCCTTCGCCGTCGGCACCTTCAGCATCGGCTTCACCCTCGGCGGCCTTGTCTTCGGCCGCTGGCGCAAAGCCTGATCAGCCCTCCGCATCCTTTGCCGGAAAGAGGACGCTCGGGACGTCCTCCTCGGCTGGGTCCTTGTCGAGGACGATCACGTTGACGAGCGTGGCGGCGACCGCGGCGAGCGGGATCGCGAGCAGGACGGCGAAGCCGCCGAAGAGAATCGCCGTCGCGGTCACCGAGACGAGCACGAAGAGCGGCGAGAGCCCGACGGCCTCGCCGAGCACCTTCGGGATCACGACGTAGTCCTCGGCGAGTCGCACGGCCAGGACAATCAAGCCGGCGGCCAGCGCGAGGTGCCACGAGACCGTCAGTCCGACCCCGACGGCGAGGGCGCCCGCGCTGAGGGGGCCGATCACCGGCACGATCTCGACGAGGCCGGCGAACGAGCCGACGAGGATCCAGTACGGAAGGCCGATTGCCCAGAACGCCAGGGAGAGAACGGTCGCGACGGCGGCGATCAGCAGCAGCTGGCCACGGACGTATGCGCCGAGCTTGAGGTCGATGAGATCCCAGGTGTCTCGAACCACTCGCCTCTTGTCCTGTGGCAGCAGGGAGACTACGAGCGAAATCGCGCGGTTGCGCTCGAAGATCCAGTACGCGGCGCACGCGAAGACGAAGAAGATCCCGACGAGGACTTCGAACCCGAGCCTCGTCGCCTCGAGGGCGCGGGTGACCAGGCCGCTTGTGCTCGGAAGGTCCCGCAGCCACCTGTCGAGCGAGACGAGCGCGTCGTGCTTCCAGCCGGACTCGTTGCGCGCTTCGGTCCGCAACGCGTCGCTGCCGACCGCCGCCTGCACCTGGTCGATCGCTCGCGGAACGACGAGCCACAGGAGAAGCGCGACCAGGCCGGCAATCGCCAGGTAGTGGATCGTGAGCCCGAGGCCGCGCGGCACGCCGCGCCGCCGGAGCGCCTCGATGCCCGGCCGCATCGCCGCCGCGATGATGAACGCGAGGAAGAGGAGAGCGATGAGCACCCTCAGCTTCCAGAGCGCGAGCACCGCGACGACCACGGCGACGACGATCACCGTGACGAGGAAGGTGCGGCGGGCGACTTCCTGCATCTGCAGGGTTTTCGCCGCTCGGCCCAAGACGCAAACTGAAGGAATGCCCGACCCCTCGCCGAACCCGCGCCCATGCGCCCCGAGCGAGACGAAGAGATCTACCTGGACTCGCGCCTCCACGGAGCCGTCCTCGCGCGCCCGCTTGCGCGTTCTTCACTGCTCGTCCTGCTCGGGATGGCCGCTCTCCTGATCCCCTGGACGCCGGCGGCGGTCGTCGGTGCGCTGCTGATCGGTGCCGGTGCTGCGTTCACGCTACGCGCGGTCTGGCAATGGGAGCGGACGCGGCTCGTCGTGACCGCCGAGAAGGTCTACGTCGTCAACGGCACACTCCACCGGCGGGCGCGGGCGGTGAGGCTCCAGGCCGTCGACGCGGTCGAGGTCGACCAGACGCTCGTCGGCCAGCTGCTCGGCTACGGAACCGTCGTCGTCGGGCCGCTGACGGTCGGCCACATCGCACATCCGAGCCAGGTCTGCCGGCTCGTCGAGAGACTCGCTTCATAGAGTAGGAGGGCGGAACAGCGGAGGCGCCCTGGTCAGTGCGATTCCGTGAGCGAGCCGTAAGAATTCCGTGAAAGCGAACACTTGTTCGTCCGACCCAGGGTGGCTAGACTAGGTCGGTTATGGCCTCTGACGAGCTCGTAATCCACGGCGCCCGCGAGCACAACCTGAAGGACGTCACCGTCCGGCTGCCGCGGAACAAGCTGGTCACGATCACCGGGCTCTCGGGCTCCGGGAAGTCGTCCCTTGCCTTCGACACGATCTACGCGGAGGGCCAGCGCCGCTACGTGGAATCGCTCTCCGCGTACGCGCGCCAGTTCCTGCAGATGATGGAGAAGCCCGACGTCGACTCGATCGAGGGGCTCTCGCCGGCGATCTCGATCGACCAGAAGACGACCTCGCGCAACCCGCGCTCGACGGTCGGCACGGTGACCGAGATCTACGACTACCTCCGGCTGCTCTACGCGCGAATCGGACGGCCGCACTGCCCGGTCTGCGGGCGGCCGATCGCCGGCCAGTCGATCGAGGCGATCGTCGACCAGGTGCTGCGCCTGCCAGAGGGGACGAAGTTCACGGTCAACGCCCCGGTCGTTCGCGACCGGAAGGGCGAGTACAAGGACGTCTTCGAGGAGCTCCGCGCCGACGGCTTCACGCGCGTGAAGGTCGACGGCGAGATCCGGATGCTCGAGGACGAGATCGTCCTCGACAAGAAGTACAAGCACACGATCGAGGTCGTGGTCGACCGCCTGGTGATGAAGCCGGACCTTCGCACGCGCCTCTGGCAGTCGATCGAGACGGCCGCCGCGCTCGCGGACGGTCTCGTCGTGATCGACGTCCTCGAAGGCGAGTCGATGACGTTCAGCGAGCGCTTTGCCTGCCCCGACCACGGCGTCTCCCTCGCCGAGCTCCAGCCGCGCGTCTTCTCGTTCAACTCACCGCACGGCGCATGTCCGCGCTGCACCGGTCTCGGCGCGCAGCAGGAGATCGATCCCGACCTGCTCGTGCCGGACCCGACCCGCTCGATCGGCGAGGGCGCGCTCGTCCCGTGGTCGACGGGCGGCTCGAGCTTCTACGAGGCGGTCATCCAGGGGATCGCCGACAAGTGGGAGATCGACCTCGACAAGCCCTGGCAGGATCTGACCGCCGAGGAGCAGGACCTCTTCCTGTACGGCACCGACGGCGAGCGGATCTACGTCCGCTACCGCAACCGGATGGGCCGCAAGCGCTCGTACATGCTCGCGTTCGAGGGGATCGTCAAGAACCTCGAGCGGCGCTATCGCGAGACGGACTCGGCCCAGCAGCGCGAGCGGATCGAGGAGTACATGAGCTTCCGCCCGTGCCCGCAGTGCGGGGGCGCACGGCTGAAGCCGGAGGTACTGGCGGTCACGATCGGCGACAAGAACATCCACGAGTTCTCGAAGATGTCGGTCACGCGCGCGATCGAGTTCCTCGACTCGCTCGAGCTGAGCCAGACCGAGAACCTGATCGGCGAGCGGATCATCAAGGAGATCCGGGAGCGCCTGACGTTTCTCGACAACGTCGGAGTCGGCTACCTGCAGCTCGACCGCGCGGCGGCGACGCTCTCCGGTGGCGAGGCACAGCGGCTCCGGCTGGCGACTCAGATCGGCTCTCAGCTCGTCGGCGTCCTCTACATCCTCGACGAGCCGTCGATCGGGCTTCACCAACGCGACAACGGGAAGCTGATCGCGACGCTCGAGCGGCTCCGCGACCTCGGCAACACCGTGCTCGTCGTCGAGCACGACGAGCAGATGATGCGCTCGGCCGACTGGCTGGTGGACATGGGCCCCGGCGCGGGCGAGCACGGTGGGCAGGTCATCGCCGAGGGGACCGCGGCGAAGGTCGAGCGGAACCCAAAGTCGATCACCGGTCAGTACCTCTCCCGCAAGCGGGAGATCGCGGTTCCGGAGCGGCGCACCGAGGATCTCGGCTCGTTCTGGGTACGAGGCGCCACGCAGCACAACCTCAAGGGGATCGACGTGGAGTTCCCGGTCGGCAAGTTCATCACCGTCACCGGCGTCTCCGGCTCGGGCAAGTCCACGCTCGTCAACGAGATCGTCTACAAGGCGCTCGCGAACCGCCTCCATCGGATGAGAGTGAAACCGGGCGAGCATGCGAGCTGCGAGGGGATCGAGTGCTACGACAAGGTGATCGACATCGACCAGTCGCCGATCGGCCGCACGCCGCGCTCGAACCCGGCCACGTACACGAAGCTGTTCGATCACATCCGAGAGCTCTATTCGCTCACGCCTGAGGCGAAGGTTCGCGGCTACAAGCCCGGACGGTTCTCGTTCAACGTGCGAGGCGGGCGCTGCGAGACGTGCAAGGGCGACGGGACGATCAAGATCGAGATGCACTTCCTGCCCGACGTCTACGTGCCGTGCGAGACCTGCCATGGGCACCGCTACAACCGCGAGACGCTCGAAGTGCGCTTCAAGGGGAAGTCGATCGCCGACGTCCTCGAGATGTCGGTCGAGGAGGCGCTTCGCTTCTTCGCCAAGATCCCGAAGCTCCGGCGCCGCCTGCAGACGCTGCACGACGTGGGTCTCGACTACATCAAGCTCGGACAGCCGGCGACGACCCTCTCGGGTGGCGAGGCGCAGCGGGTGAAGTTGGCCTCCGAGCTCTCGAAAGTCGCGACCGGCCGGACGCTGTACATCCTCGACGAGCCGACGACGGGCCTCCACTTCGCCGACATCGAGAAACTGCTCGAAGTTCTCCAACGCCTCGTGGACGCCGGCAACACGGTGCTCGTGATCGAGCACAACCTCGACGTGATCAAGCAGGCGGACTGGATCATCGACCTCGGCCCCGAGGGCGGCGAGGCCGGCGGCGAGGTGATCGCGACCGGGACTCCTGAGCAGGTGGCGGAGGTCGACGACTCGGCGACAGGTCAGTACCTGCGCGGAGTGCTGCCGAACGCGAAGAAGGCAGCAGCCGCGGCCTAGGAAAGGAGCGGGAATTGCTCGCGTGCGTGCCACCGGCCGGAGCCGTCCTCGACGAGCAGCGTCACCTCGCGCGCCTCGGCCTCGATCGGCAGCTGGGGCGTGAGCGCCGCCTCTATCTCGTCCTGGACGGCGGCGTCGCCTACTCCGACCGTGAGATGCGGTATGACCGCGTCGTGGATTCCCTCGTACGGCGGATAGTCCGGATACCGGGAGAAGATCAACTCGGCGAGGCGACGGAACGGCTTCGCGGGCTCGGGCGCTAGCCAGGCGACCTCGGGGAATCGCGCCACTCGCAGGAGCGAGAACGAGAAGGCCGGCTGGGAGGCGAAGAGCTCACGGAGCTCCGCCAGACGCGCGTCGTCCGTTTCCTCGGCCGGCACGAACGGAAAGAGAAGGGTCACGTGCGCCGGGACCCCCAGCGACGCGTTGTCGTAACGCTCGCGCCAGTGGCCGACGAGTGGCTCGGCTTCGGGAACGGCGACGATCAGCGCGCTGCGCGGCACGAGGCTCAGGCTACGCTCACGCCGTGAGCTCCGCCGTTGAACCGAGGCCCTCGCTCCAGCGGGAGTGGTGGCTTCGGACGCTCGCGATCTTCCAGCGGCCGGAACTGGTCTTCGGGGGCCTTCGGGACGACTCGGGTGACGCTGCGGAGGCCCGAGCGGAGCCGGTCGCGGCGATCTCCGTCCTTGCGGGAATCGCGGGCATCCTCTCGACGTCCTTCGCCGGACGCCTGCTCGACCAACGGGGCTTCGACGGGGTCAACGTTGCAATCTGGGCTTTCTTCGGCGGCGCTGTCCTTGGGCTGACGGTCTACTGGTTCGGCGGCCTCATCGTGCATGCGCTAGCCCGCGGGCTCGGTGGCTCGAGCTCCTACCGGCAGGCGCGCCACGTCGTCGGTTTCGCGGCAGCGCCGGTCGCGCTGTTGCTGCTCCTCGTGTGGCCGATTCGGCTCGCGATCTACGGAGGAGACGTCTTCCGGAGCGGCGGCTCCGACTCCGGGCTCGGCGACAAGGTCTTCGAGGCGCTCGTCGTCGCCGCGTTCGCCTGGATGGTCGCGCTCGTGATCGCCGGGATGCGGGCCCTCAACGGCTGGTCTTGGCCGCGCCGCCGCTGAAGGTCTCGAGCTCGTCTTCGGACATCTCGTACGTGTGCTCGTCCCCGGGGAACGTTCCGGCGCGCACGTCCTCCGCGTAGGCGTCGAGCGCGTCGCGGATCTCGCGCGACAGGTTCGCGTAGCGCTTGACGAAACGCGGGAGATGCCCTTCCGTGAGCCCGAGGAGGTCGTGGTAGACCAGCACCTGTCCGTCGGTCTCGCGACCGGCGCCGATCCCGATCGTCGGCACTGACAGACGCCGCGTGATCTCTGCTGCAACCGGTGAGGGGACTGCCTCGAGCACGACCGAGAACGCGCCGACCTGCTCGAGCGCGAGCGCATCCTCGACGAGCTGCTGTGCCGCCTCGGCTGTCTTGCCCTGCGTCTTGAAGCCCCCGAGCATGGTCGCGGACTGCGGCGTCAAACCGACGTGGCCCATGACGGGGATGCCCGCCTCGATGATCGCCTTCGCTCGGGAAAGGCTCGGGCCGGCTCCTTCGAGCTTGACTGCGTCGGCGCCGGCCTCCTTCACGAACCGAATCGCGTTCTCGACCGCCTTCTCGTCGGAGACCTGGAAGGAGCCGAACGGCATGTCGCCGACGACGATCGGATGGCGAGCCGACCTCGCCACCGTGCGCGTGAGGAACAGCATCTCCTCCATCGTCACGGGCACGGTCGTGCCCTCGTGACCCAGCACGACCATGGCCGCCGTGTCGCCGACGAGGATCACGTCCACGCCCGCGTCCTCGGCGAACCTTGCGCCAGGTGCGTCGTACGCAGTGACCATCACGATCTTCTGGCCGCGGCGCTTCATCTCCAGCAGCTCGGGCAGCGCGAGCTTCCCTCTGGGCGGTGTGCTCACTTGGGCTCTCCTTCCAGGATCACGTTGTCGATCAAACGGGTCTTCCCGACGCGGACCGCGGCCGCGAGCACACGCCGGCCGTCGAGCTCGGCGACCTCCAGGTAATCGACGGCGAGGCCGCGCAGCTCCTCGCGCGCGAGGTCGGGGTCCTTCGTCGCCAGCGCACGGGGCAGCGCGGAGGCGGCATCGCGCTCATCCGGCGAGAGGTATGCGTTTCGCGACGAAAACGCGACCCCGTCCCGGTCGCGCACCGTGGGCACCACTCGAATCTGCAGGTCGACGTTCAGGTCGGCGACCATCCGCTTCACCACTGCCGCCTGCTGCGCGTCCTTCTGCCCGAAGTACGCACGGCGGGGCCGGACGATGTTGAACAGCTTCAGGCAAACCGTTGCGACACCGCGGAAATGGCCGGGTCGAAACTCGCCCTCCAGCCGCCGGCCCAGCTGTTCCACCTCGACCCACGTCTCGTAGCCCTCCGGATAGATCTCTTCGGGGAGCGGCACGAACAGGAAGTCGACGCCGGCCTCGTCGGCAAGCTGCGCGTCGCGCTCCTCGTCCCGCGGATAGTGTGCGAGATCTTCCGCAGGGCCGAACTGCGCCGGGTTGACGAAGAGGCTGGCCACCACCGCGTCGCTTTCCTCGCGAGCCGCCGCAAAGAGCGCGAGGTGCCCCTCGTGGAAGGCGCCCATCGTCGGAACGAGGCCGACATTCGAGAACGGCTCGAGCGCCGCGCGAAGCTCGGAGATGCTGCGAACGATCCTCATCGCACCGCCAGCGCCGAGGTCGCCTCCGTCAGAGCGCGGTAGAGGGGCTCGAGCTCGGGTCGCCGCTCGTGGATCGCGGCGAGGTGGGCTTCGACCGTTTCCCAGTCCCCGCGTTCGATTGGCCCGGTCAGCTCGAAGTCGTTGTCGATCGTGCGGCGCATCAGCGGGACGAGCGCTTCCGGCGGCGCGCCGGCCGCCTCCAGCAGGTCGGCGGCAGCTCGATGGAGGGTCACGAGGAAGTTCGATGCGACGGCCGCGCCGGCGTGGTAGAGAGCGCGCTCGGCGTCGTCGAGGGCAAAGGGTTGGAGGCTCAACTCTCGCGCCAGCCAGAAGGCGATCTCGCGGGCCTCCTCCGTCTCGCCGCTCACGGCTGCGTAGGCACCGTCCAGCTGCTCAGGGCCCCGCGCGCGCGTGAACGTCTGCAGCGGATGGAGGCCGAAGCGCCGCTCGTGGGGATCGAGTGCGGCCAGCGCGGTTGCTCCGCTGACGTGTGCAACCCACGGGCCTATGTCGATCGAGGCGGCCACGTCGGCGATCGCGGCGTCTGGCACGCAGAGGAGCACGATCTCGGCGTCGTCGTCGCGCAAGACGAAGCCGCGCTCGCGCAACCGTGCGGCCACCGCAGATCCGACGCGGCCGCTCGAGCCGAAGATTTTGATCCTTTGAACCAAGAAAGGCTCCAGTTCCGTAGCGGATACCGGGCAAAACGAAGTCTAGCTCCGCTCGATCGAGTGAGCGGGACCGGCTCGACCAGGGAAGCAACCCGCTCCGTAGTTCGTTCCGTCCGACCCAACGTCGAAGATGCCGAGGCCGTTGCTAGGGTCTCTTACCAGGGTGCCGATCTACGAGTACGTGTGCATGGAGTGCGAGTCGCACTTCGAGGAGCTCGTCCGAAACGGGGAGGCTGTGAATTGCCCCGACTGCGAGGCCTCGAACGTGCGAAAGCAGTTCTCCGTCTTCGCGACTCACGGCGCCTCCGAGCAGCCCAGCCTCGGTGGACCGATGTCGGCCGGCGGCGGTTGTTGCGGCGGAAGCTGTGGCTGCGGGCACTGACCGCGCGCACTGGCCGCGATCGACTCCCGCCGCGCGAAGCGCGGCTCCGCCGATCGCTGACGCCGCTGACGGCACGGTGCACTCCGGGCCCGTGCGTCTAAGCACTGTGCCCTCCGGCCCCGCACCGTCAGCGGCGCCCCAGAGCGCGCGGGGCACCCGGTCGTGAGCGGTACAGCCCTAAACGCCTACGCCGCGGAGATCGCGGACTGCACTCGCTGCCGCCTCGCCGAGGGGCGCACCCAGGTCGTCTTCGGCATCGGCAATCCCGAGGCGGATCTCATGTTTGTGGGCGAAGCGCCCGGCTTCCACGAGGACAAGCAGGGCTACCCGTTCGTCGGCCAGGCAGGGAAGCTTCTCGACCAGCTCCTCGGCGGGATCGGGCTCTCCCGGGAGGACGTCTACATCGCGAACGTCATCAAGTGCCGCCCGCCGGGCAACCGCGATCCGATGCCCGACGAGATCGAGGCCTGCGAGAGTCACCTCTTTCGCCAGGTCGAGCTGATCCAGCCGAAGCTCGTCGGGACGCTCGGCAATTTCGCGACCAAGCTCCTCTCCGGCAAGCCGCTCGGAATCACCCGAGTCCACGGCCAGGAGCAGGAGGTGACGCTCGGTGGACGGCCCGTCCTGCTCTACCCCCTCTACCACCCGGCTGCCGCGCTCTACACGCCCTCGATGCTGCAAGTGCTCCAGGAGGACTTCAGCCGCATCCCGCAGCTGATCGGGCGGGTGGTCGAGCCCGAGCCCGAGCCAGAGCACGATCCGCTGCTCGTCGCGGAGCCCGCAGTCCAGCTGGGCCTCTTCTAGAGTCGGAACATGGAGCTCTCGTCCTCCTCGGCCGAGGAGACCGAAGGCATCGCGGCGAAGCTCGCAGCCTGGCTGAGCCCCGGGGACGTCGTCACGATCTCGGGCGAGCTCGGCTCGGGTAAGACGACGTTCGTGCGCGGTGCGTGTCGTGTGCTGGGCGTCCAGGGTCCGGTCACGAGCCCCACCTACACGATCGGCCATCGGTACCGTGGCGAAGTGGACGTGTCCCATCTCGACCTGTACCGATTCGAGAGCGTCTCGCCCGCGGAATGGGGGGATCTCGAGCCGTACTTCGACGGCGCGGTCTGCTTCGTCGAATGGCCGGAGGCGGCCGGCGACGCGCTGCCGCCGGTACGCGTGCGAGTCGTGCTTCGGCACGATGGGGGGAATCGGAGGCTCGTCAGCCTCGAGAGCGACGAGGAATCCCTGCTAGAAGGGGTTTTCGACAATGTTGATCCTGGCCTTTGATACAGCCACGGACGTGGCCACGTGCGCCCTGGTCGACGACGGAAACACGCTGGGCGAGGGCGCCGGTCCGCCTCGACGGCTGCTCGAGAGCGTCAACCGGATCCTCGAGGCGGTCGACGTAGAGCCGGGCGAGCTCGGCGGCCTCGTGGTCGGCAGAGGACCGGGCAGCTTCACGGGCCTTCGGATGGGCCTGGCGGCGGCCCGCTCACTCGCGCTCGCGCTCGATGTGAAAGTTGCGGGAGTGTCGACCCTCGATGCGCTGGCCGCCGGTGCTCCCGGCGCGCTGCCGGTGATCGACGCGCGCCGGCGGGAGGTCTTCACGCTGATCGACGGCGAACCTGTCGCAATCAGCCCTGACCGACTTGGCAGCGCACTGTTGCAAGGTCGAATTTGTGTGGGAGACGGCGCTGTTCGGTATCGCGACGTGCTCGAGGCGGGAGGCGCGGAAATACCACCGGACGAAAGCGAGCTCCACGTGCCTCGAGCGAGCGTCCATGCCCGACTCGCCCGCGGCTTCGGGCCGGCCGAGGAGGTCGAGCCGATCTACGTGCGGGCCCCCGACGCGGACAGAGTGCTGGGGCGATGATCGAGTTCCGCAAGCTGAAGCTCCGCGACCTGAACGCGATCGAGGAGATCGAGCGGAGCTCCTATCCCACACCGTGGTCGCGGTCGATGTTCGCGGGCGAGCTCGCGAAGCCGTCCTCGATCTGTCTGGGCGCGGTCGAAACGGAGACGAACCGGCTCGTCGGCTACTTGATCATCTCCCGCTACGTCGACGCCTGGCACGTCATGAACATCGCGATTGCCGAGGACTACCGGCGCAAGGGTGTCGCAACGCGGCTGATGGAGTCCCTGTTCGAAACGACGTCGGCCGATGGGCGCCGCGGCTACACGCTGGAGGTACGGGTCTCGAACGAAGCGGCGATCCGGCTCTACGAAGGCCTCGGCTTCAAGGCCCGCGGCGTGCGGCGGGGCTACTACACGGACAACCGAGAGGACGCGCTGATCATGTGGAAGGACCCCGTACGGGAACCCGCAAGCGCCTGATGTCGGCCGGTGATTCGGTGCGTGCGGCCGGAGCCGGGCTTTGCCCGGCGGGAGCCCACCAGTTGTCCCGTCGTGTCTAGGCGGGAAGGAGGGGGCGCACGGGGGAACCACGGGTTCCCCCGTGATCGACCCAGTACGGGAACCGGCGAGCGCCTGACTCTCGGGCTCGAGACCTCGTGCGACGAGACCGCCGCTGCGCTCGTCACCGAACAGGGCCGGATCCTCGCCAACGTCGTCTCGTCTCAGGCGGATCTGCACGCGCGTTACGGCGGAGTCGTCCCCGAGGTCGCGTCGCGGCGTCACCTCGAGCTCGTGACGCCGGTCATTCGCGAGGCGCTCGGCGAGGGGGGAATCGGGCTCGAAGCCGTCGGCCGCGTCGCCGTCACGCAAGGGCCGGGGCTGATCGGCGCACTGCTCGTCGGGCTCTCAGCGGCCAAGGCGCTCGCCTGGGCGCGGCGGCTGCCGCTGGTGCCGGTCGACCACCTTCACGGTCACGTCGCTTCGCTCTTCCTCGAGCCGGACCCGGTCGAGCCGCCGTTTCTGTGCCTGCTCGCAAGTGGCGGCCACACGCTCCTGCTCGACGTCCAGGACCACAGCGGCTTTCGAGTCATCGGCACAACGCTCGACGACGCAGCCGGGGAGGCCTTCGACAAGGGGGCGCGGCTCCTCGGGCTGGGTTACCCGGGGGGAGCGGAGATCGATCGGCTCGCTCGTGAAGGCGACCCGGAGGCCTTCGACTTCCCCGTCGCGCGTGTTCCGGGCTTCGACTTCTCGTTCTCGGGGCTGAAGACCGCGCTGCTGTACAAGGTGCGCGACCTCGGCCCCGAGGAGCTCGAGCTCCGCCGCGCCGATCTCGCGGCGTCCTTCCAGCGCGCGATCATTCGTGCCCTCGTCGGGCGGACGACCGCCGCCGCCGAGCAGTTCGATGCCTCGCGAATCGCCGTCGTCGGGGGGGTCGCGGCGAATTCGGAGCTGCGCGCCTCGCTCCCGGGCGCGGCACTTGCGCCGCTGGAGCTCTGCACCGACAACGCTGCGATGATCGCCTCGGCGGCGAGATTCGTCGAGGAGATCCCATTCGCTCGTTATCTTGGGGTCGATGCGTATTCGTCTTCGGCGGCGTGAAACCCCGCAACTCGGTGTGCTCGGGGCCATCGCGCTCGGGGCGACACTCCTGTCCGTCGCTGCCGGAGCCGGCGGTGCCGGCGACAACGGAGGCCGGGTCGCAGCCTCGGCGTGGCGCGGACTGGTCGGCTCGCCGCGCGAGCAGGTTGCCGTCGGCCAGCGGGTGATCGTCGTTCTGAACAGCCCCTCGCTCGCGGATCAGATCGCGTCCGTGGGCGGCCGGGCGACCGAGGCGCAGCAGCGGCGCTGGACAGCTGCAGCGCTCGCCGCCGACAACCTCCTCATCACGCGTCTTGCGCAACAGGGGGTGCTGATCAGGCCTGAGTTTCGGTACGGGCGCGTCCTCACGGGATTCTCGGCGCCACTCGATCCGCGCGCCGTCGCTCTGCTCGAGCACGCACCCGAGGTCGCGGGGGTCTATCCCGTGCGCATCGCGTACCCGGCGTCGATCTCCTCGGCCATGATCGAACAAGGAAAGCTCGCCCCGGGGGCCAGTGACCGTACAGATGTCGCCCTGCCCGGGTTCGACGGCCGCGGGGTGACGATTGCTCTCCTGGACACTGGAGTCGAGGCGACGCACCCCTATCTCCTCGGCCAGGTCGGCGAGGGTTACGACGTGGTCGACTCGGACACCGATCCGAGGGCGAGTGCCAGCCCGGAGGATCCGTCGCGCTTCGAGCGGCACGGCACACAGATGGCTGGTCTGGTCGTCGGTTCCGAAGGCCCGGCCAAGCTGAACGGAATCGCCCGCGGCGCGAGCGTGCTCCCGATCCGGGTTGCCGGGTGGCAGCGCGAGGCCGGTGGGCGCTGGGCGGTCTTCGGGCGCTCCGACCAGCTCGTCGCCGGCCTCGAGCGGGCCGTCGATCCGAACGCGGACGGCGTCGCGCTCGACGCCGCGAGGATCGCTCTAGTCGGAGTGGCCGAGCCGTTTGCCGCCTTCGAGGACAGCCCCGCGGCGCGCGCCGTAGCCGGCGCGCTTCGGCTCGACACGCTCGTCGTGGCGCCGGCCGGCAATGACGGTTTCGCAGGCCCCGGCTACGGAAGCATCTCCGGGCCGGGAGGCTCGCGCGCTGCGCTCACTGTCGGCGCTGCCGACCTGCGAACTGCCTCGTCAACGGTGCACCTGGTCCTCCGCGCCGGGCTCGGCTCGTTCTTCGACCGACGGGTCCCGCTCGCGGGCGCGGTCGCGCCGCAGCGGAATCTGTTCCTGCGCTTGGCGGCTCTTCGACGCGGCCGCGATCCGCTCGACCAGGCATCTGCGCCGAAGCTGACCGATTTCTTCGATGAGGACGGGTTCAGCCTCGTCGCCGGGCGTGCGGCTCTCGTTCCCGCAGGGAGCGATCCCGCCTTCGCCGCGGCCCAGGCGGTCAAGGCCGGGGCGAGCGCGGTCGTGCTCTACGGGGACACACTGCCGGGTGGAGGCATTGGCCTCGATGAGGGGGTGACCGTACCCGTCGTCAGTGTTCCGGGCTGGGCCGGGCGGGCGGTGCTGAAGGCACTCGGCTCGGGCCGAAAGTCTCTCGTCTCGATGGGGACGGCGAGGCGTGCGGGCAGCCGCGATGAAGGGCATGTTGCGGCGTTCTCCTCACGCGGGCTCGCGTTCGACGGGTTCGTGAAGCCCGACCTCGTCGCCCCGGGCGTGGGCCTCCTCACCGCAGATCCGGGGCGTGCCGAGGACGGTACCGCCCGGTACTCGAGTCTCAGCGGATCGAGCGCGGCGGCTGCCGTCGTCGCGGGAGCGGGTGCGCTGCTCGCGCAGGCGAGGCCTGACCTGGACGCCTCGGCGCTGAAAGGGCTGCTCGCGGGCACGACCGATCGCCTGGCGCGGGAGTCGGTCGCGGCCCAGGGCGCTGGACAGCTCGATCTCGGCGCCGCGTATCCGGCCGAGGCTGCGGCGCTTCCGACGACCCTGAGCTTCGGCCGGGCACGCCAGGCCGGGTGGCATGCGACCCGTTCTCTCGTCCTGCGGAACCTCTCGAGGCGCCCGCTCCGGATGCGGGTCACCGCCGACGTCCGGGACGGGGGAGGCGCTCGCGGTCTCGTCTTTGCCTTCGCGCCAGCGCGCGTGCGAATCGCGCCGGGCGGGATCGCCCGCGTCTACATTGCGGCTAGGGCGCTGTCGTCGACCACGTCGCCGATCGAGGGGGTGTTCAGCGTCAGGCTCGAAGGGAGTGCGCCGATCCGCGTGCCGTGGCTCGTCACCGTCCGTCCCTCCCGCGACCAGCTGCTGTCCGCGCTTCGACTGTCCGCGGCTTCCTTCAAGCCGTCGGACAACGCACCCGCGGTGCTTTCGTTCCAGGCCGGACGGATCGCCGAGGGCGTTCAGCTCCAGCCGGTCGCGCGGCTCGATCTGGCGCTCCGCGGGCCGGATGGCGCGAAGCTCGGCGTGCTCGCACAGCTTCGCGACCTGCTACCCGGCCGCTACGCGTTCGGAATCACCGGCCGGGATGCGAAGGGGGATACCCTGGAGCCAGGCCGGTACCGCCTGCTGCTGACGGCCTATCCCACCGGCGAGGGGTCGCCGGGTCGGGCGCGCGTCACATTCACCATCCGTTAGGCTCCGACCGCGTTTTACCCCGTTTGCAGCCAAAAGGAGCGAGCAAGTGACCACCGTCGAGGCCCCTGTCTCCCACCTTCGCGAGAACCCGTTCGAGCTCGCGCAGCAGCAACTCCAGCGAGTCGCGGACACCTTCAAGATCGATCCGAACCTGATCGAGGTCCTCAAGGAGTGCAAGAAGTCCGTTTCCGTCGCGGTCCCGGTCGTCATGGACGACGGCTCCGTCCGAAGCTTCGAGGGCTACCGGGTCACGCACAACATCGCACGCGGGCCGTCGAAGGGCGGTATTCGCTATCACCCGGACGTAACGCTCGACGAGGTCAAGTCGCTTGCGATGTGGATGACCTGGAAGTGCGCGCTGATGAACATCCCGTTCGGGGGGGCCAAGGGCGGCATCGCGTGCGACCCGAAGAAGCTGTCGTCGACC
>Ga0210382_10000421_pt1 | contig 15176 bp, 11 predicted proteins | sample PLMedo_FD_155452 | JGI IMG/M metagenome (GOLD analysis project Ga0210382, IMG submission 155452) | Groundwater sediment microbial communities from an aquifer in East River, Colorado, USA - PLM0_60_coex redo | ecosystem: Environmental > Terrestrial > Soil > Riparian zone | place: USA: East... | reverse complement strand
GACTCGCCGGCATCCTGGGGGCGCTCGAATTCGGCAAGGCCGCTCTGTCCCTGCGCGAGCTGCGGGTAACGGCTGTAGACGCGGGCTCCGCCGACAGAGTGCCGGAGGTCCTGAGGGTCGAGATGACGGTGGCCGGGTGGTACCTGGAAGACCGGGAAACGGGAAACGGGAAACGGGAAACGGGAGGGCCGTGAGCGCCAGCCATTTGAACGCGACCCTGATCGCGGTGTCCTCGGTCGGCCTCGCGCTGGGGGTCCGGCTGGCCGCAGTCCCTTTGGTGCGCGTCGTTATACCGCAACGTGTGGGGAATCCTGAGCTGATCGCGCAGCAGTCACATACCGCTCATGCTGATTCCCTCGCCGCTGTGCTTGTGGCGCGCGATCCGTTCCGTGTGACACGCCGGCCGAGCAACGTCGTCTACGACCCGGTGCGGCTGGCGCAGCCCGCGACTCCGCCTCCCCCGAAGCCCGTGCTCGTCCTGGTCGGCATCGTGTGGGACAGCGGGCGCGATCCCACGGCGCTGGTCGAGGGGCTGCCGAGCGTCGACGGCCCGCGCCCGGTGCGACAGGGCGAGAACATCGCGGGCCTGCGGGTGAAGACGATCAGGCCGGACCGCGTGGTGATCACGGGGCTCGACACGACGTGGACGCTGACGGTGAGGGAACCATGGAAGTAAAGGTTGGCGAGGTTGGTGGAGGTTGGTGGAGGACGGTGGAGGTGGCTGCGGTGCTGGCTCTTGTCTTCGGTGCTCTGGCCCGCCTAGCGGCTCAGGATTCGAGCGCCGTGCACGCGGTCAACGACAGCGTCTCTGTTCGCTTCGTGGACGCCGATATCCGCGGTGTCATCCAGGCGCTAGGTCGCTACCTGCCGAAGCCGGTTCTCGTCGGCGCCATTCAGCCGGCGCGCGTGTCGCTCGAAACACCAGCGCCCGTATCGCGCGCCGCTGTGCGGGAGTTGCTCAAGGGGCTCGTCGAGTCTCAGAACCTCGAATTCACCGAAGACTCGGCGTTCTTCAGTATTTCTACCGCCCTCGCCCGCCCTCTCCCGCCCGGCGTGGCGGGGGGCGGGGCAGGGCTGCCCCCCGGGGTGGGGGGTCAGGGCAGTGGGGCTACCGTCCAGTTGTTCGTCATCCGCCTCAAGCACGCCCGCGCGTCCGACGTCGCCGCGACCGTGAACCTGCTGTTCGGCGCGGGCGGTGAGTTTTCGGGTCGCGCGGGGCTGTCTACCGGCACGCTCTCCGACGAGCTGCGGCGGAACGTGGTGCCGTCAAGCGGTACGGCGCCGCCGCCCGCCGCGGGAGCCCCAGCCCCCAGCGCCGCGACCAAGCCGGCTACGCTCACGGGTCCCGTCACCATTGTCCCGGACGAGCTGACCAACTCGCTGCTCATCCGGGCCTCGCAGGTGGACTACGACGTCCTGCGGCTGGGCGTCGAGCAGCTCGACATCCGGCCGCTTCAGGTGCTCATCGAGGTGATGATCGTCGAAGCACGGCACGACCGCAGCTTCTCGTTCGGGTCCGATCTGTTTGTCCCGCCGCAGTCCCTTGATAAGGGGAACGGCACCGTCGACGCGACGAGCGCAGGCGGGGGGCTCGGGGACCTGGTGATTCGCCTCATGAACCTGGGCCACGCCGAGATCGATGCCACGCTGCGCGCGGCGGCGTCGAAGGGGGATGTGCAGATCGTGTCGCGGCCGGTGCTGCTCGCGTCGAACAACACGGAAGCGCGCCTGCTGGTCGGCTCACAGCGTCCCTTTGTGCAAGTCAGCCGGTCGCTCCCGACGGACACGCCGACCCGGGACCAGGTGGTGCAATACCGCGATGTGGGCACCCGGCTCACGATTCGGCCCACGATCAACCAGGATGGCTACGTCTCGCTGGTCGTGCAGCAAGAGGTGAACGCCGCGACCAGCGAAGTGCAGTTCGACGCGCCGGTGATCTCGACGCGCGAGGCGGTGACGCAGGTGCTCGTCAAGGACGGTCAGACCATCGTACTCGGTGGCCTTCGAGACCAGCAGCGCGAGCGGACGCAGTCGGGCATTCCCATCCTTTCAGGGATACCCATCATCGGCGGGTTGTTCGGGAGCGCGGATCGGCGCAAGACGGAGACGGAGCTGTACCTGTTCTTGACGCCGCGGATTCTCAAAACGGACGCGGATGCGGACAGCGTGACGGCACCGAGGATGCCGCAGGGGGTGGGGAAATGATCGTCGGGGTATCGCCGGCTATCCGGCGGGCGCTGGTGCTGGCCGAGCGGTACGCCCGTACGCGGCTGCCGGTCCTCCTCGTCGGGGCGACCGGAACCGGCAAGGAGCTGTTGGCCCAGCATATCCATGAGCGCAGCGGCCGGCCCGGTCCGCTCGTGGACGTCAATTGCTGCGCCCTGCCGCGCGACATGGTCGAGAGTCTTCTCTTCGGACATCGGCGTGGGGCGTTCACGGGCGCGGTAGAGGCGAACGTTGGACACGTCGAGCGGTCCGACGGCGGAACCCTCTTCCTCGACGAGCTCGAGAGCCTCGCTCCCGACGCCCAGGGGAAGCTCCTGCGCGTGCTCGAAACTGGGGACGTGCAGCCGCTCGGCGCTCCCTTGAAGCGGTCGGTCGACCTGCGAGTCGTCTGCACCGTCCAAGACAACATCTGGACGGCGTTAGATCGGGGAGGATTTCGACGGGACCTGTTCCAGCGGGTGGCAGGGGTCGTGATCGAGCTGCCACCGCTCGCGGCGCGGCCGGAAGACATTCTCCCACTCGCCGAGCACTTTGCGAATCTGCAAGGTCGTCGCCTCGAGGGGGGAGCTGAGGGCGTGCTGCTCAACTATGCCTGGCCGGGCAATGTACGCGAGCTTCGGATGGCGATCGAGCGGGCCGGGCAGCTGGTCGAGGACGGCACGCTGCCGCCGGCGGCGGTCAGCGAAGCGCTGGCCATGGGGCAGGAAACCGCGCGCGACCACCGAAGTTCACTGGAGGACATCATCGCGGCGGGCGTCGCGACGGAGTGGCACGCCGCGCGGATGGCCGCGGCGCTCCGTATCCACCGGGCTACGCTGTTCCGCCGGTTGAGCCACGGTGGCCTCACCCTGCGGTCCCTCAAGCAGTCGCACGAGTCGCGCGACGGTCGCGCGACTGGCGCGACTCTCGGGACTGGGGTCGTTTCGTAAGTCGTTGTCCTCCAACATGACCAACCAGCGCTGACGTCGGCACGCCGCGTGCTTTGAGACGGGGGTGAACTCTTTGCCCGGAGTCTCCCGTGGTCGCGCGTCGGTGCTCCTTCGTCGCCCTGTCGGTCGTCGTCCTAGCTCTTTCGACAGCGGTCGCGTTTACTCCCCTTGCCGCCCAAGTGGACGTCACCCCCGATGGGGCGCCGCTGTTCGCACCGCCCTATGCCAGCGGACAGATGGCTCAGTTCTTCGTAACGAACCTTTCAGGCACGAGCAAGAATTACAACCTCTACTGCACCGTGGGGGGCTCGCGAATCACCTCGTGCTCGACGCTCCCTACTTTCTCGCTGCCGCCATTCGGCAGCGATGAGGTGTGGGTAACGTTCTCCACCGGTGCCCCGGGGGGAGGCTCGCTGGGGCTGGATGCCTGCGAGGTTTCCGGCCCCTGTCCTGGGGGCAGTGGTTCTTACAACGTGACGGTGGTCCCCGGCCTGGACGTAACGCCGGTCGTCGCAACAGCGGCCACGCGAGTCTCTAATACCCCTGGCTACAGCGAAACCTTCACGGTGAAGAACATCAGCGGTCGGAGCGAAATGGCTACGCTGAGTTGCTACGGCCTCACCAACATAGGTTGCACGGGCGTGGAGCCACCCAGCTTCCCACTCGCACCCAGTGAGAGCCGCACCGCAACGGCTTCCTACTACACGCAGGCGGTCGGCACCGGCTCCCTCAAACTCGTTGCCCTCGCCACGGATCAAAAGGGCGACACAGGGTCCTACACGGTGCCAGTGGTCGCGCCCGCCGTCGTCGCCGTGACGCCGGACGCCGCACCAGTCACTGCCCTGCCGAATGCCGCTGTCGCCCAGCGGTTCGCAGTGCAGAACTTCACGTCGGGGCAGGTGACGTACAATCTCACAGTGGCGTGCTCCGGCATGGCGATAAACTGCTCGCAACCAACGCCGACGATGGTCGGCCCTGGTGCCACGGGCAGGGTGACGGTCTCCTATCAGACGGGGAGCGCAGGCTCCACCGGCACAGTGAAACTCACGGCGACGAATGCCTCGCAGAGCGTGCAGAAGGACAGCGGGTGGGTGAACGTCACAGCGGGGGGGACAGTCCAGACCCCAGTCATAGACGTCGCGTCGGTGAACCCTGGGTCCGTGGTCGAGCGCAGCGCGTGCCTGACCCTGGCGGTCGGAGCCGCTGCCGCCGCCGAATGCGGGGACCTGCGGATCGTGCACGCCTTGCCCACGACGCGGACCCGTGGCAAGGCGCGCACACCCACGCTCCTCTACAACAGTCAGCTTGCCCACCCCTACCCGCTGGTCGCTGCGAACGTGACACTCCCGGCGGGTGCCGCCACGCCGGACAGCGTCCAGGCTGTGCTCCGCGACTCGGTGACGAACGCCATCCTGGGGCGAGGTTCGTGGGCCGGCAGCGATTGGGCGCCGGGGACCGTGCGGCGAGTAGTCGTCGGCTACGATGCGCTCGGCCAGGCGAGCGGCATCTACTCCTACAAGCTTGAGCTCTTCAATTGGTACGGTGGCAATGCGCCCAACACGCTGCGCTATGGGCAGTTCGCCGTCGTGAACCGGAGCGCGAGCCACTTCGGCGCGGGCTGGTGGTTGGCGGGGCTCGAGCGGCTCGACGTCGCGACCAAAGTCTGGTATGGGGGCGACGGGAGCGTGCGGCGCTACCTCCCGGTGGGTACGAACACGTGGGCCGCGCCGAGCTTCGACCGGCCCGACACGTTGAAATGGGACGGCACGAGCTACGTCCGCTACGCAACGCACGGGCTGCGGGTGAAGTTCGATGCTGCGGGGAAGCATGTCGCGACCGTGAACCGCCTGGGTGACAGCACCGCGTTCATCTACAACGGCGACACTACGCTGAAGACCATCTCCATCCCGCCCGTGGGATCGGGGCTCACCTACCAATTCGCGTATTCCGGCGGTTTCCTGCTAACTGTGACGCCAACGCCGGCAGGTCAGACGCCGCGGACGATCACCTTGACCGTGAGCGGTGGTCAGGTAACCGCGATCCGCGGGCCCGACACGACCCAGGTCCGGATCTCTTACGATCCTGGGTTTGCCAATCGCATCGCGGCGCGCATCGACCGGCGGGCGTTCGCCACGAACTATGCCTACGACCTTGGGGGGAAGGTCAGCCGCGACAGCCTGTACATGGGCACGGGGCAGACACCCATCGTCGAGCGCATTCGGTCGTTCGAGAGCCTTGGTTTTGCGACCGCTGTCGATACGGCGCGGGCCTACGCCCGCGCGGACGGCCCGCGTGTGGACGTGCTGGACACGACCGCCTTCTGGCTCGACCGGTTCGGGCAGCCGCGCCGCATCGTCAATGCGCTGGGGTTCGAGACCATTCTCACGCGCGCCAACGGCGCCTTTCCCGCGCTGGTGACGAAAGTGCGGTATCCCAACGCGCGTGTGGTAACGGCCACGTACGACGGCCGCGGCAACATTATCTCGTCCACCGATTCGAGCGTGACACCGCAGAACGGCAAATACGCCACCACAAGGTTCGTGTGGAATAGCAAGTGGGACTTCGATTCCATAGTGGCGCCGCCTGAGGGCGATAGCATTGTCATGTCGTATGACCCGAGCAACGGCAATCGGGTGTGGCAGCAGGACGCACGGGGGTCCGTCAGTCGTGTCACGTTCGGATACAACGCGCTAGCGCTGCTCCAGTCAATTGCTGTGCCGAGCGTTCCTGGGGCGCAGTACTTCTACTACGATCACCTCGGCAACGATTCCGTCTCGGTTACACCGAGGGGCTTCAAGACGATCGTACAGCGCGACGTGATCGGAAGGGACACGCTCCATATCACCCCAGTCGATAGCCTGCAGGCTGTGAGGGACACACTGCTGATCAGATACGATGCGATGAATCGGGACACGTTCGCGGTGAGCGTGGGTCCTGCGAAGCCGGATTCGTTCCACTACGGCGTTACCGATGGTGGCCTCCCCCCGTACAAGATCTATACGACGCCCAGGGAATCGCTGTACGTCCGGAAGGTCTACGATCCGAACGGCAACCTCACGCAGCTCTGGCGGAAAGCCGGTCCGGACTTCAATGCGATCGGCTGGGGCGAGACGCGGTTTCAGTACGACCCAGCCAACCGCAAGATCGTCGAGATCGCAGCCGACGCCGGTACGAAGATCGATTCTACCTACTACGATCCGGCAGGCAACGTAGTGGCCGTTCGCAATCGCGAAGCCCGTCGTGTGACCATGACATATGACGCGCTCAGCCGGCTCAGTCAGCGGATCAAGGAGGCCGCGTGGGACTCACTCTGGCCCTCGCGTCCCCATGACCCGACGCGCTACGGTCAAGCGTTACCGCGCTACTACCTGACAAACGGTCCCCGAGGTTGGGGCGTCACAGTACCCGGAGACACTGCCACGTTCACCTACGACGCCACGGGCAATCTCCGCACGGCCGGCAATCGCGACGCCCGCATCCGCCGGCACTACACCCTCAACGGGCTCCTCGCGGCTGATACCCTCATCGTCATGCCGTGGACGGGGACTGACAGTACGCTCCACGTGTACGGGCTACAGTACGGTTATGATGTCGACGGACGTCGGAAGTGGCTCAAGCATCCGAATACGGTTGCGCCTCGGGTGGGCGGGGCGGCGAAGGATTCGGTGGCGTACGCGTACGCAGTGAACGGCCAACTGGCATCCGTCATCGACGTGCTGGGCAACCAGTTCCGGTGGGCCTACGACCCCGCTGGCCGGCCAGACACGCTGTACTACCCCGGCGCAATCTGGGAGCACTGGACCTACGATCCCGACTCGCGGGTCACGGAACGCGTCGAGCACGCCGGTGCATTCGTGGGCTCGGACTCTGGCTTCGGGTCAGCGGTTTTTCACGACGACACCTACTTGTACGACGCGCGGGGCAAGATCCTGCAAGCCATCGAGAGGTTTGACGCCGGGCCGCAGGAAGACTTCGTGGTGTTCAACGCCTACACCGCGCTGGGAGCGCTCGCACGATCAGGCCACGAAGGGTTCGCGCATTCTGACCAGGCAACAGAGGAGGGATTTCACCCTGATGCACTCGGCCGGAATGAGCGGACTTGGACTGGCTGTGTTGGCAGCTGCAACGTCGGCGCGGACAGCGCGAACAATATCCACCTGAAGGGCTACTACCAGTTCAGCGGCGCCGTTGGATCGGACGCACTGAGCTGCGTTCAAAGTGGATGTAGCCCTGGACTTTCTGCGGAATATCTCGTGGATAGTACAGGTGACCGCATGCGGCAACGCAACTACGGTCAGAGGATGACGGCGGGCGGGGTCTTGGGACGGGTGATCGTTTCGCTCCAAAACTATACCGACGGCGGAGGGCAGATCCGGTTCACCGACCGACAAGCATGTGACTACTTCGACGACGGGCAGGGACACTACGGCTGCTACGCCCCCGGCCAATTCAACTGGCTCGACCGGGGCAGCTTCGAGGACTATCGCTACGATGCGCTCGGCCGGCGCGTGCTCGTGCGCTCGCGTGCGGACACCACGTGCCAATACCAGCACGTGTGCCGAAGCACGATCCAGCGCACTGTGTGGGATGGGGATCAGATCCTCTACGAGATTCGCTACCCAGGTGGCGACACCGTGTCGGCGAGTTCCTTGGAGCGAGACACGGTGTTCGTGCCCGCCGACAGCGCACCGTACGGCCGGGTCGCATACACGCACGGGTTGGGGATCGATCAGCCGCTCGATGCGATTCGGATCGGGTACAGTGTCTACTGGCCTGGTCCCGTGGCGACGATGCTCCACCACAATTGGCGTGGGCTCATCGATCGTGCGAGCTTCGAGAATGGCACGTCCGAGCGCTGCATAAAAAAGACGAATGGCGCCGACTCCACCGAGGGCATATGGACGTGCGTGAACCCCGACCCCGCCGCGAACTTGCGCGGGGCGTATTTCGACGACGCGTACGCGGGTTCACACGCACCGCTCGCCTGGTTTGGGAACATCATCACGTTGAAGCGGGACGCCACGGGGCAGTTTTACATGCGGAACCGGTATTACGATCCGAACAGTGGGCAGTTCACGCAGGAAGATCCCCTTGGCTTGGCGGGAGGCTTGAATCTCTACGGGTTTGCCGGCGGGGACCCCGTCAACTTCAGCGACCCGTTCGGGCTGTGCACGCAAGGGGGAGGGGCCGATTCGACGAAAGGGAGGGTTGAGGCCTGCAACGCGCCTGTGAACATCCCCGTGCTTCGGGAACTCGGTCGGCCAAGCTGGTCGCCCTTTCGGCACCATTGGCTGCGTACCACAACCAAGGAAGCTGGATTGGGTCCCGCGGGCGGCGACCCTCCTGGCGAGGGACAATACGTGTATGCGAATGGAATTCCCTATGTTACTGGTACTGAGATTCTTGACGAGAGTGGTCGCGGAGATAAACCCGGTTCCCAATGTGCAGCTGTGCCGAATGAGAATCAGGCCTGCGTGGACCGAATGCTAGACATCGGGCAGAAGCGGGGTCGATGGACTCTTGGGAACAGCTGTGAGGCGTTCGCGGAGAGCGTTGTTCGAGCCTGCCGCGTGCCGACAATTGAGGCACAGCAGCCGGATGCTACTAATGTAGTTCTTCCGAGGGATTAATGAACAACAGGAGACTCGTTTTCTGGTCGATGGCGGTGATCGCACTAGCGCTTACAGTGTACTCCTTTTCGGGTGTAGTGATGAATACTCACTTCGCCCTAGCGACCGAAAACGCGGGATACGCGCGGGCTGCTGTCCTTTGGGCCCTAGCCGCATTGACGAGCCTCGCGGCAGCGATAGCGCTTGCGCGCGCTGCGTGGAAGTACGGTCGAAGGTGTTAGGACTTGTGACACGTCGGAAGGAGAGGAGTACGGCCCGTCGGGCCGACCGCGCACTGGTGCCCGGCACCAGCGCTGCGAAGAGAATGCCAATGCGAGCAGTACGTTGATCAAAAAGGTCGAGGTATCTCTATTTGCACCAGCTTCTGAGGCCTTCTGGCTGTGCAAGCAAGTGGGCAGATATCGGTGCGCGCGCGGGTGCGCGGCCCCGAATCTGTCCAAGGTCGTGCCCATTCGCGCCGTGTGAGAGACCCCGTCAAGCACAAGCGTCGAAGAATAGCGTTGCAGAAATGCGTCTAACGACGGCGTGGGAATGATGACGGTGCGGCGCACCACCGATGCCATCGTCAGTGCATCGTGCTCCGCGCCGACCCCAGCCGACTCCTGGTGTCCCAAGTGGCACAAGGTGTGGCGACCGAGTGCGCTCAGCTTGCCAAGACCTTTACCGGGCCCGGCGCCTTCGCCCGCGGGACCAGCTCGTGCGCGCGTGCCAGCCGCACCCGGAGCGCACCACCGAAATCGAGCTGGGTGCGGACGCTGAGCTATTCAACGGGCGTCTTGGGTTGGGAGCAACGGTCTACAGCAGGCGGACATCGGGGTTCATCACGTTCACCGTGACCCCGCCATCGAGCGCCTTCTCGTATCAGCTCATAAATGGCGGCGAAATCTGGAACCAGGGGGTGGAGCTCGAGCTGACGGCCCAACCGATCCGGAGCGAGCAGACAGCCCTGGACATTCGACTCGGCGCGTGGGGCAATCGCAACCGGGCTGCACGGATCACGCAGTTCTTGCTGCCCGTGGGCTTCCGACAATGGGTGTTCTGGGGATACCCAGTCGGCACGTACTACACGGTTCTCGTGCAAGGCTTCAACGACGCGAACGGTGACGGCGTGCTCACATCCAACGAGATTACGCGCAGCGACGTGGTCCCGTCAGGCTCGCCGCTTCCCACCCAAGGGGCGTTTGCGAGTATCGCCGTCGCCTGGCATCGTTGGCTGGGCCTGTCGACCACGGTCGAGTACCGTGGCGGTGGCAGCCAACAGGATCTTACGGCGGCTGGTCGTTGCCAAGTCGTCGTGTGCGCGGCACGCAGCGTGCCCGGCACGCCACTCACGGAGCAGGCCCGGGCCGTGGCTGACGGCCTCGGGCTCGAGGGGCAGCCGCTCGACGCCGGCTTTGTGAGGCTCCGCGAGGTTTCGCTGACGATCACAGCACCAGCCACTTGGGCGGCGCGGGTCGGGGCCAAAACGCTTCACCTGACGCTGGCGGGCCGCAATTTGCTCACGTGGACACCATACCGCGGCCTCGACCCCGAGGTGAACGCCCTCGGACAGCGCGGAGTCTCGATGGTGGACTCGTTCACGCAGCCGTTATTGCGCCGCTGGATTGCACGACTGGACCTGGAGTTCTAGCTCCGCTGGCTGCTTCATCCCGGTGCGCCCACCATGATGCTATGCCCAAGTACAACATCCACGAAGCCAAGACCCACCTCTCCAAGCTCCTGGAGCGTGAGGGTGATCGAAGCCTGATTGCCGTTTTTAGGTCCCACATGCGCTGATCGGGTTATGAGGGGTGCCTGGCGTCGGCGCAGACTTGGGCCGTGTCTCCCCCTTGCCTCTCTACGCCCGAGGAGCCGAAACTATGGGCATGGTCGCCCCGGTCTACTACACAGCCGACATGGTCCGCGCGTTACCGCACGACGGCAACCGCTACGAAGTGGTGCACGGGGAGCTGCTGGTGACCCCCGCGCCGCGGCCCTGGCACGAGGAGCTGGTGGTCCGGCTGCTCGAGGCGCTCCGGGTCTATCTGCGGGCGGAGCCGGTCGGTCACGCCTTCGGCTCGCGTGCCGACATTACCTGGGGGCGCTACGTCGGCGTGGAGCCGGACGTGTTCGTCGTTCCGATGGAGCAGGCCCGCACGCTTGAGTGGCGGGAGATGCGCGATCTACTGCTCGTGGCCGAGGTGCTGAGTCCATCGTCCGCACGCGCGGACCGGTTCACCAAGCGGCGGCTGTACCAGGAGCGGCGGATTCCCGTCTACTGGGTCGTGGATGGTGATGAGCGCCTGGTCGAAGTGTGGACCCCTGAGGCCGAATTGCCGGTTGTCGAGCGGGAGCGGGTAACCTGGCAGCCCGCGGGTGCAGGGCGGGCGTTCACCCTCGAGCTCGACGAGCTGTTTCGGCCGATCTAAGCCGCCCCCGCCCCCACTACCTCAAACCCGCACGCCTGCGCCGCGATCCGTAGCTGCGCTTCGTGCGTCGCCACAACCAGCGCCGAGTGCTGTACGTCGCGCCACGCCAGCGCCGTCGCCAGGTGGATCGCGTCGAGCGTGCCCAGCGGCGTCGGGAACGGGTCGGCAGCCCGACGGAGGATCGGCATGGACACGTCGGCCAGGTTCACCGCCTGCATGAGCCTGATCGCTGTCCCCCGGCGCTCGGCGGTCTCCTCGAGCGTCAACCCGCCGCGCAGGTGCAGTCGATCGAGCGTGCGCAGCACCTCCACCTCCGCGAGTGCGCTCGACACCGCCGTCTCGAGCTGGCGCCACTCGCGCAGGCGCCCCGGCTCACCCAGCAGCACTCGCAGCAGCACCGACGCGTCGACATAGGCGATCACCGCTCACCCTGCCGCTCCTCGAGCAGGGCGGCGAGGCTGTCAATCGGGCGCCCCAGCGGAGCAGGCAAGTCCACGTCCCGCAGCCGCATCACCGCCTCCCGCACCACGAGCGGGCCGGCGCGCGACTCGAGCGGTACCACCCGCGCGACCGGTGTGTCCCGATCGTACAGCGTGATCGGCTCTCCCCGCCGTACGCCCCGGAGATACTCGCTCAATCGCGCCTTGAACTCCGCGATCCCCACGCGGTGGGGTTTTGGCACTTTCATGGTCACATGATAGTCACCTGGTGGTCATGTGGTCAATGGTTTGGCCCTACTTGCGGCTTGCCGTCTTGCAACTGGTAACTGTGTGGGGTGGCGCGGGCGGGGTCGCCCCCTCTATCTTGCACGTCTATTTGGCAACTTTTTGTTAGGGGTTATGCCGACCATCAATCAGCTCGTCCGGCACGGCCGCCGCGACATGGAAGCAAAAGAGAAGGCGCCCGCGCTGCGCGGCAATCCGCAGAAGCGCGGCGTCTGCACGCGCGTCTACACCACGACGCCCAAAAAGCCGAACTCGGCGCTGCGGAAGGTTGCCCGCGTCCGGTTGACCAACGGCTTCGAGGTGACGGCCTACATCCCGGGCGAAGGGCATAACCTGCAGGAGCACTCGATCGTGATGATCCGCGGCGGGCGCGTGAAAGACCTGCCCGGCGTGCGCTACCACATCATCCGCGGCACGCTCGACGCCGCCGGCGTGAACGAGCGCAAGCAGTCGCGCTCCAAGTACGGCGCCAAACGGCCCAAGGCGGCGGCCACATGAGCCGCAGAAAGAAAGCGGTCCGCCGGCCCGTGCCGGCCGATCCGCGCTACGACAGCCAGACCGTCTCCAAGTTCTTGAACAACCTGATGGAGCGAGGCAAGAAGTCGCTCGCCGAGCGGGTGTTTTACTCGGCGATGGACCTGATCGAGCAGCGCACCGGCCAGCCGGGCGTGAACATCTTCAAGCAGGCCTTGTCGAACGTGAAGCCGGCGCTCGAGGTGAAGTCGCGCCGCGTGGGCGGCGCCACCTACCAGGTGCCGGTGGAAGTCCGGCCCGAGCGGCGCACCGCGCTCGGCATGCGCTGGCTGATCTCGTTCAGCCGCGCGCGGCGCGAAAAGAACATGGCGGAGCGGCTCGCCGCCGAGTTGATCCTCGCCTCGAAGGGCGAGGGCGACACGATCAAGAAGAAAGAGGACACGCACCGGATGGCCGAAGCAAATCGGGCATTCGCGCACTATCGGTGGTAAGGGTGGGTTAACCCCGGGGCGGTGCCCCGGGGTTCACAGACGCCCGGGGCGGTGCCCCTGGCAGAACGCTTAGACCGACAACTTCGGGACCCTGCCTTAAGGGATCCTGCGTCGAGGGGGCCGAAAGCCCTCCGATGACAGCGGAGCGAGACCGGCCCGCACCCCGGGCGTCACGGTCGCCCCGCGTTTTTGCTGGTAAAGGGAGCGGCATGCCGCGTATCACGCCACTCGAGCGAGTTCGTAACATCGGCATCATGGCCCACATCGATGCCGGGAAAACGACTACGACCGAGCGCATCCTCTACTACACCGGCCGCACCTACAAGCTGGGCGAGGTGCACGACGGCACCGCCATCATGGACTGGATGGAGCAGGAGCAGGAGCGCGGTATCACCATCACCTCCGCTGCCACCACCGCCTTTTGGCCCCGCCGCGGCCATCCGTACCGCATCAACATCATCGACACGCCCGGCCACGTGGACTTCACCGTCGAAGTGGAGCGCAGTCTGCGCGTCCTGGACGGAGCCATCACCGTGCTCGACGCGGTGGGCGGCGTCGAGCCCCAGACCGAGACGGTGTGGCGCCAGGCCGACCGCTACCACGTGCCGCGCATCGTGTTCGTGAACAAGATGGACCGCGTGGGCGCGGACTTCGAGATGTGCGTCAAGATGGTGCGCGAGCGGCTCGGCGCCAACGTCGTCCCGGTCCACCTGCCGCTCGGCTCGGGCGAGCTGTTCACCGGCCTCATCGATCTCATCCGCCAGGTCGAGATCGTGTACGACGACGAGTCGCTCGGCAAGAAGTACGTCGAAGGACCCGTGCCGGCCGCCCTCCAAGGCAAAGTCACCGAGATGCGCCACCACCTGCTCGAGTCGATCGTCGAGCAGGACGACGCCATCCTCCACAAGTACCTCGAAGAGCACGAGCTGTCCGAAGACGAGATCCGCCTGGTGCTCCGCAAGGCCACCATCTCGGGGAAGGTCGTCCCGGTGCTCGCCGGCGCGGCCTTCAAGAACAAGGGCGTGCAGGCGCTGCTCGACGCGGTGGTGGACTATCTGCCGTCGCCGATCGACGTCCCGGCCATCCAGGGCCACCTGCCGCACCACGACGCCACCCACGCCCTGCGCCAGGCCGCCGACGAGGAGCCGTTCTCGGCGCTCGCCTTCAAGATCATGACCGATCCGTACGTGGGAAAACTGACGTTCTTCCGGGTCTATTCGGGCGTGCTCGCCGCCGGCTCCTACATCTATAACAGCACCAAGGACAAGAGGGAGCGCATCGGCCGGCTGCTCGAGATGCACGCCAACAAGCGCGAGGAGATCCAAGAGGTGCGCGCCGGCGACATCGCCGCCGCCATCGGCTTGAAGGACACGAAGACGGGCGACACGCTGTGCGACGAGGGCCACCCCATCATCCTCGAGGCGATGAAGTTCCCCGAGCCGGTGATCTCGGTGGCGATCGAGCCCAAGACCAAGGCCGACCAGGACAAGCTCTCCCTCGCGCTGCAAAAGCTTTCCGAGGAGGACCCCACCTTCCGGGTGCACTCGGACGCCGAGACGGCGCAGACCATCATCTCCGGCATGGGCGAGCTGCACCTGGAAGTGCTGGTCGAGCGCATGAAGCGGGAGTTCAAGGTCGACGCCAACGTGGGCCGGCCGCAGGTCGCCTACCGCGAGACGGTTCGCAAGCGGGTCGAAGACGTCGAGGGAAAGTTCATCCGCCAGACCGGCGGGCGCGGGCAGTACGGCCACGTCGTCATCAACATGGAGCCCGGGCCGGTGGGCACGGGCTTCGTGTTCGAGGACAACATCGTGGGCGGCACGATCCCCCGCGAGTACATCGGCCCGGTGGAGCAGGGAGTCAAGGAAGCGCTCGAAAACGGCGTGCTCGCGGGCTACCCGATGGTAGACGTGAAAGTCGAGCTGGTGGACGGGTCGTACCACGACGTGGACTCGAGCGAAATGGCGTTCAAGATCGCGGGATCTATGGCAGTGAAAGAGGCGGCCCGTCAGGCGCATCCGGTGCTGCTCGAGCCGATCATGGACGTGGAGGTGGTGACGCCGTCGGACTACATGGGTGACGTCATCGGCGATTTGTCGGCGCGCCGGGGAAAGATCGGCGGCATGACGGAGCGCGCCGGCGCCCAGGTCGTCGCCGCGAGCGTGCCCCTGTCCGAAATGTTCGGCTACTCGACCACCTTGCGCTCGATGAGCCAGGGCCGCGCGATCTACAGCATGCAGTTCAGTCATTATCAAGAGGTGCCGAAGACGAAAGCCGAAGAGATTGTGGCGAA
>Ga0210382_10000420_pt1 | contig 15224 bp, 9 predicted proteins | sample PLMedo_FD_155452 | JGI IMG/M metagenome (GOLD analysis project Ga0210382, IMG submission 155452) | Groundwater sediment microbial communities from an aquifer in East River, Colorado, USA - PLM0_60_coex redo | ecosystem: Environmental > Terrestrial > Soil > Riparian zone | place: USA: East River... | reverse complement strand
TGCGTTTGCTCGCCGGGTTGACGCCGATCGATAAGGATGTGCAGCAGGCCGGCATCGGTGGTCCCAGCGGCCAGTGGTTCGAGCGCGACAGCCTCGCGGGCGCGGGTCCGAACGGAAAGCAGGCGCTGGCCGCGCGCATCGACATGGATCAGCTGACCCGCCGCGCTAACCTTCTCGTCCACTCGCTCAACGAAGCCTACGACTCCGCGTCGAGCCAGCGCTCGCGCTACGCCGCGATGCCCTCGATCATGCCGACCAAGGGTTGGTTGACGAGTGCGTTCGCGCGCGAGCGCGTGCATCCGATCCTCCACCTCGCGCGCCCGCACGAAGGCATCGATCTCTCCGCGCCGATGGGGATGGAGATCGATGCGCCGGCCGCCGGCGTCATCACGCAGGTGTCGTGGGTCGAAGGCTACGGCAACATGCTGACGATCGATCACGGCTACGGTCTCGTCACGCGCTACGCGCACTGCTCCAAGATCGTCGTCGTGCGCGGCCAGCGTGTGAAGCGCGGCCAGAAGATCGCCAACGTCGGATCGACGGGCCTGTCGACCGGACCGCATCTGCACTATGAAGTGTGGGTGAACGGCCATCCGGTGAACCCGATGAAGTACGTGCTGCCGGACGCGATCGTGGATTGATGTCCCGCTGTGCTTGACGGCACCGGGACGTACCTGTTGTATCAAGGTATGGTGTCTCGGCTGACGTCGTTGGTCCTCCTGCTGCTCGCCGCCTGTCACCCCCATGCCGCGCCCCCCTCGCCGTCCGCCGATCATATCGTGATCACCCAAGCGCAGATCGAGCGCAGCGGTGCGCGGACGGCATGGGAAGCGCTGAAACGGCTGGCACCGCAGTTCACGTTTCGCGAAAACCGGAACGGGCAACCCGGCAGCCTGGAGCGACGCGGCCGGAGCAGCATCCTGCTGAGTGATGCCCCATTGGTCTTTGTGGATGGTGCGGAGCTGGCGGACTTCCGCTCGCTCAATCAGATCCCCGCGAGCACGCTGTTGAGCATCGAAATCCTCAACGGTATCGAGGGAACGTCCTACTACGGATCCAACGCCGTCAGCGGCGTCATCCTTTTCAAGACCAAGAGCTGAAAAAGAGGGGGAGGCTCGAACCTCCCCCCTTTCGTGCTCACGGCAAGCAGTGCTCCTGTCAGGGTGCGGTGCTCAAGCAGGCGCCCCCCTTGGGGTTGTTCTCCTCGTCCAGCGGGATCGGGTAACTCGTCGCCGGTCCGTATTGCAAGCCACTCTTGAAATAGCCACCGTGCGGGAAGACAACACTATCCGCGCGGGCATACTGCCGCTCCAGCCGACGCAGATCGCTGAGCCGATGAGCCGTCAACCACAGCCAGCGGCCGCGTTCCGTAAAGAGCTGCGTGACCGCTGCGTTGGAATCAGCCGGCGACGGTAGCGCGGTCATCGCCGTGAGAGCGGCCGTGCCGTTGAGGATGTATCCCGGCGGCGTGGCCCGCAGGCCGTTGAGCGTCGTCAGATACGCCGCGGTATCCCGCCGGAACAGCGCCGCCTCGGCGTTGATCAATCGTGCCTCGAGACCCGAGGCGAGGGGTGCCGGCGCCTTCTCGTCCACGTAGCGGTTCTGATCGAATTGCGGCGTCGCCCCGTCGAACCCGGAATTCGTGCCGGGCGTCCGAAAAGCCGGGGTGCGCTGATCGGCTACCGACCGCCAAGCCAAACCGACGCCCCCCTCCGCATCCGGGACACCGTACCGCTTGAACTTCCGGATCCCGTTGTACACGCCGTTGTTCTGCCGTGTCGTGTTCAAATCATGCTGGATCTGGTATGCGAACGACGTTGCTACGGCCGTCACCGCGGTATCCGCCGCGACGGCGTTGCCGGCGTCGAGCAAGACGCGTCCGATCCCCACTCGCGCCAGTGCGGTCATGGCGATTCGGCTCGCCCTGATCGATGCCAGGAGGGAGTTGCTACCAACCGCAAATGCCTTCACGGTGTCGAGGGCGGTGGCCGCGGCGAGCGCTTGCCGGAAGCGGTTCAGTGCCGTGTCCAGGACCTGCGCTGACGTGAGCGGGTCGCCGTACGAGAACGTGCCGTCTGGGTTCACCGTACTCACCGGCACACCCGAGCAATAGTTCTCGGCAAGGAACAGGTATGTGTAGCCCGCAAGGCTCAGCATTTCCGATAATCCAGCGTCGATCGTCGTGTCGGGCGCGTACGTGCGGAATTTGCCGGCGGCGACCTCTGCCGCGCGCCGCGCACGGTGCACGTTCCGGAACACGTTCGTCAGCGTGACGCTCTCGCGCTGTGGCTGCCGGGCGTCGGCCAGGATGCGGTCCGGGAACGTCTCGGTGTTGATCAATTCATCCGACAGCATTCCCCCCAGCAGAATGACGCCCTCGGTCGTGCCACCCGAGCCCTGTGCGCCGGACCCGGTGTAGGCGATGTGCAGGTCCCCGATCGCACCCGCGCGAATCGTGGGCAGTGCCGCCGCGTTGTTGAGCCCGCCCGGCGGTACGATGTCGGGATTAGAGACGTCCAGCATGTGGCAGCCGGCAAGCAGCGTCCCGGCGCCCACCAGAGTCGCCGCAACGACCCAGACTCGGCGCGAGCGCCGAAGCAGTGGGCCGATCATGTCATGCAGAATGGCAATCATGGCTCCGTCCTCGCGCTCAGAAGGTGATGTTGACACGGCCGATGAAGTAGCGAACCGGCGGCTGGGTCAGGAAGTCCGCGGTCGTGAAATTGTTCTGCCCGGCTTCGTTCAATTCCGGATCGACGCCTTGGTACTTCGTCCAGGTAGCCAGATTCCGTCCGACCACCGCAAAGCTCAGGTCGGTCGCGCCGAGAAACTTCGCCCAGCGGGTGGGAGCAAAGTACGTAATGGAGACCTCCCGCAGCTTGGTGAAGCCACCATCCTGGACATAACCGGCTTGCGTTCCTTTGAGGTTGGCAGCAGCCGCCGCCTGGTCCGCGAGGGACGCGGTGCGGTCGTTCAAACCGCGACAGTTGTTGCGCGGCGGCAGACAGCGGAACTGCTCGGTGCTGTTGAAGAGTTTGTTGCCGAACCGGCCATCGAGCAGGGCGTACAGCCGCACGTGCCGCTGGAACGTGATATCGGCGGCCAGGCCGATCCCGTGATCGGGGAACGGCTGACCGACGAATACGGGGGAGCTGCCGAGCGTCACTTCACTGGTATCCACGATCCCGTCGCTATTCGCGTCGCGGAAGGTATAGGGCGTCATGAAGTAGCTACCCAGTGCGTATCCGGGCTGATGGCGCTGCGACGCGCCGCCAAGCCCGAAAATGATGGGCGAGATGCCCGGGCCGAGCTCCACGAGGCGGTTGCGATTGCCCCACGCATTGGCGCTCAGGTTGATCTCGAGATTGGGACGGCGGAGGGGCACCACGCGCGCCAGGATCTCGATGCCTTTATTCGTCACACGCCCAAGATTCTCAAATTGCGTCGTGGGCCCGCCGAGTCCGGGCGCGAGGGTGACGGCGATGAGGGCATCGCGCGACGACTTGTCGTAATACGCGACATCGAGATGCGCGACGTCGCGGAACAACCCCGCTTCGAAGCCCAGCTCGACCTCGCGGGTGCGCTCCGGCTTCAAATTGCGATTTCCGAGGTTGCCGACGGTGAAGCCCGGCACGTCTACGTTGTTGACGACGACGGGCGTTGGGCTGTAGTACTCGACGCCGTCGAGGGGTCCGGGATGCACGCCGGACTGACCCCACGCCGCCCGCAGCCGCAGCGTGTTCACGTTGTCGGACCGCGGGAAAAACGGCTCCTCCGAGATCACCCATGACCCGGAGATCTTCGGGTACAGGATGTTACCGAACTTGACCCCGAAGGCGGAGTTGTGGTCGCTTCGCAGCGCGCCGTCGAGGAAGATGCGGTTATTGATCCCGACACGCTGATCCAGATACTTGCCGAGTGTCGCGACGGGTTGCGTCGTCTCGCTGTCGGCGGGGATCACGCCCCCGCCCAGGGACCCGGTGCCGGCGGTCTGGTTCTGGCGGCTTGCCAGCACACCGTGGAAGATGTTGCGGAAATACTGAACGCCGGCGGTCGTGGTCGACGTGATGGACGGTGTCACGACGAACGAGGCGGTGGCGTTGATCGTGCCGGTCCAGTTGTAGATCTGGAATGGATTCGCGGCGCGGCTCCCGGCGTTCGACGTCGCGCTGAACGCCGCCGGAATCGCGCCCGGCACGAACGTCCGATTATCGAAGCGGCTGGTGAAATCGACACCCACCACGCCGTTGACGGTCAGCCAATCCTGCGGCCGATAATTCGAGATGATGCTCCCCGTAAAGCGGTCGATATGCTGGAACGTGCGGATGGAGAAACTCTGGGTGGGCGTGAGAAATCCATATCCCTGGTTGATCGAATCCGCGCGCCCCAGGAACCCGCTCGACAGCACGCCCAGCGAGTTATTGTCGTTCTCCGGCAGCCGCAGTTTGCTCGCCGTGTAGCCCGCGCGTGCCAGGACGTCGAACTTGGCCCCGACGAGCTGGTGGAGGTTCAGCAGGAAGCTGGTCTGGCGGTTCTGATTGACGGCATACACACCCTGCTCATCGTTGAAATGACCCGCGAGGTAGTACGTCGTCTGCTCGGTGCCGCCGGAGGCGGCGAGCCCGTACTGACGGCGGTGGCCGGTCCGGAATGGACTGTTCGTTTCGAGCGGGTTGAAGATCGCCAATCGCGTCTGCACGCACGGGTTGGCGGCACGGACCGTCGAGATCAGCGTGCACGCGGAATCGAGCACGTCGAGGCCGCGGTAGTTGGCGGGATAGGCGATGAAGTCGTTGAGGACACCACCCTCCGCGTAGGCGTCCCAGACCGTGGGACCGGCCTTCCCTTGTTTCGTCTGCAGCTGAATCACGCCGTTGGCGGCATCGGTGCCATACAACACGTTCGCCGATGGTCCGCCCGCGATCTGCACGCGCTCGAGATCGTTGGGATCGATGTCGTTGAGCCGAGATGGGGTCTGCCCACCCACACCAACGGAGATCGAGCTGGCACCGTTCTCGACACGAATGCCGTCGAGATAGATGACGGGCTCATTGGAAAGTGAGAGACTGTTGGAGCCCCGGATGCGCACCCGCGTCCCGGTTCCGGTTGTGCCGCCGGAATTCTGGATCAGCAGGCCGGGCGTGCGGGCGCTGAGCGCGTCAGCGAGGCTCGTCGGCGCGCCCTTGGAGATGATGTCGGCCGGATCGACCGTGTGCACCGCGTTGCCCTGCTCGCGCTGCATCTCCTGGCCCGTGGCCGTCACGACCACTGCCTCCAGGCCCACGGGCGCCGGTACCAGGAGCAATTCCACCTCGGTTGGCTGACCGGCGCTCGCTGTGACGGTCCGCGCACCAGCCTTGTAGCCGATGAATTTCGCCCGCAGCGTAATGGAGCCCGCTGGGGCATTCGCGATATGAAACCGCCCCTCCCGATCGGTGAGGGCCCGAATGGTCGTTCCGACGACCACGACTTCCGCCGAAATCAGTGGTTGATGGGATGCGGAATCGACGACCCGGCCGTCGACGGTCGCCTGCTGGGCCGCGGCTTGCCGCACACTTAACGCCAGGAGCAGCGCAGTCGCCACCCCCAGAGCTGTTCTCGTAATCGCAAATCGCATAATCCGTTCCTCATCGTTGAAGGATCGATTGGAAAACGGGATTATCCGGTCCGAGGACCGGAGCGGTCGCGCAATGACGACTCTTGCTGGCCGCTAGCGACTACATCGACCGGGAATGATGATGTTGCGCTGAAGGTGGAGAACGCAGCGAACGGAAATTTGATCCATCCCGCCTCCTCGACGAGGGGTAGAATGACAGCTTTCCATATAGTGAGGGCCGCGGCGAAGGCCCGCAAGGGAAGCCCTACGCCCTTGCCGGACCGTTCGCGAGGGTCCTACCTTCCGCCCATGACCCATCTCCGTCGTTTTGTCGCCTTGCTCGCGTTCCCGCTGCTTGCCGCCTGTGGCACCACCGAGCCGGGGCCGGACCCCGGTCCCGGACGGATCATCTTCACGCGGCTGGGAAACAACCTCGTGGACATCTATGCGATGGACCTGAACGGCCGCAACCTGGAGCAGCTGACCACCAGCTTCGCCTTTGACGATTGGGGGGACTGGTCCCCCGATACGCTCAAGATCGTCTTCATGTCGAACCGAGTCCCCGGTAGCACCGTCCCGGTGCACTATCACATCTACGTCATGAACCCGGACGGCAGCAACGTCGGCCAGCTCACCTTCGAGGACAGCGCTGACAGCTACCACCCCGCCTGGTCGCCGGACGGCACCAAGATCGTCTTTACATCGGGTCGCGACGATCCCAACGGCGAGATCTACGTCATGGATCCCAACGGGTCCAACGTCGTCCGGCTCACGACCGACAGCGCCGCAGACGAGGAACCGGCGTGGTCGCCCGACGGGACCAAGATCGCCTTCGTGTCCAATCGGGACGGCAATGCCGAGATCTACATGATGAATCCGGACGGAACAGGCCAGGTGAACATCTCCAATAACCCGGGTGCCGACCTGGTCCCAGCCTGGTCACCCGACGGGACCAAGATCGCATTCCAGTCGGACCGCCAAATCAACTTTGCCGTCTGGGTGATGGATGCCGACGGCTCGAATCCCACGCGCCTGACCACTCCCAGCACGGATCCCAGCACCGCCGCCGGCGCGCCGAGCTGGTCACCAGATTCCACGCGCATCGCCTACGAGCAGGGCGGCGACCTCTGGGTCATGAATGTCGACGGGTCACGCAAGATCCGGATTACGAGCGGCTTCTGGTCTGACGGCCTGCCGCGGTGGCGGCCGATCCTGTGAGGAACGCGCCCTAACCCCCACTCCCGGCGTCGGACGACTGTGCAGACCGTCCCCAAGAAAACCGCCGCCAACGGAGAGCCCGTGGCGGCGGTTCGCTGACCTCCGAATAGTCTACGGCCGCTTGTCGACGAGGAACTCGACCTGCGGAATCACGAAGTCCGTGGCCGCATTCGTGCTGGCATAGATGCGGTAGGTCACGGTTCCCGTACCTGGTGTCGCGGGTGCTCCGACGATCCGATAACGGAAGCGGAAGCGCGTGAACGCCGTGTCCGCACTGGCGAGCGTCGTATCCACCGGCGGCTGACAGTGTTTGTTCGGTCCCGTGGCAACGTCACCAGTATCGGCAACGCTGCAAACCAAGCTGTCCGCGATCGCCATCACACCCTGCCAGGCGTTGTATTCAGGCTGCGTGGCTCCAGCCACGAAGATTGTGCTTCCCGCAACCACCGGGGACGCAGCACCTGTGCCCGTCCGTCGGAGCGTACTGTCCGCGAGACGTGCGCCGCCGGCGGCGCGCCGATTGACGAGCTGGGTACTGGTACCGACCTGCACCGTCACGGTATCGCCGAGGAGTGTTATCCGTCGCGCCGCTTCCGCAACCGACGTATCCGTGGCCAGCGAGGCCCCCTGACCGGCGCGAGTCTGGGGCGCGGCGGTCCCCGGTCTCGAGCGTGGTAAGATCACCGCCGTGAGCACCGACCCCGAAACCCGCGATCCCGCCACGGCGGAGTTGCCGCCGCCGGCGAGCGTGCCCGTTGAAATCGTCGCGACCACACCGGCCGGCGTTGTGGTGCCGGGCGACATCAGGGCGACGCGATACGTTCCTGTGTCGAGCACGATAAATGCGGTTGCCGCACCGAAGGCAAGGCCCGGTGCCGTGGGTGCGCCCGACGCCATGGCGCCGGGTGCGAGCACGAACACATCGGGAGCGGTGGCGGTGTCGGGCATGGCGCCGATCGCACCGCCAAGCGTCGGTGCCAAATTGACGATGCGCAGCGCGAATTTTCCCGGCCCGGGATTGGCCGCGCTCAGGTTCGCGATGATCGCGCGCACCGGTAGTGGACTGCCGGCCCTGGCCAATCCGGTGAGGTAGAAGCTGTACGGTTCGCCATCAGCAAAGGTGTAGGTCGTATCGAGCACCACCCTGCTGGCGACGGTGTCGATCGGGCTGCTCAAGAACACGCGGACATGCCGCGCGCCCGGCTCGATGTTGATCGGGAAAAATTGCGCGGAGCGGAAATCGGCGTCCATGAAGCTCGCATTCGTCGGGATGTCGATAACCCGCAAATCGAGCTGCATCGTATCCGACACGGCATTGAGCCAGGTGATATGCGCGTAATTGGGTAGCGGCTCGCTGAAGGTCGCATCCTTCTTACATCCGAGCCCTACGGCGACAACGCAGCAAACGAACAATCGCAAACGATTCATCGAAGCACTCACACGAAAGAGGATGGTCGAAGTCATTGGTCGTTCGGATCGGGCGTGGTGCCGCTACTGCCGCTCCCGCCGAACCCCAGCAGGTTTCGCCCAGCAATGATCGCGACGATGCCGCCGGCGACCGCCGTCGCGAGGAGCACCGTCCGGGAACGGGAGAAACGTTTTTCGTACGTCATCATCACATAGCTGCGGGGCAGCGACACCGACTCGCCCGTCCACTTGCTGTGCGTGCCGCGAATATCCACGACGTCGGAGACCGCGAGCACGAAATCCGCGGGCGTAGCCTGGAGCAGCTCCCCCTCGATCCGCATGGCGTACGGACCCACCTGGCGCATCGACTGCATGCGTCCCTCGTCGCTGAGCACGAGGGACAGGTTGGTACCGGGAGCGGGCTGCACCGTGGCGACCGGCGTGTACGTGTAGCACCCTGCCAGCAGGGGCAGGAAACCGATCGCCACGATCAGCTGCCGGTGCACTATGACCCGGCGCATGGTTAGAACACACCGCCTGAGAACAGGCCGTAATTGCCGGGTCCCGCGCCGCCCGGCCGGCCGACCCCACCGGCTCCGTAGAACGCCTGGAACCGCGTATCCATCTCCTGATTGGGTACGGGCCAGTAGAGTGCCGTGCCTTCCGGCAGGTCACCCCAGCCGCGGGCGCCGAAATACCACATCCCATATCCCGTGTACATCGTCTCCATGCGGTACTCCCACTTCAGCGCGTCCCAGAGATTGCCGCATTTCGAGGCCTGGTAGGCGCCGGCACCTGCGGCGGGATCCGGCACGCGCGGGACACAAGAAACGCCGCCAGGAAGAAGCGTGACGGTGTCGGTATACGCCAGGATCGAAGGCAGCCCGCCGTTGGTCGTACGCGAGCTGTCGATCCGCGCCGCAGCCGCCGGAATGTTGCCGGTCCGGATATAGCCTTCGGCCGCCAGCAGACGGATTTCCGCCCGCGTCATGATTGGATAGTTGCCGATCCGGCCGGCGACGAAGAACGCGCGCGAGCGATAGAAGTCGTACATCGAGATTTGCAGCGGTTGCCCGGGCTGATCTTCACCGGCCTGCCGATTCCGCACGTAGGGGAATCCCGCAAAGGTGCGGAAGCCGGTCCGCAGCGTGTCGGCAATCTGCGCCGCACGCGTGGTGCCGGATGGGAACCGCCGGTCACGAGTCACGACGAGGAAGGGTGCCCGCGAGGCGGGAGCCGTCGCCAGCCAGGCGTCAAAGCCGCCCGCGCTATCGGCCATGCCCATCCAGAACTGCGACATCTGATGCCAGTTGGCCGGACCGGTCGCAAACGCCTGCGCCGGCCAGACCACGTCCCACCCGGCTGAGGGGTTCATCGCGAGGTTGAAGTCCGCGGTGATTCCCGTGTTGGCGTCGGCAATGATCGACACCCAATCCGCCGCGGCGCGTTCGGCCGGCGTGCGACCCACGCTGGCACGGAACCGCGCCTTGTACGAGCGGATGAATTGGAAATAGGCTGTCGTATCGAGACGCGTGGCCGCCACGGCGGGGTCATGTCCCGCAATCCATGTCGCCGGCAGCGGGAATGAGCCCGGGTTCGCCCGCGCAATCGTGATGGCCGAGTCGAGCAGCAGGTAGGCGGTCGCCATGACCTGCTGATAGCCCACCAGCGGCACAATGGCTGTCGGTGCGTCAGCGTCGTTCAAGAGGGCGGCTGAGTCATAGGCAAGCGCGAGGTTCCCGTAGGCAACGCCCTGCACAAACCGCGCGAACGAGTGCGCGCGGGCGTCCACTGCGGCAGAGCCCAGCGTCACCAGGCGATTCATCGCGTTGATGCCCATGGCCGCCATGCGCGCCGCGCGGTGCAGCACCTGGAAGTCACGATAGTTCCCCGCGCTGCCCGTGCCGTTGCGGGTGTTGTCGATCGGCCGGCGGGGAATGGCGCCGCGCGGGCCCATCGCGAAATTCGCGAGCGCCGACGTGTTTTCCATCCCCATGACCTGCAGCTGCGTCTGCAGGTCGTCGTTCGATCCGCCCAGGGTCGCGTTCTCAATCTGCGCGTACGTCGATCCAATGAAGCTCTCGACGTCGCCGGGGCGGCTCAGCGCCCGGTCGCGATCCGGATCGGTCTGGTTATCGACGATCAGCGTATCCTTGCACGCCATGAACACGAGCGCCAGGACGCTGGCGGTGACAAAACGAAGCTTGGACATCGTTGACTCCTCCACAGAAAAGGGGGGCACGCCCTCCCCGCCGTACCCTGCACGAGCACGGCAGGGAGGACCAGCTTAGAACGTCGAGCTCAATCCGATCGTGAAAGTACGGAGATTCGGGAACGTGAACGCGTCAACCGCGTTGATCGCCGCCGAACCGGAGCCGTTCAACTGCGTACCACCGGACAATCCCACCTCGGGATCGAAGCCGCGGTAACCCGTGATCGTAAACAGGTTCCGGCCCACGAGGCTGACTTGCCAATCGCCGGTCCGCGCGATCGGGCCGATGTGATAGGAGACGAGCACTTCGCGCAGCTTCGCATAGCTCGCATCCTCCACGGTCTCGTTGTTGGGGAGCAGCTGATCGTAGAAGCCCCCCAGCCCAGTGAAGCCGTCCTGGCGCGACGCGCGCCAGTAATACCCAATCGGCTTCGCCGTCTCGACCGACTTCCCGACCTGATCGACGTCGCTGGACAGGAAGTCCAGGTGTGCCCAATGAAATCCCTGGTTCCAAACCTTCTGGCCGACGGAGGCGTCAAGCAGGGCGTACACACTGAACCGTTTGAAGCGCAGGTCCTGGGTGATGGCGAACCGGAAGTCCGGAAGCGCGTTCCCCAGCGCGACGTTCTGGGGGTTCCCGTCGGCATCGCGCAGCAGGATCGGCATGCCCCAGTTCAGCTCGATGATCCCCCACGGGGTGACGCTCGTATTTCCGGCCGCATTACTGATCCTGGTTTCCCAGAGGTTGTTCGTAATCCCCATGCCCGGGTTATTGCCCGCGCCGACCCAGACGAGGAAACCTTCGTCGTTGCGCTGGAACGCGCTGGTCGGGCCGCCGCACTGCGTGTTGAAGGGCGCCGGCAATTCCGCGCAGTTGGTGATAAAGCGGTGGCCGTAGAACGTGCCGAGCCGCTCACCGACCTTTGCCTGGAAAATGGCGTTCGTACCCTGCAAGTCTGCTCCGAAAAAGAACGGCGGCGGGGTCAACGCGGTGACGACGGACCGGTTCCGATCGTAGATCACGCGCGTCGACCACTGCACGTCGCGCCGCTGCACCAACGGGATGTTGAGCGACATCTCCAGTGTCTTGTTCGTCAGCGTACCAGCGTTCTGCCACTGCCGCTGGAAGCCGGTGCAGGCGCAGACCGGAACCGGCAGGATCTGATCCTTGATGTTGGCACGCGCGTAAGTCACGTTGAACGCATACCGATTCCACAGCTCGATGTCGCTGCCGATTTCCATTTCTGCGTGGAGCTCCGGCTTCAGATTCTTGTTGCCGAGCGTCGCAAGCGACAGCAAGCCGCCGGCAAGTATGGTAAACGTTTCGTACTGCGCATCGAAGCGCGGCGAGCCACCCGCGGTGCCGTACGAACCGTGCAGCTTCAGCTCCGTGACCTGCGGAATGGACCACCACGGCTCCTGCGCGACGCGCCAAGCGCCGGACACGCGGCCGAACGTCGCCCACCGGCTGGCGGGCCCGAACAGCGAGCTCCCGTCCCGCCGCACCAGCGCGTCGAGAATGTAGCGGCCCTTGTACTCGAAGTTCGTCCCCGCGAGCATGCCGATCTCGCGGATGCGGGTCCGATCGGACGACGTCGCGCGCGTGCTTTGCAGCGTGTTGTTCAGCGCCGTCACGCCCTGCACCGACAACTGGCTGCCCGTTCCGCGCTGCGTATCGAAGTCGCGCTGCTCGAACAGGTACCGGAACGTGTAGCGGGATTTGAGATCCGGCCCGAAGTCGCGCTTCAATGTCGCATTGACGCTGCCGTTCAGCGCTTCGCGCCCCGTCGCCGAGCGGTCGATCGAGCCGAGGTTGGCGCTGCTGGAGGTCGTCGTGCGGAACCCCTTGTCGTTGATCTGCGCGGCGGTGGAGCGGCGCAGGTCGTAGCTGAAGTTCGCATCCATGTTGAACCAGTTCACGGGCGAATACGTCGCCGTGAACGCGCCGAGGAAGCGGTTCGTCACGTCTTCCCGGAACGTCTGGTACAACGTGGAGAGCGGGTTCTCGTTCTGCGAGCCGCCGCCCTGCAGGTTGGGACGGATATACAGCCGCTCCAGCGTATCGCGCTGGAGGATGTTGACGATCGCGGGCACGCGCGTGAGCCGGAAGAATGCCGCACCGCCCTCTTCCTGATTGAGTCCGTCCTGCGTGCTGCGCGAGTAGGATGTGCGGAACGCGAAATTCCAGTCCGTGCCGATGCCCTGATCGACGTTGATGCGGAAGGCGTTGCGCGTGAAGCCGTTCAAATACCGAATCGCGCCTTCCTCACGCCGGTTCGACGCGCTCGCATAAAACCGTGTCGAAGTGCCGAACCGGCCGCTCATGTCGACGGTGTTTTCCATGAATGGCTTCGGCGTCACCAGCTGGTTCACCGCGTTGTATCCGGTGGTCGGCCACGGCTGCACCTGGAAGCGCTGCCGCAGCGGCTGGCCCGAAATCGTCGAGCCGGGATCGATCGGGAATCCTTTGGGGTTCAACGCGAAGTCGGTCGGACTGTTGTTGACGCGCGCCGCCTCCGTGGCGTAATCGAATGTCCGCGCGCAGAACGGTCCGGTCACCGCTTCGCAGAACTGCGTGCCGGTTTCATCAGTGGCGAGCGCGTGGAACCGCGCCAGCCCGAACTGACGCTCGATGTCGCTCAGGCCGGTTTCGCTCCGCACGTCGAACTTCACGCCTTCCAGGCTGCGCCGCGCGGACTTGGTCGTGATGTTGATGACGCCGTTCCCGGCCCGGGCACCGTACAGCGACGCGCCGGCCGCGCCCTTCACCACTTCGACATTCTCGATGTCGCTGGGATTCAGGTCGGAGAGGTTGCCGTTGATGATGACGCCGTCGACGATGTACAGGGGGTCCTGGCCGCGGCCGGACGCGTTGATCGACGTGGGACCGCGCAGCAACACCGCCGGCTGCGAACCGGGCCGGCCGCTCGCCGACACGATGTTGGCGCCCGGCACCTTCCCTTGCAGCTGCGTCAGCGGATTCGACGCGGGAACGGGGAGCTGCGAGGCGTCGACCCGGTTCACCGTGAACGGCACCTTCACCGCTTCCGTCGCTTCCTGCGTGCCGGTGACGACGATCGCCTCGAGGAGGTTGACATCGTACCCGAGTGCGAGGTCTACCGCCTGCTCGCCGGGCGTTAGGGTGATCGCCTTGCTGCTCGGTCTGAAACCGATCGCGCGGACGCGCAGCACGACCGGTTGGCCGCGGACGCGCGCGCCCGGAACCGACAACGTGTACTGTCCGGTCGCATTGGTGACGGCGCCCAGGCGCAACTCGTCGATGACGACATTGGCGCCCGGGATCGGCTCCCCGCGATCGGAGGTGATTGTGCCACGGACCACGGCATCTTGCGCCCGAAGGGTCTTGGCCCCGGCCAGGAACAGCGCCAGGCCGAGACCTGCGGCGAAGAGCAAGCCACGACGATTGTGGAGCATAGGGACATCCTCCCGTGAACTGGGAACGTGGTGGTAGGAAAAAACAGAGCGGGCGGACTCGGTGGTGCGAATCCGCTCCGACAAGGCGAGGCGAAACAGGCGAATGAGCGACACGGTCATACTACTCGGGAATCAGGTGACGGCCTGAAGGCCCAGGACCCAACCTAGGGTCTCCCCGGGGTTATACGGCCGGTTGCATAACCCTGTCAACCCCCCGTTTCCGGGTTGCATCCGGCCCGGGGCGCCCTATCATCTATTATCGGTCGCTCACGGCCCGAGTCATGACACACATCACCCACATTCTCCCCCTGCTAGCGGCTCTGGGCCTCGGGATCGCCGCGTTCGGCGGCGCGCCAGTCCAAGCACAAGTCCAGGCACATGGGGTGCCCCCCCCCCCCCACGCGGGGATCAGCGGACAGGTCGTGAATCAGCAATCACGGGTCCCCGTGAGCGGCGCCAATGTTAACCTGATCGGGACACCCCTGCGCACCGCCACCGACAGCGCCGGACGCTTCAGCCAGCCCAGTCTCGGCGCCGGAACGTACATCCTCGAAGTTCGGGCGATCGGCTATGGGGTGACATCTTGGGTACTGCGCCTCGCCGAGGGCGAGATGGTCGACTACGTATTCGAGCTGGAGCCCCTCGGCGTCGACCTCGCTCCCATCGTGGTGGAGGGCCGGCCCGGGTATTTCCAGCGGCGCATGCAGGAGTTCGAGGAGCGGCGCCGCGCCGGGCGCGGCATTTTCATCACCCGCGCACAAATCGACGCCAGCCACGCGGCCACCATGGTGGACGTGCTGCGCGGCGTCCCGGGGGTGCGGCTGAATTGCCGTTCGGGGGTGTGTAGCGCGCAAATGACGCGGACCGCCCATGGTGTCTGCGTCGCCGACTGGGTGATCGATGGGGCACCGGCATCGATGTCGTCGACGCCGCATCTTCCTGTCGTGGGAATCGTCGCCGTGGAGATTTATCGGAGTCCCAACGAGGCGCCCGCCGAGTTCCTCAAGGCGGACTCCCAATGCGGAGTCATCGCCATCTGGACCAAGTCGGGCCCCTGACCAGCCCTCGCTCTCGTCTCGTCTGTCTCGTCGCGGCGCTGCTCGTCACCAGCGGTAGCGCGCAGAACGAGGATCCGCTCGCAGCGCGCTCCAAGGGCGCGCCGGACGCGCCGGTCACCGTCTATGAGATGGCGGATTTCCAGTGCCCAGCATGCCGCATGTTCGCGGTGACCGTGCTTCCCACCATAGATCGCGAATTCGTGCAGACCGGTAAGGTGCGTTGGGTGTTCATCAATCTGCCGCTGACGAGTATCCATCCCAACGCGGTGGCGGCGGCCGAAGTCGCGATGTGCGCCGC
>Ga0210382_10000419_pt1 | contig 15236 bp, 11 predicted proteins | sample PLMedo_FD_155452 | JGI IMG/M metagenome (GOLD analysis project Ga0210382, IMG submission 155452) | Groundwater sediment microbial communities from an aquifer in East River, Colorado, USA - PLM0_60_coex redo | ecosystem: Environmental > Terrestrial > Soil > Riparian zone | place: USA: East... | reverse complement strand
GGTGGGGCGCCCATGCTGGTCGGCGACCACCTGCAGGGGCGACCGCTCCCGCGCGAGCCGCAGAATGGTGGCGACGAAATTCGGCCCACCGCTGCCGAACAGCCACTGCGTGCGCACGATGAGGTGGGCGTCGGGGAGGATCTCCCGGACCGCCCGCTCGCCCGCGAGCTTGCTCCGGCCGTACGCGGTGAGCGGACCGACCGGGTCGTCCTCACAGTACGGGCGGGTCGCCCGCCCGTCGAACACGAAATCGGTGCTGATGTGCAGCAGGCGGGCGCCCGTCTGGCGGGCGGCGCGGCCCAGGTTCCGCGGCCCCACCGCGTTGACCCGCTCCGCCAGCTCCGGCTCTGCCTCGGCCCGGTCCACGTCGGTGTAGCCGGCACAGTTGACGATCCAGTCGGGGCGCTCGCGCGTCACCACGCGCTCGACGGCCTCACCGTCTTCGATGGCGAGGTCGGCATGGTGCAGCGCCACCAGTTGGACGGCGGATGGAGCGACGCGCTGGATGGCGCGGCCCAGCATGCCTCCCGCGCCGCTAAGGAGGACTCGCACTCCGTCTCCTCATGAGATTTTGCCTGAACGCGCGCCTCAAGCTCGCGTCTAAGTGTCTGGCCGTCAAGCTCTTGGCATCGTGCTTCCATCCATAATTGCCCCCATAGTGTTGCAGACCTGATACAACTCGAATGGTCTAGAGCCGCGAGCACTACTCTATCCGGGGCACGACTGTTGCGCTGTTACCCCAGGACAAAGTGACGTGGATCACACGTTGAGCGTCGACTCTGGTCAAGTTGCGGTACTGCTGATACGTTAGCCGTCCCTTGGTGGCCGGGGCTAGCCCTTGAGCCAAGCCTGATGGTCTTGAACCCGGGGAGTAGAGCCGTGCTGTTGGTCCGTAGTAAAGCCGAACACGAGCCACACCCGTCGGTGGCGAGCGTCGTGCACGCGGTCCGGAATGCGTTCCGGGCAGCGGGCACCGCTGGCCGTGTGGATAACTGACGGGCATGGACCCCGTACCGGGCGGAATGGTGCGCGAGGTGGCGATGCAGAGCGCCGCCGGTGCCACGACGCGGGAGCATCGTCGCTGGCCGCGGCCCGAGCCGCGTGTTCTACACGACGCCTCTGATCTACATGTGGAGAAGCCGGGCGAGATGCGGCTGCGGCTGCAGCGCCGTGCGCCGGTCAATTTCCGCGATCACTTTCTGCGGGCCGCGGTGCGCTTTACCGTGCTTCTGGTGGCGGACCTCGCGTCGTTTGGGGTGATGCGGGGGCTGGTGCGGGTGGTGCGTGACTACGCCCTGGTGGGCGACACGCTGGCAGGGCGGCTGGAGGCGATGCTGCCGCCCGGGATCTTGAATGGCTGGCAGTACGCGGCGGCCTTGTTCATGGGTTTGCTCGTGACCGGCAACTACGGCCGTGGCGACCTGCGTCGCAATCCGCGGCGGCTGTTCGTCGGTGCCGCGCTGGCGACGGCGCTACCCCTGTGGATGACGATCTGGACGCAGGGACTGGAATTGGCGCTAGTGCAGTACGGGCTGGTGACGGTGTTGGTGTGGATCGGACTCGTGCTCGAGCGACGGACGATCAATCAGGTCATGGCGTGGGTGCGGCCGCCCGAGCGGGACCGTATGGATGTGCTGTTCGTCGGGCCGGGCGCAGAATGCCTCGAATCGATTCAGGAGCCGGCATTCAGCCGGGGCACGGACTACCGGCCGATCGGGTTCGTAGACACACGGATGCCACCCACAAACGGGGCGCTGGGCCACCTGAGGGACTTGCCGGCGGTACTCGACGCGTCGGGCGCGAAGGCAGTCGTGATCTCCGGGTACTTGACGGAGCCGCAGTTTCGCAAGGTGGTGGACACGGCGCTCGCCGGGGGCTGCCAGGTGTTGTCGGTGCCGCGGTCGGTTAAGATCGCAGGCGTGCATCCGACGACGGTGTGGCGGCGCGGTCAGCCCTTGGTGGAGCTGACGGCGCCGAGCCTCAAGGGATGGCAGCTGGTCGTCAAGCGCGCCATGGACATTGCGGGAGCGACTCTCGGCGTGGTGCTCTTGAGCCCGGTGTTCGCGCTAGTCGCCGCCCTCGTGAAGCTCGATTCCCCGGGCCCCGCGTTCTTCACGCAGGAGCGGGTGGGCGGCGGTGGGCGACGGTTTCGAATCGTCAAGTTTCGCACGATGGTGGACGGGGCCGAGAAGCGTCGTGACGAGCTGCTCTCGCGCAGCCTCTACAACGATCCCCGCCTTTTCAAGGTGCCTGACGATCCACGCGTGACTGGCCTGGGTCGCTGGCTGCGACGGACCAGTCTCGACGAGCTACCCCAGCTGGTCAACGTACTGCGCGGCGAGATGGCACTGGTGGGTCCGAGGCCGCCGCTGCCCTCCGAGGCAGCTCTCTACGAGGGGCATCAGTACGCGCGGTTCGATGTGAAACCAGGCATGACCGGCCCATGGCAGGTGGCAGGCCGCAACGGCGTGACGGCCTTTGAAGAAGTGATAGCCCTGGAGACCGCGTACATCCAGAATTGGTCAGTCTGGACGGATTTGCAGCTGCTCGTGAAGACGATTCCGGTCGTGGTCCAGATGCGCGGAGCGTACTGAGTCCCCCTACGGCTTCAGCAACACTGCCCCCAGCGACCCCTTGAATAGCCCGTTGTCAGCTTCTAGTCTGTCCGCCGACTGACCTACACTCTGGCGATCCGCGACCAGTGCGTACTGTGGCGTCCGCGCCGGGTTTGCTGGACGCAGGAGTGTAAGGTTGCTCAGCAGCGTCCCGGGAGAGCGCTCCACTTGCACCGGCGGGCCGGCAGCGCTCTGGGACGTATAAGTTCCCGTATCCGCACCAGCGACTAGGCCCACGACTTGAGTAGCGGGTGCTCCCAGAACGAGACAGGCCGAGCCGGCATTAGCGTCGGCCGAGCAGTTGAGCAACTGATTGCCGGTTGGTGGGTTCGGACCGGGCGGAGCGGAGACCGCGTATGCGGCGCCGCGAACGTTCTGTACGTGGCAGTCTGCGACACGGTTCTGTCGACACCCGCTCCCAACAGAGATGCCGGTGTCGAACGCATCGAACACGAGACATCCGCTGATCTGGTTGAACGAGCACCCGACAATCAAAAAGATGCCATGGCCGGCACCGCCCGCGCGGCCCGCCCGCAGCACTTGAGTCGTCTCGAGCCGGCAGAAGAACACGTTGGCGTCGAATAGCACGCCGTGGCCTCCGCTGAATGACTTGGGAAGCAGCGGTCCGCCACCCACGTCCTCGACGTGGCATTCTGTGATCAGAATGTGGCTCGTCCCTGAGCCGTTCAACCAGAAGCCGTAGGAGCCGCAGCGCGTTGCACGACAGCCGCTGAGACGACCAGCAGACGGCCCGCCGTAACGGGTGGGGGTGCTTGGAGAGTACTCCGGACCTAGGTTCGCGAGGTAAAAGCCTGCGCCCCAGACGCCCTGAACCTCTACATTGTCGATCGCAAAATGATGCGCGTTGACGAGAAGGATGCCGTGATGCCGGTACTGGTCCGCCGTCGGTGGGTTGAAATAACCCCCTGGTCGGGTGCTCGAAGCTGAGCGGCCGACTATCATGAGGTCGCGGATGACGAGCCGCTCGTTTCCCGCAGAAAAATTGGCGTTGGCGATTGCAGAGCCACCTGAGGAGCCGACGACTGTCAGCACTGTCGATGGCCCGGAGCCTGCGAGTTGCACATTGGAGGGGACCCAGAGGCCAGCAGACACACTCGTACCCCCGAAGCGGCGTTCTTCCGGCTCGAGCTGGAAGATCCCTGGGAGCAGGCGGATGGACCCGCCCTCCGGTGGCAGTGTGCCCAACGCGCTCCGGAGCGCAGCGCCGGCAGCTGCACCTGGGTCTGCGGCGGTGCGGAATGAACACGGGTCGATCACAACCTCGGCACAGGTTGCGGGATCTGCGGACGACCCCAGGCGTGACCACCAGAGGATGGGACTCGCGGCGGTGAGTTCTTGCAGGAGACGACGGCGATTCATCATAACCTCCTGGGTGAGCGTCTTTGTCTGGCTCGCTCAAAGCACGTGGGCGCGACATCGGCGGGCGTGCACTAATTTGGTGGCGTCGACCTGGCGACGTTAGGCATGCAAACAGAAACGCTTTTCGAATTGATCCTCATCCTGGGCGTGTTCGCGGCCCCGCTCCTGTGGGTTTGGCGTTATCCCTTGGAGACCGCGCTCGCGGTGTTCGCCTATCTCGCCGTCGAGGAGTTGATTCTCAATTACCTCCCCGACGTCCTATATGCGCCGGCTCGGCTTGGCCCCGAAGTGCTGCTGCTCGTGGGAGCTGTGAGCGCACTGCTGCAGACCGGACGGGAGCGAGCATGGAAGATCCGGCTGTTTTGGCCCGAGTGGGCTTTGCTCGGGTTGCTCGTGTTAGGTAGCGCGGTGGCCGTTGTAAGACGCGTCCCGCCTGTCTTCACCGTTATCGGTCTACGGTGGTTGTTCCGGTATTTGCCGCTATATGTCATTTGGCGCCTTCGCGGAGATTCGGCGCGGCTGTCCCTCCTGGTTCGCGTCGCAGCGGCGGTCGTCTTCATGCAAGCGGTCATCGGCGTCACTCAAGCCGTCCTACAGTGGTCGGGCGTTCCCATTCTAGACTGGATGCAGGCAACGGTCGGCCGAGCGGACGTGGGGGGTGTGGACATCGTCACCGGTGGCACCAAGCAGCAACTGGGCAAGCCGTTCTACGTGTTCGGCACGCTCGGTCGCTACCACCGATACGGGATTTTCCTCGCGGCCGCCGGACTGCTCCCCGTCTTCGCGATGTTGTATCGCTTCCGGTCTGATCGGCTCTGGAAGGCCGGGCTCGCTGTCGCCGGTCTCGCCTTGATGCTTTCGACCTCCCGCGAAGCCATGCTCCTCCTCGCGCTTTCGGTGCTAGGCATGGCCTGGCTCCGTCTGGGCCTGCCCAAGCGTGCAGCCACCCTGATCCGTGGCGCGTCTGTCGTCGGCTTCTGGGCCGGGCTCGTCATCGTTTGGACTGGTCTGTGGGCCGCCCTGCGAGAAGGCTCCGCCCTGCTTAGCCGACTGGTCGACATTCGTACGCTGGGGTTTCGCGCCTTCTACCTGATTGTCATCGTCCCCCGAGTGCTGCGCGAGAGCCACTTCTTGGGATTCGGCGCTGGGACCTTCGCCTCGCGCCCGCACGTGCTTGCGTACCCCGATCAGTATCTCAGGTGGGGATTCCCGGGGAGGTGGACTCTCCAGTTCAGCTACGACTCAGAATGGGCCATTCTCCTCGGCCAGTATGGAGTCCCAGGTTTCATCCTCTTCTACGGCGCCCTGCTCGGCTTCGGGTGGTTGATGTGGCGCAACCTACAGACTACCGCCCCCGCGAGCGGCGAGCGCGTCATTCTGGCGTGTGGTGCCTGCTTGGCCCTGGTGCTTCCGTTCCTTGGTGCCGTAGGGGCTGAAATGGGATCGCGGACGACTGCCTATGTGGTCTGGTCGGTACTTGGCGCCGGGATGTCCTACGTGGTCCACCGTCGAGGCTCGGGAGGTGTGAAGGAGGACGCCGCTCGAGGAAGGACTGCATGAGGTTGTTCTCGCCGCGGGAACTTCGAGCCGCCAGCCGCTCCCTGGCTGTGTTGACGGTGATCGGCGCGGTTGTGGGGTTCGCTTATGATAGCCTGGTTGTCGCCGCCTTTGGACCAGGGGTCACGACCGACGCCTACTTTCTCGCGCTCGGCGTCGTTTGGTTTCTGCCCATCCTTTATTACTTGGCTGCCACGAACGTCATCACGCCTGCTCTGAGCGCGACCACGCTGGCACAGTCCCCAGACTGGCGTCGAGGCCTCGCGACCTGGGTGTTTACGGGCGTGCTATCGGGTGCCGCCGTTATCGCGCTACGGACACCTTTGAGTATCGCTCTGAGCAACGACGCAGCGGTCCGGGCACAGATCCGGGCGTGTCTGTTGCCGCTCGCCGTCATCCCAGCTCTGGCGGCGTTCAGCGAGTTTCAACGGGCCAGACTGCTCGCCAGGGGTCGGTACGCAGCAACCGGGTTCTACGCGATTGCTCGCAACGTGGGGATGGCAGGGACAGCACTATTGCTCCGACCACGGAGTGCGGAGGGGCTGGGGGTCGCCGTGCTCGTGGGGTACGCGGTGCAAGTGGGTGCTGTTGAATTGTTCCGAATAGCGAGCCGAGCGCCGACGGCATCATTGGCCGCAGCGTCTTCGAGGCGCAATGGGTGGCTCGACGCATTCGCCCTCCGCAGCTTGATGACCCAGGGCGGCATCTTCGGCGTGGGCTACGTCGCAGTACTGTTCGAACGGGCGATCGCAGGTCATCTCGGGCCGGGGTACCCCACAGTTTTCAGTTACAGTTATCGCATCGTCTCCATGCTGGGCAGTGTAGCCATCACGAGTGTCACCGTGCCGGCTGTCGCAGAGTTGGCCCAGGCTCTGGCGGCGGGCGGGCGGGAGCGAGCCGCCCGAGCCCTCCAACAAGTATTCGATGCTGCGATGCGCTTGGCGCTGCCAGCAGCTCTGTTCCTTCCGGTGGTCGGCCTTCCACTGGCGCGCTTTCTCGCACCCAGTCAAGCCGGCCCTTTCGCGCTGGTAATCAGCCTGTACGGGTTAAGCCTTGTGGGCTGGTGCTTCGTCCGGCCGTGGAGCACGCTTGAGTACGCCCGCGGTGTGTCCCGTACCGTGTTTGGGGTTACCACCGGCCAATCGGGCGCGACTATACTGTGCGGGTTTCTTGCACTGTGGGCGGGAGCCCCTGTCCTTGCCATCGGGCCGCTCGTCGGTGCCGCTGTGGCCTGCGCGCTGGCTTGGCGCTTCACGGGGGCGAACGACCGACAATTGTTGCGCGGAGGTATGTTGATTCGACCAAGGTGGCTGCTCAAATGGGTTGCGGTGGCTGGTGGCGTGTCCATTATCGTGCTGGTCGCCGGCTCCGTTCACCAAGGGCGCCTGGCGGCGCTCGCGATCTGCTTCCTCGCCGGAGCGACGTTCTTGATGGCGGCGTGGATGTTTGGCCTGCTGCACGAAGAGCCGTTGGCCGACGGCGTAGCGCGAACGCCGGAAACCACCTCGTCGATCTCTGCGTGACTGGGCGCGTCCGCCTGGTCGTCGAGGTACCTCCCACTCGCATTGAGGGAAGCGAGCGGCTGATCAACGAACTAGCCGATGATCTTGCCGCCAGCGGAGTGGTGGACGTGTTGCGGGTTGAACTCTCGTGGCTGGCGCGCTGGAAGGCACCCTTTGGGCTCGCGGCAGCGCGCGGCGCCACCCCAGTTCTGGTGCACTACTTCCCAATCGGGTCACTGACGCGGGGGAGCGCGCTTCGTGCGGGTTTGTGGCGGGGTCGTGCCCGAGGCGCACCGATGTTATTGCACGCGTTCCAGTTCCCTCGCGGCGGCCTTCCTGGCAGGATGACCGCTCGAGCCGCCGTGGGGCGTGATGGGGCCGTCGTTACGCCCAGCGCGCTCTTGGCAGAGCGTGTCACACGACTCGGCGTCCGCGTGTTTCAAATCCCCCCGGGAGTGGATTGTGATTGGTTCAGGCCCGCACTGCTGGAAGAGCGCGCGCGGTCGCGGGTGGCCCTGGGGATCCAACCTGCCGAGCGCGTAGTGCTCCACGTCGGTCACCTCCGGGCCGGCAGGAACCTTGGGGTGCTAGCCGAGCTGACGAGTGCGGGCCACGTTGTCGTGCTCGTCGTGAGCCCCCGGTTTCCGCCGGACCCCGGTGTGGCAGCCGAGCTACGTGGGGCCGGCGTCAGGCTTGTGACCGATAATTTGGCCGACATTCGGATGGCGTACTGGGCGGCCGATAGCTACCTGTTTCCGACAATTGAGTTGAATGCTGCAGTGGGAGTTCCGCTTTCAGTCCTCGAGGCTCTGGCGTGCGGCGTGCCTGTCGTGACTACTCCCTTTGACGGCCTTCCCGACGCAATCGGACGAGACTGCCCGGGGGTGTTGTGGGCGCAACCGAAGGAAATGGACGCTGCTCTGCGACGTGTTAGCGCGACGTGGACAGGAGCAGAACGTGTCATCGCCGCCGCAGTCCGCTCTAGGTGCGATCGGAGGGTCATCGCGGGGCGATTCGTGACTGCTTACGAGAACCTGTTGGAGCGCTGATGTCTCACAGTGCTTTACTCGTGGTCCTTCTGGGCATCGACGGTGCCGGGAAGTCGACGGTGGCCGAGGGGACAGCGGACCGACTGCGAAAGGCCGGCTCAAAACAGGTCGTAGTGTATTGGGCGCGGTGGCAGCCGCGCCTTATTCGTTGGCTCCGCCGGGCCGTCTCGTCGCTTCTGGTTCGGGGGCCCGCATACGTGGGAGGAAACGACGAGCCGGCCCAGGTCTCGCGGCTGAAGGCGAGGGTGTTCAGCCGCTGGCGCTTCATCGGAAGCGCTTACCTATCACTGGCTCTTGCCGACTACTGGCTGCAGCATGCTCGTCGCCTTCGACGACTCGTGCGCGAGGCAGACGTGTTGCTCTTGGATCGCTACTGGTACGACTTGATCGTGGACGCCGTCGGGAACGATCCAGATGCGCGAGAACGGCTCGGTGACCTTTTGGGGCGGTCATGGGGGCGCTGGTTTCCACGGCCGGACGTGATCATCTTGCTCGACGTGGATCCGGGAGTAGCAAGTACGCGGAAGAGGGGTGAGAACACCCCCAGCTTTTTGGCGGCGCGCCGCAAGTTGTACCAGAAGGTTGGAACGCTGTTGGGGGCGCGGGTGTTCGACGCCAACCAGGCAGTCGACACGATAACCGTGGCAATTGCCGCTCATGTAACTGCGATGGGTCGATGATTGAATCGCTGAAGCGTGTTGTGCGTCGCGCGCCGGTTCTGGAGTACGCCGCTTACTTGCTCCACAACACCTTACTCCCATTTGTCAATTTCTCCGGCACGAGCCTACGCGGGCGCTCGGTCGCGGATGCGGTTGGCTATGTTCGGCTTGTGGCGCAACGTTACCTTGATGCTGCTCAGGGGATTTCCCGTTCCTTTGCAGGAGCCACCGTGTTGGAGATTGGGCCTGGGGATAATCTAGGGGTAGCCTTGTGCCTCGTCGCGTGGGGCGCGGAACGGGTTGTCTGCCTCGACAGGTTCGCCTGTCTAGGCGGGCATCACCGCAACGGCGAGATCTATCGCGCTCTGCTAAACGGGCTAGCTCCCGCGGAACGCGAACGCGCGCGCAGACATTGTCCGTGGGTCGAGCAACACGCGCCTGACCAGTTGGAAGGTGCGATTCATTACCTCCCGGGGACGGAGCTAGAACGCTGCGCTCCCGCGTTAGCGCCATATCGGTTTGACTGCGTCGTTTCGAACGCAGCCCTAGAACACGTGTCCGACGTTGGGGGTGGCTTCGCCGAACTTCTGCCGAGCCTCAAGTCGGACGCGTGGATGTTTCACGAAGTCGACTTGCGGTGCCATTCGCGGTTCGCTGCCGTATCACCACTGCACTTCTTGACTGTTCCTGAACCTGTCTGGCACTGGATGGGCAGTCGTCTTGGCGCGCCGAACCGACTCCGAATCAACGGCTACCGAAGGATCTTTGGCGAAGGTGGGTTCACCATTCGCGAGGAGGTCCTGGAGTCTTCACCCATGGGAATCGCCAATGCCACCTTCCCGCGGGTCGACCGACGCATCAATGCTACAACTCCCGCGGACCTCGTTCCGCTCGTTGTCCGGTTCACCCTGCTGCGAAACGCGCTCCCGTTACCATGACCGATTCGTCACGACTCTGCATTATCGGCGTCGACGCGCTCGACCCGGATCTCCTCGAGAAATGGCGCGATGATCTGCCGACATTTCGACGCCTGATGCAAGAGGGGAGCTGGAGTCGCCTTGAGTCAACGTTTCCACCGGACTCGATCCCGGCATGGACGACCATATACACGGGACTCGACCCGAGTGAGCATGGGGGTCTCGAGTATGTGGACTACCTCGACATCCGAAGCGGCAAGACCACGCTGAATAATGACCGTATGCGGGGTCGCACCTTCTGGGACGTTGCTTCCAAGGCGGGCCGTCGAGTCGTGGTGGCGAACCCCTTTCTGGCGTACCCGACGTGGCCGGTGAACGGAGTCATGGTATCTGGCCCTGTCTTCGTGGACGGGCGTGTGAGCGTGCATCCGCCCGGGGCTCGCTTGCCAGAGCCACTACCAGAGCTTGGGGGCATGGTTGAGTTCCCGTCGCGTAAGACCTTGACTGCCTTCTATGAACGCTGCGTCCGCATTACACGGACCCAAGCCGGCTTCTACGTGCAACTCTTGCGCCAAGAGCCGTGGGACCTGGCGTATGTACTGTTCCTCACGCTCGATCGGGTCAAGCACTTCTACTGGCGGTTCGAGGATGTGGAGGACTCATGCTACACCCCCTGGCCCGGTCATCCAACGCCGGTGCGAGATTTCTACGTCCTGCTGGATGGTCTCCTTGGGGAGCTGCTCGCTGGTTTGCCATCGGATACGACGGCTTTCGTCATAAGTGATCACGGCCACCAGCGTCGCTGTACCGAGCTCTTCTACGTGAATGAGTGGCTGCGACGTTCCGGTTTCTTGGTGGCGCCCACGCGATTTGGAATTCTGGATCCGCGAGTATTCGTTGAGCGCGCAAAGAACGCCGCGCTCGATCTCGCCTATCGGTTCGAGCTCGAAGACGCCCTTTCTATGCTGGCGCGTTGGGTGCCGCGACGGAAGGCGTTGAAACGTGCTGATCATGTGATCCGAGCAGACGCATCGTTAGCGCGCGCTTCCAGCTTCGCCGGCGTGAATCCATTCGGCGGGATTGTACTGAACCACGCAGAGATCGCCCGCCGCGGTGCGAATCTCGCGGATATCAGGGAAAGTGTAGTCACCGGTCTGCGCGGGGTCGCAGATCCCCGAACCAATAGAAAGGTAGTGCGGTGGGCTCTACCCCGGGCGGAGGCCGTGCCGGCGGGTGCCCGTCAGGAAGCGTATCCCGACATCCTCTTCGAGCTCGACCCTGCGTATGGCGTTTCCTGGTCTGTCTTTCGTCCCCTCTTTGGTCCTAACGTGACTCACCGCAAGATCTCGGGCGGGCACACACGCGACGGGGTGCTTCTCACTGCCGGACCATTGGCCGACGGTGTCGTAGTCGAGCGTTGTAGGGTCGGGGACATCTTTTCTCTGGTGCTTCGCCAGCTAGGGCTCTCGCAGTAGCAATGCAGAGCCTCCACATAAACAAATTCTGGTACCGCCGAGCCGGAGCGGACATCTACGCGATGGATCTTGCCGCAGGAGTCACGGCTCTTGGGCACGAAGTTCACGTGCTCTCCACTCGTCACCCACGGAACGTTCCACACCCCGACGACTGGGCTTGGCCCAAATACTACGAGTTGTCTGGCGGTGGAAAAGACCTCTCGTGGCGCCAGCGCATTCAGGCAGTGTCGAGGATCTTCTACAATTGGGACGCGAGCCACGCGATACGCGACTTGTTGGACCGATACGATTGTCGCGTGGCCCACGTGCACAATTTCACTAAGCACTTGTCTCCGGCCATCCTGCTTGCCTTGCGGAAATCCGGAGTCCCGGTTGTTGCCACGCTTCATGACTACTGGCTCGCGTGTCCGACCTACAGCTTGGTGCACGGCAATGGGAATCGGTGTGAGACCGAGTGTACGAGACGCGGAGCTCACAGGTGCATCGCTCATCGGTGCGCGGCCGGAGCGAGATCGGCCAGCGCGATAGCGGCAGCAGAGTTCTATTTCCAAGGCATGCTTAGTTGGACGTCGCGAGCCATCGACGTGGCGATCGCGCCAAGCCACTTCCTTATGCGTACCGTCGCGTCGGCATTGGGCGCCGGCCGTATTCAGGTACTTCCGCACCCACGGCCCCGATACCCGTGGTCGTGGAGCCCGCCGGGTGAGTACGTTCGCGTCTTGTACGTGGGCCGATTGGCGCGAGAGAAGGGCGTGCAGTACCTGATCGATGCAGCTAGGGGAGCCCGTTGGGATCTCGAAATCGTCGGCACCGGGCCATACGAGGAGCAACTCCGTGGTCTTGCGGAAGGATGCGTCAACGTGCGCTTCCGAGGCTTCCTCTCTTCGGAAGGTGTCCAAGGCGCGATGCAAGCGGCTCATATCGTTGCCATTCCCTCGATTTGGTACGAAAACGCTCCGCTGGTGCTCCTGGAAGCAATGGCGATCGGGCGGGCCGTTGTTGCATCCGACATCGGTGGGATCCCCGAGTATGCGAAGACCGCCGAGGGGGTGCGTCTCGTGCCGCCGGGAGACAGCGCCGCGATCCGTTCTGCGCTGGATGAGATGACGGCCAGTGTCAAGGGTTTAGAGGCCAGAGGGCGTTCTTGCTGGGAAGGCTCGGAGGCGAGTCCTGGGTGGCCCGAGCATCTCGATGCGATCCTGGGGCTATACCGGTCGTTAGGGGCCACGTGACCAGCAGCCTGCGCATTGCCATGCTGGGGGTTAGGGGACTGGCCACTTCGCCGCCACCCGCATTCCGTCAGGGCGACACTCTGCTGGTCGGAGGCGCAGAGTTGGCGGTGGAAGGACTGTCACGGGCGCTCGTTCGCCGAGGACATGACGTTACACTGTTCACTCGTGGGGGGGACGACGAAGAGGTGGCCGGCGTGCGCTTGCTACCGAGCTGGTATCTATCGGGGAGGCGGAGTGAGGCGCTCTCACACACGTTGTGGGCGACAATTCGTGCACTGGGGTTAGGGTACGATGTAATTCATTATCACGCCGTTGGCCCTGGCAGCTGCGCTGCGCTCGCCCGACTAGCCGGAGTTCCGACCGTTGTAACGGTGCAGGGACTCGACTGGCAACGTGAGAAGTGGCATGGCTGGGAGCGGCGGATGATTCAGTGGCTCGGGCGGCTTGGATTACGGGCTGCTGATGCGGCGATCGCTGTGGCGCCCTCGCTGGTACCACTCCTTGAAGCACAAGGTGCGCGGTGCGTCGTTTGCATTCCAAACGGTTACGCCGACCCGGGCGAGCCTGACGGTAGTACGCTTGACAAGTTTAGGCTGTTGCCGGGGCGATACTTCCTGATGCTCACGCGCCTCGTTCCTGAGAAGAACGTGCATCGAGTCATTGACGCGTATCGAGAGGCCCAGTTGGACTGGCCGCTCGTGATTGCAGGTGGAGGTAGTCACACCGACGAGTACGTTCGCACCCTTCGCGAGAAGGCCCGGGAAGTCCCTGGTGTGTACCTGGTCGGCGTCATGCGGGGGCCCGCGAAGGCGGCGCTTCTCAGATCCTGCGGTGCGTTCCTGAATGCATCGGACGTCGAAGGCCTATCATTAGCGGTGCTTGAGGCGATGGGAACCGGGGTGCCTGTGGGCCTCTCACACATTCCTGCCAACCTTGATTTCTTCAAGTTCATTGATCTCGACAAAGGCGCTCGCCCTGTGCTGTTTGACCCTGGAAACTTGTATGCTATAGCGAGGGGCTTGCGGGATCTGTGGCAGTTGCCGGAGGGTGCTCGTATGGCCTGGCGCCGAATGGCTGACGACGTGCGCGATCGTTTCGCGTGGGAGCGCCTCGCTGCCGACACCGAGGCTCTCTATTACCAGGTCCTCGCCGCCCGCGGCCGCAGCTCCGCGGAAGGCGAGCTGGCGTGAGTCGCCTAGCGTACACCTTGCTGGGCGCGGTTGTAGCATCGGGTGTTGCGTCCCTAGCGGTTTCCTGCCTGGACGTGACGGAGGTCAGCCCTCCGGGTCCTCCTTCGGATGCTGAACTCGCGGCTGCGTGCGAAGCAGCAGCGCCGAAGGGTCCTGAGCTGCCGGCGCCACTCTCCATCCAACTGCACACCCACGGACATTCCAACCACGGCTCCGCCAGTCGGCCGGCTTCGATGGAATTCGATGCGTTTCAGGCGAAGCAGTACGGTGTGAACGCGATTATGTGGTCGGAGCACCTTCCCGTCTTTGACCAAAGCGACTCCGTCGTCATAACTCCCGCTCAAGGTGGTCTCGACGCCGACTCGTTGAACGTGACCGGGCTTCAGGGGGATGCCAGTCGGCTCGGGGCCGTTCGCGCGGGGCCGGGACTGGTGACGGCTCGGTTGTCGAGTGCTGGCCTTGAGTTGAGTGCGCGGGACGGAACCGCGAGCCAGCCCACCCGCCTGCAGTACTTCACTCAGCACATTTGGAATGATGGAAGGGCGATGTGGCCGGAAACCCTGCGGTTCAACCGCCCTCTTTCGAGCGGTGCCGAGGTGATGCTGAGCTATCGGTTCTGCGGCCATGCAATCGACTCACTGCATTTTGTGGTGCGCACGTCCTGGCACGCTGATGCCGGTAATATCGAGCAGCAGTACCAGGTCCATTACGTCTTGACCACTAACGCTGTATCCGACAGCCGTTTTCTAGAGGCGGCGCGGGCTGTGAGAGTGGTCCGACGGGTGGCATCCAGCGGCACCATCATGCTCGATCTGCTTAGCGACGCGAGTTTACTGCCCGATGGAGACGACAATACCGTGGTCGATCTCTCTTGGTACGTAGAGTCTCATGACAGCACGTTCCACTGCGCGGTCGTGCAGAGGGTGGTGCTCAAAAGCGCATCGCCTTCTATTGACGCGAACTGGTATCAAAGCCAGCGGATCGCCCAGCGGTATTGGGAGCGATTCGGCGTGTTTGGGTACATTGCCTTCGAGGAATGGACCCCTGACAATGCCCTCGCTAATGCAGGTTTCGCGACACCTGGTCGAGGCGGCTCGCACATGAACGTCCTCGTGCCTGCATCGGACCCAGGGCCGCTGTTTGAGTTATGGGGGATAGGGGGACGAGAGCTGGTACGAAGGGCGCACAAGCTGTGCGGTGTAGTGAGCATAAACCACCCATTCGGTTGGGCCCTTCTCTCCGCCGATACGTCAGGTCTCGGGGCAATACAGGCCCACGTGACGGGCTTCCTGCTGAATCAGCGCGCGTTCGAAGCAGACTTGATAGAGGTGGGACTACCCGCCAGAAGTGGCACGGTGGATCAACACCTCTTGCTGTGGGACCGGTTGAGCGCGAGCGGTGTCCGAGCGTGCGGAATCGGCGTGTCAGATACGCATGGCTGGCGCTGGGATGACCCGGCCGCGCCATTCAATGGCACTTATACCGAGAACCAGAATCCGTACGTGACCTGGGTATGGCTGCGGAGCACGAGTCGCGTCGGTCTGGCCAGCGCCTTGCGGCGCTGTCGGGCGTACTTTGGGAATCCATTTGTCTTTCACGGTACCATGGACTTTCGCGTTGACACGGTGGGCGCCATGGGTCAGTCCATCTCGGTGAGGAC
>Ga0210382_10000418_pt1 | contig 15304 bp, 13 predicted proteins | sample PLMedo_FD_155452 | JGI IMG/M metagenome (GOLD analysis project Ga0210382, IMG submission 155452) | Groundwater sediment microbial communities from an aquifer in East River, Colorado, USA - PLM0_60_coex redo | ecosystem: Environmental > Terrestrial > Soil > Riparian zone | place: USA: East... | reverse complement strand
GCCTCACCTCGCCGCCGCCTCACCTCAGCGTGACTCTCGGGCCCCCCCGCGTGACCGTTACGTGATTCCCTCCGCTTAGGATAGCGCGACTCGACAGCGCCTAGAGGAGCCTCACGTGCCCGACCAAACCAACTACACGCCGATCCAACTCGCCTGGTCCACCTTCGCAGCCAGCGTCCACACGCTGCTTGTGCCGCAGCCGGACGATCGGCCGCTCGACCAATTCCTGGAATTCCGTGATCGGGTGATGGGGCTCGTGCGCAGCGAGGCATTTGTGCTAGGCCTGGTACTGCCCGTGCGGGAGCCAGTGGATGCCGCATTGCAGGAGACCGATGAAGCGCTGTTGGCCGAATTGCGGGCGTTTTCCCGCGCCGCGGAGGTGGCGGCCGTTGCCGAGCCGGACAGCCCCGATCGCAAACGCTGGATCGGTAGGCAGCTCGGCCGTGCGGGAACCGTCGCCGGCAGCGTCAAGGATCTCGTGCACGACCTGCCGCCGCTCGTCAAAAGCGGACTGACGTTGTTCAAAGAGCTCATGGACGTCTTCAAGTGAGGACGATTCATCCTGGAGGCTCAGGTGGGCGTCACTGATCGAGAGAGGGAGCTGGAGGCCGCGAAGCGAGAGATAGAGCTGGACGCCGCCAAGCGCTACACCACGGCTCAGCAACTCCAGACCAAAACCACGGACGAGGCCAAGGCACGCATGCTCGACCGGCGCCGCAGCTTCGTCGCGCCAACCGACCGAGCGTTCCTCGAAAGTATCATCGAGGACTCGGACCTCATGCCCCTCCGGTACCTCGCCCTGGGACAGATCGCCGCAGCCGCGGTAGGTCGGATCTTCCTCCAAGCCCCCGACGGCCAGGGAAGCGGCTTTGCATCCGGCTTCCTCGTGGCCCCCGGACTCTTGCTGACGAACTGGCATGTCTTGAAGACACCGGATTGGGCGCGCGGCGCCACGCTCACCATGGACGCGGAAGACGGCATCGACGGAATTCCCAAACCACCGCGGGTGTTCCGGCTCGAGCCCGAGCGATTGTTCCTGTCCGACGCTGGCTTAGACTTCGCCTTCGCCGCGGTAGCACCGCACGCGGTGGACGGCACGCCCTTGAGCCGCTACGGGTACCTCCGGCTCTTTCGCGACTCCGGCAAGATCCTCCGCGATGAGTACGCCACGATCGTGCAGCATCCCAACGGCCGCCAAAAGCACATCGCCTCGCGCAACAACAAGGTGACCGTCTATCCCTACGACGACGACCTGAGCAAGGCCGAGCAAGCAGCGAACAACTTCCTGTACTACTCGACCGATACGCTGAAAGGATCGTCCGGCTCGCCCGTGTTCTCCGATCAGTGGTTCGTTGTGGCTCTGCACCGGCGCGGCGTTCCGGAGATCGGCGAGAAGAACGGCAGGCCAGTGGTGCTGCGGGAGAATGGGGAGCCGGCGGCCGACGACGATCCCGATGAGGTCATCAAATACATCTCGAACGAAGGCGTGCGCGTCAGCCGCGTGATGGCAAAGGTGGACGCGTTGGCCCACGACGCATCCGTCGAGCTCAGGTCCTCGGCCCAGCGTGTGTGGGACGCGGTCACGCAAGCCGCTGGCTCAGTGAACGACGGCCCCTTCTCCAACCCGACCGCCCAGATGGAGTTGCTGCAGGACCGCGGGCAGACGGTGGATCGCCAGGGCATGGTCGAAGCCTTCGAGATCACTCATCGGAAAATCGAGCTCTTCCCGGACGGCACGGGATACAATGCCAAGTTCCTGGCCGGGCACCCGATTCCGCTCCCCGCGCCGTCCGCGCACCTGCAGCAGGAGTTAGCGCCGCGCCTCGACAAGCCTGGAGAATTCCTCCTTCCGTTCCGACACTTCACGACGGCCATGCATGCGCGCCGCCGGCTGCCGATTTTTGCTGCCGTGAACATCGACGGCAAGAAGATGCCAGCGGGCGCCATGCCCAACCGGCCACCCTGGTCGTTCGATCCCCGCATCGACGAGGCGCATCAGCCGGACGATTCCATCTTCAGCCAAATGCTCCAGCGTGGCCACATGGCCGCGCGCGAGTATGTCTATTGGGGCAGCGATGCGGCCGAGATCGGTCAAGCAGACCTCCACAGCTTTACGCTGACAAACGTCTGTCCGCAGATCGCGCGCTTCAACGCCACCGTCGAGTGGTTCAAGATCGAGCGACAAGTTGCTGGTGGGGCCGAGCTGGAGGCACGCCGGATTACCGAATTCGTCGGCCCCATCTTGCGGTCGACCGACCCCTCGTACGATGATCTGCGGGGTGCCGGCTCAACTGCGCGGTTGGGGACCGGAATCCGCATCCCTCTGCAATTCTGGAAGATCGTATGCTGGGTCGAGAACGGAGAGCTCAAACACGACGCGTTCATCTTGGACCAGCGCGACGAGCTCGAGGCGGCCGGGCCTTTGGAATTTGCGTTGATGGTTCCGGTCGGTGTGACGAGAGCAACGGTTCAGGAAATATCGAATTTGACCGATCTCACATTCGCGGGGATCGAAGGCTAGATCTTATTGCTGCTCCGGTGACGCATCTTGGAGACGAACAAGATACCGCACGTTCGAATCGCGAATCAACGCCTTCCGCCCTTTGTATATCGAGAACAGAGCTTGACCCAATGGGACCATCATACCGGCGGCGGCCAGCACCGGGACAACGGCGCCGGTGGCCAGGGCGCCGACAGCTATCAGCATACCCGCGACCAGACTGGCTTCGCAGTCCACCCTTATGCTCGACGGTTTCGTCGTGAGACCCCACGTCTTCGCGGCCTTCCTGTGAGTGTCGATCGCCTTCAACAGTTCGTCTTCCACGTAGCTCTTCGGAAAGTTCCTCATGTCGCTAAGGATGAACTTCCGCAATCGACGAAGATCTTCTATGGAAGCGGGGTCCTTCCTGATTTCGCTGATGTGCTCCCACGACAGCGCGTCACATTGGACGATGTCAAGGTTACTCAAGATGACATCGATGCTGTCATCAGTGTCGGCATGACCGGGGTGTCCGTACGTATCGACCCTTGTCTTTCCTTGTGCGAGTGCGTCCACAACGCCTTCAAGTGGATCAGCAACTACTCGACGCCACAAGGTATCGCTGTCAGGAAAGAGGATAAGGCACGCCGGATTGATTCCCGGCATGTCGCGGAGGTAGTCTAAGGCCCGGTCGGCAAGTTGCCAGATGTTAGTGGCTTCAGGGTGGTCACGTCGAACCTTGAGAAACACAAAGCGCGCGATGGCGAGATGAGCATACATCTCTACCCACTCTCGCCACTGTGAGTGAAGCAAGTGATCCTTCAAACATGGCGCTTCAAGAGCAGCTCGATATTCCCCGTACTTCTCTAAGTCGAGAAGGGTGCCCTCTTCGGACTCCGCCCCCGGCCACATGACTGGCACTACCTCGTCGAAGAACAGAGCCGCTCGTTTGTAGTCGCCGCCGACCAGAACGGGATTCTCTGATATGTGCGTCACCTGCATAGTTGCCCCATCTCGTTTACGTAGATCGCAGGATACTCGAGCTGGATCGAGGACAGCGCCTGCCGACAAGGAGGAAGCCCGCGGTGGCTATCGCCGCCCTTCGCCGCCGCTTCACCTCGTCGCCGCTTCATCGCGTCTCACCCGGCGGAGGGTGGCGAACTCACGGGAACAACGCCCGCACCGGAACCGCCGAAAACAGTGGCTCGCCCGTGCCCAAAACACCGGCCGCGCTGAAACCGGAGTTGGTGCCCCAGCCATACGCTGCACCGCTCGTCGACAGACCGATAAAGAAGGAGAAGCCGCCGCCACTAATGTGCTTGAAGGACAGCCCACCCGTAACCGGCGTCGGCGTGAGGCGCGGCGTGGTCGTCCCGTCGCCCAGCTGCCCGTACGAATTGACGCCCCAGCAAAACGCACTTCCCGCTGCGTCGAGCGCGCACGTGGAAGCTCCGGCCACCAAAACTCCGCCGGCATCGATATCCACAAACCGGAGTGCGGTCGCCACTCCGGTCGGTGTGAACCGTCGCTCCGCGGTGCCGTCGCCAAGTGGTCCAGCGCCCCAGCAGTAAGCGGCGCCGGCCGACGTGACAGCGCACGTGTGCTGGTCTCCCGCGGAGATCGTGGCGAACGTCAATCCGCCGGCAACACGGGTGGGGGCGAGGCGGGAGATGGCCGTGCCGTCGCCGAGCTGTCCTTCGCCGTTGCGACCCCAACAGTAAGCGGTTCCGCTCGCGAGGCCGCAGGTGTGGGAGTTTCCTGCGGAAAGATGGGAGAACGTCAGCCCACCAATGACCGCAGTTGGGGTGAGCCTCTGGGTAAGGGTGCCGTCGCCGAGCTGGCCACTGAAGTTTCCGCCCCAGCAGTACGCTGCACCGTTCGAGAGGCCGCACGTATGGGCGCCGCCTGCCGCCAGCGCGTCAAACGCGATACCTCCGATAACCGCGGTGGGAGCAGTTTGGCGCAACGTGGTGGTCCCGTCGCCAAGCTGACCGCTGGAGCCTACGCCCCAGCAATACGCTGCGCCGTTCGAGAGGCCGCACGTATGGTTCGCGCCAGCCGCTAGCGCGTCGAATGTGATGCCGCCGCCAACAGCGGTAGGAGCGGATCGAGGAGTCGTCGTGCCGTCGCCCAGCTGGCCAAAAAATTGGGTGCCCCAGCACCGCGCTGAGCCATTCGCGCCGAGGGCACAGGCATGCCCGCTTCCTGTCACCACGGACTCGAACAACTCACCGCCGACCACGGGAACCGGCTCGGCGCTCCAGACCAATCTACCAATCCCTAGTTCTCCGCTGAGGTCCGATCCCCAGCAGTACACCTGCCCCGTGAGGGTCATGCCGCACGTGTGCGGAGTATTCGGCCCCGACGCCTGCACCTCGGCGAAGACGATATCGCCCACGACTGGGCGGGGCTCGGCGCGCGAGGTCATTGTTCCATCACCCAGCTGGCCGAAGCTGTTGTCGCCCCAGCACTGTGCGTGACCATCAATGCCAAGGCCGCACGTGAAATGGAAGCCGGCGGCCACAGACCGGAAGTGGACGCCAGCGGGAACGAGTGTGGGCTGCACCGGGAAATCGCCACCCCAGCAATAGGCGTCGCCGACGAAATCGACCGCGCACGTGGAGTTGAACCCCGCGGCAATGCGCACGAAACGAAGACTGCCACTCACGAGCGTTGGCGTCAGGCGATTCGTCGTCGTTCCGTCGCCGAGCTGGCCGAATGTGTTCTGCCCCCAGCAGTGCGCGGCGCCACTCGCGTCGATCCCACAGGTGTGGTCGGTTCCGGTTGACAGCTCGACAAAGGACAGTCCGCCAGTCACCTGCACGGGCTCCGCGCGGTTCTGCGTCGTGCCGTCGCCCAGCAGTCCAAAGTCATTCCGGCCCCAGCAGTAGGCCTTTGAGTCGGGCGTGAGGCCGCAGGTATGGTGCGTCAGCGACGTCAACCGCGAGAAGGTGAGGCCCCCCAACACCGCCGTGGGCAAGGGTCGATCTGCGGTCGTACCGTCACCCAACTGTCCAAAGAGGTTGAAGCCCCAGCAGTACGCGGTACCGTCCGTCGTGAGGCCGCACGTGCTGGTGATGCCTGCGACGAGTTGTTGGAATCTGAGATTTCCCGAAATCACCTGGGACCGGCTGCGGTCGATCGTCGAGCCGTCGGCGAGCTGTCCTCTATTATTGAAGCCCCAACAGTGTGCAGCGCCCGTCGCGTCGAGCGCGCACGTATGGCCGGTACCCAACGCCAGTTGACTGACGTGGGACGGGGCTGCCGGGAGCACGCCGCCGAACGTCGCGACCGCGTCGACCAACTCCCGCACTGCTTCGGCAATCGTCGGTGGCTCGGACCCATTCGGGTCCTGCAGCCTGCCGTCATCGAACGCCTGCAGCACGAGTGCAACGAAATTGGCTACGCTCGCCTGCAGCTCGGCTGCCGTACCGTTTTTGATCTGCACCTTGATGAGCGCAAGGGCCTCGTGCATCGCGCCCTTGTCGCCCGGAGCGAACAGCAGATTGATGAGGTCGTTGATCTCTTTTTTCGGTGACGCCTGCGTGGCTGCCAAGATGGGAGCCGTTGGAGCGGCCGGTTGGTCAACGATGCAGCCTGTGACGCTGAGCAGCAGCGCGACGGCTATCGGGCGCGTGAGCCGCAGTGACACAGCCATCTTTCACCCCCAGGACGTGCGAATTAGATCCTAGAATGTGGGTGCAAAGTGGGCGTGATCCTGCAGGGACGGCTACAGATCCGACGGAGGGAAAAGGGACCGGCTCGTCTAGGTGGGAGGGACCGGACCTATCGGACCGCCGCTGCGCGCGTAAGCCGCGATTTGCAGGCGCGAATGCAGGGCCAGCTTTTCCAGGATGTTGTGGACGTGCCCCTTCACCGTATTCGTGGCGAGCTGGAGGCGCTCCGCGATCTCCTTGTTGCTCAGCCCGTCCGCGATCAGGTCGAACACCGCGCGCTCTCGCGCGGTCATGCGGATGGCCTCGGCCACCTCTGTTGGTTTGCGGCCGAGCGCGAGCTTCGCAATGTGAGAGAAGAGCGTGCTGGTGAACGCCGGTGGAAGCACGTCTGTCCCGCTGGCAACCGAGCGAACCGTGCTGACAAAGGCGTCGAGCGTTGCGTCCTTCGCGATGAACCCCGACGCTCCTGCATTGACAAAGTCGTGCAGCTCTTCCGGCACCGGTAGCACATCCATGACGATGATCCGCGCCTCCGGCGCCGCGTGCTTCATCGCTGCCACGAGGCGGTGACTATCGTGATCTCCCAGGGCAGCGTCGACGAGCACCACCTCCGGCTTCACCTCGCGCGCTTTCTCGAGCGCCGCGGGGGGACGGTCCACCGCCGCGACGACCTCGAGGTCCGGCTGCTCGGCGAGCATGGCGGTGATCCCATCGCGCACCAGCCGATTGTCCTCGACTACCAAGATCGAGATTCTTTTCGCCACGGCTGACCCTTTGCCAGGAGACTGGCTCAGCAGTCTCAGATTCGGGGTGGCGTGGGGGAGGCGTCAGAGCGAACGAGAGACCAAGGGAAGACGAAGAGGAGTATGCGGCTCAACGACGTAGCTGTGCAACTGTTGCGAGTCCGCAACATGCGGGAACGAGCTACAGCAGGCAGAAAAAAACTACGGCCCCGCAGCGAAGGAGCCGTCTCTCTTTCTTACTTTTTAACGAAGCGAGCGAGCCTGTCATCCTGAGCGCCGCGGGCGCGAAGGATCTGCTTTCGAAGTACCTTGATTCATGTCCTTCTTCGCCTCGCTCCATCAGTACAGTGACGTCGCGCTCCTCCTGCTCCGTCTCACGCTCGGCACCATCTTCTTGCTGCACGGCCTGCCCAAGCGCGGCCTCTGGAGTGCCCAGCCGTCGGACCGCATGCCCGCAAGCATGCTGCGCAACCTCCGCATCCTCTCGATCGCCGAGCCCGCGGGAGCCCTCGGCCTCATCTTCGGCTTCCTCACGCAGCTCGCCGCCCTCGGCCTCGTCATCGTGATGCTCGGCGCAATTCAGTTCCTCACCAGCAAAGTCCACCGCAAGTTCAAGGAAGAGAACGCGCCCGGGTGGGAGTTCGAATTCATGCTCCTCATGGTCGCGCTCGCGCTCGCCATCATGGGCGGCGGGAAATTCGCGCTCGACCGCGTGGTTTTCGGGATCTAACAGATCGTCCCCCCTCTCCCGAAGGGAGAGGGGGACAGGGGGTGAGGACTCGCCGCCGCTTCACTTCGCCGAGGCTTTATTCTTTTGACTGATTCGAGCGGCGCCGCGCCTCGTCGCGCCGGATGAGATGCAGAGCGACCAAAAAGGCAATTAGCCCTAGGAATCCTACTCCGCCAAACGCCACGAAAATGTCACTTGACATGAGACCGGCTCCTCTCGATCAACAGCGATCCGATAAACAACAGTACCCCGAACGCCATAAAGAGCAATAAGAGACCGGTGCTCCCCGGCCGCTCCGCAAGTGCGGCGTCCAATGGTGCGAACGCGATCAGCAGGGTTCCCACCTCTCGCATGGCGTCTTCAAGGCGCTCCTGTGCCGTCTTCACAACGGCATCCTACCCGGAAGCGATCAACAGCCGGTCATTTCGCCGCCCTTCACCGCCGTTCACCTCGCCGCCGTCTTACCTCGCCGCCGCCTCACCTCGCTTTTAGGGCACCGGTCGCGCCCCCTCGCGCCACGCCAGCACGCCAATCGTCCGGTAAATCGCCGCCGGATCGTAGATCACGCCATTCTTCATCACGAGATCGACGCGCTCGATATTCGTCATGTCGGCCACCGGGTCCCCATTTACCAGCACCAAGTCCGCGAGATAGCCGGGACGAATCGCGGCGAGCCGATCGGTGCGCTTCATCACTGTGGCGGCGCCCCAGGTCGCAATCTGCAGCACTCGGGCGTTGGGAATCCCGGCCTTGCTGTACAGCTCGAGCTCGCGCTGCAGGCAGAAGCCCGCCATGCAGTCGGTGCCCGCCACGATCGGAATGCCATTGTCGTCGAGCGCTTTGGCGAACGCCAGCATCTTCGCCCATGACGCGCGATACCGCGTCTGCTGCGAGTCGCTCTGCGCGATGCCGCCCGCGAGAAAGCCGCGCCGCACTTCCGCCGGCATGCGGTTCGCGATCCGCATGCCGCCCTCGTCCATCGTCCCCGGCCGCACCGTGTACATCCCTTCGAACGTCGCGAGGGTCAGGTCGATCACCGTGTGGTGATCCTTGAGTAATTGCAGAAATGCGCGCACGCTGTCGGAGTTGAGATCGAGATCAGCGCCGTAGCGGCCCGGCGCGCTGAAACGCGAGGGCGTGCGCGTGTCGATCGAATCACCCTCGAAATTCAGGAACAGCATGTTGATGTGCTGGATTTCGTCGTACCCGGCCCGCACCGCTTTCGCCGCGGTCATGTGATTGGGAATATGACCCGACAGCCTCAGCCCCAGCGCATGCGTGCGCTCGGCGATCGGCCGCACCAACGCCGTGTCGAGCGAGCTGTAGAGCTTGATCTGCTCGTAGCCGAGCGATTTGTAACGATCGACCCACGCGAGCGCGGAGTCGCGCGTGCTCACCAGGACCTTGGTCGGCCCGGCATACGGCCCGGGGCCGTCGATGAACCCCGCCATCATGACGCGCGGACCGATCGCGGTGCCGGAGTCCCACGACTCACGCAGGCGGCGCAGGTCGTCGATGTCGTTCGCCATGTCGCGCACCGACGTCACCCCGCCCGCGATGTGCATCCGGCCGTCGAGCGCGCCGTTGTGCGTATGCATGTCCCAGAGCCCAGGCAGGAGCGTCTTGCCGCGAGCTTCGATGACACGCACCCCCGCCCCTGGGCCCACGGGCGAACGCATCGCGCTATCCGGGCCGATTGACTCGATGCGATTGTCCCGCACCACGACAACCTGATCGCGCACCAGGCGCGCGTTCGGGGCATCGAATACGCTCACGTGGCGGAACACGACCGGGCCGTTCGGCTGATCGGCGAGCGTGCGCGCGACTGCCCTGTCCCGCTGCTTCTCCAGCGAATCCTGCGTGGCCGCGAGCGCATCGCCGATCGATTCCCAGCCTGGTCTGAGCACGCGGAACCAGGCGCCCGCGACGAACGCGAACAGGCGGTTGTCGGCATCGACCCAGAAGTCGGTCGGCGTGAAGCCGAGCCCTTCGACTTGGTAGTGCGAGATCCGCGCGGACTGCCCGCCGGCGGACACGGTGCGCTCACCGACCTTTGTGACCCGCGCCCGTCCCGACGGCAGCAGCGCCACCTCGCCGCTCTGTCGCGCCGCGCCGATCAGCAGCGGCAGCGAGCCGACCGGTCCGAAGAACGGGCTGTAGAGCGCGGGTGCGTCGAGTCGCCGGCGGCCCTTCTCGAGGCTCGACGACCACTCGGCCGAGTCGCCGCGCAGCGCGAAGCGCTCATCGACGGGCTGCTTCCAGTAGTCGTGCCCGGTGATCGCCAGCGTCCGGAACATCCCCGCCGGCGTCAGCGTGATGCGCGTTTCCAGCCTGGGCCCACGACCCCGATCGTTGTACTCCTCGAAGAAGTACAGACTGCCGTCGGGATTACGGACCGCGAGCTCGGCGCCCGCGGGGTTGCCGGCCTGGAGGATGATGTAGCGCAGGGTGTCGGAGGGAGCAGCCTGGTTCGCCACCGAACCGAGTAGCGCAACGGTCAAGAGGAGTGGAGTCATAGGTACTTCAGAAATACCTCGGCATCGCAACCGGCACAAATGGTGGCGTGGGATGGGTTCGTTTTTTACCGTGCCCTGAAGGGCCGGCTCGGCTACTTCACGAGTCCTGAAGGACTCACCCTCGAGGGAGGGCCGCCTCCTCCGCCCCCTCCCCCACCACCACCCCCGTCCCTTCCCCCTGCCTCGCAATCTCCCGCCGCAGCTCCTGAATCTGCTCCTCCGTATGCCCCGCCTCCTTGAGCTTCCGATTCATCTCGACCGTTTTCACCGCTGCCTTCAGTGTCCCCAACGCCAGCAGCGCGCACTGCGGCCGCGCCTCCGCGATATCGCGGCCGAGCAGGTCGATCATTTTCTCCGGAGGCAAGGACAGGATCTCTTCGAACGATGGATGATCGCGATTGACCCGCTCGGCCAAAATCGACGCCGCCGCCTGGCTGAGCGTACACCCCACGCCCTCGAAGCTGACGGCGCCGATTCGGGTTTCTCCCGGTTCGGCTTTGAGATACAGCGTGATGATGTCGCCGCACCCGGGATTGCCGCCCGGCACGCGCGCGTCCGCGTCCGCCATCGCGCCCCTGTGGCGCGGGCGGTGGTAATGATCGACCAGCCAGGCGATGCGGGTCTCGCGATCCACTACGGCTTCTCGATCGGCGCCCGCACCGTGTTGCCCCACTCCGTCCACGAGCCGTCGTAATTGCGCACGTTCTTGAAGCCGAGGAGATAGGTCAGCACGAACCAGGTGTGCGACGACCGCTCGCCGATCCGGCAATAGGCGACGACGTCGTCAGTCTGCTGTAATCCGTTCTCAGCTTCGTAAATCGTCTTGAGCTCCTCCGCGGGCCGGAATGTGTGGGTCTCGGGCGTGACCGCCCGGCCCCACGGAATGCTCTTCGCGCCCGGGATGTGGCCGCCGCGCAGCGCGCCTTCGTTCGGATACTCGGGCATGTGCAGCCGCTCGCCGCGATACTCCTCGGGGCTCCGCACATCCACTAGCTTCCCGCGCCGCTTCACATGCTGCTCCACCTCGGCGCGGAACGCGCGGCTTCGCGAATCGTCGCGCTCACGCACGGTGATGTTGCCCTGCGGATACTTCGGGACGTCGGTGACCAGCTCGCGACCTTCATCCGCCCAGCGCAGCCGGCCGCCGTCCAGGATCCTGAGATTTAGGGCGCCGAACAGGTTGAACACCCAGAAGGCATACGTCGCCCACCAGTTGTTCTTGTCGCCGTAGAAGACGACCGTGGTGTCGTCGTTGATCCCCTTGGCGCGCAGCAGCTTCTCGAAGCGCGCGCGATCGACGTAATCGCGGACGAGGGGGTCGTTCAGGTCCGTCACCCAATCGATCTTCACCGCTCCAGGAATGTGCCCCGTCTCGTACAACAGCACGTCCTCGTTCGACTCGAGCAGGCGGACCTTCGGATCGTTGCGATGCTCCTCCACCCAGTCGGTGGAGACCAGCACCTCGGGGCGGGCATAGCCCCGGGCTGAGATGTCGGTAACAGCTGCTAGGGTTTGCGGCATACTTCCTCCCTCTCCAGGGTAGACCGACCCCGGCGCCACGCGCCGGGGAAAAAAAAGGCTGCAGTCCTCAATCCATCCGGGACCACAGCCGCGCAAGAACTCCAAAAATGGGTGCTCTACACGATAGCCGAGTGCGTCCCGGTGAGGGGAGGCATGCTACAGGGGCAAACCCGAACCATCGCGACGGTGTAGATCATCTCGTAGGTAGCTAGACTGATCGGGGACACACGTCAAGAGGGAGCCGAGCCATGGTCCATGTCGCCCTCCTCGCCGCGCTCACGCTGCAGCATCCCGCCGACTCGGTGCAAATCGTCACGCGCGACATCCCGAACTTCTGGCGCGCCTACGACCTCGCCGCCGGCAAAGACTCGGCGGAGCGCGTGCGCATCTTCGAGACGGCGTATTTGCAGCCCGGCTCGCCAGGGCTCCGCGACTGGATGCGCGTGCGGCTCATGAATCGCGATACCGTCCGCGCGCGGCTCGTGGCGGCCGGGTGGCCCAAAGCGCGGCTCGACTCGCTGCCTCTCGATAGCTTGAAAAAAGTCACCGCGCCGTTCTACGAGCGATCCGCCGCTCAGGAGCTGCTGCGCGCGGTCGGTAGCTACCCGCGGTACTACGCCGCCGTGCGCCCCACGACGCTTTCGGTCGACACCAACTCGCGCGTAACGCAGGGGATTCGGCGTGGACCAAGCAGGCTGACGGCGCTGTATCCCGAAGCACGCTATCCCAACATCTACTTCCTCATCGGCACGCTCTCGACCGGCGGCACGGTCGCGCAGAGCGGCATGCTGATGGGCACTGAGCAGAGTGCGAGCGACCCTGCGACGCCGCTCGACGAGCTGCCCGACTGGGCGCGGAAGAACATGCCCAACCATAGGTTCGAACAGCTCGTTGTCCTCGTCGTGCACGAGGCGGTGCACACCCAGCAGAAGCCGGCCCCACCCGGCCAGCGGGATAACCTGCTGCGGCACGCGCTCGGCGAAGGCATCGCCGATTTCCTCGCCGAGCTCGCGGTGGGACCGCCGGCCACCAAACAACCGCGCGAGATCTACGGCCTCGCGCACGAGCACGATATCTGGGTGGACTTCCAGGACGAAATGCAGGGAGGCGATTCGACGATCCGCACCTGGATGTACAACGGCATGGTGCCGCCCGACAAAAATCACGGTGCTGTCGACATCGGCTACTGGGTGGGCTACCGCATCGCCGGCGCCTATTACGCGCGCGCCGCGGACAAGCGCGCTGCGGTGCGTGAGCTGCTCGAGCTGCGCGATGCGGAAGCGATCCTGCGCGCGAGCGGCTACGCGCCTTGATCACGTCGGTATTGTAAGGGCGCAGCATGCTGCGCCCCTACATCACAACCGTGCACCACCCTGCGCCGCCGCTTCAGCCCGCGGTTGCCAATCTCACGCCTCAGATGTAGCGTGTGCTCATACTCAGTAATACTGGATATGTCACTATGCCATTTGCACGCATCGCCATCACGCTTCCCAAGGATTTGCTGGCAGCCACTGACCGACGCGCCAAAGAGTTGGATCGCTCGCGCAGCCGAGTCATTGCCGAGGCGCTGCGCGCATACGTGGCGCGGCCCACAACGGTTCGCGAAGCCAGCCCGTCCACCTATGGGGCGGATGCATTCGGGGCCGCTGCGCGGTCACAGCTGCAACGCGACCTTCACAAAACGCCGGCGGAACGCTTGCGCCATTCTGAGGAAGTCACTCGGCTTGCCCGGAGCCTCCATCCCAACCGCGCCGCTCGGCAACAGATCATTGGCTTCGATTCCTACGACGAGTTCTACGAGTGGCAGAAGTCCAATCGCGTGTAGCGAAGATCTGCGCCACGCTGAACCGATCCAAGGCGAAATACCTGGTGATCGGGGGTGTGGCGTGCATCCTCCATGGCTACGGCCGCGCTACCGAGGACCTGGACATCCTCATCGAACGGACCGCAGCGAACGCCGCCCGTATTCTGCGCGCGCTGACCACACTCGGATACGAATTTGCTCGTGAGTGGACACCTGCGGAGCTGCTCAAGCGACCCATTACGGTCATCGGCGATGACCCCCGGATCGACGTGTTCACTGTCGCTGCGACGGTCAAGTATGAACAAGCCGCGCCTCGGGCCGGAACAGTTGCTGTGACCGGAGTACGTATTCCACTCATCTCGCTCGAGGACCTCATCGACACAAAACGCACCGGCCGGCTGCGTGATGCCGCCGACATCGAGGCACTCGAGGAGATCAGGCGGCTGCGCTAAGGCTAGCGGCGTTTCCGCCGCTCCGTACGTCCGGTCTCCGACTCGGGCTTCACGTCTTCGGCGCCGGCGGCACTCTCGGTAGCGAGATGGGCCGGGAACAGCTCCGAGCGCAGCCACACGCCCGGGACCGGCAGGGTGACGCTGAACTCCTGCGACGCGCGGGCCGGCTGCGTCGCGCTCGCGGCCAGCGCGCTGCGCCACTCCGGCGTCGTGAACTCGGTGGAGCGGAGCGGGAAGGCGACGTAGCTGCCCACGCGGTCCACCACGATGTTCTCGATCACGTCGGTGAGGGGACGGCCGCCTGGATCGCGCAGCTTGGCGAGGGCAAAGAACCGCTCCGCCGGGTCGCCGGCGGCGATGATCGTGGCCGAGTAGTAGGGAAGATGGGCGGCGATGTGCGCGTACACCCGCCGCTCCACCGCGGCCGGCACCGCGTCCGCACCGCGCACCTGGTCGATGTCGGCGCCGAGGGTGCGGTCCAGCAGGTTGCGACGCAGGGCGTGCCCGAAGCGCTGCACCACCTCGCGCGTGGCGATGTTCGGGAGCCGGAATGGCACGAGCAGCGCCGGCCGGAAGCGCGGCGTCCGCACGATCACCCGGTGGCGTTCGATCGGCTCGACGAAATGATAGGTGAGCACCCCCTCGGACCGCATGTTGCGCAGGGTGCGCAGCGTCGCGCCCGATGCTGTGTCGCCCCCGAGCTCCGTGACGCCCAGCGCGCGGCGGCGCAGCGCCTCGCACGTTCGCGCGGTGCGCTCGGCGAGGAGCTTGATGGTGTCGGCGGCGGCGCTGGGCAGGTCGGCAGCGACGCACACGTCCAGCGGGGTCGCATCCATCCCGTCGCCGATCTGGCGCGCGCCGACCATCTTCGCGACGATCTGGAGCGGGCGCTCGCGCGCGTCCGGCGACTTACGCCAGCGCCCGTCCGACACCGCGAGCTTCACCTCCTCGCCCGGGCCGAGCGAGATGCTGTACAGCGTGCCGCCCGCTTGGGAGCCGAGCGACTGCCAGACCAGCTCGATCTCGACGAGGACGCCGTAGCGCATGGACGTGGAATCACGACTCGATTCGGCGGTGATGTCTCGGTCTTGCGGGAGCACGCCGATGCGCGCGAACCGCATCACGTGCCCCGGCTGAAGTTGCCCCGCCGGCGTAGTGGCCGGGGACGGCGACGACGGGGGCGGGGGCGGGGGCGGGGCGGGCACAGCAGCTGACGCGGCAGGCGCCGCGGTCCCTGGAACCGAGAGGTCGCGAGGGGCTGTAAGGGGAATCGGATCGTCTGGCAGCGAGCGGGCGTCGAATTCGATTGCCTCTTCGTTGCGCAGCCCGACGCGGAGCCGCAGCCGCGGCTGGTCGTGCTTCGGGATCCGCACGAGGCCGTC
>Ga0210382_10000417_pt1 | contig 15314 bp, 11 predicted proteins | sample PLMedo_FD_155452 | JGI IMG/M metagenome (GOLD analysis project Ga0210382, IMG submission 155452) | Groundwater sediment microbial communities from an aquifer in East River, Colorado, USA - PLM0_60_coex redo | ecosystem: Environmental > Terrestrial > Soil > Riparian zone | place: USA: East... | reverse complement strand
GGTGATTGGGACGAGCTGAAGGAGACGCTGTTCGGGTGGGTGCGGCGAATTCGCAATCTATGAAGTTTTTCACATTCCGGACGCTGGATCGCTATCTCCTCAGCGAGTGGCTCCGCGTCTGCTTCGTCACGCTGCTCGGCTTCCCGATTCTCGTCATCGTCATCGATCTGACCGACAAGCTCGACACCTACATGGCGCGCGGGATCAAGCCCGGTACGGTGGCGCTGTCATACGTCTTCGACCTGCCCGAGAAGATGTTTCTCGTGCTGCCTGTCGCGGTGCTGTTCGCGACGGTGTTCACGGTGGGCTCGCTCGGCCGGCACTCCGAGCTCACCGCGGCGAAGGCTTCGGGTATCTCGTTTCACCGGCTGGTGCGGCCGCTGTTCGCCGCCGCCGGCGCCGCCTTCATCGCCGGGTTGCTGCTCGGCGAGATCGCACCGGTCGCCACGTCCCGCCGCCTCGAGATGCTGGGTGAGAAGGCGATCCGGTCCACCAGCTCGCGCTACAACTTCGTGTACCGCGCGGACGGCGGCTGGGTGTACGCGATTCGCGCGCTCGAGCTCAGGACGCGGGAGATGACGGACCTGCTGCTGGAGCGCGAAGGCTCCGGCGCTGCTTATCCCACGATCGTGCTAGCGGCGCAGCGAGCCGTATTCGACGATCGTTGGACTCTGCACCGCGGGACGTTGCGCTATCTCGCCGGCAACGAGCCCGGCGGCGAGGCCGCGTTCGAGTTCGATTCGCTGCAGACGCGCACCATGAAGGAGCGGCCAGTGGATCTGCTGGCCGAGCCCAAGGCGCCGGACGAGATGCGCTATGCCGAGCTGCGGCGGTATATCGATGCGTTGACGCGCAGCGGCTCGAACGCCAAGAAGCTGCAGGTCGAGCTCGCGCTCAAAATCGCGATTCCGTTCATCTGTCTGTTGATTGCGCTATTCGGCGCGCCGCTCGCGATCTCGAGTCCCAAGAGCGGGGCGGCGTGGGGTGTCGCGGCGAGCCTCGCCACGACCTTCATCGTGCTGCTGATGTTTCAGCTGGCCAAAGCAGTCGGCGCCGGAGGCGTGTTGCCCCCGGCGCTCGCCGCGTGGACGCCGAATATTCTCGTTGGTGTCGCGGCCGTGTATCTGCTACGTAAAGCACCCACCTAGCGTCCTTGACGCGACTTCGGATCGGGAACACCTTCTCCCGGTCTCGATTCCTTCCAAGGAGAGGTCCATCCATGCGCTGGATCGTTGGCTCTGGCCGCGCCCTCGTGGCCGCGGCGGTCTTTTCGCTGTTTTGTGCGGGCCCCGTCCTCTCCCAAGGCGTGACTACTGGCGCGATCACGGGGAAAGTCACAGATGCGCAGGGCCAGCCCGTTGTAGGGGCCGCGGTGCAAGTCACGCATCGCGGCACCGGTTTCACGACATCGGTGCGAACGCGTTCGAACGGTCAGTATCTCGTGCAGGGCCTCGAGGTGGGAGGTCCCTATACGGTCGCGATTCGCGCGATTGGATTCCAGCCGTTTTCTCGTGACCGCGTGGACGTCAATCTCTCCGAGGCGACGCGGGTGGACGCGCAGCTCACCGCACAGGCGGTCGAGCTCTCGGCAATCAACGTGATTGGAGTCTCCACGCCTGATTTCGCCCCGACACGGCAGGGCGTTGGCACGCAGATCTCCGACACCCTGGTGCAGCGGATCCCGACGTTCAGCCGCGACTTCATCGATCAGCTGAAGCTCGCGCCGCAGGTCGTCTATCCGGCCAGCGGCGCCGCGAGCGGCGCCGGCGCGTACAACCGCTTCAATACGATCACCATCGACGGCGCGAACCAAAGCGAGCGCTTCAACCTCGGCGCGACCGGCGGCGTGCCGGGCGGCAGCGCCGGCGGCAAGATCATCTCGCTCGACGCGGTCAAGGAGTTCCGCGTGATGTTCACGCCCACCGACGTGCGCCAGGGCAATTTCGCGGGCATGCTCGTGAACGCGGTCACGAAGAATGGAACCAACGAGTTCCACGGTGGGGCGCTCTACACGTATCGCAGCAGCCAGGACGTGGCGGGCGTGGACCTCGTGGGCAAGCCGCTCCGCATACCGAAGTTCGATGTGAAGCAATATGGCTTCCACTTCGGCGGTCCAATCATTCGTGACCGGCTGCAGTTCTTTATCGCACCCGAGTGGCAGCAACGGGCCGATCCGGCGCTGGGTCCTTACTATCTCGCAGGGACTCCCTCGCCGGCTCCCGACGATCCGGCCATCCCGGTCGACAGTCTCACCCGGATCAGCAATACGATGACGGCGCGGGGCTTCGATGTGGGCAGCGTCGCGCCGTTCGAGAAGGAGACGCCGCTCACGAATCTATTCGGGCGGCTCGACTTCCAGATCTCGCCCGTGCACCGTTTCGTCATCCGTCAAATCATCAACCACGACAAGCAGGACGATTTCTTCCGCAATGTGAATACGTTCCTCGCTGACCCGACGCAACAGAACTCGGGTTTTCGGTTCGGCACCAATGCGATCAAGCGGGATGCGAAGAACAATTCGACGACCGCCCAGCTCTACTCCAACTTCAGCAACGGGATGTCGAACGAGCTGATCGTCGGGTATTCGACCATCGACGACGAGCGCATCGTTCCAGTGCAGGCTCCGGAAGTCACAGTCGGCGTACAGGTCGGCACGTTGCGGCGCTCCGCGACGTTCGGCACCGAGCAATTCTCACCGGGGAATCTGCTCAAGCAGTCTATCACCGAGGTCGTGAATAACTTCACGATTCCCCGGGGCGCGCATACGTTCACGGTTGGCGGCCGCTACGATCACACGCACATCTTCAACAACTTCGCGCAAGGCTCGTACGGCGTGTACAAGTTCTTCAACACCGACAGTCTCATTGCGGGCCGGCCTGTGGGCTATGCGGTCGGGTACTCGAACACCGGCAACGCCAGCGACATCCCCGCGGTATTCGACGTCAACGTGATCAGCCTGTACGGGCAGGACCAATGGGCGGTGACCGATCGATTGACGATTACCGCCGGGCTACGCCTCGATGCTCCCTCACTCGCGGACGCGCCGCTGCAGAACGACACGCTGGCCGCGACGCTGACGGCGGCGTCCGACACGACGTTCACCATCAACACCGGGATCAAGCCGAAGACCGCCATCCTCTGGTCGCCGCGAATCGGGTTTAACTACAATCCGGGAGGCAGCAGCCGTAATCAGATTCGCGGCAGCCTCGGCATGTACGCGGGACCGCCGCCCTACATTTTGTTGGGCAACGCGTACGCCAACACAGGGATGGGGCTGGTCCGTCTCAGCTGCACGACCCCGGCATCTGTGCCGGCATTCACGATGAACGTGGATTCACTCCCTAGGGCGTGCGCGGGAGGAACGCCACCAGCGCCTGGTCAAGCCGGAACCCTGGGCATCAATGCAACGGATCCCAATTTCAAGTATCCCCAGTTCTTCGGCCTGTCCTTTGGATTTGACCGTGAATTGCCCGGCGGGACGGTCCTCACGGTTGAGGCGATGTATCGCAAGGCGGTCAATGGCGTGATCGTGCGCGACGCGAATCTGAAAGGTCCGCGCCTGATGGCGGACTCGGTCACGGTTTACACCGATCGGAACGGTCGCGTACTGTACGCCGACACGATCAGCGCAACCGGCGCGGTCACGAACAACAACCAGCGCTGGATCACGTCGTACCGCGGAGTCGGCTTCACCGAGGGCATCATCGAAGTGACGAACCAGTCGAAGGACTACAACTACTCGATCTCCACACAGCTGCACCGCCGCTTCACCGACCGGTTTGAGGCGACGCTGGCGTACACGTACCTCAAGTCCATGGACGTGCAGAGCCTGACGTCGGATCGCGCCATTTCGAACTTCCGGTTCGGGCGCCAGCTGTCCACTTCGCTCGATCAGCTCGACGCAACGACGTCGAACTTCTCGCGACCGCACCGCTTTCTGGCCTACGGCACCTACTCGCTGCCGTCGCTCACCGATATCACGGTGTACTACGAGGGGACGTCCGGCGTCCCGTTCGTGTACGTCACGAATGGCGATTTGAACGGCGACCTGGTCAATGGGAACGATCCCATCTACATCCCGCGCGACGCCCGTGATCCGAACGAGATGCTGATCGGCACCGTCACGGCCGGCGTGTTCAACCAGAATGTCGCCGCGGCTCAGGCGTTTGAGAATTTCATCGCGCTGCAGCCATGTCTGGATCGGAATCGCGGCCGCATCATGGAGCGCAACAGCTGCCGCTCGCCGTTCCAGCACCGCCTGGATCTGTCCGTGCGCCAGGCCCTCCCAGCGATCCGCGGGCAGCGGGTCGCCGTGCAGCTCGACATCTTCAACGTGCTCAATCTGATAAGTCGGAAGTGGGGTCAGATCAAGCTGCCGACGTTGAGCGCAACGAACAACAACCAGTCGGCGCTCGTTCAGAACGCTCGGATGCCCGGATCGCTGGCGACGTCGCAGCCGGTATTCACATTCGATACCCGGCTGTACAACCCCACATCGTTGCGGCCGACGGCCTTCAACAGCCGCGCGCTGCTGACCAGCAATTACCAGGTGCAGTTGACGATGCGGTATTCGTTCTGACGGACGGGCGGACGGGCGGACGGGCGGACGGGCGGACGGCCTGACGGACGGACGGTCAGGTCACGAAGGGCGCGAGCAATCGCGCCCTTCTTGCTTAGGAGTTCAGACCTGATAACCGGACGTTGGGTGACGCGGGGGTGGGACTGGGGCGCGCCCACGCGCGGGACGCACGGCTGGCACATTAGCCCTGCTCACGACGAAACTCAGGAAACGTGTGCCGCCGGGCGCCCGCGCGTGAAGCGCGCTCGACGCCCCACCCCCGCGTCACAATTGTCCATACCTAACACATTGTTATCGCTGGCGGCGGCGCGTGTCGCTGGCGCCACCACAGCAGCAACAGGTACACCGGCACACCGCTGAGAATGATCCCGATATCGACCGCGAAGCTGGTGGTCTCACGGACGAGATAATTGCCGAGCAGGAAGAGCGCGGCCACGAGAAACACGAGCGGCACGAACGGATAGCCCCACGTCCGGTAGGGCCGCTCGAGCCCTGGCTGCGTGCGCCGCAGCACGTACACCCCCGCCACCGCCAGCGCGTAGAACGGCCAGATCCCGATGATGAACTGGTCCGCCAGCGCGGTGAACCGGCGGATCAGAATGAAGATCACGCCCATCACCGTCATCAGCACGACGGCGGCCGTCGGCGCATGATTCTTGGGATCGACGCGCGTGAGGAAGCGCGGGAAGAGACCGTCCTCGGCCGCCGCAAAGAAGATGCGGGGGGCCGTCATCATCGAGCCGTTCAAGGTGCCGAACGTGCTCACCGCGATCGCGGCCGAGACGACCACGACGCCCGCGGGACCGATCACGAGCTGCGCGACGTCGGCCGCGACCAGCTCCGCGTGCTTCATCTGCTGGATCGGGATCAGATAGAGGTAGACCAGGTTGGCGCCGAGATAGAGCACCACGACGGTGGCCGTCCCGATCAGCAGCGCGCGCGGCAGGATCTTCTGCGGGTTCACCACCTCACCGCCGACGAACGCGAGATCGGCCCAGCCGTCGTACGCCCACAGAATCGCCACCATCGCGAGCAGAAACGGCGACAGCCCCACCGCGGCGCGCTGCGCGAAGATGCCGCCGGCGGGGAGATCGGCCGACGGGCTTCCCAATGCGAACCCGACCAGAATCAGAAGCGCCAGCGCCGCGACCTTGAAGACGGTGCTCAGGTTCTGCAGCACCGCGCCGCGATGGATGCCGAAAAAGTTGACCGTGCCGACCAAGATGATGTATCCCGCGCCGAGCAGCTGCTCGGCGCCGATCTTCAGGGGGCCGAGCGTCGCGATAATTGCCGCGGGATCATGGCCGAGCGTGCGTAGCGTGTAGGCCGAGGCGGTAATCCCGATCGCGCCGTATGCGCCGGGCCGGATGACCCACAGCTCCGCCCACGCGAACAGGAATGCCGGGAGCCGGCCGAACGATTCGCGCACGAACACATAGACGCCGCCCGAGCGTGGGAAGGCGGCCGCGAGCTCCGAGTAGGTGAGCGCGCCGCACAGCACCACAACGGCGCCCACGACCCAGGCCAGCAGGAAGAGCGGCACGTCGTCAATCCGTTGCGCGACGCTGGCCGGCGTGCGGAAGATGCCGCTGCCGATCGTCGAGCCCACGAGCACCGCGACCGCGCTCCACAGGCCGAGGCGGCGGATCAGCCGCTCGCCCCAGCGGTCGGCGGGCATCAAGGGTGCGGACATGGAAAGCCAATATACGACGCGATATAGGAAAGGCGCGTTCGGTTTCGGATAAGACGCGCGCTAAGAGCGCGCGCTCGGCGGGAAGTGTGCCCTTATAGGGCACACACAATGCCGAGCCGGGGCTCTCAGCCCCGGTCGTCTAGCGCGAGATCGGGATGCCGCCGGTCTTGGTCCCGCACGTACGTGATCGCGCGTTGCAGATCGCGCACGCCGAGGGACCGAAAGTCATAGCCAGCCGCCCATTGGAGCCGTGCCCGCGGCATATACCCGTCTCGATTCGCTATACGCGCGCTCGCGCCCTTCAGTCCCTGGACCAGCCGAGGCAGGTCCGGGCGAGGTGAGAGCTCGACGATCAGATGAACGTGGTTTCGCACGATCCCAATTTCCACGATTCTCGCGTCGTGGCGGCGAGCGATCTCCGGGAGAACGCGACGGAGAAACTCGGCCACCTTCTCATGCATGAGTGGCAGCCGCCGCAATGTTGTCCACGTGAGCATGCCATAGAGTCGAACGGGCATGAAAAACACAATTCTGTTTTCGTGTCGCGACCACGAAACCAGATCATCGCAAGACATATCATTTAGACGCGCCCTGAGAGGGCGCGCTCGGCTCAAAGTGCGCCCTTACAGGGCGCACACAATGCCGAGCCCGGGCTCTTAGCCCGGGTTTGCGCGCTCGGCTTCAGAGTGCGCTCTTACAGAGCGCACACACGCCGAGCCCGGGCTCTTAGCCCGGGTGTCCTTGACACTGTCTGCCCCGGGGGCATACTCCGGAAGCCTGAACTCGGCTCACCTGGAGGACAGTCCAATGCCGCATATCCGTTCGCTCCCGCAGCTTGTCGCGCTCTCTGTCCTCGCCCTGGGCTGCAAAACAGGAAAGTCGTTTGACCGCACCACGGAGCCCGGCGGCAGGCCGTTATCCAGGACGACCACCGGCAGTCTGGTGATCACCGGCCGGGCGCTCTCGGCGGATCCCGGGCGAACGGTCCTCGACGCCATCCGACACTCGATGCCGCAGCTGCATATCGCCGGTTGGACGCAGTACACGCGCTGCCCGATGCTGCAGCTGCGAGGCATGGACAGCGTCGAGGGTAAGAACGATCCCGACGTCTACGTGGACGGCACCCGGACCACCGATACCTGCCCGCTCGTCACGATCCAGGCGGTGTCGACGGAGCGCATCGAGGTCTATCCCATGGGTATGACCTCACGGCCCGGTTACCCGAGCAGCGGGCATGGCCTGATCCTCATTTTCCTCGCGCGCGCGTACGGCGCCGCCGACAGTATCTGAAGCAGAAACCCCCGGGGAATGAACTCCCCGGGGGCTCCCACAAACGCTACGAGAGAAGCGGTACGACTATTGCCGCCCCGTGAACCAGAGTGGCGACTGGATATCGTTGCCTGCCGTGAACCCTTGCGCCGCCACCGCGGTATTCAGGTTGCTCTCGTTGAGCACCCCCTCGTTGTCATCGTAAGGGAGACGCTCCGGGATTCTACCCGCGACGCCAGCACCGAACACTGCACGCGGACCTGGAATGAGGGATGGGATCCCCGTGCGACGCACCTCGGTCCAGGCTTCCATCCCCTGCATGAACATCGAGACCCATTTCTGATACGCGATCTGGCTGAGACCGGCCGCCCCCCCCGCGTACGCCACCCGAGGATCGGCCAAGTACGCGTTGACCACAGCGGGGGTAGTGATGCCGTACTGCTTGAAAGACGCGGTGATCGCAGCAGCGTACAACGTCGCAGCGCTACCGGCGATCCAACCGCGCTCCGCCGCCTCAGCTTCGAGGAATAGCACCTCGGAGTACGTCAGCAGCGCCATCGGCGCATTCGGCGTCTCGCGCCAAAAGGCGCCGATTCGCGAAATGTAGAACAGGTCGGTGCCCTCGCCGTCGTTCAGCCCATTCGGCAGACCCTGGTATGTCCTGTTCGCGACGATGGTGTCCTTATTGATCTGCGCGAAGATCGGCAGCCGCGGGTCGTTCCAGCTCTTCAACGAGTCCACGAACGTCTTGCTCATGCCGTAGTCGTCGCGTCCCCGTGCGTCGTTGTAAATAGGATTACGGTTGGGCGACCCAGCGAGATAGTTGAGCTGCGCGTTGTCAGAATCGCTCGCGAATACGCCGGCGGCAACTGCTGCCGTTGCCTCCGACGCCCCCCTGGCCGCATCCACATTTGACAAATGGATCGCCAGCCGCAGGCGGAGCGAGTTCGCAAATCTCTGCCATCTGATCATCTTGCCACCGTACATCAGGTCACCCTTCGCGAACCCAATCCCCGCGAGATCGATTTCCGAATTCGCCTGCGCCAAATCAGCGAGCATGCCGTTGTAGATCTGCTGCTGCGTATCGTACGCCGGCGCCAACACCGTGTCGCCCTTTAACGCCTGGGAGTACGGCAGATCGCCCATGGCGTCGGTCATGACGCTGTAGGTGTACGACTTCAGGATGCGGCCCACGGCTGACCAGTTGGGCGTGCTCGCCGCCTGGCCCTTGACGATTATCCGCTGAATGTCTTCGAGCGCGCTGTTATACAGACCCCAGCCGCCGCTCGTGCCAGAACGCACGATGTACTTGTCCTCGTCCCGGTACTGGATCTCCGAGTAGTACTGCACCCAGAGACCGCCCCCGCGGACGTTCAAGGAAGTAACTCCGTCCACCGTTCCGACGATGGTCTGGAGGACGTTCCCCAGAATGGACGGTGGCGGTACGTCGACCGGTCCATTCGGATTTTGATTGATCGACGTCAAATCGCCGCACGCGGTGATCGCAGTCAGCGCGGCGAAGACGCTCAGGATTTTGTATCGCATGGTTTCTCTCTCCTAGAGCGGCTACGGCCGCACGGACATGGTGAAGCCAATGCTGCGCGCGGTCGGCAGCTGGCCGTTTTCGACACCCTGGCGATTGCTCGTGTCGAATGCGGTCTCGGGATCGATGGTCGGTTGCTTGGCGAACAGCATCAGGTTGCGCCCGACGATGGCTACGGTCGCGTCCGAGAAGCCGAGGAAGCGCGCGACTGAGGGCGGGAGGGCGTAAGCCAGACGCGCTTCGCGCAGCTTGAAGTACGTCGCGTCGAAGATGCCCGGCTCTTGCGCGTAGAACGTGTTGTGCCAGTAATCCTGCGCCAGCACGTGGGTCGTATCCGGCTGCCCGGTCTGCGGCCCGTTCCCGTACATGGCGTTCGGCACGATGTAGCCCGGCTTGTTCCAGTCGACCTCGCGACCCGCGACGGTGTTCGCGAGCACGCCAGAGTACTGACCGAACCACTTGGTGACCGAGTACACCTGGCCGCCCACTTGCCCGTCGAACGAGAACGAGAAGCTCATGCGCTTGTAGCTAAACGTGTTGCTGATGCCCCCCACCCAGTCGGGGTTGTAATTGCCGAGAACCGTCTGGGTGGCGTCCTGCATCGGCAGCCCGGTCGAGTCGACGAGGATGTGGCCGGCGTTGTCGCGCGCCCACTTGTAGCCCACGAGGTTGCCGTACGGCTGGCCGACGTCGGCGGTCACGTTGACGTTCCAGTAGTTGCCAACGACGATCCGTGACACGCCGCTGTAGAGCGACAGCACCTTATTGCTGTTCTTGGACCAGTTCACGACCACGTTCCAGCGGAAATCCGGCCGCTCGATCGGCGTCATCGTCGCCGCGATCTCGATGCCGCGGTTACGGACTTCGCCGGAGTTCACGACGGCGCTGGAGTAGCCCGTCGCGGCCGAGATGGAGACCGGCAGAATCTGATTGGTGGTGGACTTCTGATAGAGCGTCGCGTTGAGAATCAGCTTGTCACGGAAGAAGCCGAGATCGGCGCCGATCTCCTCGCCGGTCGTCTGCTCGGGCTTCAGGAATGAGTTCGGCAGCCGGTCCGGCGCGGTGAAGCTGGGCTGCCCGGCCCACGGGGTGCCGGCCCCGTAGATGGCCGAGAGTTGATAGGGATCGGTGTCGTTACCGACGCGCGTCCAGCTCGCCCGCACCTTCCCGTACGACAGCCAGCTGCTCTGCATCCCCAGGGCGTCCGTGAAGACGAAGGCCGCGCCGATCGAGGGATAGAACAGCGAGTTGGCGTTCTTGGGCAGCGTCGACGACCAGTCGTTGCGGCCGGTGATGTCGACGTTGAGCCAGTCCTTGAAGTTGAAGTTCGCGGAGCCGTAGAGCGAATTCACCTTCTTGTGGGACACGGGGAGCCCCGGGACCGGTTGGGCGGCCCCGTTCGAAGGCGTGTACACTCCGGGGATCACCAGCTCAGTAACCTGGACCCTGTTCGAGTTGAAGTCGTTGATCCGCTGGTTGCCGCCGGCGTTCACCGTCAGGCTCAGCGTGGGCGTCAGCGTCCGGTTCGCCGTAATGAGGAAGTCGTTGTTCGTCTCACTGCGCGTCTCGCCCACGTCCAGGAAGCCGCCCTGACCGTACGGCGAGATGTCGTTCACCGGGTAGTTGGCGCGGAACTGGTTCTGATACCAGTCACGCCCCGTCCGGCCGGTCACGCTGATCCAGTCGTTCACCTTGTACGTGACGGACGCGTGGCCGAGCCCGCGGTTGCGCCCGTAGTTGGTCGTCTTGACGTTCGTCATCCAGTACGGGCTGGGGTGATAGCTGTAGTTCCAGCTGTACGGAATCGGCGCATCGGTCCGCAGCAGCGGGTTGCCGTTCAGGATCTGCTGCGTGAACGGATCGTTCGGATCGCGGTAGATGTTGGTCTTCAGCATGCTCACGTCCACCTGGCGACCGAACCAGATGAATCCCTGCATGGGATCGATTTCTTCGTACGCCTGGGCCGGCTGGTTCTCCATGCCGTCCCGGATGTAGTTGACTGACGCCTCGGCGCTCCAGTGATCGGAGACCTGCGTCCCACCGGAGAGGGCGATGTCGGTGCGGTGGTTCGTGTTGTTCGGGTACATGCCGCTTTCATTCGTGCGGCCGACCGACAAGCGCATGTTGCTGCGGTCGCTGCTGCGCGCCACCGCGACGTTCGCGTTGATGATGAGACCGGTGTTCCAGAAGTCACGCACGTTGTTCGGATGCGCCTGCCACGGACCCGGGCCGAAGAACTGATTGCACGCATGCGCGGCGTCATAGAGGGTCGGAATGCCGACCGCGATGACGGTATCAGTGGGAATGCGAATGCATCCGCTCGTCCGGTTATCGAGCTGCGGCCCCCAGCTCTCGTCCGCCCCATCGTTCTTGCCGCCGAAGTTGCCGTCGACGAAATCGAACTCGCCGTAGAATCCCTGGCCGTAGCGGTTTTGATAATCCGGGAGGCGCAGCGGTGTTTCCATATTCGCGCCGAACGTGGCGCTGACGCCGAAGCCCTGCTGCGGCGCGCCCTTGCCGCTCTTGGTCGTGTACACGATCGCGCCGTTGGCGGCGCGCGAGCCGTACAGCGCCGCGGCGTTGGGACCCTTCAGCACGGTCACCGACGCGATGTTGTCGGCGCTGATGTCCGACGCGGCGTTGCCGACGTCGTATCCGCCGAGCGAGCCCCCGCCGTAGCCGGTGTTATCGGGAGCCGAGTTGTCGATCGGAATGCCGTCGACAACGATGAGCGGCTGGTTCTGACCCAGAATCGAGCTCGCGCCGCGGACGACGATGCGCGCGGAGCCGAACGGGTTCGACGAGTTCGTCACCTGCACGCCGGCAACTTTGCCGCCGAGCGACGACACCACGTTCTGGGTCGGCACATCGGACAACCGATCTCCTGAAATCGTCTGCGCGGCGTACGAGAGACTGCCTGGTTCGCGCTCGATGCCGAGCGCCGTCACGACGACCTGGTGCAACTCGATGGCGCCTTCCTGGAGTGAAATGTCCTGCTCCACGGAAGCACCGCTGAGATTGACTGGCACGGTGTTCGTCTGATAACCGATGCGCCGCGCACTCAGCTGCACCGAGCCCGTGGCGCCCGCCGGAAGCACGAGGCGGAATCTGCCGTCGTTATCCGTGGTGGCGCTCACGCGCAGCGAGGGGATACTGACGATCGCGCCGGCGAGCGGCGCGCCCCCTGGGGTGGACTTCACCTGTCCGGACACCGTCGTCGCTTCCTGCGCAGTCGCGGCGGCGGGAATCAGTCCGAGCAGGACGAGCCCGATTGTGAGAATGGAACGAACGAACCAACGCTTGTCGGTCATACACTTCCTCCTTCTGCTGCGGTTTTCAGGACCCACGACGGGGCTACGCGATCGAGGGCGGCGGGACCAGTCAGTTCTGCACCATCAAGAGGATTCTGCCGCAAGCCCGCAGGTCTCGCAAGGGGGCCCGTGTTAACGTCCGGTTGCCTTGAAACGCGGCCATTCCCAAGCATATCGTTCTGACCCATGCCCAAACGGTTCGTCACACTCGCCTGGATTGCGGCTGCCTGCGCGTACCTCCTCATCGTCCTCGGCGCCGTCGTGCGCATCAGCGGCTCGGGGATGGGGTGCGGAGACCACTGGCCGCTGTGCAATGGCCACCTTTTCCCGCCCCTAGAAGACATACCCACGGTAATCGAATGGAGTCACCGGCTGGTGGCGGCGGTCGTCTCCATCCTTGTGGTGGCGTTGGCCTTCTACGGGTGGCGACTTCGGGGAGCCGGGAGCCAGGAGCCTGGAGTCAGGGCGGCGTATATCGCCGTCGTTCTCCTCGTCGTGCAGGTTTTGCTCGGCGCGGTGACGGTGAAAACCGGACTAACGCCGACCTTGGTAGTCCTGCATCTGGCGACCGCGATGCTCCTGCTCGCGGCGCTCATCGCGGCTGCGCGCGCACCCTGGATCCTGGCTCCCGGCTCCCGGCTCCTGCTCGGCCTCACCTTCATTACTCTGGTATTCGGCGCGCTCACCGCCAATCTGGGTGCCACCGCCGCCTGCGGCGGATTCCCGTTATGCAACGGGCAAATCATCCCCACTGGCGGCTCGCTCGCAGCGATTCACTGGACGCACCGGCTGCTCGCCTATGCGCTCGCCGGCTATTTGGTCTGGATGGTGGTACGATCCGCGGATCGTCGCGCCTGGGGACTGCTCGCGATTGTCGCGCTGCAGATCGCGATCGCGGCGACGATGATCCAGCTCGGTTTCCCTGGCGCCCTTCAAGCCGCCCACGCGGCCGCGGGAGCCGGAGTGTGGGCGATGGTGGTGATCGCGGCGGTCAGACCAGCAACAAATCCTGCTGTGGCTGCTTCGGCGTCACCTCGGGACCCAACTCTCCCAAATACACGTTGATCTCGCTGCGAATTCCGAAGCGCCCCGGCAAGTAGACGCCCGGCTCGACCGAAAACCCGACGCCGGAAATCAGCGCCCGCTCGTCGGCGGTCTCGAAGTTGTCGAGATGCGGACCCGAGCCGTGCAGATCGCGGTCGATCGAATGTCCCGTGCGATGCACGAAATACTCTCCGAACCCCGCCGCGCGGATCACGCCGCGCGCGGCGTCGTCGAGCGCCGCCCCGGTCACCAGCTCTTTGTTCATCCAACGCTTTCGAAGCAGAGCAACCGCTGCATCCCGGGCATCACGCACGACGCACCACGTACGACGCACGTCTTCACCCGGCTCCCGTCCGGCGAACGCCATCCACGTCTGATCGGCAAAGACGGTGCCCAGCGCCACGCCCGCCCAGAGATCGAGCAGCAGCACGTCGCCCGCGGCGAGACGCCGATCGCTGCCGGCCCGCGGCTCGTAATGCGGATTGGCGGAGTTCGCCTGAAAACCGACGATCGGCCCATGATCGGTCACGAGGCCGGCGCGCCCGAACGCCTCCGTCACCCGCGCCTGCATCGATGTCTCGCGAACCTCCTCACCGCGCGCCAGCTCGCTGCCGGCCCAGCGCAGCGTGGTCACCGCGATCTCCGCGATTGCCTCCGCGGCGCGTCGATGACCCTCCAGCTCGCTCGGCGACCAGCGCGCCGCGAAGCGCGTGATCAACATTCCCGACGACACGACCTTGGCGCCGAACCCTTCGATCAGCTCGACGACGCCATGCGGCACGCGATCGAGATAGGGCACCGCGTCGGCCGGCGAAATCTCCATGGCGACCGTTTTCCCGGCGACGAGGGCACGCAGGTTGTCGTGCAGCTCGCGCCACGCCGCGTACGGCCGCACTTCGCCGGGGAATCCGTCGAACGACGCAAGCTCGATTCGATGCGCGATCGCGACGGGCGTGCCCTCGCGCGGCAGCAATACGAAAAAGCGCCGCGTTCCCATCCCCTTGATGCCGAGGACACGGGTCGCGGCGGGATTGATGCCGTGGAAGTCGTACAACAGCCAGCCGTCGGCGCCGAGTGTGCCGAGCAGCTCGCGCAGGGCGGGAAAATCGAATTGGTCCAGCAGTGTCATTGGTGCCGGGGATCGGGCCCGGCTGCCCGCCACTCACAGGCCACGCCGCCGCGCGCGCGGCAGGTGACGTGCAACATCGCGCCCTCGTACCCGACGAGCAGGCGGAGCAGCTCGACCAGCCCGGCGCCGTAAAACCCGCAGGCGGCGCCGTCGGGCGTCGCCTGAATCGCGATCGGATCGCTCACGCGCGCGACCGGGAGCCGCTGTTCGCGCCCCAGCTCCGCGCCGAAGACCGCCCGCGCCGCGCGCCGGGCGGCGCCATGACCGAACAGCCGCGGCGCCGTGTGCACCGCCAGGCGCGACACGCCCGACATCCGCCGCACCGCCCGGCGCGCGGCGCGGCGGCCGGCATCGGCGAACACGAGATCGGCGTCCGGCCGGCGGCCCACCAGTCGCAGCAGCGCCTCGACATGCGACGGCTCGACCCGCGCGTCTTTGCGCACGAGCACCTCGAACTCGACCAGCTGCATTTGGACGGTTGTCGACAAACCCAGGCGCTTCACCAGCAGTTCGTCAGCGAACTCGGTCAGCCCATCTTCGACGGGGGTATCGAGATTCTTGACCGCCTCGAGGACGGCGAGCGGGACGATGCTGTGCACCACGGATCGCGAAACCTACCACGGGCCTCCCTATTGCGAAACTCGCTTTGCTTCACGAGCCTTCTGTTGAAACCTATGACGAACGCACCCCCACCCCCTGACCTCAAGCGTGAGAGCTTCGAGCGTGAGGCGCTGGTGCACCTCGAC
>Ga0210382_10000415_pt1 | contig 15378 bp, 9 predicted proteins | sample PLMedo_FD_155452 | JGI IMG/M metagenome (GOLD analysis project Ga0210382, IMG submission 155452) | Groundwater sediment microbial communities from an aquifer in East River, Colorado, USA - PLM0_60_coex redo | ecosystem: Environmental > Terrestrial > Soil > Riparian zone | place: USA: East River... | reverse complement strand
ATACCACGTCGGGCGCGGAAGGGCTCGATCTCCTCTCGCGCCTCCAGGGCGTCGAGGGCGCGCCCCCGGTGGTGGTCATGACCGCGTGGGGCAGCATCGACGGCGCCGTCGAGGCGATGCGGCGCGGCGCGCGCGACTACGTCGAGAAACCCTGGGACAACCGGCGCCTGCTCGCCACCCTCCGCACCCAGGTCGAGCTGGGGCGCGCCCTCCGCAAGAGTCGTCGCCTCGAGATCGAGAACAGCACTCTGCGCAAAGAGGGACTGCCCGAGCTCATCGCGGAATCCCCGGCCATGCAACCGGTCCTCCGCCTGATGGAGCGAGTGGGCCCCTCGGACGCCAATGTCCTGATTCTCGGCGAGCACGGCACGGGGAAAGAGGTCGTGGCGCGTTGGCTCCATGCCTCCTCCCCGCGCGCCGAGCGCCCGATGATCGCGGTGAACCTGGGCGGCATTCCCGACGGGCTGTTCGAGAGCGAGCTGTTCGGACACGTGCGCGGCGCGTTTACCGACGCGAAGGCCGATCGCGTGGGGCGCTTCGAGCTGGCGGAGGGGGGCACACTGTTCCTCGACGAGGTCGCCAACCTCCCGCTCGCACAGCAGGCGAAACTGCTGCGCGTCCTCGAGACAGGCGAGTTCGAGCGCGTGGGCGCGTCGCGCGCACGACGGGCCGACGTGCGCGTGATCGCGGCGACCAATGCCGACATTCACGGCGAAGTCAAAGCCGGCCGGTTCCGCGAAGACCTCTTGTTCCGCCTGAACACCGTCGAGATCCGGCTGCCGCCCCTGCGCGAGCGCCGGCCCGACGTGCCGCTCCTGGCGACGCACTTCCTGCGCCGCTACGCCGCGCGCTACCGCAAAGCTGGCGATGGCTTCGGTCCCGATGCCATGGAACTGTTGCTGCGCCACCCGTGGCCGGGAAACGTGCGGGAGCTGGATCATGCGGTCGAGCGGGGCGTGCTGATGGCTGAAGGCGGGATGGTCCGCGCTCGGGACTTCGGCTTGAGTGGCGGCGCGGATGGCGCCGGTGCGCTCGATCAGATGAGCCTGGAAGACGTCGAGCGGGTCCTGATCCAGAAGGCGCTCACCCGCGCGGCCGGCAACGTGAGCGAAGCGGCCAAAGCGCTCGGCCTCTCGCGCAGCGCTCTCTATCGCCGACTCAAACGGCATGGCCTCTAAAGTCTTCTGGCTGACGTTGGCCGGCGGACTCCCGGCGGTCGCGCTGGCGCTCGGACTCCTGTGGACGGGAGACTTCGCCGCGCGCACCCAGTGGACGTTCGGTGCGTTGATCGTTGGTGTCTGGCTCGCCTGCGCGATGCTGGTGCGCGAGCGGGTCGTCCGACCTCTGCAGACGGTCTCCAACGTGCTCGCGGCGCTGCGCGAGCGCGACTACACGCTGCGCGCCCGCGGCTCCAATCCCGAGGACGCATTGGGACTGTTGCTGCTCGAGCTGAACAGCCTCGGCGAGGACCTGCGGGCGCAGCGCCTGGGCGCGCTCGAAGCGACGGCGCTGCTGCGGCGTGTGATGGAAGAGATCGACGTCGCCATCTTCGCGTTCGACGCATCGCACGCGCTGCGGCTCGTCAACCGCAGCGGCGCAGCCCTGCTGGGCCGGCCTCCGGAACAACTGCTCGGATGGGACGCCGAGAGCCTCGGCCTCGCGGCCAGTCTCGCGGGTCTTGCCCCCCGCGTGGACGCGCTGACGTTCCCAGGCCGCAGCGGGCGGTGGGAAGTGCGGCGCGGAACCTTCCGCCAAGGCGGACTCCCCCATCAACTCCTGGTGCTCTCTGACGTGAGCCGGGCGCTCAGCGACGAGGAGCGGCAGGCCTGGCAGCGCCTGATCCGCGTCTTGAGCCACGAGCTCAACAACTCGCTCGCCCCGATCAAGTCCATCGCGGACAGCCTGCTCGCACTGCTCGGCCGGGACTCGTTGCCGCCCGACCGGCGCGAGGATCTGCGCACCGGCCTCGGCGTCATCGCGAGCCGGTCCGAGTCGCTCAGCCGCCTCATGGCGGCGTACGCCCGGCTGGCGCGCCTGCCGCCTCCCCGGCTCGAGCCCGTCACGATTCAGGATTGGGTCCGACGCGTGGTCGCGTTGGAGACGCGGCGACCGGTGGGCGTGCGCGGCGGCCCCGCTCTGACGATCCAAGCGGACGGCGGACAGCTCGATCAGCTGCTGATCAACCTGGTGCGCAATGCCGTCGACGCGACGCTCGAAGGAAATGGTGTGGTGGAGGTGGGGTGGGAGACCCGGAATGGGCGCGTGGATATCTGGGTCCGCGACGACGGGCCCGGCCTCGCCGATACCGCCAACCTGTTCGTGCCGTTCTACACTACCAAGCCCGACGGCTCCGGAATCGGGTTGGCGCTCTCTCGGCAGATCGCGGAGGCTCATGGCGGGGCGCTGACTCTCACCAACCGGACGGGAAAACGCGGCTGCGAGGCTCGGTTGTCGCTCCCGTGTGATGCGCCTCACACCATGTAGGCCAAGACTGACATTGCTCGCGCGGGCGCGTATTGCTACCGTCTTCTACTCAGTCGCGCCGAGACGTCATGGCCGTACCTATCCGCCTGCTGTTGATCGAAGACTCCGAAGACGACGCGCAACTGCTGCTGCGCGAGTTGGCGCGCGGGGGCTACCAGCCCGCGCATGAACGAGTCGCGACCGAAGCCGGCCTAGCCGCCGCACTCGATCGCCAGGAGTGGGACCTCGTGATCGGCGACCACAGCATGCCGGGGTTCAGCGGCATCGCCGCGCTGCTGCTGGTGCGGGGGCGCGGACTCGACGTTCCTTTCATCTGTGTATCCGGGACGATCACCGAAGACATGGCCGTGGCCGCCATGAAGGCGGGCGCTAGCGACTGGGTGAGCAAGGGCCAGCTCAAGCGCCTCGTCCCTGCCGTGGATCGCGAACTGCGAGAGGCGCGCGGACGCGCCGCACTGCGCGCCACAGAAGCCAGCTACGGAACCCTGGTCGAGCACGCTCCGGTGGGCATCTACCGCTCCAACCCAGATGGAAGGTTCCTGACGGTGAACGCCGCCCTGGTTCACCTCCTGGGCTACGGCTCTGCCGACGAGGTACTCCTGCTGAACATGTCGCAAGACGTGTACGCCGACCCCGCCGAGCGGCAACGGCTCGTCGACCGCGACACCTACACCGACCGCGAGTACGACGAAGTGGAGGCGACCTGGAAGCGCAAGGACGGTCGCCTCTTGACGGTCCAGCTGAGTGTTCGCGCGATCCGGAATGGCACACCACAGGTGGAGTACTACGAGACCTTCGTTCGCGACGTCACCGAGCAGCGCCGCCTGCAAACCCAACTGGTGCAGTCGCAGAAGATGGAAGCGGTGGGCCGCCTGGCGGGCGGGATCGCCCACGACTTCAACAATCTCCTCACCGTGATCACGACCTCCTGCGACCTGCTGCGCGAAGACATGGGACCCGACGATCCCAAGCGAGAAGACGTCGATCAAGTGCGCCAAGCAGCGGACGGCGCCGCCGCCCTGACCCGCCAACTCCTCGCCTTCAGCCGCCAACAGGTGCTGGCGCCGCAAATCGTCAACCTCGGCGACGTGGTCTTCGGCGTCGAAAGGATGCTGCGTCGCGTCATCGGCGAAGATGTGGATCTCGTGACGGTCCTCGACCCCGAGTCTGGCGCGGTCAAGGCCGACGTCGGGCAGCTCGAGCAGGTGCTCATGAACCTGGCGGTCAACGCCCGCGATGCCATGCCCACCGGCGGCAAGCTCACGATCGAGATCGCCAACGTCGAGCACGACCCCGACTACGCCCGTGAGCAGGAAGCCGCCGCGGTCAGCCGATTCGTGATGCTCGCGGTGAGCGACACGGGTACCGGCATGGACGAGGCCACCAAGGCGAGGATCTTCGAGCCGTTCTTCACGACCAAGGAGCTTGGCAAGGGGACGGGACTCGGCCTCGCCACCGTCTACGGGATCGTACGACAGAGCGGCGGGTTCATCTGGGTCTACTCCGAGCCGGGGCTCGGCACGACGTTCAAGATCTATCTGCCCCAGGTGGACGCGGTCGCGGAGGGGAGTGCGGCGAGTGACGCCCCCAGTGCCTCTCGGCGCGGCACGGAAACCGTGCTCCTGGTGGAGGACGCAGCCGCGGTTCGCTCGGTGATCCACGAAGCGCTGGCACGGCAGGGATACGCCGTGCTCGATGCGCCGCACGGCGCCGAGGCATTGCGGATCGCCGCAAGCCACGCCGGCCCCATTCACCTGCTGCTGACGGACGTCGTGATGCCCGGGCTGAGCGGCCGGCAACTGGCCGACCAGCTCGCGGCCGTGCGTCCGGAAACGAAGGTCCTGTACACCTCGGGCCATACCGACGACGCCGTGGTGCGCCACGGGGTGCTCGAGTCCGGAATCGCCTACCTCCAGAAACCGTTTACGGTCGACGGCCTGGCGCGTAAAGTCCGCGAAGTCCTGGATCGTCCTCTCCCCGGCTGAGCGAAGGCGCGCCCCGAGCCATAGATTCGTGTCTCATGGCTGAACGGCGTCGGAAGTCTCCCAAAAAGAAGGCCCGCGTTAAGCCTGCTGCGGCTGGTCCGGCCGGCGACGCCCTCACCGCCTCACTGCTCCAATCCACCCTCGAGCGCGAAACGCTGTTGCGCACGATCGTCGAGTCCTCGCCGGAGTGTGTGAAACTGCTCTCGGCCGACGGCATTCTCCTTCAAATGAACCAGGCCGGCCTTGCCATGCTCGACGCCGACCGCGCCGAGCAGGTCGTCGGCCAGGCGGTCGTGGATCTGGTGGTGCCGGAACATCAAAAGGCCTTCCGCGCGCTCGTACGGCGTGTCGCGGCAGGCACGCCGGGGCGCCTCGAGTTCGAGGTGACGACGTTGAAGGGTGTGCGGCGCTGGCTCGACATGCAGTTGGTGCCGCTGCGCGGCGACGGCGGGGGTGGAGGCGCCGCGGACACGCTGCTCGGGCTGACCCACGACGTGACGCAGCGCCGCCGTGCCGAACGCGTGCAGCAGGCGACCTACCGGATCTCCGAGGCCGCCCTCGCCGCCGAGAACCTTCAGGAGCTGCTCGCGGAAGTCCACCGCATCGTCGGGGAGCTGATGCCGGCCCGGAACTTTTATGTGGCGCTCTACGACGCCGAGACCGAGCTGCTGAGCTTTCCTTACTTCGTGGACCAGTACGACCAGGAAATACCAGCCCAGCCGCGGGCGCTGCGCAAAGGATTGACCGAGTATGTGTTACGCACCGGGGAGCCGCTGCTGGCAACGCCGGAGGTGCACGAAGCGCTGGTCGTCCGCGGCGAAGCGCAACTGATCGGCGCCCCCTCCCTCGACTGGCTGGGCGTGCCCCTCCGGGTCAAGGACCGAACGATCGGCGTCGTGGTGGCGCAGACGTACGAGGAGGGCGTGCGGTACGGGCAAAGCGAGCTCGACATCCTCACGTTCGTGTCCGCCCAGACCGCGATGGCCATCGAGCGCCGGCGCACCGAGAGCGCGTTGCGTCAGAGCGGGGAGCGTTACCGCACGTTCATCGCGCAGAGTTCGGAGGGTGTATCGCGGCTCGAGTTCAAACCACCCGTTTCGGTGACGCTGTCGGAAGACGAGCAGGTCGACGCCATGTACGCCAGCGCGACGGTGGCCGAGTGCAACGACGCGATGGCCCGGATGTACGGCTTCACCGAGGCCCGTGACCTGGCGGGCGCGCGGCTCGCCGACCTCCACGATCAGGCCGACCCCGCCAACCGCGAGCAGATGCGCAGCTTCATCCGCGCCGGCTACCGCCTGGCGGACTCGGAAACGCGGGAGCGGGACCGTGAGAACCGGCCGCGCGTGTTCCTCAACAACGTCGTGGGCTTCGTCGAGAACGGGCACCTGGTGCGCGTGTGGGGCACGCAGCGCGACGTCTCCGAGCAGCGCCGCCTCGAAGAGCAGTTCCGCCAGTCGCAAAAAATGGAGGCCGTGGGACAGCTCGCGGGCGGCATCGCCCACGACTTCAACAACCTACTCACCGCGATCCTGGGCAACACCCAACTGCTGCTGCGCGACCTGCCCGCCGGTGACGTCATGCGCGGCGACGTGGAAGAGATCCGCAAAGCGTCGGAGCGTGCCGCCGCGCTCACGCGCCAACTGCTCGCCTACAGCCGCCGCCAGATGCTTCAACCCGAGATCCTCGACCTGAACGTCGTGGTCGGAGAGATGGATCGCATGTTGCGGCGGCTCATCGGCGAACACATCGCGCTCGTGACGGTCCCCGCCCCCGAGCTGGGGCGCGTCCGCGCCGACCCGAGCCAGATCGAGCAGGTCCTCGTGAATCTCGTCGTGAACGCGCGTGACGCGATGCCCGACGGCGGCCGTCTCACGATCGAAACCGCCGCTGTGGAGCTGGACGAGGGCTACGCCCAGGACCACCTCGGCGCCGCGCCCGGCGCGTACGCGATGCTGGCGGTCACCGACACCGGGACCGGGATGGACGCCAACGTCCGCGCCCACTTGTTCGAGCCGTTCTTTACCACCAAGGAGGTCGGCAAGGGCACCGGCCTGGGCCTCGCCACCGTGTACGGCATCGTCAAGCAGAGCGGCGGTCACATCTCCGTCTACACCGAGCTGGGCCGCGGCAGCAGCTTCAAGGTCTACCTGCCACGCGTGCACCCGCCACCGCGCGCCGCGGCCCCGGCCGCCCCCCGTCCCGCGGCCACACACGGCTCCGAGACGGTGCTCGTCGTCGAAGACGATCCCGCCGTGTTATCGCTCAGCTGCCGCGCCCTCGAGGCCGAGGGGTACACCATCCTGTGCGCGTCCGACGGCACCGACGCCCTGCGCATCGTGGAGCGGCACGGCGGCGAGATCCACCTGCTGCTCACCGACGTCGTGATGCCCGGGATGAGCGGGCGCGAGCTGGCCGAGCAGATGGCCGCGCGCCGGGCCGGCATCCGGATCCTGTACATGTCGGGCTACCCCGGAGACGCGGCCGTCCATCAGGGCGCGCTCGTGCGCGGCAGCGCCTTCCTGCAGAAGCCTTTCTCCCCCGACGGCCTGACGCGCAAAGTGCGCGAGACGCTGGACGCGTGAGCCTCAATCCCGCGTCGGGGGCCGCGCAGCTGCGCGCCGCGCTGGAGCGCGCCGAGGGGGCGCTGCGCGAATCCCAGCGCCAGTATCGTGAGATCTTCGAGCTGGCATCGGTCGGCATCTTCCGGTCGACGCCCGAGGGACGCATCCTGCTCGCCAATCCGGCGCTCGCCGTGATGCTCGGCTACGACAGCCCCGACGAGCTGCGTGAGCTCGATCTCGGCCGCGACATCTACCTGCACCCCGAGGATCGCGCCGCGCTCATCGCCCGCTACGAGCGCTCGGCCGAGGCGTGGACGGTCGAAGTGGAGTGGCGGAAGCGGGATGGCACGCCCCTGTGGGTGCAGATCAGCGCCCACGCGGTGCCCGACGACGCCGGCCGCGCCCTGTATTTCGAGGCGTTCGTGCAGGACGTGACGGAGCGCCGCGGGTCGGTCGACGCGCTGCGGCTCAGCGAGGCGCGCTATCGGGCGTTGGCAACGAATCTCCCCGACACGTCGGTGTTTCTGTACGACCATGACCTGCGCTACGTGCTCGTGGACGGACCGACCCTCGAGCGTGTCGGCTTGTCCAAAGAAGCGCTCGAAGGGCGCACGATCTTCGAGGTGCTTTCCCCCGATCAGTGCGAGCGGTTGGCCCCCCTCCGCCGCGCCGCGCTGGCGGGCGAGGTCGTCGAGTTCGAGGAGACCTTCGGTGACCGGACCCACACGGTGCATCTCCTCCCGATACGGGACGGCAGCGGGACGATCATCTACGGCCTGGGCGTCGCGGTCGACGTCACCGACCGGAAGCGCGCGCAGGAACGCCTCGCCGATAACGAGAGCCGGCTCCAGGCAATCATCGATGCGGAGCCTGAGTGCGTGAAGGTGCTGGACGCGAGCGGACACGTGCTGACCATGAACCCGGCGGGGCTCGGCATGATCGAGGCCGACACGCCTGAGCAGATCCTCGGCCACAACGTGTTGCGCGTGGTGGCGCCGGAGTACCATAAGGCATTTACCGATCTCCAACGGCGTGTCTTTGACGGCGAGACCGGCACGCTCGAGTTCGAGATCGTCGGATTCAAGGGCACACGGCGCTGGCTCGAGACGCACGCCGTGCCGTTGCGTGGCCCTCAAGGCGCCATCCATTCCGTGCTGGGCATCACCCGCGACATCACCAAACGCAAACACGCCGAGCAGGCGCTGCGCGACTCGCAAGAGCGTTTGCAGCTGGTCGCCAGGGCCACGAATGACGCGGTCTGGGATTGGGACCTCGTCACCGACGACCTCTGGTGGGGCGAAGGCTTCCTGACAATGTTCGGGTATACGTCCGAAGAGATCGAACCCGGCGTCGCGTCGTGGTATACCCGCCTGCACCCCGACGACCGGGAACGGGTGATGACCGGGATTCGCGCCGCGATCGACGGCGGGGAGACCTCCTGGTCCGATGAATACCGCTTTCTCCGGCGGGACGGCGCGTACGCCGAGATTTTCGACCGCGGCTACGTCATCCACAGCGCCGACCGGCGCCCGATCCGAATGGTCGGCTCCATGATGGAGGTGTCGGAGCGGAAGCGGACCGAGGCACAGCTGCGCAACCTCGCCGCCCGCCTCGAGGCGATCCGCGAGGAGGAGCGGACCCGTATCGCGCGCGAGATTCACGACGAAGTGGGGCAGGCGCTGACCGCGCTGAAGATGGACCTCGCGTGGCTCGGGAAGAAAGTGCCGCCGCGGGGGACGCCGGTGCGCCAGAAGCTCCAAACGATGGAAGGCGTCATCGACGCGACCATGGACGCCTTGCACCGCATCCTTGCCGAGCTGCGACCCGGGGTGCTCGACGACCTGGGACTGCCCGCCGCCATCCGCTGGCTCGCCGAGGAGTTCAAGCGACGCACCGAAATCACCTGCACCGTCCATATGACGGGCGGAGAGCCCCAACTCGACAGCGGGCAGGCGACCGCGGTCTTCCGTATCCTTCAGGAAGCGCTCACCAACGTGGCGCGCCACGCCCAGGCCCGGCATGTCGAGATTCGCCTCCACATCCTGCCCACCGCCTTCGAGCTCGTGGTCACCGATGACGGCCGCGGCATCACGGCCGCCGAAGTGACGGCCAGCGGCACGCTCGGGATCCTCGGAATGCGGGAGCGCGCCCTGACCTGGCACGGGCGCGTCACCGTGCACGGGCACCACGAGCGGGGAACCACCGTGCGGGTCTTCATGCCGATGGACCGCGTCGGATGATCCGCCTCCTCATCGCCGACGACCACCCGCTCGTCCGCGCCGGCGTCCACCAGCTCGTGGGTGAGGAGGCGGACATTCAGGTCGTGGGCGAAGCCGTCGACGGTCACGACCTCCTCGCCCGTCTGCCCAACACACCGGCCGACGTGGTGATTCTGGACGTCACCATGCCGGGCCCGGGATTCCTCCCGCTGCTCGCGCGGTTGAAACAGGAACACCCTGCTGTACGCGTGCTGGTCGTCAGCGTTCATCCCGAAGGCAACATGGCGCTGGGCGCGCTGCAGGCGGGCGCCGCCGGCTACGTCAACAAGACCCGGACGGGGGCGGAGCTGGTCGCCGCTATTCGCAAGGTGCACGCGGGCGGGACGTATGTGACGCCGTCGCTCGCCGAGCGGATTGCTTCCGAGCTCACCGCCGGTCACGTCCCCCATCCCCGCGACGGCCTGTCGGTCCGGGAGCACGAAGTCCTCCGGCTGCTGGGCGCCGGCAAGAGTAATAAGGAAGTCGCGGCCATGGCCGGGGTCAGTCCCAAGACGATTAGTACCTACCGCGCGCGGATTCTCCGCAAACTGCGGCTCCGTACCAACGCCGACCTCGTGCGCTACGCGCTGGAGCACGCCCTCATCGGCTGATCTGTCAGACAGGACTGACAGTCCCGTCACCATGTTCGTACAGGGCGACTCGCGTCTCCGCACCACACCTTGGACGTGTGAGACGATCCCGCAGGCTTCGGGTCTTCGTGGTCGAGGACTCGGAGATTGTTCGTACCCGTCTGGTCGCGATGCTCGCGGAGACGCGCGGCGTGGAGCTCGCCGGCGAAGCGGCGACCGTGGCGGACGCCGTGGCGCGCCTCCCCGCCGGACGCCCCGACGCCGTACTCGTCGATTTGCGGCTCCCCGACGGCGACGGCTTCGAGGTCATCCGCGCCGCGAAGGCCCTCACGCCGGCGCCCATCGTGGTCGTCCTCACGAGCTACGCCTATCCGCAGCTCGAGGCGCGTGGGCTCGCCGCCGGCGCCGATTGGTTCCTGGACAAGAGCACGCAGTTTCTCCGCGTCCCCGAAATCCTGACGTCCCTGCCGCGCATGTCACACCAGCGCGCGCGATGACGATCCGCATCCTCCTGGCGGAGGACAATCCCGACGACGCGGCCCTGATCCAGCGCGAGCTGCGGCACTCGGGGGTCGACGTCACGATCCGGCGGGTCCATTCTCCCGAGGCGTTCCGCGCCGCGCTCGACGAAGTCGATCCGGACATCGTCCTCTCCGACCACTCGATGCCGCAGTTCACGGCGCACGACGCGCTCAAGATCGCGCGCTCGGCGCGGCCGCAGACCCCGGTGATCGTCGTCACCGGCAGCCTCGACGAAGAAACAGCGGCCGACTACATCAAAGAGGGCGCCTCCGACTACGTCCTCAAGACGCATCTCGCGCGCCTCCCCGCGGCCCTGGTCGGCGCGCTCGAGCGGCGCCGGGCGCTGGTCGCCACGGAGGCCGCTCATAAAGCCCTGCTCGGCTCGGAGGCCAAATTCGCCAAGGCGTTCAACGCCAACCCCTCGGGAATGGCGATCACCACCGTCGAGGGACGGGTCGTCGACGTCAACGACGCGTTCTTGCGGATGCTGGGATACACGCGCGACGAGGCGCTCGGGCGCACCACCGTCGACCTCGGCCTGTGGCGCACCGTCGAAGACCGCATGCGGGTCATCCAACGAGCCCAAGCGTACGGCCGCGTCCAAACGGTGGAGATCGAGGGTCGTACCAAGGATGGCGCCCCCCGGGCGCTCCTCTATTCGGCCGAGCTGATCGAGCTCGATGGCGCCCCGCACGTCCTGCTGCTCACCACCGACGTCACCGAGCGTCGCCAGCTCGAAGAGCAGCTCCGCCAGGCCGGGAAGATGGAAGCGGTGGGGCAGCTGGCGGGCGGCGTGGCGCACGATTTCAACAACATCCTGACCGCGATCCTGGGCTATGCCGACCTCCTCGCCGCCGACCTCCCCGCTGCGGACCGCCGGATCGAGGACGTGGACGAGATTCGTAAAGCGGCCCATCGCGCGGCGGCGCTCACGCGGCAGCTGCTCGCGTTCAGCCGCAAGCAGGTGCTCGAGCCGCGGGTGCTCGGCTTGAACGTGCTCGTCGACAACATGGGCAAGATGTTGCACCCGATTTTGGGCGAGAACATCGAGTTGCGGGCGCTGGCGGCGGCGAACCTGCATGCCGTCCGGGCCGATCCGAATCAGATCGAACAAGTGATTCTCAACCTCGCTATCAACGCGCGTGACGCGATGCCCAAGGGCGGCAAGTTGACGATCGAGACGTCGAACGTCGAGCTCGACGCCGAGTATGCCGCACGGCACGCGAGCGTCGTCCCCGGGCGCTATGTGATGCTGGCGGTGAGCGACACAGGCACCGGGATGGACGCGGCGACGCAGAAGCGGATCTTCGAGCCGTTCTTTACGACCAAGGACCCAGGCCGTGGGACCGGCCTCGGTCTCGCGACGGTGTACGGGATCGTGAAGCAGAGCGGCGGCAGCATCTGGGTTTACAGCGAGCCGGGTCAGGGGACGACATTCAAGATCTACCTGCCCGCGGTGGACGCCCCCGCCGAGGCCCTGAGCAAGGTCGTGGCGCCGGCGCAGCACCTCACCGGCGTCGAGACCGTGCTCGTGGTCGAGGACGATGAGCAACTGTTGCACCTCGCGGAGCGGGCGCTCACGGCGCGCGGTTACACGGTGCTCGCGGCCGATCGCGGCGCCGCCGCGCTCGAGATCGCCCGCCGCCACCCGGGACCCATCCACATGCTCCTGACGGACGTCACGATCCCCGACATGGACGGCCGCGCGCTCGCGGCGGCCCTGCGAAAGGAACGGGGTGAGACGCGGCTCCTGTACATGTCCGGCTACGCCGACCAGGCTATCGTGCACCACGGAGTGCTCGACGCGGCCGTCGCCTACCTCCCCAAGCCCTTCACGACAGAGGCGATTGCGCGTAGAGTACGCGAAGTGCTCGACACGCCCGAACCAACTGGAGCGCGATGATCCGCCTGCCGTGGAACTGGTCGATCGAACGAAAACTGCCCCTGTTCTTCAGCGCCTTGCTCCTCGTCGTCGTGCTGGTGATGCTCGGCGCGGCGTATCAGCAGGTGCGGACGGCAGCGATCTCGTTCGCGTCGGAGCGCGTGAAGCGCTCCACCAAGGAGTGGGTCAACGCGTCGCTGCGCTCCACCGCGCAGCAACGCACCCAACTCGCGACCCTGGTCAGCGATCCAGGCGTCCGGGACTTCGTGGCGTCGGGCGGGACGCGCGGCCGCGATTGGGCTCTCGCCGCCATGCGCCGCATCGCACCTGACAACACGCCCAACGTCGCCATGGAGCTGTGGGATGGCGCCGGACACCGCCTGCTGCTGCGGGGGGACTCCGTGTTCGCCACACATCCGGCGCCCCTGCCGGCGTCGGATTCCGGGGTCGTGAGCCCGTACCGGATACAGCACGACACGTTGATCTTGTCCGACATGCAGGCCGTCGTGCGATCGGGGCCGGAGGGCGCCGCGATCGGACGCGTTGTCGTAGTCAGGCGGCTCAACGTCTCCGCCCTGGCGCGCCAAACGTTGACCGGAATCTCCGGCGGCGACATGTCCTTGCTGATCGGGAACGCCGACGGGGCTCCGTGGACCGACCTCGAGAAGGTCATCCCGGCCCCCCCCGCAGAAGCGCGCGTTCTCCACGATTCGGCGATCGTCGTCTCGTATGAGCGGGGCGACGCGAAGATCGGCGCCGCCGCCCGAATCCCCGGCACGCCCATTATGTTCATTTCCGAGTTGTCGCGCCGACACGTGCTGGCACCCACGCGGGTGTATCTGCGCCGCATGTCTCTGATTGCAGCCGTGATCGTGCTCATCGGCGCCCTCGGAGCGTGGTGGGTAAGCCGGGGGATCACCAATCCCCTGCGCCGGTTCACGACCGCGGCCGCGGCCATCGCGAGCGGCGACCTGGGGCAGCAGGTGGACGTCCCGGGGACCGATGAGCTGGCCCGGCTGGGACGGTCGTTCAACGTCATGGCGAGTGAAGTACAGCGGGCCCGGAGCGACCTCGAACACCAGGTTGTGGAACGCACGCAAGCGCTGCGCGAGACCAACGCGGAGCTCGAAGCGTTCTCATACTCCGTGTCGCACGATCTGCGAGCGCCCCTGCGCGCGATCCACGGGTTCGCCCGAATCCTACTCGAGGACCACGGGACCGAGCTCCAGCCCGAAGCCAAACGCGTGCTCGGCGTCATCGACGAGAATACCCGGCGCATGGGGCAGCTGATCGACGATCTGCTCTCATTCTCACGGTTGGGTCGCAAGGAGCTCGACACGGCGCCCGTGGACATGACGGAGCTGGTCCGCACCGTCGCGGACGAGATCCGGCGCAGCGCCGGCGACCGCCCGCTCGAGATCACGATCGGCCCCCTGCCCCCGGCGCGGGGGGATCGTGACATGTTGCGTCAGGCCATCACCAACCTGCTCGACAACGCGGCGAAATTCACGCGGCGGCGTGCGCCCGGTCAAATCGAGGTGGGTCACCGGGCCGACGGCGCTGAGACTGTGTATTATGTGAAAGACAACGGCGCGGGGTTCGACCCGCGATACGCCGGCAAACTGTTCGGCGTGTTTCAGCGCCTGCACCGGGCCGAAGAGTTCGAGGGTACGGGGGTCGGCTTGGCGATCGTTCAGCGCATCGTGCTGCGCCACGGCGGGCGGGTATGGGCCGAGGGCCAGCTCGACGCGGGCGCGACATTCTCCTTCACGCTGCGAGGAGCCGACGCATGACCCAACCGCACGAAGTCGAGATCCTCCTGGTGGAGGACAACCCCAGCGACGCCGAGCTCACGTTGCGGGCGCTCAAGCAGCGCAACCTCGCGAATCAGGTCTTCGTGTGCCACGACGGCGCCGAGGCCCTGGAGTTCTTCTTCGGGGATGGATCGCACGCGCTGCGGGAGATCGGCGTGGTCCCGAAAGTCGTCCTGCTGGACTTGAAACTGCCCAAGGTCGACGGCCTCGAAGTGCTGCGGCGGCTCAAGGAAGAGGATCGCACCAAGAAGATCCCCGTGGTCGTACTCACCTCGTCGCGTGAAGAGCCCGATATCGCGCGAGCCTACCGTCTGGGCGCCAACAGCTACATCGTCAAGCCGGTCGATTTCGAAGCGTTCGCCCGCGCGGTCTCCGATGTCGGCCTCTACTGGCTACTGCTGAATCACCCGCCCCGCTAGCGCGGTGAAGGCGCCTCCCCCCGCGTCCTGCAGAAGCCGTTTCGGCCGGACGCTCTCGTGCGTAAGGTCCCGGAGGTGCTGAACGGTCACTGCTAGACGGTCACCGAAAATCACCCGAAAACATCGATAATTCCAGCATTATCGCGCGAGTGTGCGCTCACTTAACGCCGTACTACATTGTTGTATAAGTGTTTAACAGGGCGCAAGGCCTCGCATGACATCGTAAAGGATGTTCAGTAAATAGCTTACGTACCGAACTACGCCGCTGCGCGGCCCCGCCAACTAGATTTGCCCATGACATTACCCCCCCTCTATGGCCACGACGGGGTCAAAAAGCGCCTCGCCGGTGCCGTTGCCGCCGGCCGATTGCCCCAAGCCCTGCTGTTTGAGGGTCCTCGCGGAGTCGGCAAGCAGCGCCTAGCCCTGTGGCTGGCCCAGTGCCTCGTTTGCGAGAAGGGGGAGGCGTGCGGCGACTGTCGGGCATGTCGCATGGTCGCCACACTGCAGCACCCGGACGTGCATTGGTTCGTCCCGCTCGAGCTGACCAAGAAGGGGGCGGACGCTGACAAGCAGGTCGATCTCGTGGCGGAGGGGCTGGCCGAAGAGATGGCGGCCCGGCGCGGCCAGCCGATGTACCAGGCACCGAGCGGATTAGCGAGCCATGGCATCGCCGCGGTGCGCCTGTTGCTGCGACGTATGTCACTGACGCCGGCAGTGGGAAACCGCAAAGTGTTCATTGTCGGTGACGCTGAGCGGCTGATTCCCCAACGGGGGATGGAAGACGCCGCGAATGCGTTACTCAAGGTGCTCGAGGAGCCGCCGGCGGACACAGTCGTCGTGCTCACGGCCGCAGATCCTGA
>Ga0210382_10000414_pt1 | contig 15416 bp, 11 predicted proteins | sample PLMedo_FD_155452 | JGI IMG/M metagenome (GOLD analysis project Ga0210382, IMG submission 155452) | Groundwater sediment microbial communities from an aquifer in East River, Colorado, USA - PLM0_60_coex redo | ecosystem: Environmental > Terrestrial > Soil > Riparian zone | place: USA: East... | reverse complement strand
GGGCACCGCGTGAGTGGTTCCTGCCGCCCGATCTCGCCGGCGACGCGTACAATGACGCTCCCCTGCCGATCGGCAGCGGGCAGACGATTTCGCAACCGTACGTCGTCGCGCTCATGACCGAGCGCCTGGACCCGAACCGCAAACAGCGGATTCTCGAAATCGGAACCGGCTCGGGGTACCAGACCGCGATTCTCGCGTATCTCGCCGCGAACGGCACCGTCTTCACGGTCGAGCGCCTCCCCGACCTCCTCGTCGAGGCCGAAGAGCGGTTCCGGCGCCTCGGCCTCACGAACATCGAAACCCGCTTGGGGGACGGCGCCGCGGGCTGGGCCGAGGAAGCGCCATTCGACCGGATCATCGTGGCCGCGGCGGCGCCCCGGATTCCCGAGCCACTCACCTCGCAGCTCGCACCGGGCGGCCGGCTGGTCATTCCAGTCGGTGACCTCGCGTCGCAAGAGCTGGTCATCTTGGAACGGCCCACCAACGGTGGCGGGTTGGTGCAACGCGAGGCCGGCGGCGTGCGCTTCGTGCCGCTGATCTCGCGGCTCGCGTTTACCGAGGAACGGTGATGCTCGGTGCGCACGTCTCGAGTCAGGGCGGGGTGGCGATGGCGCCGGCTCGGGGTGGGTCCCTGCGGGCCACGGCGATTCAGCTCTTTACCAAGACGCCGAACCAATGGCGCGAGCCAGTCCTCGTGGCGGAAAAAATCGAGCGATTCCGGCACGAGGTCGCGCGCCACCGGCTCCTAGCGGTGGTGTCGCACGACAGTTACCTGATCAACCTCGCCTCGCCCGACCCGGTCCTGCGGGCACGCAGCATCGAGAGCTTCAAGCAGGAGCTGGAGCGCTCGCGCGCGCTGGGTCTGCGCGCGGTCGTCTCGCACCCAGGCAACTACATGGACGACCGCGAGGCGGGCCTCGAGCGCAACGCCTCGGGTTACGCGGAATGCCTGCAGTCGGTTCCCGGCGACGTGGAGGTATGGATCGAAGGGACGGCGGGATCGGGAACGGCGTTGGGCGCGCGGTTCGAAGAGCTGCGCGACCTGCGCAACGCGCTGCCTGACGGGATCCGGACGCGGGTGGGGTTCTGCCTCGACACGGCTCATCTGCACGCCGTCGGGTACGATCTGGAGCGGGTCGAGTCGGTGTGGGAGGAGTTCGACCGCGTGATCGGGTTCGACCTGCTTAAGTGCTTGCATCTCAACGACTCCCGCGCCGCGCGCGGGTCGCGGGTGGATCGGCACGAGTGGATCGCCGAGGGGCGAATCGGGCCGGAGCCGTTCCGCCGCATCATGCGGGACGTGCGATTGGCACGGGTCGTTAAGATTATCGAAACGCCAAAGCGGGATGACCCGCTGCGGCACGATCGCCGGATGCTGCGGCGGTTGCGCGCGTACGCGCGCGGCAACACGCGAGTCGCTGTGGGCGTATGAAGGAGACCATGCTGAAACGCATCCCGCTCACGATTCTGCTCGCCATCCAGGCCTTTGGCGGCGGCGCCATCACGTTGGCGCACGCGCGTGACGTCGTCGTCGCGCCGCCCGGGTTTGAAGCGAGTCATAATGCGCGGTGCGCCATTCTTCACGACGAGCTGCGCTGCGCGCTCTGCCAGTACGCGAGCGCCCGCGTCGTCACGCAGCAGGCATTTACCCTCGCCACACCAAGAACCGCCATTCGCGTTGTGCCGGAGCAGCCGGTGGTGGCAGTCGCCGCTGCCGTCCGCCGCACGGCGCCCGCTCGAGCACCTCCCCAGTTCCTCTCCTGAAGCGCTAGCGCGCGCTCCGCACGTCGCGGAGCGGCCGAAGTTTTCGTACACATAGGAGAGGTGATCCACCATGATACGCACGGTGTGCGCGGTACTGGTTGCTGCGGTGTGTTTCACAGCGCCCGCGGTCAGCCAGCAACCGACGCAACGACAGACGGATTCTTTGGCGGCACAGGTGCGACAGCTGCGCGCCAAGCTGGATAGCGTGCTCGCCGCTCTCGGACGCCACCCTGCCCCGCCACCTCCGGCGCCGCCGGTCGGTGACGATCTCGCCGCGTTGCGCGCCGCCGCGAGCCAGGCCGCAGGGGGCGCCGCCCGCGATACGGGTCAAGCGGACACGCTGACACAGGCGATGGGACGAGAGCGCAATCAGGCTCAGTTGAATCCCGAGATCGGCGTCACCGGAGACGTCCGCGCATATGCCACCGGCCGCGGCGTGCAACGTGACAACTTCGACCCCAGAGAGTTCGAGATCGGGTTTCAGTCAGCGCTCGACCCGTACTCGCATACGAAAATCTTTATCAGTCTCGAAGACGGACACATCGGTCTGGAGGAAGGGTACGCCTACTGGACCGGCCTACCGGGACATATCCGACTCGATCTCGGCAAATACCGCCAGCAATTCGGCGAGCTCAATCGCTGGCACCTGCATGCGGTGCCCGAGACAGAGTACCCACTCGCGATCACGACCTTCCTCGGAGAGGATGGACTCGCCGGCACGGGGATTTCGCTCTACCGGGCGTTTGGCGGGTTAGGGACGCACGAACTCACCGCGCAGGTCACGCGGAGCGCGAGCGACTCGGAGCTGTTCGGGAATAGCGGCAGGCCCACATATCTGCTGCATCTGCTCAACTTCTGGCAGCTCAATCACTCGACCTACATGCAGATCGGCGGCACCGCGCTCTACGGCACCGATCCCGACTCGGCGTTGCGCACGAAAGTCGGCGGGCTCGAGTTCCGGCTCACGTGGCGGCCGCCGCTACGAGCGATGTACCACGAATGGACCCTGCGCGGCGAGCTCCTGGCGCTCAAGAAGGAAGTCGCAGGCACCGGGCCGACGCGCCTGGGCGGCTTCGTAAGCTCCACCTACAAGCTGAACCAGCGTTTCATCCTCGGCGCCCGTTACGACTACGTCGAGTCGCCCGAGTTCGGTGTGATCACGAGACAACTGGTTCCCTCGATCACCCTGTGGCAGAGCGAGTGGGTGTTCCTGCGCGCTCAATACCAGTGGCAGCGGATCGCGAATGCGACCGCCAATCACCAGATCGCCTTCCAGGCCGTCTGGGCCATCGGACCCCATAAACACGAGACATACTGATATGCTATCGATCATTGCTCTTTTGCTGGGTGTCGTCAGCCCCTCGTCCGCGCGGCCGGGCGCACCGGCGGCGTCAGCGGCGCCGCCGGCGCCGGTGAGGGTGGTCACGTCGCTCACCACGTACGCCTCGATCGCCACGGAAATCGTGGGCGACCGCGGCAAAGTCAGCTCGATCGCGGTGGGTGACGAGAACCCGCACTACGTGCAGCCCAAGCCCAGCTTCGTGCCCACGCTGGCGCAGGCGGACTTGTTCGTGACGACTGGCCTCGACCTCGAGCTCTGGGTGCCGGCCCTCCTGGACAAGGCGAACAACCCGAAGATCACCGAGGGAGGGCCCGGATACGTGGCCGCGTACCAGGGCTTGCCGCTGCTCGACGTTCCGGTCAACCTGTCGCGCTCGCAAGGCGACATTCACGTCTACGGCAACCCGCACATCTGGACCGACCCGCTCAATGGCGTGCTCATCGCGCGCAACATTCTGCGGGGTCTGAAGCGCGTCGCACCCCAGGACGCCGATTACTTCACGGCTCGCGAAAAAGACTTCGAGGATCGGATATACCGGGCATTGTTCGGCGATGACCTGGTGAAGTTGATCGGTGGTGAGACCCTGGCCGATCTCGATCGCCAGGGCAAGCTCTTCACCTTCCTCGGGCAACAGCAGTATCAGGGTGCTCCGCTCATCAACCGGCTGGGCGGCTGGCTCAAGCAGGGGATGCCGTTCCGCGGCAAGCTGGTGGCGTGCTACCACAAGGAGTGGGACTACTTCTCGCGCCAATTCCAGGTCACCTGCTTCGATTACATCGAACCGAAGCCCGGCATTCCGCCAACGCCGCGCCACGTGCAGGAGATCATCACCGCGATGCGTGACCGGCACATTCAGGTGTTACTGTCGACGAATTACTATGATCGCAGTCAGGTGATGGACGTGGCGCAGCGGACCGGTGCCAAGGCGGTCATCGTGCCCTCCAACACTGGTGGTCAGGCCGGCGTGAACACCTACTTCGACCTCATGAATCTCTGGGTGACAGAGCTCGCCCAGGCGTTCGGCGCGAAGGAGGTTCCGTGAGCGGCTTGGAGTTGATGTTGCCGCCGTTCGTGGCCTGCATGATCCTGGTGGCCATGTTGTCGTATCTCGGCCTCCACGTAATCGCCCGCGAGGTGATCTTCGTCGACCTATCGCTAGCGCAGATGGCCGCGCTGGGCAGCCTCTCCGCGTTGCTCTTTCATGTGGCGCCGGAGTCGCCGCTGACATACGTCTTTGCGTTACTGGCGACCGCGGTCGGCGCGTTTCTGTTCGCGCTAACGCGGACGTCGGGACATGGAGGGGCCAGCAGGGGTCGAGTGCCACAGGAAGCGTTCATCGGCATCGTGTACGTGGTCGCGTCGGCCGCCGCGGTCCTGGTCGCCAACAAGGTGCCGGGTGGCGGTGAGGCGGTGGAAAAGACGCTCGTCGGAAGTCTGTTGTGGGTCACCTGGCCGACGATCGAGAAGCTGGCGATCGCATATGCCGCCTTGGGGGTGTTTCACTACGTCCTGCGGCGTCGCTTCCTCACGATCTCCTTCCACCCGGCGGAGGCTGAAGCGCAGGGCTGGAAGATTCGCCTGTGGGACTTCGTCTTTTACCTGTCATTCGGCGTCGTGATTACTCTGGCGGTTCCCATTGCCGGAGTCCTGATGGTCTTCAGCTTCCTCGTCGTCCCGGCTGTGATCGCCAACCTCTTCACGGCGGACAAGCGGAAGCTCACGATCATCGCGTGGAGCAGCGGGGCCCTGGCATCCATCCTCGGCCTGTGGCTCTCCTATACCAAGGACCTGCCCACGGGCCCGCTGGTCGTCTGTATGTATGGGGTACTGCTCGTTGTCGCGGCGGTGCTGCGCAAGGTCGGCATCGGCGACAAAGCCCTAGCGAATTCGCAGGACGTTTAGCCGCGGCACGACCGCCGGCGAAACCGCCGCGGTTCCGTTGGCGCTGAAGTGCAGCGTGAACGCCGCCTCACCAGGTGCCTGCACCGCCCGCACATACTCGCCTGAGCCCGAGTGGAGGGTTCCGCTGAGGTTGACCGCATTCCCCGCCGAGCGTATCGGGACCAGCGGGTAAGCAAGCGGGAAGTTCGTGGTATCCTGGCTGTGGAGCGATGCGAACGTGGTGCGGAAGTGCCACGAGCTGTACTGCAGCTCGCTCGGTGCCGAGAATCCCGGCAGATCGGACACCCAGTTGGCGAGCGCCCAGCGACTGACCGTCTGGGCGAACGGCTGGCCGGTCTGTGCGGTCACGTTTGCCGCTCCGGTCAATGACGTTTGGACCAGTTTGCCAGGCAGCGCATTCCCGAACTGATCCACGATATAGCGCGTGAAGAGCCAGCTGGCGCCGATCATTGCTAGACTTCCCTGATCGACGGGAATCAACAACGGCGTGTCGCCGGTCGCGAGCAGATATTGATAGCTGTCGTAGGCGTCGCCATACGCGTACTGGCTGAAATGCGCGTTGTCGCCGAAACTGCGTCCCGCGATTTCCTCGGCGTATTTCGAGAGGCCTTCGTCCAGCCATCCCTCTTCGGAATTGTTCGTGCCCTTCACCAGCACGTGCTCGACAAAATTTATCATGTGCTGGAATTCATGCGTGAACGTGACTGGCGTAAAGAAATTGACATCCGCATTCGTGTGGGCGCAGCTCAACGTTCCGGACGGATCGGCGACAATCGAGTAGAAGATCTCGCCATTGTTGTAATTCGTAGAGAATCCCGGGGCGAGGTCGCCGGGAAAGAAGAATCCGGCGACGTAGCCGTCGCTGTTGCACTTCGCCGTGGTGACGAGTTTGTTCACCTGGTTGGACATCAGGACGATGACCACTGTATTCGAGTCGATGTCCGACACGTGGCCGAATGTGACCGTATCGAGCGGATAGAGCCGCGTATCGAACACATTCTTGAGCGAGTCGAGATCGCTGGAGCTGAGCCCGGGAGACGGTGCCAGGGTATCGATGTAGATGGCGATGTGCGCCCCCACGGCCCGAGCAACCGCCCCAACGTTGACAAGTGGCGAGCAGTCCAGGGTTGAACAGACTTTGAAGGTGCGTTGGCTGCCGACCGTCGGTGGTGTGGCAGCCTGTGATAGGCGAGGCACCGTCGAGGCACCGACCGGCGCCGCACTAAGGATAGCTGGATAACGACGGCTGCGGCCGAGCGTCCGCAGGAAATGATCGAAGGCCAACGCCGTCGCCCCACGTGTGCTCGGGCGCGGCGACGCGACGCGGGACATCGCGATCGACGCGAGGGGCGTCGCCGACTGCAACTCGAACGGCGCCGAAGTTTGCGGCGTCCCGCCGGCCGACCACGGCAGCACCAGGTACTCGGCCGTATCGGCGCCGGTATTCGCCGCGAACGTCACACAGCCGGAATCGCTCGTGGGGTCGATGGAGGTGTACGCGCCCACGGCGAGGGAAAGCTGGGTGCCGTGCGCCCCGCAGGACGGCAGGGGGCTTGGCCCCGCCGAGTCGCTACTGCATGCGACCGCCAGCGCCAAGCCCCCGATGGCACCAAACACGAACAGCTGGGCATTCCGAGCCACTTAGAACTCCGTTGTCACTCGAACGGTGAAGGAACGCCCCATGCCGGGATTGAATGCGTTGGTCTTGATCCGGCTGAGGTAATCGGCGTACGCCTTATCGAAGGCATTGCGCAGCGATAGATCGACGTCGAACGTGCGCGCCCCGATTACCCACCCCGCACCCGCCCCGAAGTTCACGAGGGTATAGGAACGAGACTGATACCCCGCACCACCAAAAGCATCCGCGTAAAACTGCGCCTCCGCCGGATCCATGCGGCTCTGTTTCCCGTTCGTCTCACCGCCCACGGACAAATAGCGCCGTCCCCCCTCCAGCCGTGCCAACCAGGTCGCGCGGAAGGGAGGCATGTTGGGCAGAGGATTGTGCGTGGTCGTGTTTTCACCGTTGACGTAGTCCGCCGTCCCCTGGAGATGGAGGTAGGCGGTGGGATGCCACTGGAGCGAGCCCTCCAGGCCGGTCAGCCGGGCATCGCCCTGCGTCACGTCGTAAATCTGAAATCCCGACGCGGTGTCGGTCGTGCCGGTCGGAACAGAATAGATGTAGTCCTGGATCAGATTGAGGAACGTCCCCACCTCGAACGAGACCCGTGCGGTCTGCGCCCGCAGGGCGACGTCGGTGTTGACGGATTTCTCCGTCTTGAGATTGGGATTGCCGCGCTCGAACGCTACGGTGCCCTCGTGCACTCCGTTGGAGTACAGGTCGAAGGACGAGGGCGCACGGAAGCCGCGGCCCACGTTGATCACCAACGCCGTCGGCTCGCTCAAGTGGAACAGCAAGCCCACATTGCCGATCAGCGAATTCCAGGTGTGCGTCCGCGCAGGATTGCTCAACACTGTGTCGGCGTCGACGTCGAGATGACGGTAGTCGTAGCGCGCGCCGAACGAGACGTTCACTCGACTGCCTTCGGCCTGTTCGAACACATAGAGCCCCGCGCTGTTGAGCCGGCTGCGGGGGATCAGCGTCTCCTCGCCGAACTTGTCGAAGGTGTTGCGCAGCCCCGAGAACCCCAACAAGCCGGAGAACTGACCGATCGGTGCATGGTGGTAATGGACGTCCGTGAGATACGTCTGAGACAGCAGGCCGAGTCCCACTGTCGTGGTGGTGGCATCCTCGAACTCGCGCCGGCGGCTACGCTCGTAGCCGCTGGACACCTCGAGCCGGGAGCCGCCGATCGGCAGCGTCAGATCCGCGCGGCCGTGACTCGTCGCCATCCGCTGGGTCGGCGTTGCGGCCGGATCCTCATCGGTGAGCGAGAGTCTCTCGTTCCGTTGCGAGAAGCTTCCCGACAGACTGCCCCACGGCCCATGCGTTCCCAGGGTTGCACTGCCGCTGACCTGACTCAGGCCGCTGTTCCACAGCGCGTAATCGGGAGTGTGCACGTCCCCGCTGCTGCGCCCGCTGAGACTCGCCCGGAAGCCGAGGCTTCCGCTGCCGCCTTCGAGATCGAACGCTCCATCCTTGAGACTGCTGCCGCTGCCGTAGGCCGCGCTCGCGCTGCTGCGCACGAAGCCCGGCACGCCAGTCGCGTCCGGCAGATCCTTCTGCACCACGTTGACCACGCCGCCGAGGGCGTCGGATCCATACAGCACGCTGGCGGGGCCGCGAATCACCTCGATCCGCTCGGCTGTCGCCGTTTCGACGTTCGGACTGTGCTCGTCACCCCATTGCTGCGTCTCGACCCGCTGGCCGTCGTCCAGCACCAGCACGCGGTTGGACGACAGGCCGCGGATCACCGGCTTGCCGATGCCGGGGCCCGTGCTCCAGCTGTGGACTCCGGCGATACCCTCGAGTGTCTCACCGAGAGTGGGCGACTGCGATTCGCGTAGCTCTTCACCCGACCGCACGCTGGTGGGTTGCGGCGAGTTGAGCGCGCTTGTGGCGTTGGCGCTGGCGGTGACCTGAATGCCCGTCAGCTCGACCACCGACTCCCGCATGGTCACATCGGAGGTGACGTCACTGCCGGTCGAGACGACGCGGCGGACGGCGGGGGCATAGCCAATGCGTTGGAATGTGATGGTGAAGGTTCCGGCCGGCAGCCCGACGATCGAATAACGACCTGAGCTGTCGGTCGTCGTCGAGCGGCGCAAATCGGGCAGTGAGACCTGCACGTCCGCAACCGGCGCGCCGGCCGAAGTGGTGACGCGACCAGACAACGTACCCGTGCTCCCGGACAGCAGTGTCGTGAGTAGCAAAGCAAGGAAATGCATGACGCTCTCCTGGTTAAGACCTGCGCACACGTCTCCACCAGGAGTCGTGACGCGCGAGCTTAGCTGTGGAATTGCGGTCGCCGCGGAAGCGCGGCGCCGTTACTCAGGAGAGCGGCGGAGGAGCGCGGGAATCGGGAAGAGTGAGATCAGCTGCAATTGACGAGCGGTGCAGGATAGCGGCGGTCCACCTGATCCCCTGCCCTTCGCGAATCCGGATTACCGTCGACGGATTTCGTGCGAGCGGCGCCGAGAGAAAACGATGGAAGGCGCAGTCGGCGGGGTGAATGCGGGCGCACCCGGCGGTCGAGTGCGACTCGATGTGCGCCGGACCTGACTGTTCGCCGATCTGGGCATCGGCCCAAGCAGCAGCCGCCGGCACGCTGAACTGCAGCAGCGTGAGGAGGAAAAGTGGCGTCCGCACCCACAACGAGCGTTTCCGCATCGGCGGCATATTACTAGATAAGATCCGCTCTTGACAGGCTCCGTCACGCTGCCTTAGCATAACCCCTTCTCAAAAAAGGACTTCTGTCATTGGTCCCGCCTAGCCGCCGCCAGGAGGCCCTCGACTATCACGCGCAGGGCCGCCCTGGGAAGATCCAGGTCACACCTACAAAGCCGTTCAAGGATCAGCGGGATCTCTCCCTGGCGTACACGCCGGGGGTGGCGGAGCCGTGCCTGGAAATCGCCAAGAACCCCGACGCCGCCTACCTCTACACCGCCAAAGGCAATCTCGTGGCGGTCGTCTCGAACGGCACGGCGGTGCTCGGCCTGGGCAACATCGGCGCGCTCGCCGGCAAGCCGGTGATGGAGGGCAAGGGCATCCTCTTCAAGGCCTTTGCCGACATCGACGTGTTCGACCTCGAAGTCGGTTCCGAGAACCCCGAAGACGTGATCCGCTTTTGCCAGCTGCTCGAGCCCACGGTCGGGGGAATCAATCTGGAGGACATCCGCTCGCCGGACTGCTTCTATATCGAGCAGCGCCTGCGCGAGACTCTCGCGATCCCCGTCTTCCACGATGACCAGCACGGCACAGCGATTATTTCCGGCGCGGCGCTGCTCAACGCGCTGATCCTCGTAAAAAAAGACATCGGGAAGATCAAGGTTGTCTTCGCGGGCGCCGGGGCGGCGGCGATCGCGACCGCCGCGCACTACGTGCGCCTCGGCGTGCTGCGCGAGCACATCGTCATGTGCGACCACAAGGGTGTGATCTACAAAGGCCGCGAGGGATTGGACGAGTTCAAGCAGCGCTTTGCAACCGAGACAAAGGCCCGCACGCTGGCGGAAGCGTTACAGGGCGCGGATGTGTTCGTGGGACTGTCGGTGGCCGGCATCGTGACGGGCGAGATGCTGCGGGGGATGGCGAAGAAGCCGGTAGTATTCGCGCTCGCCAATCCGACGCCCGAGATCATGCCGGACGAGGCGAAGCGGGCGCGCCCCGACGCGATCGTGGCGACAGGCCGGTCGGATTTCCCGAACCAGGTGAATAACGTGCTCGGCTTCCCGTTCATCTTCCGCGGCGCGCTCGACGTGCGCGCCAAGAAGATCAACGAGGAAATGGAAATGGCCGCGACGCGCGCGCTCGCCGAGCTGGCAAAAGCGGAAGTACCCGAGTCGGTCACGCGCGCCTACGGGGGCGAAAAACTGAAATTCGGCCCCGAGTACCTGATCCCGAAGCCGTTCGACCCCCGCGTGCTGCTGTGGGTCGCCCCGGCGGTCGCGTGGGCCGCCGTCGCCTCCGGGATCGCCGGGCGCATCATCGACGTCGAGGAGTACCGCGCCGAGCTGGAGGCGCGACTCGGACCCGAGCGTCAGGTCATGCGCGGGCTCATTACCCGCGCGCAGCAGGATCCGCCCAGCATCGTATTTCCCGAGGGCGACGACCCCCGCATTCTGCGCGCCGCTCGCATTCTCGCGGACGAGGGCATTGCCCGACCCATCCTGCTCGGCGATCCCAACGCGATCCGGCTCCAGGCCGACGACGCTGCACTGACGCTCGAGGACATCGAGCTCGTCAATCCGCGTACCGCCACCGATCGCGAGCTGCTCGCGCAAGAGCTGTGGCAGCTCCGCCAGCGGCGCGGCATGACGCTGCGCGAGGCCAAGGCCCGCGTGCTCGATCCGATGTACTACGGCCTGTTGATGCTGCGGTCGGGACGAACCGACGCGCTGGTCGCGGGGGAAGAGATCGATTACCCGGATGCCGTGCGGCCGGCGCTCGAGGTCATCGGCGCCGAGCCGGGCCGCAAGCACGTCAGCGGCATTTACATGATGATCTTCCGTCAGCAGACATTCTTCTTCGCCGACACGACGGTGAACATCGAGCCGGACGCCCAGACCCTCGCGGAGATCGCGACCGCCACCGCCAAATTCGTGACGCGGCTCGGCATCGAGCCGCGGGTGGCGATGCTGTCGTTCTCCAACTTCGGCTCCGTGAAGCATCCCGCCGCGGTCAAAGTGCAGCAGGCGGTGGCACTTTTGCATGAGCGCGAACCGGAATTGCAGGTCGATGGCGAGATGCAGGCCGATACGGCGGTGGTGGAGCGGATCCTGACGCGGGTGTACCCGTTCTCCAGGCTGCGTGGGCCAGCTAATGTATTGATATTCCCAGACTTAAATGCCGCCAACATTGCTTACAAGCTGCTCGCCCGCCTCGGGGAGGCCCAGGCGATTGGCCCCATCCTTGTGGGGATGGACCGTCCGGTCCATGTCTTGCAAAGGTTGTCAGAGGTCCCCGACATCGTGAATATGGCGGTGATTGCCGCCATCGACGCCTTGGAGCACCGCCGCCACGCGCGGCCAACCCAATGAACCAATGGGCATATCAACTGAGCAGCGTGTTTACCGGAATCTGACGCCGTCTCAACTGTACGAGCACGCCCTGCGCCGGCGCGAAGGGATCGTGACGTCCGGGGGGAGGGGACCGTTCTGCGCCGTGACGTCGCCGCATACCGGCCGCAGCCCGAACGACAAGTTCCTCGTCCAGGAGCCCGACTCCACCGGTCAGATCTGGTGGGGCAAGGTGAATCAGCCGATCGCGCCGGAGAAGTTCGAGCGCCTCAAGGCGGACGTCGAAGCGCACTTGAGCGGTCAGGAGCTGTTCGTGCGTGACGTGTACGCCGGCGCGGATCCCGCGTTCCGTCTCCCGATTCGCTTCCTGACGCCCAACGCGTGGCACGCGCTGTTCGTCTACAACATGTTCCTGCGCCCAGCCGACGGTGAGCTGTCGAGCTTCGAGCCGGAATTCGAGGTGCTGCACGCGCCCGAATTCCAGGCGGACCCCGCCACCCACGGAACCAGGTCGGGCACGTTCATCATCGTGAGCTTTGCGCAACGCACGATTCTGATTGGCGGCACGCGCTACGCGGGCGAGCTCAAGAAATCGATCTTCAGCGTCCTCAACTATCTGCTGCCACTGCGGGGCGTGCTGTCGATGCACTGCTCCGCCAATGTAGGCCAGCAGGGCGACTGCGCGCTGTTCTTCGGTCTGTCCGGTACGGGAAAGACCACGCTCTCCGCCGATCCCGAGCGCCGGTTGATCGGCGACGACGAGCATGGGTGGTCCGACGAGGGCGTCTTCAACTTCGAAGGCGGTTGCTACGCGAAGGTGATCCGGCTCTCGCGCGAGAGCGAGCCCGAGATCTATGCGACGACCGAGATGTTCGGCACCGTGCTCGAGAATGTGGACGTCGATCCCGGCACGGGAACCGTGGATCTGGACTCGCAGCGCATCACGGAAAACACCCGCGCGTCCTATCCGATTCACTACATCCCCAACCACGTTCCCGAAGGCATGGCGGGCCATCCCGCGCACGTCGTCTTCCTGACCTGCGACGCGTTTGGCGTGATGCCGCCGATCGCGAAGCTCACGCCGCAGCAGGCGATGTACCACTTCCTCTCCGGCTACACGGCCAAGGTCGCGGGTACCGAGCGGGGTGTTACGGAACCGAAGGAGACATTCTCCGCCTGCTTCGGCGCGCCGTTCCTTCCCCTGCACCCCAGCGTCTACGCCAAGATGCTCGGCGAGCGCATCGCGCGGCACGACGTCCAGTGCTGGCTCGTCAACACCGGGTGGACCGGCGGGCCGTACGGCGTGGGGCATCGTATGAACCTCAAGAGCACCCGGGCGATGATTCGCGCCGCTCTGGCGGGAGAGCTCGATGCGGTTGCGACGCGACGCGAGCCGGTTTTCGGGTTGGATGTGCCGAAACACGTGCCCGGCGTAGTAGACGCGCTGCTCGATCCCCGCGCGACGTGGCAGGATGCGGCTGCGTACGACGTCCAGGCGACGAAACTGACCGCCCTCTTCCGGAAGAACTTCGAGCAGTTCGCCCAGCTCGTTCCGGTGAGTGTCCGGGAGGCCGGACCGACGACTTGAGTCAATTCGAGGTCGTTCGCGACCCGCTCTGGAACAACATCCGCCTCGAGCCCGAGGCTCTCGCGATCATCGACACACCGGCGTTCCAGCGTCTGCGGTACGTCCGGCAGCTCGGTCACGCATTTCTCGTTTACCCAGGCGCCACGCACACCCGGTTTGAGCACGCGCTGGGTGCATATCATCTTGCCTGTCGTGTAACCAAGGAGCTGGAGGTCCAGCTCGCTGCGCTGCTGCATGACATCGGCCATTACCCGTTCTCCCACGCGCTGGAAGAGGCGGGCTTACCCCCCCACGAGAGTCTCGCCGCCCGCCATCTGCGTACTGGCGCGCTGGCAACGACGCTCGAGCGTCTGGGAGTTTCAGCGGAGCGGCTGCTGGACCTGATTCAGGGGACGAGCTCGTCGCCGCTCGCTGCCCTCGTCTCGGGATCTATCGACGTCGACAAGCTCGATTATCTATCGCGCGACGCGACGATGTGCGGCGTCCCCTACGGCGTGATCGACGTCGACCGGCTGCTCACCTCGCTGACCGTGTCGGCGGAGGGATTGGCGCTGCACCCCAAAGGGTTGGCGGCGCTCGAGTCGCTGCTGTTCGCGAAGTATCAGATGTACCGCAACGTGTACTGGCATCACGCGGTGCGCAGCGCGACGGCGATGTTCAAGCGCCTGGTGCGCCGCGCCATCGCCGCCCGGCGCATGTCTCCCGACGACATCGCGGTCGCGACCGACGACGGGTTGAGCCACGAGCTGCAGCAGCACGATCAGACCGGGCTGGCGCGGGCGCTGCGCGAGCGGCGGCTCGCCAAGCGCGCGCTCGACATTCCGGCAACCGAATTGCCCGCCCAGACCTTCGACTGGCCGTCGCGCGATCCCGACCTGCTCGAAAGCGTGGAGGAGCGGTTGGCGCGTGAGCTCGGGCTCCACCCGGATCAGCTATTTCTCGATTTTCCGTCGAAGCCCGACATGTTCGACGTGTCGCTGCCGGGCCTGGGGAGTCTCGGCCTGCCCCGCGTCGCCGCGGAGCTGCATCGGTCGGCGCAGCGCCTGCGTGTCTTCGTGCTCGAGCCGGCGGAGATTCCGGCACGTCCCATCATCGAATTGGTGACGCTGCCGCGCGAAGAAGTCGCGGCGCGGCTTGTGGCTGGTGGACCATTGCTGGTACATCGTTCCCCCTCGCCACAACGTGGAGAGGGGGCCAGGGGGTGAGGACTACCGCGGCCGGGCGGGGGTCTGCTGCGTCGTGACGTTTTCCTGGGTGGGAGCTTCGACCGAATCTATGCGTACGATGATCGCCGTGATGTTATCGAGCCCACCGTGACGGTTGGCTTCGGCGATCAGCGCATCGACTTCGTCCTGAGGCATGCGCTCGGGCGACAGCAACTCCGCTAGCTGATAATCCTCCAGCATCCCCGTCAGACCATCGGAAGCCAGTAAGAAGAGGTCCCCAGGCTTCACCGTCCCAACATAGATGTCGGGCATGACGTCACTGTTCGCGCCGACGCAGCGTGTGATCACGTTGCTGTAGGGATGGGTGCGGGCCTGCTCCGGCGTCAGATAACCGGCGTCCACCTGCTCCTGGACGTAGGAATGGTCCTTCGTGAGCTGGCTCAGCCGGCCTTCGCGCAGCAGATAGGCGCGGCTGTCACCCACCTGGCCGATGAGAAAGCGCGTCTCGAACAGCGTCAGCGCGGTGACCGTCGTTCCCATGCCCCGCTTGTCGTGCTCGGTCAGCGTGCGTTGAAAGATCGCGCCATTCGCTGTCCGGATCGCGCCGCGCATCCGCTCGGCGACTTGCTCGTCTGTCAGACCGCGCACGGAATGGATCTCGTCGGCGACGATCCGCACCGCCATCTCGCTCGCGACTTCGCCCGCGGCATGTCCTCCCATACCGTCGGCCACGACAAAAATCCCCCGGTCGGGAATCATGCGAAAGCTGTCCTCGTTCCCCGACCGGATGACGCCGACGTCGGTGCGGCCTGCGGAAGTGATGTGCACGTGATCCCTAGATGAACATCCAGTACACCAGACCGATGACCCCGAGCAAGAGCACGGCGGCGCTGCCGCCGCAGCCCTTGCCCTTTTTCTGCTGCGCGACCGGAGGGGGCTTCGGCTTAGTTGGCGCCGGCTTGGCCGCTGCGGGCTTCGCGGCTGCGGGCTTCGCGGCCGCTGGCCTTGCCGGAGCGGGGGG
>Ga0210382_10000413_pt1 | contig 15422 bp, 14 predicted proteins | sample PLMedo_FD_155452 | JGI IMG/M metagenome (GOLD analysis project Ga0210382, IMG submission 155452) | Groundwater sediment microbial communities from an aquifer in East River, Colorado, USA - PLM0_60_coex redo | ecosystem: Environmental > Terrestrial > Soil > Riparian zone | place: USA: East... | reverse complement strand
CGCGTCCTGCGGGTCATGCGAAGCGCCTTGCCGCTCAGCCGGCGCCGGGAAGGCCTGTGGAACGACCTGGCAATCGCCGCCTCATCGCCGCGCTACGAACTGGAGCGAATCGCAAGCTCCGCGCTCGTCATCGGAATCGAGAACGATTTGTTCGGGATTTACCAGAGCGGCCGCTCGGCTGCGGAACGCATTCCAGGCGCGCGTTTCGTGGGCTTTCGCACCGGAGGGCACCTGTGGGTGGGACGCCAGGAAGAAGTCGTGTCGGAGATGACGAAGTTCCTCGATCAGGCGGGCGCGCAACTGAGCACCCCGTGATGGCGATCCCGGCTGCCCGCGGCCTTCTATTCGTGGCGGCGCGTGAGACGAAAACTCTCTCCTTATGTGCGGCGGCGAACAGAGCGTCTTTGATAGTTCTGTGGGGATATGACGACAGCATGTAGTCGTATGGCGCCCATAGTTATGTATTGCCCTATGTGCGCTAACGAACGTATTGCCCTATGTGTGCTAACGAACAGTCGCCTTCGACGGCTTCAACGACCATTGCATCAGTGACCGGAAATCTGCCGGAATGCACCGCTGAAGCGGCGTCACGTCCACTGGACGAGGAGACATCAATGAGTATAGGAAAACTCGGCCGAGTACCGGCCGCGAGGCGAAGTCGGGTCAAAGGCGCGCAAGGCCGGGCCGGCGCCGCCCACCCCCCCCGGGCGGCATCGCAGGACCCCGAGACGGGTGTCCACAGCGCCTTTGACTTTGCTGCGATCGGCATGGCCCTGGTAGCACCCGATGGCCGCTGGCTGAAAGTCAATCGAGCCCTGTGTGGAATCGTCGGATATTCGGAGCCGGAAATGCTGGGCCTTACCTATCAGGCCATGACTCATCCCGACGACCTGGCGATCATTTCCGCTCACGCGACGAAATTGCTGGCGGGCGAGATCGCCACTTACGAGGCAGAAAAGCGCTATGTTCACAAAAAGGGGCACGACGTACACATATTCCTGAGCATGTCGCTGGTGCGCGACGGGAACGGTGCGTCTTTGTATTTCATCTGGCAGGTCCAGGATATATCGGTGCGCAAGTCGACCGAAGAAGCATTGTTCGGAGTACAGGAACGCGCCCGAGTCACGCTCAACTCCATCGGCGACGCGGTGCTCACCACCGACTTAGCGGGCAACATCAGCTATCTAAACACAGTCGCGGAGAAGATGACCGGCTGGTCTAAAGAGGAGGCAGAGGGCCGGCCGCTTGCCGAAGTGTTCCGCATCCTCGACGGCGAATCCCGACTGCCCGCGCGGAATCCGGCGGAGATGGCCCTCACGGAAAACAAGACCGTGGGCATGGCCGCCGGCGTGGTACTGGTCCAGCGCAATGGCCACGAGGTCGGGATCGAAGATTCAGCCGCTCCCATTCACGACCGCGACGGCAAGGTAACCGGCGCAGTGCTGGTTTTCCACGATGTCACCCGCTCGCGGGAAATGGCGGAAAAAATGGCCCATTTGGCCCACCACGACGCCCTCACCGATTTGCCCAACCGGATGCTGCTGAATGAACGGTTTGTTCAGGCGATCGCGTTGGCTCGCCGGCACGGAAGAAAGACCGCGATATTGTTTCTGGATGTGGATCGCTTCAAGCATATCAACGACTCCCTGGGACATGAGGTGGGCGACAAACTGCTGCTGTCGGTTGCGACACGCCTGCTCGCTTGTGTGCGCGTCTCGGACACCGTCTGCCGCCAGGGCGGGGATGAATTCCTGGTGCTGCTTCCGGACATCGAGCGCCCGCAGGATGCCGCCCGCTTCGCAAAAAAAATACTCACCGCGCTGGCCTTGCCGCATCGCATCGACGCGCAGGACCTCCATGTCACCATGAGTATCGGCATCGGAGTGTACCCGGATGACGGTCAGGACCTGGACTCCGTGATCAAGAGTTCGGACACCGCGATGTATCACGCCAAGGAAAACGGGCGCAACAATTACCAGTTCTTCACGCAGGACATGAATACCCGGGTCGTCGAGCGACTCTCCACCGAAGCCAGCCTGCGCGGTGCGCTGGAGCGGGGCGAGTTCAGCCTGCACTATCAGCCGAAAATAAATCTCAAGACCGGTGCGCTGACCGGCACCGAGGCCCTGATTCGCTGGCTGCATCCGATTCGCGGCACCATCCTTCCCGAGCAGTTCATTTCCATCGCGGAAGACTGCGGTCTCATCGTCCCGATCGGCAACTGGGTTCTGCGCGAAGCATGCAGGCAAGCCAAAGCCTGGGTAGACGCAGGCGTGGAGGCCACGCCGGTGGCGGTCAACATCTCCGCGGTGCAGTTCCGGCACAAGGACTTTCTCGAAGACGTTCGCGGCATCCTGGCGGAGACCGGCCTGGAGCCTGGCTGCCTTGAACTCGAGCTGACCGAAAGCGTCCTCATGCGGGATGAGGAGTCGACCGGATCCACGCTCCGGGGACTCAAGACCTTGGGAGTGCAGCTTTCTGTCGATGACTTCGGCACCGGCTACTCGAGCCTGAGCTACCTGACGCAATTCCCGATCGACACCCTGAAGATCGACCAGTCGTTCGTGCACAAGATGCTTCTCAATGACAACGATGCCTCGGTCATCAGTGCAGTCATCAGCATGGGAAAAAATCTCAACCAGCGGGTGATCGCCGAGGGTGTGGAAACGAAAGAACAGCTCAGATTTCTTCAGGCCCGGCAATGTAACGAGGGACAGGGTTTCTATTTCTGTCATCCCCTGAACATCGAGGATTTCACGAAGTTTGTCAGGACCCGCGCGTTACCCAAACCTCAGGGTGGTCACCAAATTCGGTTTGCCTAAGCGACAGGTTGAGCTGTGCCTGCGGCACGCCGCGCGCCGCTCGGCGATGGTCCTCCTAAGCGATACCTACTCGCGGCCTTCTACTCGTGGCGGCGCGTGATCCATTCGGCGACAAGAACCGGCTTCGCCTCGCCTTCCCGCTCGACGGTCACGTTCCACGTCATCTGCACGCCTCGGTCGATGTCCTCGACGGCAGCCAGCCGGAAGTGCGCGCGCACGCGAGAGCCGGCGGGCAAGGGCCCCGTGAAGCGCACGCGGTTCAGGCCGTAGTTGATCCCCAGACGCGTCCCTTGAATCTCGATCGCCTGCTGCATCAGATGCGGCAGCAGGGACAGCGTGAGAAAGCCGTGCGCGACGGTCGTTCCGTAAGGCGATTCCCTGGCCGCGCGCTCGCGGTCGACGTGGATCCACTGGTGATCTTCGGTCGCGCCGGCAAAGGCGTCGATGCGCTCCTGGCTCACGCTGAGCCAATCGGTCACCGCGACCTCCTTGCCGACGAGTTGTCTCAGCTCTTCGATGCGGCAGTTGACCTTGGCCACGTTCTCGAGGCGCCCCGCATGCCTTGTGGCTAGCGACTGCCGAGCAGGCGCATCAGCCAGCTCTTCTTCTTGACCTTGGAGCGCCCCGTCTTCTCCAGCTCGTCAGGAGGGCGCGTGAAGTCGGTTTCGTCACGCCTGATGCGACTGAAATCCCTGTTGGCCAGGGGATCGCTCCACTCGTGCTGGAGGTTCTGCTGAGCGGCCTCGGCGTTGGCGAGCATCTTGTGGAAAGTATCCCAGAAGGGTTCGCCCGTAACCCCGGAAGCGACGATGGCTCGTTTCACCACGCGCAGCTCCGCAAGGAACAGAATCTCCTCCGCGACTTCCCACGGAAGGCCCTGCCGTTTTCCGTCGCGGGAATCCATCATGAGATGCGAGGTGAAGGCATCGAACTCAGGGTGTCCCCAAAGGAGGCACACTCGCTTGATGATGTGCGGCAGCTTTTCCAGCGCGCAAGTTTCCGCGGGAGAGGCATTGCGCGGCTTGCCAGGCATGCTCTCTTTGTTAATATTCATCGGGCCCCCCCGGTCCCGGCATTCCAAGACCGAGTAGTGTAGCGCATGCGCCCCGCCGATTGAACATCCATCATGCTGCTCGCCGAATTGCTCGCCGCCTCCGAGCGCGTCGCGGGGACGCGCAGCCGCCTTGCGAAAATCGACGCGCTCGCGCAGTGCCTGCGACGGCTCGATGCGTCGGAAATCGCTCTGGGCGTGGCGTATCTCAGCGGCGACACGCGCCAGGGCAGGGTCGGCATCGGCTACGCGACGCTGGAAGACGCGCTCGCCGCGGCGCCGGCAAGCGCGCCCCGGCTCACGCTCGCGCAAGTCGACGAAGCCCTCGCACGCCTCGCGCGGATCAAGGGGAAAGGCTCCGCCGCCGAGCGGGCGCGCCTGCTCGCGGAGCTTTTCGCGAGCGCGACTGCGACCGAGCAGGATTTTCTCGCGCGGCTGTTGCTCGGCGAGCTGCGCCAGGGCGCGCTCGAAGGGATCATGCTCGACGCCATCGCGAAGGCGGCCAAGCTCCCGCCTGAGCGTGTGCGCGCGGCGGCGATGCGGGCGGGCGGCCTCCCCGCAGTCGCCGAAGCCGCGCTCACCGAAGGCGAATCGGGCCTAGCGCGCTTCGCGCTCGAAGTTTTCCGGCCGGTGCAGCCGATGCTCGCCCAGCCCGCCGAGGGCGTCGCAGACGCGATCGAACGCTTGGGACGCGCGGCTTTCGAGTGGAAGCTCGACGGCGCGCGCGTGCAGGCGCACAAGTCGGGCGGTCAAATCCGCGTCTATACGCGAAGCCTGAACGAAGTCACCTCCGCCGTTCCCGAGATCGTCGCCGCGCTGCAGGAGTGCCGCGCGCGCGAAGTGATCCTCGACGGCGAAACGATCGCATTGCGGCCCGAAGGCACGCCCTACCCTTTCCAGGAAACCATGCGCCGCTTCGGGCGCAAGCTCGACGTGGAGGCGTCGCGCGCGGCGTATCCGCTCAGCGTCTTTTTCTTCGACTGCCTGCTCGCCGAGGGCGAGGACCTCACCGCAAGACCCGCGCGGGAGCGCTTCGACGTGCTCGCGAAATTTCTGCCGGCGAAGATCCTCATCCCGCGCCTCGTCACCGGCGACAAGCAGGCCGCGCAGGCTTTCTACGACGACGCGCTCGCGCGCGGCCACGAAGGCATCATGGCGAAAGCGCTGGAGGCCCCGTACGAGGCCGGAAGCCGCGGCGCCGGCTGGCTCAAGATCAAGGAGGCGCACACGCTCGACCTCGCCGTCATCGCGGCCGAATGGGGCAGCGGCCGCCGCAAAGGCTGGCTCAGCAACCTGCACTTGGGCGCGCTCGACCCCGCCACCGGCACCTTCGTCATGCTCGGCAAGACCTTCAAAGGCATGACCGACAAGATGCTCGCCTGGCAGACCGAGCGCCTGCTCTCGCTCGAAACTTCGCGCGAGCGCCACGTCGTGCACGTGCGGCCGGAGCTCGTCGCCGAGATCGCGTTCAATGAAATCCAGGCGAGCCCGCACTACCCGGGCGGCTTCGCGCTGCGCTTTGCGCGCGTCAAGCGCTACCGCGAGGACAAGAGTGCAAAGGACGCGGATACGATCGAAACCGTGCGCGCGCTGTACGCAGGGCAACTGCATCGCAAGGCCGCGGGTTCCGCGTGAAGGCGATACCGTTCCGGGACCGCTTTCCGGCTGCTGCTAACCCCTTGCGCCGGCGTTCATGTCCCTGACGAGCTCGTAACAGGAGCAGGCCGCGCGCTCAAGGCCCCCACGGTCGAGGATCCTGATTTTGCCGCGGCTGTAACGGATCGGCTTTCTTTTTTGCAGCGCGCGTGGGCGGTGAAATCGGTCCTGAACGGCCTATCAGGCTGCTTCCACTCTGGGAAGCAAGCGATCGGACTCCCGTTTGACTACCGCGTAGCACTCGCACACGCGCTCTTCCAGCTTTTGCCGGTCGAGCACCTTGATGTGACCGCGATTGTATTGAATCAATCCGGCCGTTTGCAGCTTTCCGGCGGCCTCGGTGACGCCCTCGCGGCGCACTCCCAGCATGTTCGCGATGAGTTCCTGGGTCATGGAGAGCTCGTTCGAGGGCAGCCGGTCCAGGCTCAACAGCAGCCAGCGGCACAGTTGCTGCTCCACGGAATGGTGGCGGTTGCATACGGCCGTCTGCGCCATCTGCGTGATCAGTGCCTGGGTGTAGCGCAGCAGCAGATGCTGCAACGGGCCGTTGTGCTCGAATTCCGCCTTTAGGGTTCTTGACGGGAGGCGGTACGCGTTGCCCGCGCTTTGCACCACCGCCCGGCTGGTCGTGGATTCGCCGCCCATGAACAGCGCGACGCCGACCAGGCCTTCATAGCCCACGACGGCGATTTCCGCCGACGCTCCGCTTTGCATGACGTAGAGGAGCGACACGATGCAGTCGGTGGGGAAATACACGTAGTCCAATTTGCCGCCGGACTCGTAGACAACCATGCCGAGCGGAAGCGGCGCGAGTTCCAGGTCCGGCAGCAGGCGCTCGTAGTCAGGCGCGGGAAGCGCCGCAAGAAGATCATTTTGACTGGGACTATATGTTCCGGATGCGGCGGGATACCTGCTCATGGTCACCTCCTGCCAGCCAAAGCAAAGTCGGCTTTTACCTCCCCCTTCGACCTCCCCCTTCGAGGGATCGCTACATCCTACACTCTATGTTCGCTAACGTACAGACCTCCGTGTGCTGGCGTACATACTCGGCGTCGTGCTCAAGCTACCCTTACTGTTGTCCGGCCCGCCGCTCGGCGCGGAGTTCGCGCCTTTGCTCATCAAGGCGGACCTGAACGAAGCAGCAGCCGATCGTAGTTTTCGACTTTGAGGTGCCTTTTTCCCAATGCCGCAGTCCGCCCGTGCCCCCGTTGGGGGCGAACAAAACAGGAGACGCCCCACGCGGCTTGCGAGCAGAGCATCCGTCCCAAACGGCATGCTTGCCGCCTTGCCGCGCAAGCAGTATCAGCGCCTGCTCACGGGTCTGGAATCGGTCGCGTTGACTTTCGGTGAAATCCTGTACGAACCTGGAGAGCGGATCCAGCACGTTTATTTTCCCAACGACTCGCTCGTCTCCTTGCTGACGCTGGTAGACAAACATCTGGCTCTGGAAGTCGGCATGGTCGGCCGCGAGGGCATGCTCGGTCTTCCTCTGGCTCTGGGAAGGGATGTTTCGCCGGTTCGCGCGCTGGTGCAGGGAGCGGGAACGGCAATGCGGATGAAGTCGGCGCGCTTTTCCGAGGAAATCCGGAAAAGCCCGCAGTTGCAGCAAGGAGTCAATCGCTACACGGGTGCATTGATGGCCCAGATCACCCAAACGGCTGCTTGCAACCGCTTCCACGTCGTGGAGGCGCGCCTTGCCCGATGGCTGCTGATGACGCGGGACCGGGTAGGCTCGGACGAATTCCGCCTTACGCACGAATTCCTTGGGCACATGCTGGGAGTGCGGCGGGTCGGTGTCACCAATGCCGCGCACGCACTGCAAAGAAGAAAATTGATACGTTACAGCCGCGGCAAGATCAGAATCCTCGGCCATCGACGCCTCGAAGCCGCCGCCTGCTCCTGTTACGCACTCGTCAAGGACATGAACGGCAGCGTACGGGGCTAGCACCGGACAGACCGTCCTCTACACGGCTGTCGTTGATCGGTGTCATTGCCCATCGCGCCAGCGCCGCAGCGAGCCCAGCTTATGAGGAAAATGACCCCTACGAGGTGAAAACCCTCTCTTTCTGTGCGCCAGCGCACAGAGCCCCTCGATGGGATGGAGATAATCGGCTCCGAGAGGAGCTAACGATGAACGGCACCCGCTTCCTGTCTCGCCTCACCGGCCTCCTACGCGGCACTCGCAGGCTCGCCTCCGACCCATCGCCTGTTTTGCTGGGGCTCGCCGGTTTCGACGGCAAGCTGAAATTTCTCAACCCGGCGTGGGAGAAAATCCTCGGATACCCCGCGCAAGAGCTGCTCGACCGGCCGCTGCGCGAATTAATGCAGCAGCATGGGCAGGCCGCTGTCGCGCTGGTGGAGCGGCTCCTGGCCGACGGCGGTTTCGAGCCATTGGAATTCGCCTTGCGCTGCCAGGACGGCACATTCAAATGGTTCTTATGGCACAGGCGGTTCGACTCGGAGCACCAGGCGATCTTCATTGCGGGGTACGACATCACGGAGCAGAAGACCCGGAAGATCGCATCGTTACTACGCTCCTTTGAACGACCAAAAAGGGCTGACGCCGCGATTTGAAATCCGTCGAAGACCGTGGCCTGAACGGCCTATGACGCTTGCATAAATATTAATATTTCTTATGTGCGCAAACGCACAGAATGTTCTCGGGTAGAAGGGGATGATCGAAACGGGTGTATATCGCCTCCCTGATAGACACTCGAAGTCTCTGGCCCGGAAAACGGCAATCCCGTTCCGGGCTTTTTTTATGTGCGCCAACGCACAGAACGCCTTGGAGCAGAGGGGGATGATGGAAACGGGTGTAGTTGGGTGTTTATATCTACCTTTCTATAAACACCCGAAGTACCTGGCCCGGCGGCGGCAATCGCGCTTCGGGCCTTTTTTTCGGCTGCCGCCGACGGAGTTCCGGAACGATCGGCTCACGCAGGGCGCCGCGGCACGACGAGATTGCCGATGGAGACTTGCACCGGCTCGCCGTCCTGATTCCTCGTCGTCGTCCTCACCTTGATCAATCCCTGCTCCGGACGGGACTTGGAAGGCCGCACTTCGAGAATTTCGCTCTCGAGGTAGAGCTCGTCCCCGGGCCGCACCGGCCGCGGCCAGCGGAACTCGTCGAACCCCGCGCCGATGATCCCGCCCGCGGGCTTCAACTCGCTCTCCACCAGTAGCCGCATGGTCATTGCCGCGGTGTGCCAGCCGCTCGCCGCCAACCCCCGGAATATCGAGCCGCGCGCGGCCTCTTCGTCGAGATGGAAGGGCTGCGGGTCGAATTCGGCTGCGAAGGCCTTGATTCGTTCCTTTTCGACGCGCAGGCGTCCGGAGCCGAAGGTCTGCCCTACCGCGAAGTCCTCGAGATATAGTCCGGTCATCGCTGCGGCCCCCTCGGTTGACCTACAGCTCCTCCGGCGCCTTGGGCTTGCGGAACGACACGTACAGCAGCGCGTCGTAGAGAATCTTCAGTCCCGCCGGCGGTATGCCTTTCGCCTACCTTTGCAGGCTGCAATATGCGCAACTGCGCCTGAGCGGCTTGAAGAAGTACCAATTCTCGAAGAACAGCCTTCTGCAACGCGGACAAGGAAAGTTCGCCATTCGGATTCCGGCCCAGGCAATTGCGGCCATCCAGGCGAGCGCGATAACGAGTATCGGTGCGTCTTGGAAGAGCAAGTCGTTCAACAGGTAAAGAAGGAGAAACACCCCGGGGACGCAACCAGAGAGCAGGAGCCAAAGGATCGTGGATCTGCGATTCAGATCATGCCACGCCGCCTCGAAGGAAAGACTGGTAGGCATCCTGTTTTCGCCAGCCCGCTGACCATCCCGGCACTTGCCAGGCGAGACTGAGCTCGCCTGGTCCGGTCCGGACTTTACATATCCATCCCTGGCATGCCGCCCATGCCGCCCATGCCGCGGCCGCCGGAGCTGGCACCTTCCTTCTCTTCCACCAGCTCGGCCACCATCGCTTCGGTGGTGAGCAGCAGGCCGGCGACCGAAGCTGCGTTCTGCAGCGCCGTGCGCGCGACCTTGGTCGGGTCGACTACGCCCATCTCGACGAGATCGCCGTAGGCTTCAGTCTGCGCATTGAAGCCGAAGTTGCCCTTGCCTTCGGCGACCCTGTTCAGCACGACCGAGGGCTCCTCGCCTGCGTTGGCGACGATCTGGCGCAACGGCTCTTCCAGGGCGCGGCGCACGATCTTGATGCCGGCCTCCTGGTCGGGGTTGTCGCCTTTGATGTTGTCCAGCGCGCTTCGGGCGCGGATGTAGGCGACGCCGCCGCCGGCGACGATGCCTTCCTCGACCGCCGCGCGGGTCGCGTGCAGCGCGTCCTCGACGCGGGCCTTTCTTTCCTTCATCTCGATTTCGGTCGCGGCGCCCACCTTGACGATCGCAACGCCGCCGGCGAGCTTGGCCACCCGCTCCTGCAGCTTTTCCTTGTCGTAGTCGCTGGTGACTTCTTCGATCTGGGTGCGGATGCTCTTCACCCGCGCTTCGATCGCCTTGGGATCGCCCGCGCCGTCGATGAGGGTGGTCTCTTCCTTGTCTATTTCGACCCGTTTCGCCTGGCCAAGGTCCTTGAGCGTCGCCTTCTCGAGGGTCAAGCCGACTTCTTCGGCGATCACCTGGCCGCCGGTGAGAACGGCGATGTCTTCGAGCATGGCCTTGCGGCGGTCGCCGAACCCCGGCGCCTTCACCGCGCAGGTCTTCAGGATGCCGCGCAGGTTGTTGACCACGAGGGTCGCGAGGGCCTCGCTTTCGACTTCCTCGGCGATGACGAGCAGCGGCCGCCCGGCCTTCGCCACCTGCTCAAGGAGCGGCAGCAGGTCGCGGACGTTGGCGACCTTCTTGTCGTACAGGAGCACGTAGGGATTGTCCAGCACCGACATTTGTTTTTCGGCGTTGTTGATGAAATACGGCGAGAGATATCCTCTGTCGAACTGCATGCCTTCGACCACCTCGAGCTCGGTCTGCAGACCTTTGCCGTCCTCGACCGTGATCACGCCCTCCTTGCCGACTTTCTCCATCGCGTCGGAGATGATCTTGCCGATCTCGGCGTCCGCGTTCGCCGATATGGCGCCGACCTGGGCGATTTCCTTGCTGGTGGTGCAGGCCTTGGAGATCTTCTTCAACTCTTCGACCACTGCGATGACCGACTTGTCGATCCCGCGCTTCAGGTCCATCGGATTCATTCCGGAAGCGACGAACTTCATTCCTTCCTTCACGATTGATTGCGCGAGAACGGTCGCCGTCGTCGTGCCGTCTCCGGCAACGTCCGAGGTTTTCGAGGCGACTTCCTTCACCATCTGCGCGCCCATGTTCTCGAACTTGTCCTTCAGCTCGATTTCCTTGGCGACCGAAACGCCGTCCTTGGTTATCGTCGGCGCGCCGTAAGAGCGCTCCAGGATCACGTTGCGACCCTTGGGGCCGAGGGTCACCCTGACCGCATCGGCGAGAATATTGACGCCCGCGAGCATCTTGTGGCGCGCGGACTCATGAAACCGGACTTCTTTGGCTGACATTGTCTACTCCTGTAATGGGTTGGTCTTACTTCGCGACGACGCCCATGATGTCGTCTTCACGCATCACGAGGTACTCGGTGCCTTCGACTTTCACGGCCTGGCCGGAGAACTTGCCGAACAGGATGCGATCGCCGACTTTGACATCGAGCGGGCGCACCTTGCCGTCTTCGAGGATCTTGCCTTTGCCGACGGCGATGACTTCGCCCTGGTCGGGCTTCTCTGCGACGTTGTCGGGAATGACGATGCCGCCTGCGGATTTGCGCTCCTCATCGAGACGCTCCACCACAACGCGGTCGTGCAAGGGACGGATTTTCATCATGACATGGCATCCTTAATGTTCGATTGGTGGCCGCTCGCTATTCGCGAGCCAAAGAAAGAACCGTGCGAGCAGGTATTTCTCACTGAAAACCTTGCGATCGGCCCGCCTTGCTGCCTCCATCCATCCGACTGCCAGCAAAAGCGGCGAGATACTAGCGGTGAGATACTGACTCGTTTCCAGAAGCAAGTGGTATGATACTGACCGGTAACTCTCTTGTCAATCAGAGATTGAACATGACCAAGCCATCCAAAACCAACGGACAATCCAACGGACAATCGCTTCTCCGGCCTCCCAGGAAGCGGGACGCGAACCGCCCGAGCGCCCGGCAACGCATCTTCGATACGGCGTCCGAGCTCTTCTACCTCAAAGGAATCCGTGCGGTCGGGGTGGAAACGATTGCAGCGGAAGCCGATACGACCAAGATGAGCCTGTACCGGAACTTCCCTTCCAAGGACCAGCTGGTGGCTGAATGGCTGCGCGAGCACGACGCCAATTTCTGGCAGACCTGGGACGCGATGGCGAGCCGGCATTCCAAGGATCCCCGCAGGCAGATCAAGGCCGCCTTCGCTCTGTTGGCCAAGCACGTTGCCGATCCCAAGGCGCGAGGCTGCCCCATGGCGAATGCGGCGGTGGAACTCACGGAGAAAGATCACCCCGCTAGAAAAGTGATCGAGACGCACAAGGCGAAATTGCGCGCCCGGCTCGTCCAGATGTGTACCCAGATGGAAGCCCCGCAGCCCAGACTGCTGGCCGACCAGCTCTTTCTCCTGATGGAAGGTGCCCAGGTCACTACCCAGACTCTAGGGGTGCGCGGCCCGGCAAGGAGCATCGCTCGCGCCGCAAAGATGTTGATCGACGCGAACTTGCGAGCGTCTTGATGTCCGGACGGAGCGCCAAATGAATGCAGAGCATGCGACTCCCGAATTGATCGACGCCCTTGCGGGCATCGAGATGCAGCGTCAGGAAAGGGAAAGGGAGTCCGGTGTCCCGGTGTCATGCAACTGGGCGCTCGGCAAATTGTACGAACTGCTCCCGCGTGAAAGGAAACCGCCGGAAACGAACGTGGAAAACACGGCCCTTCAGGGGAACATCGAAGCCGCAACGCTGGCGATCGAGCGGCTCAGGAAACTCGCCCAGACCACGGGTCAACGCGCGACTCCGAGCGACCGGCCTTGGCACCGGCGTTCTGATTCTTCGTCGTCGTCCTCGCCTTGATCAACGCCTGCTAGCGCTCCTCCGGCGCCTTGAGCTTGCGGAACGACACGTACAGCAGCGCGTCGTAGAGGATCTTCAGCCCCGCCGCTGCCATGATCGGGGCGCCCAGGGTCAGCGCCTGCATGGCGCTGCCGGCAAAAACGGGCGCGATGGCACGCGCGCACATGCGCGCAAGGTTGGTCACGCCGCCCGCGAAGGTGCGCTCCTCGGGACGCACCACCGCCATGAGGTAGGACTGGCGCGTGGGCACGTCCATCTCCGAGAGCCCCTCGCGCAGGAGGAACAGCACCGCCGCAATCTCGAAGCTTCCCGTGAACGGAATGGTGAAGGTGAGCAGGCTCGAAGGCGTGTGCGTGAACACCATGGTGTTCACGAGGCCGATGCGCGCGGCGAGCCAGGCCGCTCCCAGGTGCGAGAACGCGTTCATGATGCGCGCGCCGACGAAGAGCATGCCGATCGCCGCCTCGGACGCACCGAACTGCGCGTGGAAAAAATACGCGAAGAGCGCGCTGCCCTGGAAGCCGCCGGCAAAGCTGTCCAGCGCGAAGAGGAAGGACATCTTCGCGAGGATCGAGCGGCTTTGCGGGCTCACCTCGACGCGCAGCGCTGCCGTCGGCGACTCCGCCTGCGACGACAGGCCGAGGTAGAGAATCGCCGTCACGGCGTAGAGCGCCGCGTAGACGATCACCGCGGCGCGCAGCGAATCGAGCGGATCCACCCCGGCGAAATCGCGCAGCAGCGACGGAAGCACCGCGAGCGCTGCGCCGAGGGCGTGCCCCACGTCCTGGATCACGTTGTACCACGCGAAGGCGCGCGTGCGGCCGGAATCGTCGCCGGTGGAGGGCAGGATCGCCTGCTCGATCGCAAGCGCCGCGGCGCGGTCCTTGCCGAGCGAGTTCAGCATGCCGAGGAACGCTGCGACGCCGAGCACGACGATCTGGGACGAAAAGGCAAAGACGATGCCGCCCGCTGCAGCGAGCACCCCGAGCCCGACCAGCCAGCGCTTGCGGCCGATGCGGTCGCCCCAGAACATGACCCCCGCCGCGCCCACCGCCGTGCCGGCGATTCCGGCGCCGAGGACCGCGCCCCAGGCCGCCGGGTCGAGGCCGAGCTGCGCGAGATAGATCCCCGCCAGAACGCCGATCAGGCCGTTGGCGACGGCGCGCAGGAAACTCGCCGCGAAAATGATCCGGCGATCGCCGACCATGCTAGCGCTCGAAGAGCTTCGCCGAGCCGCGGCCGCGGGATTGGGCGAGCTCGAGTGCGGTGAGGCCCGCGTTGTTGCGGAGGTCGGTGCGCACGTTCTTGGAGATCAGGTAGTGAATCAGTGCGATGTCGTCGTGGGAAACCGCGGCGTGCAGCGCCGTGTTGGCCAGGCGCACGTCCTGGACGTCGAGATCCGTGCCCGCGTCGGCGAGCGCCTTCACCGCGAGAAAGGTGCCGGTCATGGCCGCCCAGTGGAGCGGGGTCTCGCCGTCGTTGTTCGCAGAATTCCTGTCGGCGCCCGCCTCGATCAGCGCGGTCATTAGAGACGTGCTCTCGATCATGGCCGCCGCGTGCAAGACGGTCTCGCCGTTGGGCGTACGCGCCTTCGCGTCGGCGCCCCTGGCGATGAGCCGCTTCGCCATCTCGAGCTGGCCTTTCTCGGCGGCGACGTAAAGGAGCGTCTCGCCCAGCTTGTTATTCGTCGAAAGGTCGATTCCGGAATCGACCAGGCGGGAGAACTCGTTGAAATCGCCGTTCTCGATCGAGCGGAACAGCGCCTCCGCCGGAGCCTGAGCATGCGCGCAGGCGCAAGCGAGGGCGAGCGCGGCGATGAAGGGGCGCGGTGCGTTTTTCATTCGAGCTCGACGCGGGGGCGAGCCGGACGGGCACCAGAGACTAGCAGAACCGCCGTCGCCACGGGTAAGCTCCTTCCCGCGTCGTCGCCTGCGGCTTCTATTTGAAGCAAAAAACTGTCAAGATCGCGCCTCGCACACCGGCATTTAGAGAGATCATGAACAAGCAACTCAAGAAGACAATGGAGGAGATCGGCGCGAAGACCGAGGTCTGCTTCCGCGTCGTCTTCGCCGACGGCTCCTCCTGGCAGAACCACCAGCGCACGCCGGACGTCACCATCCTCATCCGCAACGGCCGCGCCGCGTGGCGCGTGCTGCTATTCGGCCATGTCGGCTTTCTCGAGGCGTACTTCAACGGCGATATCGATATCGAGGGCAGCCTTGCGCACGCCTTCCGCGCGGGCATGGACGCCGGTTTCGACGGCGAGCCGACTCTCCTCGTCAAGGTGCGCAACTGGTGGCACGAGTTCCGATACAGCAACGCGTCGATCGCGCAGGCGAAGGCGAACGCCCGCTTTCACTACGGGCCGGGACAGGACTTCTACCGGGAATGGCTCGACGAAGTGGGCATGGCCTACACCTGCTCCTGGTTCGCCGACGGATCCAAGACGCTCGAGGAAGCGCAGGTCGCCAAGATGGACCACGTGTGCCGCAAGGTGCTGCTCAATCGAGGCGACACCTTCGCCGACATCGGCAGCGGCTGGGGCAATCTGCTGTTCTACGCCTGGGAGAGGTACGGCGCGCTCGGCACCGGCATCAACACCACCACTGAACAGGTCCAGGAAACGCGCGCCGAAATCAAGCGCCGCGGCCTTGAGGGCAAGATCGAGGTGCTCGAGCGCGACTTCCGCGAGGTGCCGCGCCAGTTCGACAAGCTGCTCTCGATCGGGACGCTCGAGCACGCGGGGCGGGATCAGCTTCCGGAGGTGATCCGCGCCCACGCCGCGTATCTCAAGCCCGGTGGGCTCGGGGTCATCCACTTCATCGGTCATGTCG